>Ga0181600_10003377_pt1 | contig 12200 bp, 10 predicted proteins | sample 041ome_2_FD_132982 | JGI IMG/M metagenome (GOLD analysis project Ga0181600, IMG submission 132982) | Coastal salt marsh microbial communities from the Groves Creek Marsh, Skidaway Island, Georgia - 041406US metaG (megahit assembly) | ecosystem: Environmental > Aquatic > Marine > Intertidal zone... | reverse complement strand
GCGCTCGGGGTCAACCAGATTTTTTTCGGTGCGTTTCCGAGCACGGCGTCGTGCGCGAGCGTCTCGAGCAGCGGCGATCGACCGAGCGGTCCGCGGACGATGCCGCCGCCCGTCTCGATGATGAAGCTTGAAACCCCATCGCGCAGGGCAAAGGAGCGAAGCGCATCCGTGAGCAGGGATATCGTCGGCGTCGAACACGGGTTGAGCGCCGTCGTCATCGGGACCCCGGCGGAGTCTAAACCTCCGCTAGCTCCGAGTTGAAAGTAACTGGCGGCGTCGATGCCGCGGAGGCTTTCGCTCCTCGGCGTCTCATCCGTGCCCTCACCCGTCTGCGTGAGGACGAAGCGCATCCACACCTCGACACCCTGCTCGCGCATGTCCGCGACGAAGCGTCGAAAGTCGGCGCGCGTCCCGAACCGGGGATCGATGGCGAAGAAGCTCACCGGAGCGTCCGGTTGACCGTCGGCGGATCTCGCCTGAATCGGCGCCAACGACACGGCGTTGAACCAAATCTTCTCGCGCATTTCTTTCAGCGCCGCCGAAGCCGCCGCGAGCGTGCCCTCGGGCGTGAGACTCGAAACGTCAACGTCGATCGCGATCGTCGTCGTCGACGACGCACCGTTCGGACCGAAGTCAGAGGACGCGTTGACCGCGGCGTCGCCGACGACGCTTCGCTCGAGCTCCGCCGCGAGCGATCCCATAAACCTCGGCGTCGGCGTCGGTTCCTCCATTTCGCTCAGCGGTGGCGCGAGCTCCATCGCTCGAGGATCGAAGAGCACCTGCGCCGGGAAAAACCTCGACCCACCCCTACCCTCGGGATCGCCCTCAAATCGAAATCCGTACAAAATATCATCCGCTCGCGTCGGCGCGGGTAACAAATCCGTCGCACCTCCAAAAGGTAAACTCACGTGCCACACGTTCCCGGTACGGTGCGATATCGGGTTCAACCCAAGCTCCATCGTGTTCTCCCCCCACTGCAAAACGAGCGCGCACTGCGTCGCGTGTCTCGACAAGACGGCGACGTTGAACGCTCCTCTCCCAGTCGTTTCGTCGAATCGCGTCGTCGTCACCCCCAACTCTCGCGCGTGCCCGTTCCCGAACCCAATCGGAACGCTAAAAGACGACCCACCCCATCCACCGCTCGGTTCATCGTACGTCTCGGTGTTTTCATCGTAGAGCACGAAATCCAAACTCGCCGGCGCTACGTACTCGGGAACAAAAATCTCAACCGACCGCGTGGTCTCGTCGAACCCCACCCGCGTCGCCTGCGTCGTCTCATCGAAACTCGCCCCGCGCGGAAGTTCCTCCAGACACATCCACTCTCGCACGCTCTCCCGCGTGAGTCCAAAGTGCGCTTTGATTCCAGAAACATCAACGCGCGCGTCGTCGGCGTCCGCTCGCGTCAGCGTCAGCGTCACTCGGTGAAACCCAGAGCTCTCACCCCCTACGCCTCGCTCGTGCGTCGTCTGAATCTCCACCGACCGCCCACGACGGGTGTGTACCGTCGCCCGCTGGTTTCCTCTCTCGGTGTTCGCGCGGACGATCGACGAACGACGACGGTTTCGGTGACGATGATGACAATCCGAAACGGTTTTCATAACGAAACGATGCGCTTTTTGAACCGACGACGCGCTCGATGTCGACGCACCACCGCCCCATCGCTCGTTCGCGAACTGGTTCATCCGAAGTGCACTCATCTCCGCGCGCGCGCGCTCGCTCGATCGAACGCGCGTCGCGGTGTGTCTTCAAAACGAGCGCGAGTGAAGAAGGATTACTTACTGATTTGATTGAGCGAAACGAAACGCGAACTGGAACGAACAAACGACGAAACGTATTTTAAAAGAGTTGACGCGGTAGATTTGAAATACATCCACTCCAAGAGATCATCATTCTCATCACCACCCACCGCGTGAGAATCCAATTCGTTTCTTCCGACGACGAGTCAAGTCGAGCGAGTCAACCTAAAACGACGCGAGCGCTCGCTCAGAGAAACGGCACCGCCATGGCGTTTTGCGCGGCGCTCGTGTGCCACGGGTCGGCAATGTGCGCGGCGAGCGCGGCGACCGGACCTTGTCCATCCGGGTAGGCTTGGTGTTGCGCCATGACCCCGAGGAACGCGAGCATGGCGACGCGACCGTTGGCAATCTCCTTGCGCTTCAACGCTTCGAAATCCTTCCCCTTGGAGAGTCCCGCCGGGTCAAACTTACCGCCCGGGTACATGCGCTCCTCCGGAGAAGCCGCACCGCGTTGCGCTTCAGCAAACGCCATGAGCAACGTGTTGACACCGATAACGGCAAACAACGGCGCGTGGGTTTCGGCACCGAGGTACTTCGCCGTGCCTTCCCACGTGTTCGGTTGCGCGCTCACCCAGTCGCCGTTACCGGTGACTTCGACGGCGATGACGCCGGCGACGCCGAGCATGGCCCAGCGCGCGTGTTGGAGCTCAGCCTCGCGGTAACGCGCGAGGTTTTCCGGCTTTTCACCGAGCTTGAGCGGGTCAAAGCCGTAATCACTGCGCGTAATCAAAGCCGTCGATTCAGTCAGTCATCACATCAATCAGTCGCGGGCGGTCGCGGCGCTGGGCCCATCGGGATCTCACACTGTTTACCCATAGGCAAACCTCAAAAACGCTATCTACGCGTATCTTCGAGCGCGCATCCATCCATCCATCCGTTCGTTCGTTCGTCCGCGTCACCGGACGCGACGACCGACGAACGCGGACGCCCGTTGCTCGTCCACCGACGTCCCCGTCGTCGACTCGTCGAGTGTTCGTCCACGCGTCGTCGTCGGTTTTTGACCCGATCCGATCCGGCGCGATCGAACATCCGAGACGAACGAGACATCCACCCGACCACCCGATCCCCGATCCCGATCGAGCGTCGTCCGAACGTATCCACACCCTCCTCTCGCGTACTCACCGACGAGTCACGATTCAAGAAAAACACACACACAGACGAGGCATCGCGATATCGTCGAGCGCGCGTTCGCTCGCTCGCACGCACCCTGGGGCGGTTCCGTCGAGGTACTTCGGCCGGGCGCTTCCGGGCATCCAGACGTCGCCCGCCGCGGCGCGGGTCGTCGTCGTCGTCGTCGACGACGATCTCGGTCGCGGAGACGCGACGTGGACGGCGCGCGCGAACGTGCGCGCAGAGGCAAACATGATGACGGACGACGAGGCGGGTGTTTTACTTTGTACCCACGCGATCGGGAGTGGCGATCGATCGATCGGTCGATCGATCGTTCGATCGTTCGAACGCGCGACGACGACGACGACGCCCCAGAGGAGGGCCCGGGCGCGTGCGGCGCGACGACTGGACCACCGCTAAACCCTAGTACTATATATCATATCATACGTATTAAAACGCGTTCATGTACTATATATATGTCCTACTACTCGTGTTTCGTGCTCGCGTCGTCGTGGTATTTTTTATATGTATAAACAGTGTGGTATAAAATATAAATACACAATACACAATACGCGCGCGACTCCCTGAGTGTGTGCTCCCGACGGCGGACGCGACACCCGATGCGATCGATCGACGAGTCATGACTCGTCGTTTGTGCTAGTAGTGGTAATCGTAGTCGTCGTCTGGTATATGCGCGTGTCCCCGGAAAGATGGAGTGATGGATGGATGGGTGGGACGCCGCACTTCACTTCGCTTCGCTTCGCCGCGTCGAGTCGAGTCGAGTCGAGGGAACGAACGAACGACCGGTTGAATCCGGAACGCGCGTGTGTTCGTGTGTGTGTGTTCGTGTGTTCGTGCGCGCGCGCGGAAAGAAAAAAAACGGCGATTCGGTCGAGGAGGATCTCGTCTCTTTTCATTCATCTTACATCTTAAATCTTAAATCTTAGTCGGCCGGACGGTTCACCGGACGAGCGGGATGCTGGCGGAAGAGTTCGTCATCGCGAGCCCGCGGGTGCGACGGGTTGAAAACGGTGAGGTGTTGGAGTGCGCGTACGAGCGCGCCGGGACGCGGGTGGAACGAAGAGCCGGGACGGATGGACGCCCGGCGTTTACGATAGCGCCGACGAGGGAGGAGTTTACGTTTCGAACGAGGGTAAGGGTGCCGAAAGTGGGGATCATGCTCGTTGGATGGGGAGGTAATAATGGATCTACGCTTACGGCGGGGGTTTTAGCGAATAGGTACGATGTTCGGTGGAAAACCCGGACGGGGGAGAAGCGAGCGAATTACTACGGGTCGTTGACGCAGAGCGGAACGTGTCGAGTGGGGAACTGCGAAGGGGAGGAGATTTACGTGCCGTTCAAGTCTTTGGTGCCGTTGGCGAACCCGAACGACATCGTGATAGGTGGATGGGATATTAACGATGCGAATCTCGCGGATGCGATGGAGCGAGCCGAGGTTTTAGACTATGATTTGCAGCGTCAGCTTCGTCCGCGCATGGAGACGATGAAGCCCTTGCCGAGCGTGTTTGATCCCAAGTATGTCGCAGGTAATCAGACGGCGCGCGCGAACAACGTCATTCAAGGGTCCAAGACGGAACAGATGAACAAGATTCGCGCCGATATTCGCGAGTTCAAGGCGGATAATGGCTTGGACAGCGTCGTGGTTTTATGGACGGCGAACACGGAGCGGTACACAGACGCGAGAGCGGGGACGCACGACACGGAGGAGAACCTTCGGGCGGCAATCAAGGCGGAAGAGAGCGAGATTTCCCCGAGTACCCTCTTTGCCATGGCTTGCATCGATGAGGGCGTGCCGTTCATTAACGGAAGCCCGCAGAATACGTTTGTTCCGGGCGTCGTGCAGGCGGCGGTTCGATTAAACGTCATCATCGGGGGCGACGACTTTAAGACGGGTCAGACCAAGATGAAGTCGGTCCTCGTCGATTACCTCGTCGGCGCCGGCATCAAGCCGACGTCTATTGTGAGCTACAACCACTTGGGCAACAACGACGGGCTCAACCTCAGCGCGCCGGAAACGTTTAGATCAAAGGAAATCTCAAAGTCAAACGTCGTCGACGACATGGTCAGGAGTAACCCGCTCCTGTACGCCCCGGGAGAAACCCCAGATCACACGGTGGTGATCAAATACGTCCCGAACGTCGGCGATAGCAAGCGCGCCATGGATGAGTACACGAGCGACATTTTCATGAATGGTCAAAACACCATCGTGATGCACAACACGTGCGAAGACTCGCTCCTCGCGGCGCCGCTCATCCTCGACATGTGCCTAGTCGCTGAGTTTTTGACTCGAGTTCAAATCCGATCCGGCGACGACACCTTCCACAGCCTCCACCCCGTCGCCGCCTTGCTTTCTTACTGGAGCAAAGCGCCGCTCGTGCCCGAGGGCATGCCAGTCATCAACGCCCTTCAAAAGCAACGCGCCATGCTTGAAAATTTCTTTCGAGCGTGCGTCGGTTTACCGCCAGAAAACCACATGTTGCTCGAACACCTCGCGTGACGTCCGCGAGCGACGTGACATTATTTAATATTACCGGTAGCGTTTGTGGTGAACAAGGCGATCGCGCCCTTACGTGACATTTCAACACGACTCGATGAACGAGCGAGTCTGCGACGACGCAGCCGCGAAACGTCGCCTCACACCATGCCTCCCCTCGACGGATTCGCCCGCGCGCAGCTGCGCATGGCGTCCGCGCTCGCGCGAGATGACACCCCAAATAAACGCGCCGCGAACGCTCCGAAACTCGCCGCGTGGGCTGGTGGCGACGCGCTGGCGTCGGCGGCGCGGCGAGAAACGAATCCGGTTCCCACTCTCAGTAGAGACCAAGCCATCGCGAACGCCGTGCGCAGAGACGCCTCCGCGTCCGCGTCCGCGTCGAGATCACCGACAAAGATGCGCCCAAACGTTCGGTTTCTGGGAAACGCGCTTCGCGCCATCGCGAGCTCGAACGCGAGGTTGGACCGAGAGACGCGCCAAGCCGCCGCGGCTTCGGCTTCGGGCGCGCTTCGCGCGGGAGACGAAGAGCGGGAGACGACGACGCAAACGGCGGTCGATGAGCCCGAGCACACGAAACTAGGTAGGGGTGGAGACGGCGACGTCGACGGTGGTGGTGGTGGTGCGTCCGATGACGCCGACGGTCGGTGGGTGAAAAACCGACGCAGACGCGGGAAGAAGGGTGGCGGGAAGCGAAGAAGACGCGAAGCAGGCGACGGGCGAGAGCGAAAGCGACCGACGCGGGATAGCAGGGAAGAGGGCGAGTTGTCGGATGGGGATTGATTGTTGTAATTTATGTTTCGTACTGAATCGTGATTGTTACAACAAAAATGCACCGTGTGGTAAAAAAAACTGTTCGTCTCTTTGTTTGTTTACATGCCCAAACTCGAACGCATGCTATTCCACGCGTTCTTCCCGTGCGGATCCATCGGTATGCGTTTACCATCCGGACCTATGACGGTATCCATCGAAAATTTGAACATGCAATCCTGAATGAAGACGTCGGACGCCGCGGCGAGGGTCCAAAACCCATTCGCGAGCTCGCCCTCCAACTGCCCAGCGGTCCATCCGGCGTATCCGACGTACAAGTTCAAATCATCCGGCGTTAAAACCTCCGCATCTGGCACCTTAGAGTTCATCCTCGCGAGTGCATCGACGTCAACGACGCGATAGATCCCCGGAACTACCTCCACCGTGTGTCCAATCTGTTCCTTGGTGGTCAACGCGATGACGGAACGCGTGGGCGGCTCCTCCAATCCGACGGGTCCGCCGACGCCGACGATTTCTCGTCCGAGTCGGTTCCAGTACGTGTCGTGTCCGTAAGGTTTCTCCGGTGCGTGCGCACGAAGCGTTTGCGACCGCGTGCGGTTGAGAATCAATCCCATCGTTCCGTGCGGACCGTGTTCTAAAGTTTGCGTCTCGTCAGTCTCGCCTTCGTCGGATATTTCCCCAAAAAAGTCGCTCGGCGCGCGAGGTATAAAGTACGAAACGTAAACATCACGACGGCGCGAAAAACGAACGATTTAAAAAAACAATCACTCACCGAGAATCAAAATCACGACGTGTCTCCACCACCCCGGCTCACCATCCATCGCCATCAACAACGCCCCGCGTTCCGGTCGAGTCAACGCGTGCGCCCACGAGGGTCCCCCGCCCGGCGCCAATCCCTTCTTCATCTGACCGGGCGGCCCGCCGTCCTCCTCCTGCGCGGACGATTCACTCGCAACCAACCTCGCACGAAACTCGCGCCAATCGACGTTTTCTCGCGCCGGCGGTGGGCCCTGGTCCTTCGCGTCGCCGTCGGCGTTCGCGACGATTCGTCGTCGGCGGTATTTCGGACTTTTTGATTGCACTTTTTGATGGACGATTCGACGTCGGCGCGTCCCGGTGGAGGACGCGCGAGGGGCGAGAGCGGAACAGATGGAGAGCATGGATGTCGGTGTGCGTTTTACCACTCGTCGTGCGCGCGTAAAAGGCTGCTGAGTGCGTGACGGGGACGTAGAGTGGCGTCGGAATTGTGTCGGGAATTGCCGTCTGACGAGGCGCGTGTGTAACTGTAAACAGCGCGCTTTTTGTATGAGTATACAGTGTGAATTGCCAAAGTTTACCGCGAGCGAGCGATGAAGGACGACACGAAAACGAACTGGATGGATTGAGAGGTGAACGTGCGGTGGTACAGTTGCGTTGAATAAATAAATTTCTGACGGCGCGCGGTCGCGATTAAGCAGTGTCTATATGCTTTTCTGTTCGTTGGTCCGTCCGTCCGTCCGTCTGTGTCAAATAATGAAAGCGGGCCGTGTCGACACTCGCGCGGCGAGCGTTTATTACTTTAAATCAATGACGCTCAATCTCGCCGAGAATGATTTGAGTGCTCGGAGAAATCTTGCGAAGACGGTTAAAGACCCAATACTTGAACCCAATGTCGAGGGTAACGGGGACGACGGCGACGAAGATGCGAACAGCCATTTCAAAGCGGTGGAAATCAAAGCCGTAGTGGGTGATGACGCAGGCGAGGAGCGCCTGCCAGCCGTCGGAGGAGTGGTAACCGACCACCATATCGGCACCAAGCATGAGAATGAAGGCTTGCGTCGCCGCGTCGAGGCCGATGAACTCGTCGCCGATTTCATCGAGAAGTCGGGAAATGTTCTTCTTTTGAAGCGTGATGATGGTCACCGTCATGGTGATGAAAATGAGCGAACCAATCACGTTACCCGTCGCTTCAAAGGATTTCTTGCGCTCCAAATCGCCTAAACGTTTCGCCTCGACGCGAAGGAGCTCGCGTTCGACGTCCTCGGTGGGTTTCTTTGCCCCAGCCATGATTCTATCCAATCGAACTCGTCGCTCAAAGCTCTCGATGCCTCTCGCCACGTTGGCCTGTTGCTCATTCGTCAACGAAGAGTTTAAATTGTTCCAGTGCGCCCCCAACCAAGGAGTCACCATCACGCTCTTTACGCTCTGCGCCACGACGAAGGGCGCGACAAAGAGCACGAGCAACGCCCTCCACATCGCGTTAACCAGTCTCTTCCAACGCATTCGCTCCTGCTCCTTGGCGTCGTCGTCGCCGTCATCGAATATGTTCGCGAGCGCCAACTCCAACGCCGATTTCTTATTCGCTGACGATGATTTCCCTCCATTCGTTCCGGAGCGTCGTTCGCGAGACGATCCACCGCTCGGATAAGATGAGCCGCCGGTTCCGTCGGTTTTCTTTCTCGCAGAAGATGACGACGACGACGACGACGACGACCCGCTCGTCGTCGAGAAAAACCCTTCGCGCGCCGAAGACCCGGACGCTTTCGATCCGCTCGATCGTCGCGCGTCGCCCTCGGATGACCCCGCGGCGGCGCTACGGGTAACTAATCGGGATCGATCACGATGACGATGTCGATTACCTCGCGCAGCCGCCGCCACTGACGCGTTCGCGTTCCCACGACAGTGTCGTCGACGCTCAACGCGTGGAAACCGATCGGCGACGAGTCTCGTCGTCGTTGTAGTCGTCGTCGATGGAGTCATCGTCGGCGTGAGACGCATCGATCGCGACTGACTGGTTGATTGAAATCGTGGTGAGAAGTGAGGAGGGGGGTTGTCGGACCGCGCGCGCGGTTGTCCGCTCGTCCGAGCGCACGCGCATCACGGAACGCATCGAATCATCGCGGACAATGATAAAAACAACAATAATAATTAAAAGTACACGCACGCACGGATGCGTTCGCGATGAAATGTACACGGTACGCGCGGATGTTCGAGGAAGCGATGAAACGTTTTGCTCACCGCGAATCGGAATCGAACGCCGAAGACGACGATAGAGACAACGCGGCGGCAAACTGGGCGAAATCGTCCGGTGGATCTCGCGTAAAGTGAAGACTTTCCGCGGTGCGTGGGTGGGAAAACCCCAAGGTTCGCGCGTGAAGCATCGGTCTGTCGATTTTGGACAGGATGGCTTTCGCCTCTTTCGGCGCGAGGACGCCGTAACGCGTCAACGCGCTCACCGCGGAACCCCCACCACCGCCGTACACGTCGTCGCCGAGGATCGGGTGACCGATGTGTTTGGCGTGCACGCGAATTTGGTGGGTTCGTCCAGTCTCCAGCCGCCATTCGACGAGAGAGGCATTGCCATTGGCGAGCGTCGCGATGACTTCGTAATTGCTCGCCGCGAACCTCCCGCCGCCGGGCGTCACCGCCATGCGAAGCCTATCTCGCGGATCTCGTCCGATTGGCGCCTCGATCCGCCCCTTTTTCGGCGTCGGCACACCGCTAAGAATGGCGACGTACCGTCTCCGAACCTCTCGCGCGGCGAATTGATCGCAGAGTGAGTTGTGCGCCGCCGCGTCCTTGGCCACAACCATGACGCCGCTCGTTCCTTTATCCAACCTGTGTACAATCCCCGGCCTCGTCGTCACCCCTTGAGAATCCCCCCCGATGGGTTCCTCATCCTCATCCTCATCCTCATCCTCACCATCTCGGTGCGTCGTCGACTTCCTACCCGTTGGAACGACGAGTTCCGGAAGCTCGCAGTGCCCCAACACGGCGTTGACCAACGTACCGCTCGCGTGCCCCGCGCTCGGATGCGTCACCATCCCCGCCGGTTTATTCACCACCAACACGCTCGCGTCCTCATACACCACATCCAACTCTATCCACGGTTCCGGCGTCGCCTCACTCGTCGGTTCGGGCTCCAGCGCCCCCTCCACGACGTCCCCCGGTTTCAACGCGCGCGACGGCTTGCGTTCCACGCGTCCGTTGAGTCTCACTTTACTCGCCTTGATCGCCGCCGCGACGCGTCCGCGAGAAAACCCCGGGTCGTCGACGCGAGAGGAGACGTAGGCGTCCAACCGCGACGGCGTCGGGGCGGTTTCATCGACGCGCAGCGTGAACGACAGCGCTTCTGTGGTCGTTGTTCTTGTCTCTTCTAACTGTTTACCCATACACTCAGCCGCCGCCACTCCGTCTTCATCATCATCGCGATTCGACGCTCGACGCGTCGTCGAAACGAACGCCCACGGCCGACGCCGACCCCGCGACGCGGCCTCCCTAGCGAGGCGACGCGCCCACGTCGTCGTCGACGTCCTCACCGCGCGCATCATCGCCGTCGTCACCGCGCGCGGATCCGACCGACGACGGATGCGGCGTCGACGTGTGCGGGTTGCCCTCTCACTCGGCGACTTCACTTCACTTCACGACGCGCCGAAGCCGAAGCCGAAGCCGACCCCCGGTCCCCCGCGCGACGACGACGACGACGACGACCGCGCCCGAAGACGAGGGCGGCGAGCGAGACGATTCACGCGAACGAAACGCGGGGCGTTCGGTCGTTGACGCGATCGCATCCGAATCCGATTTAGCAACGAAAGCGACGAAAAAATGTCGAGCGGTGGCGGTGAAAACGGCGAGGACGCGGTGAAAACGCCGGTGACCATCGTCACCGGATTCCTCGGCGCCGGGAAAACGACGCTGGTGAACCACATCCTGCGCGGATCGCACGGGTTGCAGATCGCGGTGATTGAGAATGAATTCGGCGCCGTGTCCATCGACGACGCGTTGGTTTCGGAAAATATTAAAGAGAAGGAGGACATCATCTCCATGGATAACGGGTGCGTGTGCTGCACGGTGCGGGGGGATTTGGTTCGCGCGCTGTTGACGCTCAAGGATCGACCGAAGAAGTTTGATGCGGTGATCATCGAGACCACCGGGTTGGCGGATCCGGCGCCGGTGGCTTTTACGTTTTTCATAAATCCGGAAATCGCGGAACATTACCGAATCGATTCAATCTTGTGCCTCGCCGACGCGAAACACGTGGCGATGCACATGGAGGAGGAGAAACCGGACGGTGCGGTGAACGAGGCGGTGCAGCAGGTGGCGTTCGCGGATCGGATTTTATTGAATAAGATTGATTTGGTGGACGCGTCGGAAATTGAACAATTGGAAAAGACGCTCAAAGCCGTCAACGCGAGCGCCGACGTCATCAAGACGACCAACTCCGTGGTGGATCTCGAAACCGTCCTCGGGGTGAATTCTTTCAGCTTGGAAAAAACCCTCGAGACGGATCCGAGCTTTTTGGATGAAAACAAGGAGAACAAGCACAATCTCACCGGGGTTTCATCCGTCGGCATCGCCGTCGAGGGCGAGTTGGATTTCGCCGCCGTCAACGAATTCATGATGAACCTCTTGCAATCCAACGCCGCCAACATGTACCGCTCAAAAGGTGTGCTCTGCTTCGAAGGTCAAGGGGACGCAAAGTTTGTTTTCCAGGGTGTGCACGAACAAATCAACTTTGGTCCGGCGACGACGACGTGGGCCGAGGGCGAACCGCGCGTCAATCGAATGGTTTTCATCGGTCGCAACCTCAACCGGAAGGAATTAGAGGCTGGTTTCCGCGCCTGTCTCGCCACCAAGTGAGGGATTATTGTTCATCATCATCATCATCATCATCATCATCATCACACACACGCACACACAGAGTTGATACGCGGTGCGTCGTTTTAATGAAACACGAAACGTCATCGCGCTACTCGACCGACGCCTCACTCCCCGACGCGCGCGCAACCCGATTCATCCATCCATCATTCCGCGAAATAGAAACACGACGACGCGATAGAGGCAAACGACGGCGATGGCGTGCGAAAAGAAACGGAGACGCGCGTCGTCGTCGTCGTCGAAACCGTCGAAACCGTTCCGATGGATGACCCGATGTTGGACGCTGGCGTTGGCGTTGACGCTCGTCATCGCGCGCGCGAACGCGTCCCCGCCCGCGACGGCGTGGTCGACCGAATTCGACGAAACGGTACCCG
>Ga0181600_10003371_pt1 | contig 12209 bp, 10 predicted proteins | sample 041ome_2_FD_132982 | JGI IMG/M metagenome (GOLD analysis project Ga0181600, IMG submission 132982) | Coastal salt marsh microbial communities from the Groves Creek Marsh, Skidaway Island, Georgia - 041406US metaG (megahit assembly) | ecosystem: Environmental > Aquatic > Marine > Intertidal zone... | reverse complement strand
CAGGCTTTTGAAATGAATTTTGGGTTTGGGGTATAAGAGAATATTAAAGCGTCTATATTGCCACTTACATTTCCTTCTGAATCTATGCTTGCATTTGTCACTAAATAATATTCGGTTTGATTCGTATTGGGAATTAGAGGGATTAAGGCTTCTGTGATACTGCTAGATCCCGGTGATATTGTTGTAATTGGCGTTGTTTTGTCTTTTCCTACTACCAAAAGCCTTTCAGGTGCTTTTTTTGAAGTTTCATCTGCAGAATCGAGAAAAGTAATACGCATCATTGGTGTGTCTCCTGCAATACAAATATCGTCTTTTTCACAGGACCAAAAACAGCCCAAAACAATTAGCGATAAAAGTATATTCCTTTTCATAATCCTTTATTTCTTCAAGCTTAAAAGTACAACATTTTCCACATGATGTGTTTGGGGAAACATGTCAACAGCTTGTGTTTTGGTAAGGTTGTATTTTTCTTTCATGAGTCCTAAATCCCTTGCCTGTGTAGCACTATTGCAACTTACATACACGATTTTTTCAGGTGCCATTTTTAGAATTTCTTCTACCACATCTTTATGCATTCCATCTCTTGGGGGGTCTGTTATTAAGACATCGGCCTTGCCATGCAAGGCTATAAAAGAGGGTGTGAAAACATTTTTCATGTCTCCTACATAAAATTCTACATTGTCTATATTGTTGTGAATTGCATTTGCTTTAGCATCAATAATAGCTTCCGGAACTGATTCAATACCTATTACTTTCTGAGCTTTTTTAGAAACAAATTGGGCAATAGTTCCTGTGCCTGTGTACAGGTCATATACCAATTCATTGCCAGAAAGTCCAGCAAAATCTCTGGTGATTTTATATAAGTTATATGCTTGTGCGGCGTTGGTTTGGTAAAAAGATTTGGCATTTATTTTAAACTGTAAGCCTTCCATCTCTTCAATGATGTGATCCCTACCACTAAAACAAATGACTTCTTGGTCATAAATAGTGTCGTTTGCTTTTTGATTTATGACGTATTGTAAAGAGGTAATACTAGGAAATTGTGTTTTTATAGCCTCTAGAAGTTTAATTCTATTGGAAGTATTGTTTTCACAGAACTGAATGAGGACCATGTATTCCCCATTAGAACTTGTCCTGATCATGAGTGTTCTCAGTTCTCCAGTATGATTTCTGGGATTAAAAAATGTGATTCCCTCCTCTATTGCAAAGTTTTTTACAAATAGCCTCATTTCATTCGATGGGTCTGCTTGGAGGTGACATTTTTTAATATCGAGAATTTTATCCCACATACCTGGAATGTGAAAACCCAAAGCGTTTCTATCTTCTATGGTGTCTTTTTCTTGAATCTCTTCAGGGGTTAACCATCTACTGTCTGAAAAAGAAAATTCCATTTTGTTTCTGTAAAAGTATGCCTCAGGGGCTCCGGCAATTGGAGTGACTTCTGGGAGATCTATATGTCCAATTCTCTTTAAGTTATTTAAAACCTCTTGTTCTTTATAAGCGATTTGGTGCTTATAACCCATGTGCTGCCATTTACAACCGCCACAAACACCAAAGTGTTCACATGCTGGTGTAACCCTTTTTTCTGACTTTTGGTGAAATTCTACAGCGGTTCCTTCGAAGTATGCTTTTCTTTTTTTGGTGGTTTTGACGTCTACAATGTCACCAGGAATAGCATTATTGATGAAAATTATGCGACCATCTGGTGCTTTTCCAACCGTTTTTCCCTTAGCAGCAGTATCTGTTACTAAGATGTTTTCGAATACAAGGGGATTTCTTCTTTTTCGCATGGTGCAAAAGTACTATCTTTTTTATTTAAAATTGTAGCTTTGTGGTAAACAGGCTATTTCTTTTTTATAGTCTAAATTACATCAATCTTTAAAAAAACATTTATGTCTCAAACGGTTAAATTAAGTGCACAGCAAGCTATTGAATTAGAAGATAAATACGGTGCCCATAATTACCACCCATTACCGGTAGTTTTATCTAAAGGTGAAGGTGTTTATGTATGGGATGTAGATGGAAATAAATATTTTGATTTTTTGTCTGCATATTCTGCAGTGAATCAGGGGCATTGCCATCCGAAGATTGTTGGTGCCATGGTGAATCAAGCACAGACGCTCACACTCACTTCAAGAGCTTTTTACAATGATAAATTGGGTGTGTTTGAGAAATATGCTACCGAAACATTTGGATATGACAAACTGCTTCCTATGAATACTGGAGCAGAAGCTGTAGAAACAGCTTTAAAAATATGTAGAAAGTGGGGTTATGAGGTGAAGAATTTACCCAAAAATACGGCCAAAATTGTGGTATGTGAAAATAATTTTCACGGTAGAACAACAACCATAGTTTCATTTTCAAATGACCCAGTAGCTCAAAATAATTTTGGACCATTTACAGAAGGTTTTATTAAAATACCCTACGACAATATTGATGCTTTAGAAACAACACTGGCTTCTGATTCCTCTATTGCTGGTTTTTTAGTGGAACCTATTCAGGGAGAAGCCGGAGTCTATGTGCCTTCTGAGGGCTATTTAGCAGCTGCAAAGGCACTTTGTGAAAAGTACAATGTACTCTTTATTGCAGACGAGGTTCAAACTGGAATTGCTAGAACAGGAAAATTATTAGCTACTTGTGGTAATTGCTCCTGTTCAGACAGGCACTGCAGCGGAACACCTGAGGTTAAAGCAGATATTTTAATCCTGGGAAAAGCTATTTCTGGTGGTGCATACCCCATTTCTGCTGTATTGACAAACAACACTATAATGAAGGTAATTGCGCCTGGAAATCACGGGAGTACTTTCGGAGGAAACCCAGTAGCTGCTGTGGTTGGTATTGCTGCCTTAGAAGTAGTCAAAGAGGAGTCTTTGGCTCAAAATGCCTTTGATTTGGGTCATTTGTTTAGAGAAGAAATACAGAAATATGTAGACCAATCTACGATAGTGAAAGGTGTTAGGGGTAAAGGATTGCTAAATGCTATTTTAATTAACGATACAGAAGAAAGTGATACTGCATGGAATATTTGTTTGGCCCTTAGAGATAATGGTTTGCTAGCGAAACCAACCCATGGAAATATTATCAGATTTGCACCACCATTAGTGATGAATAAAGAACAACTTTTGGCATGTGTGGCTATTATCACTAAAACCTTAGCTTCCTTTGAGCAATAATTTGTGAAGTATTCATTTTCAAAACGACTATTTTAAAATGTCATTTAAATTAGGAGACAAGGTTTGTGTATTAGATCAAGATATTGAAGGCGTTGTTACTGCTGTAATTGGAGATACTTTGGAAGTTGAAACTACCTTTGGTTTTTTAATGAAGTTTACCGCCCGAGAATTACTCATTCTTCCTGAAGAGGGTTTACAAGTATCTAATTATGAGGTGGCCAAGATCAAGCACCTAAAGCAAGATAAAAAGCCTAATTATAAGACCACTGTTTCCAGAAAAGAAAGGGATGTGCCTAAAATGGAGGTGGATCTTCACATTGGTCAGTTAACAAATGCGACCAATCTCTCTAATTTTGACATGTTAAACATGCAATTAGATACTGCCCAGCGACAGTTAGATTTTGCTATAGCTAAAAAAATTCAAAAGGTAGTATTTATTCACGGAGTAGGAGCAGGAGTGCTTAAAGAGGAATTAAAATACCTCTTTAAAAGGTATGAGGGAATAAGGGTTTACGAGGGAGATTATAAGAAATATGGCTTGGGAGCCACTGAAGTTTACTTGACGCAGCATGTTAGAAGGGAGCTGTGATTATTTTGGGGTTGTAAATATGCCAAAATCATTTAAGTTCACATCTGTAATTCGCTTACCATCTTGGTCTGTAAAGCTTACTCCACTCAATTGAATTTTATGTTCAAAATTATTTCCGTCTTCACTTAAGCTCGTATTTATGAATATTGTTCCTGCAGTTGCATAAGCATCTTTAATTACATTTACACCTATCTCAGGTAACACACTGCAGAAGTATGACGCACTAATGTCTTCGGAAAAAATCCTATAATTAAGGGTGGCCTGATTGGGAATACTACTTTGTATGGTTTGTTCACTCACACTGCTTTTTAAAAGTCCTTCGGGAAGTTGTAGCGCTAGTGATTCTGTACCATTAATTTTAAACAATAATGTGGTTGCTGTAGATTGTGTGCAGCTTTCAATACCAATTTCATTGAAGCTTATGCTTTGAATGGTAATATCTCCATCGCTACAGCTAAAAAATAAAGACATTAGGAGAACAGCTAAAAATAGTTTGCGCATTAATGTGTTACTTTTCATGGTTTTCAATTTGCTTTCAAATGTAATTATTTTCAATGCTTTTCTCTATTAATCTGTCAAATACATTTATTTAATATATTTTTATAGTCCATAAAAATTATAGAATGAAAGCTGTTTATTTTGACAATGCTGCAACGACTCCTGTAAGAGGTGAAGTGATTAACAGTATTCAAAACGCGTTAGAAAACTGTTTTGGAAACCCTTCTTCTACACATAGTTTTGGTAGGACCGCCAAGACGGCTGTAGAACAGGCTAGAAAGACTATTGCAGCTACTTTAGGTGCTCATCCTTCAGAAATAATATTTACTTCAGGAGGTACAGAGGCAGACAATATGGTTTTAAAATGTGCTGTGAGGGATTTGGGGGTAAAACATATTGTAACTACTACAATGGAGCACCATGCTGTTTTGCACACTATAGATGAATTGGTGGCGTTTAATGGAGTTACTGCCCATTATGTAGCAGTAGATACCAACGGAAATCCAGACCTTTTGGACTTAGAGAAAATACTAAGTGGTTTAAAAGAGACCGTTTTAGTGAGTTTAATGCATGTCAATAATGAAATTGGAAATATTTTAGACCTTCCCACAGTAGCTGCTCTGTGTGAGTCTTATGGGGCTTATCTCCATTCAGATACGGTCCAGTCAATAGGCCATTTTCCTTGGGATTTACAAAAGATTAAAATTCACTTTTTAGCTGCAGCTGCACACAAATTTCATGGACCTAAAGGGATTGGTTTTGCTTATATAAGAAAGGATACTCCTTTAAAATCGTTTATTGTAGGAGGTGAGCAAGAGCGAGGTTTTAGAGCAGGCACAGAGCCCTATCACAACATTGTAGGTCTTGAAAAGGCTTTTGTTTTGGCATATGAGCACTTGGATAAGGAACGTGTTTATATTGAGGGTTTAAAAAAGTATTTTATTAGTGAAATAAATAAAGCCATTCCTGCGGTGTCTTTTAACGGTTTTTCTGGGGATATGGAGAAGAGCACCTACACTTTAGTCAATGTGCGTTTACCGTTTAATGCCCAAAAGGCACAGATGCTATTATTTCACCTAGATTTGAAAGGAATTGCTTGTTCTAAAGGAAGTGCCTGTCAGTCTGGAAGTAACAAAGGATCACATGTGTTGTCTACTTTTCTTTCAGAGGAGCAATTGGCTATGCCCTCTTTGAGATTTTCTTTTTCTTCATTTAACACAAAAGAAGAAATAGATTATACGATTAATACCTTAAAAGAGTTTTCCGAAAAGTAAGACAGAGGGATTTTTTTAAGGCTACTATTTTTCGTAAGGAAATTTTCTACTGGCTTGTCTCATCATTGAACCGATAAGTTCTACTGTGTTTTTGCCGGTTTTCCTGTCTATTTGTTTCTCGTACTTCCAAAGAAGTTTACCGGTTTTTACATCGCTTATTTTTATACCTATACGACCGTATTTAGTATTCCCTGTTACGTAATCTATTAATTTAAACGATTTGTTGGCTCCCTTAGATAGCTGAACGTTTAGGGTTATGCTCCCACTGATAATAGCGTCTACCCCTAAAATTTCTCCCAATTCTTTTACGCTGTAAATGTCTAATGAGTTGTAGCTAATTTCTTGTTTTTTTAGAAAAGCATTGGTGTCTTTTATATTTTGGAAATTCACTCTGTAATGTTTTCTTTTCTCCATTTTAAGAAAGTATGTTTCTAGGGCTTCTTGAACAGCATATCCCTCAGATGCCTCTAATTCCAATTGCATTTCATCACTTAATTCTTGTTCTAAGTTTACTGAAGCTAGAAAAGGAAGGATTGCAATGATTTTATGATTAGAAGTGATGTTTTTGAATTGTTTATTTTCATAGATATTCTTTTGGCCCAATGTCACTTGTGTAAAGAATAAGCAAATGATTGAAATACTAAGGATTACTTTGTTGTGCCTATTTAATAATTGATTTTTCATAGTGTATTTAAAGGCTTAAAAGAGTGGTGTATATCTGGGTATTTCCCAACATATCTGTGACTTCTATCTTCAATTCGTTGTTTTTTTGAAGATTTGTTCTTGGGCCTATATGATGGGTAAGTGTATTTGTCTTAGGTTCGTATTCCATGAGAATCCATTTTCCGTTTAAACTTCCTGAGTAGCTGTTAATTCCAGTTTCTAGATCTTTAATTTCTAAACTCAAAAACTGATAATTTCGAATATTTTGATTGCTCTTAAAGTTTTTTGGTCTTATGCTTGGAGGTATAGAGTCTTGTTTAACTATATAGGTTCCCAATTTATTGGTTTTTGTACTCAGCCAATCACCATCTTTTTTAGTATTGCTGTAAATGGAAGATTTTGAGTCAAGCATATAAGCAATGTAACTGTATTTTGAAAAGGGACTGTTCTGTGAATTAAAACTTATGGTAAATGGTTTTTTTACTGCCCACATAGGTTTGTGCACGCTAATAGTATCTTTAGTCGTTTCTAAGTTTAAATAAACATCTTCATAAAAGCTATTGACCGGGAAATAAAGACTGCCATAGGCTAGTTTGTAATGTGCAGGACTTTTGTACAACACAGGGAAAGGTGTTTTGTTAAGGGTTTTTTTTATTGTTGCTGCTTCTGAAGTACCTATAACTGGTATCTTAATACTAATGTTATTACCATGATGGTCCAATAGTGCCAGTTCTAGTTCAACCGTCTCATTGGGCTTTATGTTAACGATTCCTTTGTTTTTTATTGTTTTAAAGATGCTTAATGGTTTTCGTGCATTTTGAAATAATTGTACAATGCGTTCCCTGTGTTTAATCAAATGCGGATAGTCAATGAGCGTATTAATTCCCTTAGTCTCATTAAATGAAAATTGGTCTAGTTTAATTTCACCAATCAGCGTATCATTTAATGAAAGTTTATATTGGTAAATACCATTTTTATTTGCTGTTAATTCTTGTCTGTCATAGCCTTTGACTCCAAGGTAAAATGAACCTTTTACTTCTATGGGATTTGCCTGATAAATACCTTCAGGAGTTCTTTTAAATGAAAGTTGCACTTTGTTTTCACTTCTGTTTACATGACTACTTTCACCTACAGGATAAGCAAATAATTTTTGAAGGGTTGGCGGTGTTTTGTCTAATACTTCATATGGAAACTGAAGGGGATTTATCGCTATGGCAGAACCAGTCTTTCTCATTTCAAAGTGAAGGTGTGGTGCGGTAGACCCTCCACTATTTCCAGAATAAGCAATAGGGCTATCTTTGTACACTTTGATGCTGTCTTTTTTTGGAAAAAGCTGAATGGTATACGATTTATTAGCGTATTGTTTTTTTTGTACAAATTTTTCTATTTCAGGAGAAAACTTTTGTAAATGAGCGTATACGCTACTAGTACCATTATAATGGTTTACATAGAGTACTTTTCCATACCCCCAATGTGAAATTTTTATCCTGGACACATAGCCATCTGCAATAGAGAATACTTTTAGACCTTGTTGGTGTTTTGTTTTGATATCTAAGCCTGAATGAAAATGATCGGACCTTAGCTCACCAAAATTACCAGCTAATAATAAGGGGATCTTCAGGGGAGCATTGTATGTAGCATCTGAGATCTTGCTTTCCAGAGCTTTTTGAGCGTACAATGGACCAACTAATAAACCTAATGCGAAAAAAAAATGCAGTGTCTTCATTTGATGTTTAAAAGTAAATAAACTGCCTCAGATACAGAAGGGCTTGGAGTCTTTATCCAGAAAATTTTGTCTATAATTTTGAGCTTAAATTTAATAAATTTAAAACTATTGGGTTGCAATTCTGAGAATACCAAGTTTTATATTAACTTTGTTTTATTAGTATGGACAGTTGCAAATGAGTCATCTTAAAGAAATTGTAGGTTCTTTAGAAAATAAGGTAAGCAAATTAGTTCACCGTTTAGAAGGGGTTAAAGAGAATTCTGCCCTTTTAAGCAAGGAACTTGATGAAGCAAAAAAAACTTGTGATTACGCAAAATCACAGGCCACTTATTGGGAAGAGAAATACAATGCTTTAAAACTAGCACAGTCTATGTTAGGCAGTGATGAAAACACTACCGAAGCGAAACTGAAGATTAACACCTTAATAAAAGAGCTTGACTATTGTATAGGGGCGCTCTCTAAATAATGTATGTCAAATACGTTTAAAATAAAGCTTTCAATTGCTGACAGGGTATATCCATTGACGATTGCTCCATCTCAAGAGGAAGGTTTGAGAAAAGCCGCTAAACAAATAGAATTGCTTGCTAAAAACTTTGAGCAAAATTATGCTGTGAGGGATAAACAAGATGTTTTGGCTATGTGCGCCTTGCATTTTGCCTCAAAGACAACTCAGAGTGATATAAAAGAATCTCAGGATAATAAAGAGGTTCAAGAGCGTTTAAAAGCGCTTGAGGAAGTGATCGACAATTCGTTAGGATAATACGTTCTTTTAAATAACATCATTGCCCACACTGGTATTTATTTTTTGACAAACTCAACGCTAATTTTTTTTAAAAGGGTGAGTTTAGATTATGCAAGCATGCCTTACTCGTATAAGGAAACTTAAGTAATTTGTTAGCCCTAAACCTGTTTATTCAGAGTTTGTTCAAAACCCAATCCAATGTGGGCTTTTTTTATATAATTAATTTAATAAACATGGATAGTACTACAATCATAATATCGGCCGTTTTAGGCCTTGCAGTTGGATTTGCTATCGCAAAGTTTTTGGAAAAGGGGAAAGCCTCAAAGACCATTATCAATGCGAGAAAAGATGCACTTGCAATTATTAAAAACGCCAAAAACGAAGGCGAGAATATTAAAAAAGACAAAATATTTCAGGCCAAAGAGCGCTTTTTAGAACTAAAAGCAGAACATGAGAAAGTGATCCTTTCGAAGGAGAAAAAAATTGGAGAATCTGAAAAACGCACTAGAGATAAAGAATCGCAAGTGAGCAATGAATTGTCAAAGGCAAAAAAAATAAATGATTTATTAGAGCAGCAGATTGCAGAAACTACTCACAAAGCTGAAATTCTAGATAAAAAGCAGTCGGAATTAGACCGACTGCACAAAAATCAAGTACAGCAGCTTGAGGTTATTTCTGGCTTGTCTGCAGATGAAGCTAAGGAACAGTTATTGGCTTCTTTGAAAGATGTGGCTAAATCTGACGCTATGGCTTATATGCAATCTACGATGGAAGAGGCTAAATTAACCGCCCAGCAAGAAGCTAAAAAAATCATCATTAACACTATTCAAAGGATTGGTACAGAGGAAGCTGTGGAAAACTGTGTTTCCGTATTTAATCTTGAGTCAGATGACGTTAAAGGTAGGATTATTGGTAGAGAGGGTAGAAATATCAGGGCTATTGAGGCTGCTACTGGAGTAGAGATTATTGTAGACGACACACCAGACGCTATAATTCTTTCATGTTTTGATTCTGTGCGAAGGGAGATAGCTAGATTGTCATTGCACAAATTAGTGACTGATGGTAGAATTCACCCTGCTAGAATTGAAGAGGTTGTCAAGAAAACAGAGAAGCAAATTGAAGAAGAAATTATAGATATAGGTAAACGTACCGTAATTGATTTAGGAATTCATGGATTACATCCTGAACTTATAAAAGCGGTTGGACGAATGAAGTATCGTTCTTCTTACGGCCAGAATCTTTTGCAACACTCTAGAGAAGTGGCTAAGCTTTGTGGAGTTATGGCTGCTGAATTGGGTATAAATGCAAAACTAGCCAAACGTGCAGGTCTCCTTCACGATATTGGTAAAGTCCCTAATACAGAGGCTGAGGTAGAAACCCCTCACGCTATCTTGGGAATGCAATGGGCTGAGAAGTTTGGAGAAAAACCAGATGTGTGTAATGCTATTGGAGCCCACCATGATGAAATTGAAATGAATACCCTTATCGCTCCTATTGTACAAGTCTGTGACGCCATTAGTGGTGCAAGACCAGGAGCTAGAAGACAGGTATTAGACTCCTATATTCAAAGGTTAAAAGACTTAGAAGATGTTGCTTTTGGTTTTCCAGGAGTGCAGAAAGCCTATGCCATTCAGGCGGGTAGGGAATTAAGGGTTATTGTAGAAAGCGAGCGCGTTACAGATGACCAAGCCTCTGAACTTTCTTTTGAAATTTCACAAAAGATTCAGACAGATATGACCTATCCTGGCCAAGTGAAGATAACAGTGATTAGAGAAACTAGGGCCGTAAATGTAGCCAAGTAGTTTGCGATGAAATCCGAGTATAAAAAAAGCCCTGCTCAGCGAGCAGGGCTTTTTTTTGTCTAAATGTTTGCTTTTACTCTGTTGCTTCTTCCTCAGTAGTTTCTTCGTTAGAAGCCTCTTCTTCCTCTTTATTTATTTTATGTGTTAGTATATTAACCTTTTTGAGTTTTTCTTTCCAACTATCAATATCTTCTTTGTGCTTATTAATTTTATTGACAACTTCTTTAACTACAGGATTGTCTTCTGATGCATTTGAAAAGAATTCTAAGTTGTTTTCTAATTGTCGCATCTCATTTTTAGACTCTTCAATTTTTTTACGAATAAAAGCTTTCTCTTTAGCAAGTGCATAGTCATTATCAGAACTGGCCAATTGATTGAGTTTGTCCCCGTATTTAAGTAATTCCCCTGCCTGTTTGTCAATATTTAATTTAAGAAATAGGGCGTCTAGAACCTTATTAAAGGTATTGTTGATGTTTTTACTTTTAAAAGGTACCCTTCCAATATTTTTCCAAGCTTCAATTTGTGCTTTTATAAAAGAGAGGTCTTTTTCTTTATCTGCCCCTAGGTCATATGCTTTCAACTCTGCCAACACTTTCTCTTTGGCGGTTAAATTTTGCTCTTCAACAGCATTGTTGGCATTTTTACTCTTATTCACATTTGCGAAATAGGTGTTACAAGCAGCCTTAAATGATTTCCAGATTTTATCTGAATACTTCATAGGTACATGTCCAATTGTTTTCCACTCATTTTGAATACGCTTAAAAGTCTGCGTAGTTTCATCACTCACTTCGCTATCTTTAAGGGAATTAGCAATATCTAGTAATGCTTTCTTTGCATCGAGATTTTCTTGCTGCTCTTTTTTTAAGTGTTTGTAGAAACTATTTTTATGTTGATTAAATAGCTTAGTAGCAGCTTTAAATGCTTTCCAGGTTTTTTCATTTTGTTTTTGAGGTACTTTTCCAGTTTCAAAAAATGTATTCCTGAGGGTTTCTACCGTTTTCATTTGGCTTTGAATCCCTTTATGCGTGGTTGCAATACCTTCACTAACTGCATTAATCTTAGCTATAATTTCAAGCTTTATTTCTAGATTTCTTTCAAAACCTTTTTCTAAGGATTTAAAATGCTCCTGTCTTTTTTCATGGATGACCTTCGTAGCAGCACTAAAACGATCCCAAACGGCCTCTCTGTTTTCTTTATCAACAGGGCCTAAATCTTCTTTCCAGATTTTATGAAGTGTTTGAAGCTCTTGAAATGCTTTATTAATATCAGTTTCTGTCTGAAGCGCTTCTGCTTTTTCAATAATTTTGAGTTTTTCCTCAAGATTGTGCTTAAAATCTAAGTCCCTAAGTTCTCTGTTTAAGTTTAAGAAATCATAAAAGATTTCCATATGATGGTGATAGGTTTTCCAAACATCATTATAATGTGTTCTTGGAATTGCTCCTGCATTTTTCCATTCTTTTTGTATTTCTTTAAAGTTCTTATAAGTGTCGTTAATGTCTTCTTCTACATTTACTAAGCCCTTGAGTCTTTCTATAAGATCTAGGCGTTTCTTGAGATTGTTTTGAAGATTAGACTCTAAGGTCTTGTAATAGGCGTCTTTTTTCTCGCGATACTCGCCATACACCTCATTAAATTGTCTTTTGGCTACAGAATTGTATCTAAAGTCTATTTCGTTACCGCCTCCTTCTATAAACTCTGCCTTTTTTTGTTCCAAGAAGTCTTGAAATTTAACATCAAAGGCT
>Ga0181600_10003369_pt1 | contig 12211 bp, 10 predicted proteins | sample 041ome_2_FD_132982 | JGI IMG/M metagenome (GOLD analysis project Ga0181600, IMG submission 132982) | Coastal salt marsh microbial communities from the Groves Creek Marsh, Skidaway Island, Georgia - 041406US metaG (megahit assembly) | ecosystem: Environmental > Aquatic > Marine > Intertidal zone... | reverse complement strand
GGCGTGGTCACCTTGGATGAACGCGGCAAAATAGTCTCGCGAAATGCCGTAGCGGACACTCTAATCAGGGAAAAAGACGGCCTATCGGTAGTGAATGAGCAGTTACACCTCGAGAGCCCGTCGGCGAGGACCAAGCTAAACGGCTTCATCGAAGATATTGTGGTTGCTCAGCGCAACCAGGACCCTGCGCCTACTAATGCGCTGTCGGTGGAGCGCCCCTCAGGAAAGGCAGACCTCGAAATCCTCCTTAAGCCCATGATGATCGACAAGACCGTGGAACCGGGCCACACGCCCCACATGATTGTTTTCATCAATGAGCCAGAGCGGAGCTTCCAGATTGAAACCCGTATTCTCATGTCGCTCTATGGCCTGACCAAGGCAGAGGTCGCCTTGTCAAAACTATTGGCAGAGGGGGCGAATCTCGATCAGGCGGCTGCCGAACTGGGTATTGCCAGAAACACAGCGCGAGCTCAGCTTAGATCCATCTTTGCCAAAACGGGTGTATCGCGTCAGTCGATGCTGGTTAGTTTGCTGCTGAAGAGCGTTGTTACATACTCATAATAAATCACCTGACTGCCTATCTGAGACGCCAACACTTATCAATTCAGTCAACCAGCTAGCTAACGATGCGTTCGCTGAAAAACCGCGCCGAGTTTATCAAGCTTCCATCTAGGCTCCAGTAACTAGTGCTCGCAGTGTAAATTGGCGACCTTACGGCCTCAGCCTGCAGGCACGACGGGAAGCAAGAGATGCGAGTCATCGTCGTCACCAAAAAACACCAAACCCCAAATCGCCTACAGCAGGGGCGCGCCAATACATTCAGCGCGCTCGACGGCGTCGAAAGCAACCTTTCGCCGCTCATGCCGCAGCGAAAATCGCGAGGCAAGATTATCGTTCTCACCAAGAAATCAGAGCCTGAAAAACACTGAAATCTCGATGAAATTAGAGACTAGAACGCCTAGAGACCAGCACTCTGTAAGTACCATACCAAGAGGATCGAGCGTGACTTTCACGACTTTTCTGAACTTAAGAAACGGGCGTCAAATAGTACGTTTTAGGACTTGTTCTTCCGTTTATTTTCGATAGTGCGAACTCCATAGTCTCATTATTTTTCTGCTCCAGGCTCTAGGTGAATACGTTGATGAACAGTAAAAAATCCACCGAATTTACTTATGACCTCTTCGTGATTGGCGCCGGTTCAGGTGGTGTCAGAGCCGCCCGCGTGGCCGCATCAACCGGGGCAAAAGTCGCAATCGCTGAGGACCGCTACATGGGAGGCACTTGTGTGAACGTGGGTTGTGTACCGAAAAAGCTTTATGTGTATGCCAGCGAATTTGGCAAAGCATTTGTAGACTCCGCTGGCTTCGGCTGGCAAGTCGGTGGTAGCCGACTGGACTGGCCTCTATTGAGAGACAATAAAACGGAGGAAATTTCGCGCCTAAACTCTATTTACGAGGGGCTACTGCAGGCCCCTGGCGTAGAAATCATTCATGGACGCGCTCGAATCCTATCACCGCATACCGTAGAGGTAGATGGCCTACATTTTTCTGCCGAGCGCATTCTCTTAGCCACTGGTACATGGCCTTACGTTCCTGAATTTCCCGGTAGTGAATTCATGCTCACTTCCAACGAAATTTTCGATTTGAAAAATTTTCCATCGCGACTGTTAATTTTGGGAGGCGGTTATATCGCTACCGAATTTGCGGGAATTTTCAACGGTCTCGGCAGTCAAGTGACACAACTATATCGAGGAGATCTGTTTATGAGGGGGTTCGATGAAGATATTAGGACCTTCCTCGCTAATGAAGTTCGAAAGTCCGGGGTCGACCTGCGCTTCAATAGCCAGATCCAAGCCATTTATCGATCTGGTAACGGTTACCACGCGGTACTTGAGGAGGGCAACGAGCTAGAGGTCGACGCAATTTTATGTGCCACGGGTAGACAACCTAACATCAGTGACTTAAACCTAGATTGCACCAAAGTTGAGTTGGATGATTATGGATTTATCCGCGTTAACGACTACTTTCAAACCGACGAGCCATCCATATATGCGCTGGGGGATCTTATCGGCGGACCTCAACTCACCCCTGTTGCGATTGCCCAGGCAATGGCTTTTGTGCAAGGTCAGTTCGGCGAGAAAGTAAGATCTCCAGATTATGAATTCATTCCTACTGCTGTTTTCAGTCAGCCCACTGTTGGGACAGTTGGCTTGACCGAGAGTGAAGCTCGGGAGCGACATGCTGACGTATCAATATACCGGTCTGAATTTAAGCCGATGAAGCACACCCTCAGCAAAAGAGAAGAGCGGTCAATGATGAAACTCGTCGTGGAAAATGCGTCTCGCCGTGTAGTTGGGCTACACATGGTTGGTCCTGATGCTGGTGAGATAATTCAGGGTATGGCAATTGCCATGCGTTGTGGCGCGACCAAAGAGGACTTTGATCGAACCATCGGTGTGCACCCTACTAGTGCCGAGGAGTTCGTCACGATGCGCGAGCCTGTAACCGTTTGAGAAAAGAGTGTAAATACCTCGAAACGGGACCTCACTCTCGACTGATACTGCATAACTGATAAATTCTAAAATCCTTATGAGTTAATTCTATTAAGGACACATTCCCGAGTGCTCTTATGTAGTGTTGGGTGGGGGAACTGGGCTTGTGGAGGGCTTTGAATCTCCTGAGAGCCCTCCACCTTTTTCAGCTCGCCATGACAGCGCAGACTCATAGCGCTCCTTCACCAAACCTGACAATGACTCGATAGTTTGGTCGTAGGTACCGCTCTCAACTCTGCTTAAGGGAGTCATTGGACGCTTCAACTATGCCTCAGCACAGAGAATCTTCACTACAGCATTGGGTGGAAATTGCGACAAGTAAGCCTGTCGTAACTCGAAGCGCTAGGGTGTCTCTGATCGTCGGAACTATTTTGATCGCCATTAATCAAGGAAATCTCATTCTGGCTTGCAGCCTCTCGCCGGATCTTTACTGGAAAGTGCCACTAACTTATTGCGTGCCATTCGCCGTATCCACCTATGCAGCAGTAGATGCAATCATTAGCAGAGGGTTGGACTGACTAACCGGGGAAAATGGAAGGGAGGTCTAAAGCACGACAGATTAAGTGGCAGTAACGCTAGTTATCATGGACTGCTCAAGTAACTGTATGCTTTTGCGCCGGTGCGATCCACACCGTCTTCAAAATAGACACCCTTTGCTCCCGGGCGAGCCCCATTTAAATTGAAATGTCCACCAGGAGGACCGCCCTTTGTCAGGGAGAAGTAACGGTCGAAACCGTGGGCAGCAGGAAGCGTTTCAGGCGTCTCGCCCAGGTGCCACTTACCGGTCATATAGGTCTTATACCCGGAGTCCTGGAGTAACGTGACGAATGAAACAGTACGATGGTTGAGGTATCCCTCGTAGCCGGGTTGGCCTTTTTGATTGGGAGAGATTGAGACCCGCATCGCGCCTAGACCGGCGAGATGATTGTCCATACCCGAGAACAACATGGCGCGAGTCGGGGAACAATTCGAGTGTGCATAGAATCTGCTGTAGCGAACCCCGGTCTCCGCGAGTCTATCGATGGTCGGCGTTTCTATCTCGCGCCCGTAGACACCCACCTCCGAATAACCGAGATCGTCTGCTACGATTAGCAAAATATTTGGCCTCGAATCATTCGATTGCTCAGCAGCCGCACAGGCGGCCAGGCAGATGGTAGCGAGTAATATTAATCTCGCGAATTCGTCTTGGATAAACTAGTTACGCAGTGCATCTGCGTGTTCGAGAAAGCGATTAGACGACGAGAATGTGTAGTTTCGAGCGGGTGCATTAAATGTGCGCTCGGCGATTATGGCCAACGCTTCACCCAAGAGTTGAAAAGCGTCAGCATTTTTCGGTTGAAGCTTGGTAACGTGCCAAGCTAGTTGGGCTGCACCCAGCGCGTCCCCAGACGCCATTTGGTCTATCGCTTTCCGCATCAATTCATCCGGGCCACCCACAAGGTCAGCCATGCGCTGGGCCTGCTTTGCAGGGTTCTCTCTGTGAAGATTCAGTGCATTACCGTCAAACCAACCTAGATCTTGTGCGTAGATATCTCTAACTGTTCCCCAAACACTGCCGTAGTAATCCTGCAGGTAGTCAAGATCTGCTAGGTGATCAGGTAGCGCCGCATATTCGACCAGCTCGTCGGGTGTGAGGTATTTTCCCGCCCCTTCAATCGTTTTATCGTGAACCCACTTCAATGCGTCGTGGTAGTTGGTCAGGACAGTCATCGTATCCTCGGTAATTGGTATTGTATGACCACCCACCAGAACCAAAGGGTCTTCCTCCATCATACTCGCCAGGCTGGCGATCCAGTCACGTGCCGAGCGCCGGGCTGTACCACGCAATGGATAAATATTGGGCCAGGACTGATAAAAGTTGTCGCCGGCGAAAAGTACCCGTTGCTCTGGCAACCAAACATACAGCTGATCCTCGGTCTCCCCAGGCGCCACTACCAGCTCTAGGCTGATTCCGGCAATCTCCAGCGACATCCGATCTTCGTCGAACGTATGCGTCGGGGGGACTGTCCCCGACTCTCTCTTTGAGGCAGTCACTGTGCCTGCCGCATTGACACCACCTCGCGGTGGTCTTGGAGGCGGAATCGCGATACCAACGCTTATTTTTTGCTCCTCGCGGAGATCAAATCCTTGCGTATTCGACGGTCTCGCACCAGCAGCGAGGCCCACCTCGGCTTGGCGTGTGGTTTCAGCCTTAAAATTTGGACGAGCCCAAATTTGTATATCTTTGTCTTCTTCGTAAAAAGCAATGGCACCGTTGGTATGGTCATTATGGCCATGTGTGTAAATGATTGCTCGGACTGGCTTGTCAGTTATCTTCTCGAATTCCTGTCGAAGCAATGCCGAGGCGGTCGGTAGCTGACCCGGATCAACGATAACTACGCCGTCGTCACCAACGATCATGCTATTGGCGGAGACCGTATATCCGATTGCTGTGTAGACATTTTCAGCGACCTGAATAATCTGCTTGGTGAACATCTTGTTTCTCTCGAGCAGACGCTCGGTAGCCTCACTTTGTGCCGACACAATTTCGATGTAGCAAAAGCTCGCTAGTGAAGCACTTGCAAAGGCGAGGGCTGGCAGGTTCTTCCACATGATTCCTTAATCTCCAAAAAAAGGGGGATATAAATCCCCCCGCTTCCTCTTTGGTTCTAATTCTTACTTAGAAGTTATAGCGCCCCTGAATAGCAATCTGGCGGCCAGGCGCCATAAATACAAGCGTAGGTATATTTGGTGTCGCTGTCGGATCCGGCTGCAGGTTCATCATGCGACCATGATTTGATCCCGTTCCCACATTCTCGTCATTAAGATTAAGACCGATTAGAGACACGCGCCACTTACCATCCTGACTCGCTACAAATAAGTTCGCGTTAACCTTGCTATAGGAATCTTGGACATCCGCAGTTGGGTGGTTTTGAGTGCCTATAAATTGATCATCCATCCAGTGATAGGCAGCACGCCAGCCCCATTCCAAGGAGTCCCCAACAGGATAAGCCCCATCAACCGACAGGTTGTATTGGAGCTCTGGAGAGAACGAGACATCCTGGCCCGTCAGACTTTGCACTCCACCAACACATCCCATTGCTTCGGACTGACCTGAATAACAGTTAGCACCCTCGTAAGAATCGTATATGGCATCAAGGTAGGCAAATGAGGCTGTTACTCGATGTGAATTGTCGGGCAGCCAGTTTAAATCTGCCTCAATACCTTCAGACGAGGTCTTACCCGCATTGACGATATTTTGTGCACGGATGACTGGGTCAAACGCCGAGACTTGAAGGCCTTTTATTTCTGTAGACCAAGCAGACCAATTAACCTGAAGCGTCATGTCTAGCAAAGTATGCTTGCCACCGACCTCCAAACTTTCGGCGTCTTCTCCATCAAAATCAACAGCGGCTTCTGTCAAAGCACCACCACCGACTGGCCACAATTGATAGCCACCACCTTTGAACCCTTCTGAGTAACTGGCATACAACATATTTTCGTCGCTAGGCTGCCAAGTCAGAACAATATTGGGTGAAAAATCACTCTCGCTACGAGAAAAATCACCGGAATTCGATCCAGCTATGAGTGGACCATAGCATCCAACCGTTACCCCATTTAGGTCTCGTCGAGGTCCACCAAGCGAAGGAAGCGAGGTGCAACCGCCACCTCCAGCAAAATCGGTCCCGGGTAAGGGTGTTCCGCCACCCATCTGATGACCCGCAAACCCTCCTGAACCATCTCCGGGAGCGCTTACCCACTTTCTCCCGTTGGCATCCTTGTCCTCTGTCGTATAACGACCACCAACTCCGAGCGTTAAGGTGTCACTGAGGATAAAATCAATCTGACCGAATACCGAGATTGTTTCCGAATCCTGAGTGGAATCAAAATTACGCATCAGTCCACCATAGGTCGGTGACGAGGCATCGGAGCAGTTGACAGGACCACCGCAAAACAATAGTGAATGCGCCGCATCAACCGTGTTGTCGTTGTAGTAAACCCCTGCGATCAAATCCATCGACTCCGACAGCGAGCCTACCATGCGAAATTCCTGACTGAATTGATCAAATTCATCCTGAATCTGCGCCAATGTCGTATCCCTAGAGGGGTCGTAATTCGATTCAGAAATATCATTTCCCTCATAAGTGGTCACATTTGAAAGTGAGGTAACTGTCCAGTTTTCACTGAGCTGCCAATTTAACGTCAGTCCAATCAATGAATAGTCGGTCTCTGTCGCAAAGTCACCTGACCGATCTTCCCCAGCCCAAATTACATCCTCATAGGTCACGTTATTGTATGCACAATCATCAACCGGATGAGCAACATTACAGTTAGCACCTGCCTCTCGTGGCCGGGCTCCTCTATCGATATCTCCGTATTGATACATTAAGGTCGCATCAAGATCGTCCGAAACATCCCACTGGACAATGCCGCGGATCGAAACATTCTCTCTCGCACCTGCATCATCCGCACCCGTAACACCATGCTCCACATAGCCATCTTTATCTTCGACCCTTGCAGCAACTCTGGCTCTTACGGTGTCGCTTATCGGAAGATCAACCGCACCCTCCAGAGCAAAGCCTTCTCCAGCTTCGAAATCGAAGGTCGTGGCAACATAGCCGCCAAATTCTTCACCGGGTTTCCGTGTCGTAATATTAATTGCTCCGGCGGTATTATTTTTCCCAATTAAGGTGTTTTGGGGACCTTTCAATACTTCCACTCGCGCCAGATCAAGAAACATTGTCTGACCAAACCTACTGCGGCCAAAGTAGTAACCATCAACATTAAAACCAACCGCTTGCTCAAAACCGATATTACTACCACTCGTGCTAATACCTCGAATGGCAAATCGGTCAGACGAATTAAACGCCTCGCCAAATGACAGGTTCGGTACTTGTTCAGCAAGTCCTAAAATATCTGATAGGTTCGACTCCTGAAGGAAATCACCGGTTACGGCGCTGATCGCGATAGGTACGTCAGACAAGTTTTCCTCTTTTTTACGCGCTGTTACGGTGACTTCCTCAAGCACTGCCGTACCTGTTGCCTGCGCAATGCTGACTGAAGGGGCTACCGTTAACCCAGTAGTTAGCACAACTGTTCCCGCATAGATTGCTATTTTGGATAACACTGGTTGTTTGCTCATTTCCATGTCTCCGTCTCCTTTTAGATTTATCTTTTATTAATTTTGGTTGCTGTGAAAACGCGTGTCCGCCGACTCCCCTACTTTGGAATACTCCAGCCGGTCGCAAGCGGAGTAAGATCTCTGTTCTTGAAAGCCGGGTAGTCTTTTAAAAATTTGTAAGCGCGATAGAAGGTTGAGCGGCTACCAGGGATTGTTCTCAGCACCCCTTCACCCTCGTTGGTTACTTCAAACATTCCACTCACAATGCCGCTGACGCCAAAAATATTGCCGTTTGGTAACCGTCTGGCCCCCGATATAAAGGGTGCAAAGAAGATCTCTGGCTCATCCCCAGCAAATTCAGAAAATTCATAGGACGTTGATTCGCTTACGCTCTTTATTGGTCCTGATGGAGCCTTCATTATTATTTCCATCTCAAAAATTCTAGTTATTCTTCTAAAACCTGATCTCACTCGTCTCATCCAGACTCGTGCTACCTCGCTAGGAAACCCTCTTACGTGACAACTAGCCTCGTCAGTATTCGTCTACCTAGCTCCAGCCCAGTGTAGTAAGACTCTAATTGTTTGGTGTAATGATGATAATATCCATCAGCGAGCCCTCACTATTCTCGAATCGTGAACTTTCGATTGTAGTTTTCACTGCATATTTTCAGCAGTGAAACATGGCATGGGCGTCGATTCGTCTCTTGTTGTGCGGGGGTTAATGAACAGGATTCAGCAACTCTTAAAGGCACTCGGTGGTCTGAGGCATAATCCTCGACGTGCCATTATTCTTGGTGCTGATTCACCGGAGTACAAACTTTACAGCCGCCTAGAAAGCGAAGGGGAATACAATTTCCTGTTCTTCATTAACGAAGAACCTTGGAGCCACCGTACTATGCTCGGACATGCTCAGCTCCGCGATCCCTCAGAGCTGACTGCCTTATGTCAGAATCATAAGATCGATGCGATTTTTTATTGTGATGAGGCAAAAGCGAAGGCGCTGCCGAAACTACGGTGCGAGCTAATCAGACGAGAAGTCTGACAAGGGAAAGAGCGTTGCACCCCTCTATGCGTCGTATGGATGTTGCTTACAGTCAAGCACTAGCCACATCTTGTGCCGTAGGCTTCACGCAGAACCCCGAGGTGCCTTATTCACTTTATCGCCGATAAAGTCCACATAGTCGAGGATGCCCTGAGGCGTGCTGCGGGCGAAGGCGCAAGAGGAAATCCAGGCGGCGAAGACCTTGTGGTTAGTACCGATCAGAAAATGTGCTGGCTCACAGAAAAGAGGCATCTCTTCCTCTTTTGCTTTTGAGGATACAAAGACACCAAGCTCCCGCGCTTTACCAATCGGCATTTCGTAGCCGACCTGCAGATGTTGGAGGCCTAGTTTTTCGTGAAACTCTACCGCTCGCTCCCGTGTATCAGCACTAACTGCCAACACCCCTACATCGCGATTCGTAAACTCGGGAACCAGTGCATCCAATTCTTTCAGGTGTCGTGCGCACTGATGACACCACTTACCGCGATATATGTTCAGCAAGGTGAAGCGCCCCACTATAGGCTCTCGACTCCTCCAAATACCGCCACCGAGCAGTTTAAAATCGAACGCTGGTATTTCCCCACCAGTGCGACGCGCGTTATCCATCCGTGTTATTTAACTCTTCATCTGCATAGTCACCCACTTCAGTTCGGTGAGTGCATCGATATCGGCCTCAGTTCCCTCTCGTCCAAAACCGCTGTCACCAACACCACCGAAAGGCACGTGGGCTTCGTCGGTAACAGAGGGTCCATTGACATGGACCATGCCCGACTCAATAGCCTGAGCATAACGCAATGCCTTATTCAAATCGTTTGTGTAGATGGCGGAACTCAACCCGTAGCGGGAATTATTGGCCGCAGCAAGGGCCTCGTCCAAATCCTCGACCTGATAGATACTTACCACGGGCCCAAAGGTTTCCTCGGCAAAGCACTCCATCTCTTTCGAGACATCCGTCAGAATTGTGGGCTTACAGCGGTTGCCAACCCAATCACCGCCGAGCATGACCGTTGCTCCCTTACCCTGCGCATCACGGATATGTCGCTTTATTCGGTCACGCTGTCGATCACTAATAATGGGGCCGATAACTGTTGCGGGGTCCCGTAGATCCCCTAATCCCAACATGGAGACCGCTCCTAGGTATGCCTTAATGAATTCAGAATAAATGCCCCTCTGCACGTAAATTCGACTAGAACTAATACAGGCCTGTCCCTGGTGCATGAACATACCTCTAACAGCTCCCTGAATGGCATCCGGTAGGATTGCATCATCAAGAATTACCAATGGATTCTTTCCGCCAAGCTCCAGCGTCACATGCTTATTATCTCGGGCACACAGCTGCTGGATATGTTTTCCCACGACCGTTGACCCCGTAAACGACACCGACTTAACCAATGGATGCGTCACTAAGGAGTCACCGATACTATAACCATCACCTGCAACGACATTGACTGTCCCTTCAGGAAAACCGGCTTCTGACAGTAATTGTGCAAATTTCAAGGCAATGACTGGAGTATGCTCGGAAGGCAATAGAACCACCGTGCTGCCCGTTGCAAGGGCATTAGCGCAGAGGCGACTGGCCTTAATGAGCGGAACATTGAATGGCGTAATGACGGCCACTACGCCTCTCGGTTCACGCCAGGTCATACTTAGCCTATCTGGATAGTCACTGGGCAATGTCTGGCCACTGACGCGGCGGACCATCCCGATAGCAGCACGAAGGAAGCTCACCGCTTTACCTGCCTCGAAATGTGCCTTGGTAAAGGTTGATCCGGCTTCGTCAATCAGTAAATCAACAAACTCTGACTTTCGGTCTTCGAGTAAGGCCGCGGCCCTTGCCAACCAAGCTTCTCGGTCGTTAATCGATGTTTGGCGGTAGGCGTGAAACGCTTTATGAGCCGCTTCGACCGCCAAGTTTATCTCCGCTGGAGATCCCTCAGCGACCTCTGCAAATAGACTGTCATCGATAGGATTGCGAACGGAAAAAGTTTCCCCTCCAGCCGACGCACATGATTGATTATTGATCCAGTGCCCTAGGGGCTCGTCATCGCTCATCGCCACGCTTTCAACTCCGTCGCTCTTCAATTCAGTAGTTCAGCGCGCCGCCGTCTACATTAATGCACTGGCCAGAAATAAAGTCACTGTCTTCACTGGCAAGGAAATAGATAGCCCCAAGTAGGTCGTCCGGCATCATGTCACGCTTGAACACCCGCATATTGTGATTCGCCGATCGCGCCATATCGTACTGCTTGCTCGCAGCGACGCCCTCACTTTCCGTCAGCCCCACCATGATGCAGTTCACGCATACGTTGCTGGCACCAAGCTCACGAGACAATGCCCTAGTCTGTCCCACTACAGCGCCTTTCGAAGCCACGTAATGACAAAACATTGGAGCTCCTCTTAAGAAAGTGCCCGAAGATATGTTGATGATCTTACCGCGCCCATTTTTCTGCATGCTTGGTAGCACTGCCTTCGTGGCCTGAAAAGGACCACGGGCATTCACTCTCATGACCGCATCCCACTCTTCATTACTCAACTGAGTGAATGGCTTGAACTGAATGGAGGCAAAAATCGCTGCGTTGTTGACGAGAATCTCAATCGGGCCAAAATTTGTCTCCACCTCCGCAACAAGATTATTCAGCGAATCATCATCAGTAACGTCCGCGATCACACCCATGGCTGAGCCACCATCGCCGTTGATCTCCTCCACGACGGCTGAAGTATCGACTAGATCGCATACCACAACGCGCGCGCCCTGAGATGCAAGACCTTTGGCATAGGCGGCTCCGATGCCTTGCGCCGCCCCTGTGACTACGGCAACTTTATCTTTGAGTCTATCCATGATTAACCGATCCCCATCTCATCTAGAGTCCAACTATTGCTTTAACTTCAGGCCAACTCTGTTCGCCAAAGTTCTTCAGATCATTCGTTAGCGCCTCGGGACACCAATCAAGGAACGCCTCCTTGAATCGAGGCCTCGCTTTGACTGCGTCAAACCAGCGCTCAACGCCCGGCAGACGGCCTTCCCACATGCCTGACATGCTCAACATATCCAAGCGATTCACATAAGGAGCAAGGCCGATATCAGCAAGCGAAAAGGTATCACCGGCAAGCCACTTGCTCTTTAAAAGCGTCTCATCCATTTTGACCAGATAGTTAAAGTACAACCTAATCGTTTCTTCGATCCCGGGCGCGTTAAACCCCTCGCGCACAATCTCCTGCTTACGTGCCTTCCACTTTGAGGTAACCGACTGATCAGGCGTACTTTCTAAAAACTCCTCAAGCTTCTCAGGCGGCAACCGAAGCACAATGTGACGATGGCAGCATACGAAAGTAAGCTCTCCACATGCTGGATGAAGTTGCTCATCGACGGCCTTTGTCCACATACGCATCTGGGCACGACTATAAGCATCTTTCGGAATCAGGTTTGGACCCGAAAATTCGTCATCGATGTATTCGCAAATAACGGTGGACTCATTCAGAATCTTTTCATCATGAATCAGCGAAGGTACGACAGCCTT
>Ga0181600_10003360_pt1 | contig 12231 bp, 8 predicted proteins | sample 041ome_2_FD_132982 | JGI IMG/M metagenome (GOLD analysis project Ga0181600, IMG submission 132982) | Coastal salt marsh microbial communities from the Groves Creek Marsh, Skidaway Island, Georgia - 041406US metaG (megahit assembly) | ecosystem: Environmental > Aquatic > Marine > Intertidal zone... | reverse complement strand
TTCTTCTCCTTCTTCTTCTCCTTCTTCTCCTTCTTCTCCTTCTTCTCCAGAGTACTAGGAGAAGGCGGTACGAATGTTTTCTTTGCCTCCTCGTATCTGATCTTGTCTTCTGCTGCCTTCGTCTGAAATTCATTTAACTCTTCCACTCTATCCTCATCCTCCTTAAGTTTAGCCCACTCTTCCCCAAGTTTTGACGTGATCTCGGACGTCTTCATTTCAGGGTTAGCCTCCTTGATCTTAGACCTTTCCTGATCACAGAAAAAGAGGTAAGCTGATTTGTTTTTCTTGGGGGCGCCAGGAATCTTCCTCTTTCGATCTTTCTTTGTCTTTACTCCGATGGAATCGGAGAGCAACTCCTGAACTTCGACCGAATTCCACGAATCGACTAGTTCCTGAGCTACACTATCTCCATATGCGTTAAGAAAACCGACAACATAATCATTAATATTCTTGAACTGAGCCGTGGTAATCATCCTTACTGGTTTGTATTTTTATAAAATTATACACGTGAAAAGTCAAGTTTATTTTTTTACTTGAGAAGTAAACAAAGATGAGTAGTATAACAAATAATATTATAATTTTTCTTATTGTAATGTTTAGTATAACAATAGCTGTTATAGCGTCATTTGGTATTATTAAATTATCTGATATGCTACTAGATAATAGAAAATAGAAAAGTTAGACTTTTTAAAGTCTTGTATTATATCGTATATTTTTAAAATATATGATACTATGTCGAAATACATGCTTTTTAAATTAAAGAGTTAAAACTACTTTTTTTTGATACTGTGAATCATTCTATGAGTCCATTTCCTTCCACGTTTCTTGACACCCTTAGCGTTGAGTTCGTGCATAAGAGTTATGGAATCGGTACGGCTGTTCTTGATTGCCGAGATTATGGCAATCTCATCTGGATGATCAACCACGCACTTCCTGATAACACGTCCATTCTCCCTGACAACCTTGTACTTCTTTCCGTATGGTAAGCTACCAACATGTGTATCACCGCGGTCACGCCTATGTTTATATGATAACCTTACTCTCTTTCCAAGCAGTTCAGATTCCCCCTGTGCGTTCACAACAGCTTGGATAAACTCAAGTTTGTTGTCTCTGTACGTCAAATTTTCCGATACTGCCATCACCTTTACACACATCGAATCAAAGTATTCTAGCCATTCCAAATACTTCACTATGTTACGCGTTAGACGGTCAGCACGCCAAATATACAGCTCGTCACCTATTTGACAAGCTTCTGCAATCTTTTCCAACTCCTTAGGTATGCCTTTGAACGCGCTAGCCCTGATTTTTACAATCTTTCTACGTACATTTTCATGTGTACGTGTTTTTGAAATAAGCTCTGCCTCTTGCGCAGCCAGACTAGTATGTGTCTCCTCTCCCTGTTCCTTTGTACTCACCCTGCATACTAGATAATTTGTAGTCATATTAATTTTATGTATGTATTGATTGATTAGGTGTTCACAGTTACAGTCTTCATCTTTTACCCAATCATAACCACCACCCTTCCACTTCAGTTTAAACTCCCAACGATCACCATCATATCTTCGATGATCACAAACTGCAACAACTTCTGTTATTTCTGTATTATCATCCTCATAAGCTTTACCTTCAGACTTACCAACTGAAAGGATATTCATATATTCTGTAACTTTATCTACCAGATCACTAGGAACTTCAATATTCACTTTTTCTGCTTGTTTAACCATCGTAGAGCTCTGGATTATTTGAAATATTTTTATCTGAATATTTCAATTTTATTTCAGTCCCCCCTGTATACCCCCCCACTAATCAAGGACATATCTTTCCTCTTTAGTCGTCTCAACTACACCCATACATAAAGCTAGTTCACATGTAGATGAACAAGATTTGAAATTAGCCCACTTTTTACCTATTGTGGTAAACTTGTGAGAATGCGAATGACATTTGTAACACATACCACATATACAGTCACACCCATGAGATCCCTTACACCAAGAGCACGTGTTTACATCCGCTGCGATTTGACGCATTATAGGTCTAAAATGGTCTGGTACCAGATTATTCATAGGATCCCCCCTGTGTCGCACAAAAATATTCCAAAATAAGATACTCTTTATATACTTACTAAAATCAGCAAAATAAGAAACCATACTGTTGAAATATAATTTCAATTATCTTCAAAAAAATCAAGTTTATTTATAGTTTTTTCCAGTTAAAAAATAAACTTGATTTTTCAGGGAAACATACTAGTATAAAATCGATTATGTTATCTGTTCTCTCTTATGGCACACAGTGCCGTTCCGACTATGAGTCGGAACACCCCTATGATGACTTCTCCGATTATGACGAGGAAGAATATGATCAGTTTGATCCTGCTGAACAAATGCCGTGGTTATACTTCAACCCAGCAAACGAAACATGCGGTGATTACGGTCTCGAATCTTATAATGACGGGGCTTATGCTCCTGACACCCCCTCCGATGATTATGATGTCTCTAGGTTTTCTCTCTCCTCCCCCCGCAGCTACCCTTCCGCCACCTTTATTAGAAATCAACTCCCCAGATCCTACCCCCAACCAATCCAGCTCCCCCCCGAAGGTTCCAAGTTCAACACCATGAAGGAACACTTAGCCGACATCGAAAAGCAAGTGACTATCCATTATGCCAATCTAGCCACCCTTAAAACCCTAGCCAAAGAGGCTGTTGCTGAAAAGCACAGGAGGTTCATGGCTAAACTCCCCACCGAACCCGCTATCAAAACCCACCGCAGACGTTATATGGTGGTTCTTGAGCAGATTAAGCATACGTGCGCTGCCAAGATTATTCAGAAAAAACTGTACAGACCTAATAAGAGGTGGTTTCAGTTTAGGTCTTGGAAAGCTTCCAAGAAAGAGAGACATGACGAATGGGTCCAGACAAAAGAAAAGAAGGACGCCCAAGGTAATGTCTGGGGTCACCGTCGTAACGGTGGCAAGAAAAAGAAGCAAGATGAGGCTGCTCCTATTACAGCAGAATGGAAGAAAGAAGCTGCTGCTCGTCGCAGGGAACGTCGCGAGACCGCTAATGAGCTTAAGAAGAAGGAACAAGCAGCGAAGGAAGAAAAACTTGCAATGCTTTCTGTCAGAGTTGCGCAAAGAGTTGCTGATGGAGAGATTGCTCCTATTAAAGTTAGTCTCTACGCAACCAAGCCTTCCTACGACGCGCCTGTTGTTGCCAAGCCTGTTGCTACCGAGCCTGTTGCTACCGAGTCTGTTGAGGAGACCCGCATACAGAAGATACAGAAGATCCTGAGAGAGAAGATGGATTACGAGCGTGACATCGTCCAGCAGAATTTACTTAAGAAGGAGCAACTTGAGAAGGAGCAACTTGAGAAACAGAAGGAGCATGACGAGTACATGGAAGAGATCTACCAGTTATCTCGTATGAAGGATTCGAGGTCTGTCAGTCGTCCTTCTTCTGCTCCGATTTTCCCTCAACCTATCCTGGTGAAAAAGACTTTTAAGGCTTCATCATCCGCCGAATCTGCAGACTGGGTTACTGTCGGAGCGACATCCAAGCCTCTTGACTTGACCTTGTGTATGGCTACTACTACGGCTGAGGAGAAACGCTCTATTTCTCAGAATGCTCTTCTTAAACTCAATGTACCCAAAAAGAGTACTAGAATGTGCAGGTCTGTGACTGAGAAAACCGAGTGCAAACACGGTGCCAAATGCCGCTTCGCTCATTCTATCGCTGAGCTCAAGATCACAAATTGCTCTTGGGGCTCTAAGTGCCTTCTCACGAAGACTCAAAATGGTAAGTGTGTCAACTGTGACCCTACAAAGAAGTGTCTTTTCAGGCATAGTGGTGAGACCGATGATGACTTCTACATTCGTAATGGCTACAAGTCTGCTCCCGTTGTTAAGCCTGTTGCTGTTGCTGTCAGCAAGCCTTTCACTCCTGCTCCTGCTCCTGTCAGTAACCCGTGGAAGAAGGTTGAAGAGGACAAGAAACCCAGAGCTTCCCGCTGGGGACCTCCTCTTGATAAGGAGGCTGTCGAGCGTAACAAGGAGAAGCTCAGGGAGCTGGAGCGTGTTGCGGTTGAAGAGGACAAGAAGCCCAGAGCTTCTCGTTGGGGTCCTCCTAAGGAGGAGAAGGTTACGGTCATTCGTGCTCCTAAGGAGATTATCATGAATCTGTATGCGATTGCTCTCAAAGCTGGTAGGAAAAATATCCGTATCGAGATTACAAAATAAAAAACAAAAAACAAAAAATAAACAAAAAAAACGTGGTTAAAATCCCTCATCCTTTAGGATGTGGAATTTACTGTAAAATATTGTCGGAAAAGGCAGTAGTAACATGTGAGCTTTTGTATAATGTCAGAACTCTGTTATTCCCTGGGTGATAAAATGACTTATAGGGATAACTCCGATTATAAAAATCATGTCTGCTGCTATTAATAACTTTGTTGTTCAGTTCCTCGGTGATAACGAGGCGCTTATTGAGGCTTGGAAGTCTTCTGCTAACCAGAAGCAGGTTAAGGCTGTTCTTGCGGGAAAGAAGCCTAACCCTGCTGCTTCCGTGAAGCGTGCCAAGTCCGCTTACCTGTATTTCTGCGAGGAGGAGAGGCCTAAGGTCAAGGCGTCTAACCCTGAGATGCAGGCTACTGAGATTACTGTTGAGCTTGGAAAGAGGTGGAGTGCTTTCAAGGCTGACAAGAAGAATGCTTCTGCCCTTGCTGTATTTGAGAAGGCTGCCGCTGCTGATAAGGAGCGTTATGAGTCTGAGAAGGAGAGTGTTAAGCCCACTGGTGTTGCCGCGATTTCCCGTGGAAGGTCTTCTTACATCTTCTTTTGCCAGGACAAGAGGCCCGAGGTCAAGGCGGCTAACCCCGATATGAAGGCGACTGAGATCACCGCTGAGCTTGGAAAGATGTGGAATGCTCTCAAGGCTGATAAGAAGAGGGCTAAGGAGCTTGATGGATATGTCAAGAAGGCTGCGGCTGATAAGGAGCGTTATGAGTCGGAGAAGGCCAAGGTTCTTGGAGGAGAGCCTGTTGTTTCCGTCAAGGCCGAGGCCGAGCCCAAGGCGGATGTTAAGAAGACCCCTGCTGCTAAGAAGGCTCCTGCTGCCAAGAAGACCCCTGCTGCCAAGAAGGCTCCTGCTGCTAAGAAGGCCGCGGGCAAGAAGTAAATTTATGCTGATATATTAAAAGTTTTTTGTATGTTACGAGGAATATACAAAAAACAAAATATGGGTCTTATATAAAATGATGAGTAGACAAAAGTCCATATTGTTCGGAATAGCGGTTATTGTGATCACATCTCTTATAATTCTAGCCATTAAAATGAAACCAGAGAAGTATACAAAAAGAAGTAAGATTGGAATTTCAGAGAAAGATGCAAATCTGTATAAAAAGCTCGCGATGGTTGCTTTGAGTAAATACAAGAAAGGTATATACAGTATGATGCCGAAAGCTAGTAATAATATTGCTAAAATTATGGGAAAGTCTAGGTTGGAAGCTTATATAAATGGTAAACCACAGATTTTCCCTCTACCAAAGGATGTAGACTATGATATAGAACCTAAGAAATTAGTCGAAATGATATCAAAATTAACAGTAGAAAAGGGTTACTATGTTAAGTTTGACTTGAATAAGTTGGAAAAAGAAAATAAAGACCATGAACATAGTGATGATGGTAGTGATTACAATGTGTTTGATCTCGTTGATATATTATTTATAAATGTAGCACAATACTTATACGGTAACAGGAGCATATTTATTGGAGATATAGGTTATCTTATTGAACTATTCTCTGAAGTTATATTAATCCAACCTTTCGTAAATGATAATACTTGGAAAAACGGAGGTTATGGATTTGTAAGTAGAAACCCACGGGTATATTCTGGAACATGGAACAAGCAAGTCGTGATAGAAGATTCAGAAATATCTGCTCTAGGTGATGATTTTTACGGTTTGACTGCGTTAACCCCAAATACACAAGGAAATTGGTATGTATCTGCTGGTGTAGATAATAGAGAGAAACTAGTCGCCTTGCCTATGTCTGATAATCTTGGGTATGGTAGGTCATCTCTTGCTGTTAGAAAGAATTTACCTTGTTATAATAGATCTGAAGGAAAGTTTGGACAAGGTGCTTATATTGGTTTTAGAGGGTTTACTGATTGGACTGTATTTCCTGTGAAATGCTATGCTGATAGATTCACAAAACTTGGTTTCTATTTTTGGGGGCATTTGTTGTCAGTTGCTTCTGTAGTAAATGTAACAGATATGAATGGTCAGCTTACTAGTGTTGATGGTACTTTGGGTTTGAATTTTGATTGGGTAGCATATGATAAAACTACAAAGTATATTCTTGTTCCTGATGGAAGCAGTCCTGAGCGTTGTGTATTGTATGATGTAAATATAGATGAGTATACAGTTAATGTAAATGCTAAGAAGTTTGTTCAGATTATTAAATCTACCAATGAAACACTTCCTATAGTAGCAGCGTGTTTTGGCTGTGATGGTATGTTATACGCTTTAACAAACGATTATGATGGGTTTCAAGGTATAGTAGTGTTCAAACCCGACGTCTCAAGTGATAGTTCCTGGATTCTACGAGAAGTTGACACTATTTCTCTTGATGTTAATGACACACTCGTTGGTATTGCGGGTGTAACTGATCCCTATTTAGCGCAAATAGATAATTATCCTATTCTTACGGTTTTGGAGATAAATGAGGATTATTTTACACAAGACAATCTGACGTTACATAAGGTGGTTCCCAGGGATGCTTATACAGGAGGTTCTTATGGTGTTTCTAGTGAGGCATCTGAATGGAGAGAATTAGGTCAGGAGGCATATTGTTTTGGAGGGATTTTAGCTTATAATATAGGTTCTAATCTTTCATATTATTTTCGAACAAGAGATGACCCTATCAAGTTAGATCATCCATCTCTTATAGGTTTTGCCAATTACCTTGAAAGTATTGGTTTCTCAAGAGACATATATCTTCCTAACGTTGAAGTATATGATAACCAATGTCTTGCAAGTAATTACTGGAAATATGATGATGGTGACCGTCAGTCTGTTAGAGCTTCTGCGCATGGTTATACACTGTATCTCCGAGACAAATTGATTAACGATGATGGTACAGTTAATGGTTGGATGCTAAACTCACTCATTCACGAGCTTGTACACACACGACAGTATGTGCAGCTTGGTGAGAGTAATTACCAGTTTGGATGCGCGTATTCAGAGGGTAGATTGTATGCAGAAGAAGAACATGATAGTTCATACAAATTACATCCTATGGAAAGAGAAGCCAGACGTTTTACAACTACATACAAAGTTACTGCTGAAATAGCTGAAGAATTTAATATACCGATATATGTACCTTCCAATAGAGATCCTTACCGTTATCCTACACCTAGAACTACTTGTGCGCCATCAGAATAAGACTATTAAGTTAGTCTAAAGCTTTTTCTATAATATCTATAAAGATGGACGAGAACAAACCTACACGTGAGGAGTTATTACAGCGTTTGAGAGAGAAGACAGGACGTAAGAAGATGGAACGTAGCACGAAGATATCTCGGACAAAGGAGTTCGAGAAAGGTCTCAAGGAATCTGGGATTGATGTAGAGGCTTTTAAGAAAGATCTTGAAGCTCTTAAAGAGCAAGGTGGATTTACTGTAAAATTGTAAAATAATATTACTTATAAGAAATATGAAGGCGAATAGAACTTTTCTAGTAATACTATTATTAGTGGTTATAGCTAGTGCGATTGGAATAGCAGTAGCCTACAGTAGAAAACCTCCCCCTACATCCTGTCCCGAAGGACAATGGTCTCCTTCTGGAGATTTTACTGATTGTAAGGTTTGTACAACCTGTCTTCTACCCAAAATATTAGATAAATCTTGTACACAGACGACTGATGCTACATGTAAAAATCCTGTTCCGACCTCCTGTCCTCCAGGTAAATGGTCTCCTTCTGGAAATTTTACTGATTGTGAGGTTTGCAAAGAATGTACTCTTCCTGAAATAGTTGACCAACCTTGCACGCAAAAGACTAATACGACTTGTAAGGTCCCATCCTGTCCTCCAGGTCAATGGTCTCTTTCTGGAGATTTTACTGATTGTAAGGTTTGTACAACCTGTGTCTCTCCTAAAATAGTTGATCAACCTTGTACACAGATGACTGATGCCACATGTAAGGATCCTGATCCGACATCCTGTCCTCCAGGTCAATGGTCTCCTTCTGGAAATTTCAAAGATTGTGAGGTTTGCAAAGAATGTACTCCTCCTAATATAATTGATCAACCTTGTACACAAAAAACTAATACTACATGCAAACCAGATCCAACTCCGCAATATGAAAATGTAACGTTACTAACTAGTTACGATAATAATGAAAAAATAGGTATATCTACTATTGCGAGAGGTGGTGATGGCATTGATGGTTGGGAAGTAAATTATACAAATGGTGGTCCTAGTGAAAGTCTATTGTGGTGGGACGAGAAAAAATTATGGATATCATCTGGGACCAAAGGAATATATATCTCAGAAGATGGGAAGTCCTGGACGAATATTCCCAATATTGTTGAAGTTGGAGGTGAGGTGAGTGGTTTAGCATGCAGCGGTTCTATGTGTATAGCTGGATACGGGCAATATAACAAGAATAAGCAATTCCTAATTAGCGACGATGGTAGGAACTGGAGTTTATCTGGTGTTAACGGGCCTCTGAGCAGTGTAACTAACATTAAATATGGTAATGGTCTTTGGGTTGCTGGTGGTATGAGTGATGCGACTGGTTCCGACCCTAATAAAACGATTATGGCTTACTCCGAAGATGGTATAAATTGGACGGCATCACCTACTCAGATTTTCGGAGATATCTGTAGCACTATAGAATTCAATGGAACTATATGGGTTGCATTAAGTGCTATTGTTGCAGATGATTTGACTGTAAAGGGTGTTATTGCGTATTCTGAAGACGGGAAATCGTGGACGAAATCAAAAGCTGGGGATGAGAATGGTGCTATTATCTCTCCGTTTGATGTTACATGGAATGGTCGTGAATGGTTAGCTATATATGTCGACGGAGTTTATGCTTCTATTGATGGCAAAACATGGAGTCAAAGAGCTAGTTTAGTCGGTGATAACCCACTTTTTCCTGGTTATGTCCCATCTCATATATCATGGGATGGAGAACAGTTTATAGTATTCGGTAATACTGACTATCTTGGTTGGGGTGGTGACAGTTATGTTTCTGTTTCAGCAGATGGTAGTAGCTGGACAACTAAACAAGTTGATGAACAATACATGGTCATGGCACATGGAAAGATTCCTGTTGCATCTGAAAATTACTTTGTATCTTATGCAGTCAGAGGACCTATGGCATCTCCATATTATAGTTATGGCCCTTCGTCTTGTGACAGAGATACTCCTATGAAAGCAGCTACAGAACTTTATAAAAAGAAAAGATCGGTAAACTCTAGGTTAATCGGTATATGTTGATCGTATATTTCTCTAAAATATATGACCACGAATGAAACCTTATGAAGACAAGGATTTCTTAACTCCTATTATTTGACGATAACAATCATGAATTGGATGGTGTTTATGTTGAGAGGGTAGATCACGAGGATTGATATTTCCAATGTCTAGAGCAGTTCTAACATCTCTAGTATCCCAGAAATTCCAGGGTGTTTTTATACCAGCTAGTTTATATGCTTCGGATAATATAGTACAATCAAAATCATCTCCATTCCCCCATATAAGCTTACACCCCCTGAACCATCTACTGAAATCATGTAGAACGTCTTTTATTGTCCCTCTTTCTGTATGTTCCAGAGCCTCATATCTGATATCATCATCTTGTTCATTCCACCAATTTTGCACTTCTTGGTCGAAATGCATTCCAAGCTCTTTGCACGAGTCTATCTCGATTCTCTTGTAGAATTGATCAAGTTGTTCTAGGTCTCTTATGGGACCTCTCCTGTCGAATTTTACTGCACCTATACTGACGATTATAGCGTTTGGTCTTGTACTAAGAGTTTCTAGATCTAACATAACTTCTCTCATTTTTGTTTATTAGACACGTTAACGATTAAATAATAATATAAAAAATGAACAAAAACTTCTGATCTTATTGTCATAGACAATAAGATTTTTACATATTATGCTCGGAGCGTTGGTACATCGTCGTCGCTCCCCCCACTTCCACGTCCTCCACTTGAATCATCTGTAGGGGGGTTGTCACAATCGTACTGACCTCCGTCACGATAGAAGCAAGGTCTTGGGTCAGAACAAGGAATACCTAGAGGAACCGAACTCATATAGGTAGGATCCCATATTTCTCCAGGTACATCGAGATATTCTTCGGGTGTTCCGCATATCTTAGTCCATTGTCCATCGACACAAATTGCTGAACAGCATATATTTCCAGCAGGTCTGGTAGTTCTTGTACCATCTTCTTGTATAATCACTTCGTAATCATTATTACAGTATCTATGTACAACAGGGGAGATATCTGGTATTAATTCGTCAGAACGTCCCGCATCTTGTTGAGGTGATTCTGGTTCAGGTAAAATAGGGAATAAATTTGGAATTAATTCTCTTCTAATAGTTGGGTCACAACATCTAAGCATTTTTAATATTTTATAATGATCATTATGATCGGATGGATCGTATTCAGCCCTACAATCAATATTCGAGCAAACCGTGTCTGACTGAGGAGGCGTTGATATAACTTTATCTATAAATTCACTTCTAAGATTTTCAGGGATGTATCCACCTATACCACTACCAAAAGATATATATCCATCTCCTAAATTCGTTCCAGATGCAACTGAGCTATCAACTGGTGAATTCAGGTCGATGACAACATTATCAGTTTCATTATCGTTGAATGATTCAATAACTGTAATACCATTCTGTGATTCCTCGAGCTGAGGGTTCGGAATACCGTTATTAATAATGTCTTTTGCCTGTTCATATCCTTTTTTAGCACCCTCTTTATTTTTTCCAGATAGCCCTCCTATAAATCCCCATAGAAGCCATAACAAGAGTAACACAGCAGCTATAATAAGGAGAATTAAACCTATTTTCACTAACAGAGCAGCCAATACTGCCGTAAGAGCAGCTTTTCCAGCTATTATCAAGCTGACTCCTAACCCAGCCATTATACCAGGTATAATACCTAATATTTCGTCCGTTGCTGATTTACAAGGAGATGTAGAACATGTACCAGTAGCTCCTTCTTGTGCAGATGAAGAGTAACAGCAATATCCCATATCAGGGAGATTGTTGTATTCATCTACTTCCCTTAGATATTTTTCTTCGGCTTCTCGATTCAACTCTCGAATATCATAAAGAAGCTCGTTCCATGTAACTTCTTCATCCCACAACTTTCCTTCCTTAAATATTCCTTCTCTTTCTTCGTCGTAATAGTAACCTCCTGGCCATATGTCAGATCCTTTCCCTTTAGGATCTCTTTCTGATGGATCTACTGGATTTACAGTATAAGGTATATCCCTTCTTGGTATTTCTTTAGTAGGTGCTGGGCATAATGGGTTAAGTCCCTCCTGTCCGAAACAAGATATAGGAACACTTGTTTGACCACTTACATATGTGGCTTTAAAAGTCCAGTCTCCTTCAGTCACTCCCTTTGCCAAACCAGTTCCTATTTCTTTTGCAGCTTCCAAAAAATCAAACTTTTCGACTACTTGTATGTCGATCAATTGGTTAGATTGTTTATCATATATATATCTATCTTCGCCAATAACAAGTATTTTAAGATTCTTGTTCTTATTTATAATTTTCCTGTTTTCTGCTAGAATTTTTTGAGCCCTGGTACTAGGTCTCATAGTAGAAGATGTAGGGTTTAGTACGACTCTTGACACTTGTTCAACTATTCTTTGCACACTCTCTAACAAGCCAGGGATTTGCGGAGCTCTAGACAGGGTTTCTTGTAATTTATCTTTGACAATTCTTTCCACAGTCTCTGATTTATCATTAGCTTTTAGCTTTACAATATTAGAACGTTTAGTCTGTTTTCTACTCTTTTTTATAGGTTTCACTTTTTCAAATTTCTCTCTACGTAAGAAAAATATCGAGAGTACTATACAACTAATAAGTATACCAGCTAGTAAAAATATAACTCTTTTCATTTATTATACACAACCAGAATTATATTTTAATTTTAGAGTTTTGGAGGTCTGTTGTCACAAGAAATCCCACTGTCGACACCTG
>Ga0181600_10003356_pt1 | contig 12238 bp, 11 predicted proteins | sample 041ome_2_FD_132982 | JGI IMG/M metagenome (GOLD analysis project Ga0181600, IMG submission 132982) | Coastal salt marsh microbial communities from the Groves Creek Marsh, Skidaway Island, Georgia - 041406US metaG (megahit assembly) | ecosystem: Environmental > Aquatic > Marine > Intertidal zone... | reverse complement strand
TCACCTTCTACAATAAAATTTTCCAGATCTAATGAAGCAACAATACTAACATTTGATAATGTATTATCGCGAAAATATATTGTAGCTGTTTTATTAGTAGTATCATATCCGGTTTCATGTTCTACGAATAAGTCAACACGAATCTTGTAATGAGAAAATATGAAATAATTTATATTTGCCACGAAATCTAAACGTTGAGGTTGAATATTATACGGAATACGATATACTTCAGTTCCAGTATCATATATTTCAATAGGCGTATTCGGGTCATTGATAGAATCATAATAATATACCTTCAATTTTAATAATGCGTTTTGACTATTTGAATTACAAAATATTTGGAATTTCCACGGACTTGGTACAGTAGTATTGTAGTTATATGGTGTGCTTTCAAAACGCCCTATTAAATGTGTAATATAATCAGTAGCTCCCGAAAAATATACCACGTTGGTTGTGGATGCTGCAATAGGGTCAGGAGTAGATATAAGTTCACCAATATAATCTGGACTTGGGTCTTCATTTTCGTCAAAATATAAAGTAAAACCACTAACAGCACTGTTTAAACCCATTGGACCAGTTGAACCAGTTGGACCTGTAAAACCTTGGATACCCTGTATCCCCTGAGTTCCAGTAGGACCTTGTATTCCCTGAGCTCCTGTGGGTCCAGTAACACCTTGTATTCCCTGAGCCCCTGTGGGTCCAGCAACACCTTGTAATCCTTGGGCTCCGGTGGGTCCAGTTACACCTTGGACCCCCTGAGTTCCGGTAGGACCTTGTAATCCTTGTAATCCTTGTAATCCTTGTAATCCTTGTAATCCTTGGGCTCCGGTGGGTCCAGTTACACCTTGTAACCCCTGCTCTCCGGTAGGACCTACAGATCCAGTAACACCTTGTATTCCCTGAGCCCCTGTGGGTCCAGCAACACCTTGTAATCCTTGTAATCCTTGTAATCCTTGTAATCCTTGTAATCCTTGTAATCCTTGGGCTCCGGTGGGTCCAGCAACACCTTGTAATCCCTGAATACCCGTAGGTCCAGCAACACCTTGTAATCCTTGGGCTCCTGTGGGTCCAGCAATACCTTGTAAACCTTGGGCTCCGGTGGGTCCAGCATCACCTTGTAATCCTTGGGCTCCGGTGGGTCCAGCATCACCTTGTAATCCCTGAGCTCCTGTGGGTCCGGCAACACCTTGTAACCCTTGTAATCCTTGTGACCCAGTAGGTCCATCAATACCTTGTAAACCTTGAATACCCTGTAAACCTTGAGCTCCTGTGGGTCCAGCAATACCTTGAATACCCTGGACCCCCGTGGGTCCAGCCACACCTTGAATACCCTGAGCCCCGGTAGGTCCAGTAACACCTTGAATACCACGAATACCAATCGGTCCAGTAACACCTTGTAAACCTTGAGTTCCTGTGGGACCTTGAATACCCTGAGCTCCTGTAACACCTTGAATGCCTTGTAACCCTTGAATGCCTTGTAATCCTTGAGCTCCGGTGGGGCCTTCGGCCCCGGTGTACCCAGTAGGTCCTTGTAAACCTTGAGGTCCGAATAGACCTTGTGGTCCTGTTGGCCCAGTTATAGAATCACCTTGGGGACCCGTATATCCAACACCTGTTGGGCCTGTTGGGCCTATATCCCCACTTACACCTTGAATACCTTGAATACCTTGTAATCCTTGTAATCCTTGAATACCCGTAGGTCCGGTTGAACCAATACCTATTGGACCGGTGGGACCTATTATACCACCACTTTGAAACCAAGAACTTAATAATAGATTACCGCCACCAGTTCCAGAAACACAAAAAACATTATACGTATCTCCTTTATTGAATGATAATGACACATCAAATGTATTATTGCCTTGATTTATACCAGTTATCTGACTTCCAACTGATACACCATTTTTGTATATTTCTAAAACACCATCTTGTGTTGGGGCACTTTGCATTTGAATAGCAATATAGTTCAGACTACTGTCAGCACCAATAATAATACCACTTGTATTTACTCCACTATCCCCATACGAAAAAATGAAGCCGTTGTTATCTGTTCCAAATCCATTACTTGCTTCTGCATATATTGTATATATACCACCATTATCTAACCCAGGATCACCCTGTATACCTTGAGAACCAGTAGGTCCTGTGTATCCAATCGAACCAGTTGGACCTGTCGGACCTGTTCCTAGTGTATATCCACAATCACAATCATTATTTGCAGGGATATTGAACCAAGAAGGCGATACAGGGTTCCCGATGTCATCTAATTTACAAGCATTTTGTATTTCTTTATATTTTTTGAGGGATGTATAATCACTTGATGACATTAGTATAAATAATAATCACATTATTTATTTTTCAATAAATATTATTGCGTATGCTCTTGTTGATTAATATGTCATTATAAAATATATAATATTATGAATGATAATGATTTAGATTTGGATATTAATAATTATAATATGCGCGATTTGGAAACATTTTTTCAAATAAAGCCGAATCAAAAATATACCGCAGCAGATATAGAAGAAAAAGAAGCACAAATACGTGAAATATTCATATCATCCGGACAATTAAATAGACGTCTTCAAAAGGATTTAATCGATTTTTTGGAAATCGCTCGTGATTGGTTAATATATGTCAAATGTGGCGAACCTAAACGCCCAACCACTATACCAAAAAACCATCAACTTGATACAACGCAATATAATGAAGTAAGTATTCCACGTACTGATGAATTCGCACCGAGCAAAGAACGAACTGTTATACATACACAAACAAGTGAATTCTTTAAAGGTTCTCTAAATCCGTTGAATCATCGTATAAGCACAACCTGTTTGAATATTGATACGAAATTTCGTAAGGACAAGAAAGCGCCTAGCAGTAATTATATATTGCAATTACCCACTAAAATAAACAAAGTCGTTTCGATGACATTATCCGCATTAGAATTACCAATTACATTTTACGGGATAACCGAAGAATATGGAAATGACTATTTATACATCAAAGTGATATACAAAGATTTTACAAATAATACTGATATCCTTGAAAAAGAAAAGGTTTTGTTTGTAAAAGACGGCAATTATAACGCTGCCGATTTGTTAGGATTATTAAATAGTCAACTTGAAATATTGGAAAATAACAATTTGGTTGATGTGAATGATCCATTTTCATATATCCATCTTATTCTTGATATTACGGCATCTGGTTCGGGTTCTGGAAAAGTATTTATACAACCGAATGAAAAATATTCAAAACATTCAAACATACTAGATATTACCCTTGATTTTCGCATAGGACGAAACAAAACACCAGACAATAATCCAATACATACAAAAATAGGTCAAAATTTGGGGTTCTTAAAAACATTATATACAGGTTCGACAAAATATATAGCAGACACTATTGTTGATACAAATAAAACACGATACTTATATTTGGCTATTGATGATTATAATAACAGTGTGAATAATCAATTTGTAAGTGTATTTGAAGACTCCATTTTGAATGCAAATATATTAGCAAGAATATCTTTGAAAGGTTCATACTTTGCTGTATTATTAGAAAACGATTTCAATATTGTTACAGAACCCCGACGGTATTTTGGACCCGTAGATATTCAACGATTACATGTTCGGTTGTTAGATGAATACGGGAGAGTAGTAAATATGAATAATTCAGACTTTTCATTTTGTTTGAATTTAAAAACAGTATATGATTTATAAGAATAATATATATCTTTTAAAACTATACCATGACACAACAAACACCATATGATTATGTAATGTATGTAATGGAAGGCTCTGGAGGACTATTTCTTGAAGCGTCTACTGATTATATTGAATCTATACAAGTTCCAATTCAACCTCCAGAACCATATAATCCAGATTATTATGATGTTACTCAAACATTACAATTGCGTATACCATCATCACTATTGAATGAAAAATTGGGTATTTATAAGGACGACGATGGCTATATTATCCAAGAAAATCCAAATTATGATAATATTAATCGCAAATTCTATAACGATACCATTACAATCAGTTCATCCGATTTACTGAATACAATGTCAAATGAAAGTTTTATTATTAGTTTAGGTGCATTTGATACGCTATATAATGATTTCATGCGAAAGGTAAATAACTATTTTGGTTTGAATGGATTAAGCGATCAATTAATTCAACAAGATATAGATACCGACGTTAATGGGTTTATGAGTAAAAGCGAATTTTTGACGACGTTGAAATCAAAAGATCAGTTCCAGAATTATCATTTACAAGGAGATATTGTATTTTCAGGTATAAATAGTAGTTTACGTAGTGCAATAAAAAATAATATTTTCAATAATCGTGAAAATATGCGAATGTATCACGGGTTCTTACCAGGTGATTTGCTTTTAATAATGGATGGTATAGAAATGAAATTTGAATTGATGTTGACAAATACTACGGATGTTTCTTTTGCTACTACGAATCCAACATATGATCCAAGTATGTCATCCACACCATATCATAATAATACAACCGTAGTAACACTTCCAAAACTCCGTAATATAGTCCGCACAGATATGCTTTTTATCATAGTATAGAAATGTATAGTCTAAGACAAAAAATTTATCATTATATTTTAATATAATGACAACCACATATACAAGTTCCTATGCCATGCCCGGTTATGGTGGGTTCACAATCGATCAAACATTTCCAACATATCGACCTCAATTGAACTCTGTGCGCCCATATTATGTTGCTGAGGCGATACAAATAAAATATAGTGTTCGCGAATTAAACTACAAAATCGGTCTTGTAAATGATTTGAGTGAAAATTTGATTAACCTTCCTATACCGAGCAGTGGTATTGCTATGAAAGATACTCTTACTATCACGACGGATGAATTTTTGAATAATACAAACAAGGATACTATTATTTCAATGGGAAAAATTACAAATATGTATACTGATTTCTTAAATGCTGTGAATGTATATTTTGGTTCACCAATTATTTTAGCTAATAACATTTTCAATGTAAATAACGGTGTATTTGATGAAGACGCATTTATTCATTTAATACAAGGCGGTAATTTCAATATTAATGGTTCATTGATAAGCGACTTATCTGGTTCTCTATTATTATATGATGTTCCTACTCAAATTCAGAACGCAATTGATAACAATATGTTTAATAACCGCACAGAATCTACATCTGTATTAGAAGGGTTCAAGCCAGGAGATTTTATTTTTATCCCCGAAGGAATGACAATTACATTACGATTGAATATTGACCTCGGAGCAAATACGGATTTATATACCGGACCTGAAAATTTACAACAAATAGATAGTGAATTGAACTATTATGACCGCTTAAATCGTGTTCGTAAGACAACTACATATAGTGATACAGAACTCGTCCAGACATTTACTGTACCTATTCTCTTAGTTGCAAGCGATGAAGAAGTATATTCATTTGATAAATACGCTTTGAATTGGACACCAGAAGCAACGGAACAATTTGGTGCTCGTGATTGGAATTTTTGCGGGTTATCATCTACCGGACAATACCAAAGTGCGATTGATCTTAGTGGAGATATTTTCATATCTACAAATTTCGGTGAAGATTGGACTTATCGTTATAATATTGGACCATCTAACATAAATGCGATTAATATTACACACGACGGACAACATCAGACAGCTTCTAATGGGTCCAGTATTTTTGTATCGAATGATTATGGTAATACTTGGTCGAAGGCACTTGATACACAAGGCACAATTGTCTATGTATCTATTTCGCTCAACGGTCAATACCAAAAAGTTGTGATTTCAGGCGATAGCTTATATAGTTCTAATGATTATGGTGTATCTTGGAGTCGTCTTGACGATAATAGTAATTTGTATTATTCTATTCAAGCATTTCCTACAATGTCGGTATCTATTTCCTACAACGGGCAATATCAGGTAATCGCGGCAGAAACCATTTATATATCCAGCGATTATGGTGCAACATTTAATGATTCGTTTACTGAGGGCGATCCATTTGAAGATAGAAACTGGCTTGATGTTTCTGTCACGTCCGACGGACAATATATGGTTGCGATTGAGTCAGGAGGCAAAATATATATTACTTCCGATTATGGTAGCAATTGGAATGTTGTTACAGATTCCACTGTTGATATTAATGCTTTATGGCGTAATGTGTCAATATCCGCAACAGGACGCTATATGTCTATTTTACAAGATAACGGTTTCATTTATTATTCTACTGATTTTGGTGTTACATGGAATCGCAATGAAGATCCGAATCTTCAAGGACGACAATGGAGATGTGTTTGTGTTTCTGCCAACGGTCATTACCAACTTGCTGCTGAATTGAATGGATATATCTATATGTCTAACTTGAATTAAATTTCTATAAATACATTATAGATGCCATATAAAATTCGCAAGGTTCGCAACAAATCATGTTATAAAGTATATAAACCCAAAACAAAAAAGGTATTTGCAAAATGTAGCACCCTTGAAAACGCCCAGAAGCAAGTTCGATTACTTCGCGCCATCGAAAATAACTATACTTTCAGAAAGAAACTAATCGCAAATAAAACTCGTAAGAATAGAAAATAAAGAATAATTTATAGTATGATATTATAAATTATGAACCCCAATCCCAATGTCAATCGTTATGATAATTTATGTGAATTTGAAAAAAGTTTACTGGATAGCTGTTTGACGAAATATAAGGAAAAAGATTGTGTCTTATATAATCAATTAGTGATTGATTGTGAACGTTTCAAACAACAAAAATTGAATTCATATAATAAAAAATTTAAATAAGAAACAATTAGATAAATGAACGACGAAAATATATTACCTGTTGTGAATCCGAAATTCAATAAAACTCCTCAAATTCATCCTTTGGAAAGCTTTTACCTCCCCAGATTTAGTTCATCACCAGAATCCCCCAATAATACTTGGGGGATATATTTCTGTTGTATATTACCTTTATTATTAATTGTCATATTTGTGTTATTATTTTCAAAAACAATTTAATTTTATTAACCAAGTAATATATATTTATGGATTTTAAAGAAAAGAAAAATCGTTTTTCTTATTGTAAATCTTTATATGATGAATATATTAAATGTTTATTTATGAATACACTCGACGGAGGTTTTAATGTCATCAGATGTAACCCAGAAGCAAAAAAATATAAGGAATGTATTATGAAAACAAAATAAGTTTGATGATCTAGATAATAGTATATATTTATCTATTCGCAGTTGGTTATGATATAATTTGTAAGGTCTGTCATTTCTTTGTAAAATATATTCATCTGATCTTGTATTTCTTCAACATTAAAGTCATTTGGATGATCGTATAAATAGTCTTGGCACAAATAAACTGCTTGTTGATATACGATCAATTTACTCATAGATTTATGGAACTCATTGTATTCCGAACATCCCTTTATGTTTATATCCATACTCGTAAAATCAAGGTATTTTTCAAATGGTTGAATGATTTTTTTAGCCTTGCAACAGATTATTGTGATATCATTGCATGTATACTTGGGATTACTACCTATATAACAATGATTTACAAAATAATTATGCATGAGTGTGTTATAATGACTAGCAGAATAGTCACATAAAGCATTTTTTCTCACTTTCATATAATATCTATGGTGGTATATGTTAAAATTGATTAATAGTATTTATTCAATTTTACTTGTAAGTAACATTATAACGTAAATAGTAGTTTAAAATCCATATAAATATTACTTTACAATTATTGCAGACGCAAAAAATAATTTATGAATATACCAAGTGACGAGCAACAGCTAATTATTGATCACATAAAATATGGTAATAATGTGGTAGTTGACGCGTGTGCTGGTTCTGGTAAATCAACCACTATTCTTAATGTTGCATACCAATTAGATAGTAAAAAAATAATGCAGCTTACCTATAATTCTGCTCTTCGACACGAAATACGCTCAAAAGCAAAAGAGTTGTCGTTAGATAATATGACCGTCCATACATATCATAGTCTGGCAGTAGGATTTTATGATAGTTCGGCATATACGGATACAGGTATGCGACATATATTGGCACAAAATACAGAAATATCAAAACATATTGATATAGATATTTTGGTGATTGATGAATCTCAGGATATGACACTATTGTATTATAGGCTTATTGTGAAGTTTATTTGCGATTTGTATGCGAAAAACAATAAGAAAATACAATTATTGATACTAGGAGATTACAAACAAGGTCTCTACGAATTCAAAGGTGCTGATATACGATTCCTTACGTGTGCTCCTGAGATTTGGAAACATTACGATTTTATATATAGCGATGTTTTCATAAAATGTTCTCTCAAAATGTCATATCGAATTACAAATCAAATTCGCATATTTGTAAATAGTGTAATGTTGAATGAAGAACGTATGGAATCGTGTCGTGATGGACCCAAAGTATCATATATGAGGTGTAATCATTATACAGCCGAACGGGTGATTGTTAATAAAATAAAGGAATTGATGGATGCTGGATCGAAACAAGATGATTTCTTTATTTTGGCGGGTTCTATCAAGGGACATAATATTAAACGCCTGGAAAACACTTTGGTTATGAATGGTATTGACTGTTTTGTGCCGTTGTTTGAGACAGATAAACTGGATGAACGTGTGATTATGGGTAAGATTGGATTATCTACATTCCACTCTGTAAAAGGGCGACAGCGAAAATATGTGTTTGTTATTGGATTCGACCAAAACTATTTCTCTTATTATGGACGAAACTTAAATACATATGAATGTCCGAATACGCTATATGTTGCAGCTACTCGTGCAAGTGAAGAATTATTCCTATGTGAAAGTAGTAACACGCGTTTTGACCGTCCTCTTGACTTTCTAACAAAGAGTCATAATGATATCAAGAAAATGGATTGTGTTCGGTTCATCGGTAACCCGGGTAATATATTTTACGAAAGAACAACGGCCGACCAAGAAGTTGAAATCAAAAAGTGTAATGTAACGCCAACTGAATTAATCAAATTCCTTCACGAAGATGTATTGGATGTGATTACACCAATATTGAATGATTTGTTTGTATGTCACGAAAAGGGTGAGACGTTGGATATACCCAGTGTCATTCAAACGCAAAATGGATTATATGAAGAGGTTAGCGATTTGAATGGTATTGCCATTCCGTGTATGTATTATGATGAAATCAATCGCAAACGAGACATTTCAAATGTGCCCGTCCTCTATGAGATGATTGAACTTAGTCACGAACAATTGGATGAAAAAAATGAATATATATCGTCTGCTATTGACAGTGTAGATAGAAATATGTTATCCATAGAAGATTATTTGTATGCTGCAAATGTATTCAAGGCAATAGATGAACGCTTGCATTCAAAATTACGACAAATTACATATGATGATTGTTGCTGGTTGAGTGAAGATGATATTGATATATGTAAAGATCGTATTAATACATATATTGATACTGAATGTGTCGATTACGAGCCAGAAGCAGAATTTACAATTATACACCATTCTGACGAAGACGCACATACAAATGTAGACAGGGCACTAGAAGAGTGTAATTTAGATCATTTATTGTTTCGTTTTACTGCTCGTGCGGATCTTGTTACGAAAGATAGCGTTTGGGAAATGAAATGCACGAGTGAAATATCACTCGATCATAAGATTCAAGTCGTCATTTATGCATGGTTATGGAATATTGTATATCCAGAAGATAAAAAAACATTCAAAATATTCAATATCAAAACGTGTGAACTAATGATACTGAATGATGATTTTGAAAATATTGATGCCGTTGTTAAAGAAGTAATACGGGGTAAGTTTATTGAACCTACACACAAGGATGACAATACATTCATTAACGATTGTATGCTATAAGTTTATTCTAGTCAAATATGTTATGTTAAAAATATAACATATTTTTTCATTATACATTAAAAATAATCGCTACTGAAATCACATTTAATCGGTGGATTCCATTGTATTTTCCACAGGAGAAGCAGCATCACCACTTGTGGCGGGTTCAGGTGTGACGAACATCTTTACTGCTTCCCATACCTTCGCAGATTCGTCCATACTGAACGCACCGCGACGTTGGGCGCTGTTGAGGAAGAATACCATCACATTGAGAGCAATGTTTTGGTTTGAAACAGGAACATCCATGATGTTTACTTCTTTTACCTGTTCTTTTGATGCGAGTTCGCTAGTTGAAACTGGGGTTTGTGTGTCGACGTTTTCCATTATAAAAAATATTAATGTATAGTTTTTATATTGATATATTACTAATAATTTAACTTATTTCTCTCTCCATTATTCTTAATCGTTCCACGTTTTCCTTTATGTATCTATCAAGTATTTTACACAGAAGAATGTAATCCAAATTTGAATGTTTGTCGTCGTCTTTAAGTGTCATCGTGCAACCACCGTGTTCCAGTAATGATACATCAAACCGATGGACTCCTTTATTCAACGAATAACGAATAATATTTTCTATTGTCAAATGGTTATTTTTATTTACATGGAGATGAAGTGAAATCATATTGGGATTGATATATTTCAAACAATCGTCCAGTATACTCCTATATGATTTGAATGTTAGAGAACCACACGTATCAGATAAACATACTTCATTGTAATATTCCGTACACGCGTGATTTACAATATGCGTGACAATATCTTCTGTTTTAATTTTTCCTTCATACGGACAATGGTCGATACATGAAATATACAACTTTGTATTGATTGGACTGATATTGTTTTCTCGTTTATATTGCAAATATTCTTGCATTTTGTATAATTCCGCATTACTTTCTTGTAATGTTCGATTAATATTTCGTTTTTGAAAACTATTGGATACTGATGTGACAAACGCATAATTCGTCATTGCGTGCTTTTCTGCCACTTTCAACTTATTCATGGTTGGAATCAATGTAAATATATTCGGATAATAGTCTTCTATTTCTTTGTCCGCTGCTATTATCATTTCTTCAACAGAATCTTTACTTTCAATATATTGGATACACGACTGATATAGATTAGGAACATCTTTCATTACTGGCATATGCTTGTGGGACACAATTGAGCCGATTTCAATATTACTTGCAAATTTCATATCATGTATGTGTTGGAAAATTATTTGTTTTTTTTCTGTTGTCATAAGTTCGGGTGTCAGACCTTGGATTCCATCTCTCAGAGAAACATCAGTAATCACGGGATTTATATAGTTATATACATCTCTATACAAAGAGCAACTCTTGATTTGTTTTTTGATGTGGTTTACTGCGCGATAATTCATCAGATTATAATAATTCATATATACTTTATTCTTTGAATTACCGTTTGTATTCAATTTTATAATGGATATATACATTATATTATCAAATATTATGAATGATGACTATCTGACAAAACAAATAATTACCTATATGGGAAATAAACGGAAATTATTGAAACATATTAAAGAAATACTAATCAATTTAGAAGAAAAACATGGAAGGAAATTATCTATTGGTGATGGATTTTCGGGTTCCGGAATAGTTTCACGTTTATTCAAGCAACATTCGCGGGATTTATATAGTAATGATTTGGCCGGGTATGCAAAAACATTAAATCAATGTTTTTTGACGAATTTGAGCGATAAGGATGGTATTCAACTCCAAAAATATATTGACACCGCCAACAAACACGCAAATAATAAAACATCAAAATTCCTTAAACACTATATTACAGGCAATTGGACGCCAAAACATCCTACACAAATAACCAAAGACGATCGCGTATATTTTACATACGACAATGGTAATCGTATTGATATTATACGCAACTATATTGAAACAATTCCCAAAAAATACCAACCCTTTTTATTAGGTTCTCTTCTTGTTGAATCTTCTATTCATAATAATACAAACGGACAATTTTCCGCTTACTACAAAAACGAAGATGGTATCGGGCAATATGGTGGCAAAAAAAACATCGATGTCAAGCGTATTACTGGACCGATTACATTGAAAATGCCTACATCATACAATAGTAATAGTCAGATTAATATTAGTAATATGGATACGAATGAATGGATTAAACAAATACCGGAACTAGACCTTGTGTATTACGACCCTCCTTATAACAAACACCCATATTCCATTTTCTACTTTATGTTGGATATTATTAATAACTGGAATAC
>Ga0181600_10003352_pt1 | contig 12241 bp, 14 predicted proteins | sample 041ome_2_FD_132982 | JGI IMG/M metagenome (GOLD analysis project Ga0181600, IMG submission 132982) | Coastal salt marsh microbial communities from the Groves Creek Marsh, Skidaway Island, Georgia - 041406US metaG (megahit assembly) | ecosystem: Environmental > Aquatic > Marine > Intertidal zone... | reverse complement strand
CTGACCCCTGGCCTCACGCAGTTATAGACAACTACTTTACAGATGATTACTATGATGAACTGTACAGTGCGTTGCTGGACACACACCCAAAGGTGTTGAGCAGTGAGCTGGGCGATAGCATGACATATGGTGATGATAGACTACATCAATATGTAAAGGATGATATTCCCTATTTAGAAAGCGTATTCCCCGATCGCAAAGGACCATATGACGAATTACACATAGATGCGTTTCTATGTAGTCAGGCTCCGTGGTTTGAGTATTATATACATAACGATGCACCCAGCAAGGTGTTTGGTATGATTGTGTATATGGGTCCGGAAGGTGTAGGAACAAGCCTGTACAATGGACCTGAAGAATCTAACTATGTAAAAACTATAGATTGGAAACCGAATAGAGCACTAGTTTGGCCGTTGGACATGTATAACACCGACGGTGAAAGAACATTCCATAATTATAGAAATCCAACAGACAAAGTGCGTGATACTATTAACATAATGTACAGAATGAAGTATGATATAAATGAAGTCTACCCGTAATAAATGGCGCTTGGGCAATGTAGTTGATTTAACTAGATATCCTATTAATCAGCGTCATACACTAGAATATAAAAAATTAGTTAACAGCACACGCAAGATATTAGAAGTTGATTCTTGTGTTTCACTTCCAAACTTTATCCTCGAAGATAAACTTAGTGATTTACAAAACGAAGGCAACACTGTAAAAGATCAAGCAGTTTATAATCTAAAACCACAGAATCCTTATTTCAGCGAAATGCCTGAGGATGCACCCGAGGATGATCCTCGAAGATACAAAGGCACTAGAACACAAGGGTTTGTAAGATCAGATTATTTTGACAGGCAAAAGGATCTATGGCAACTTTATTCTCATCCTGATGTTAGTCAATTTATAGCAGATGTAGTTGAGGTTCCTGAGCTATTTTACTACGAAGATCCGTTTGGCAGTCTTAATATGAGTGTACAGAAGAAAGATGACGAATTTCATTGGCATTTTGACACAAATGATTTCACCGTTACATTGATGTTACAAAAAAGTGAAGGTGGCGGACGATTTGAAATTAATCCTAATACAAGGACAGCAAAAGACGAATGTTATGATAATGTAAAGAAGATTATCCGTGAAGATTTTGATAAACTTATTTCTTATGATATTGAACCAGGTGCTTTTCAAATATTCAGAGGACGCTACGGTATGCATAGAGTTACACCTGTTGTAGGAGATACTCCAAGACTGATCGCTGTAATGAGCTATGTATTACAACCCGGCATGTTTGCAAGTCCAGAACGCAGTATGCAGGTATGGGGTGAAGTACACCCTTTACAAGTAGAAGCTCAAAGACGCAGATCAGACGGACTTTTAGATTAATTTACCAAAACACTTGACAAAAGTTTTATGTGATTATATACTATACTGTATATAATTAATAGTGAGAGGCAAATATGAGAACACAACCAGATTTTATTATTCGTAAACTTGAAGACCACAACAGTCGCTTAGACAAAGAAGCGATTCTTGCAACTGCACACGACGAAGGTGTTCCAGAGTTCTTTGAAGGTTTGCGTATGGCATTGGATCCGCTTGTGACTTTTGGTGTGAAGCAGGTTCCAGAGCGTTCAGATGTGCTAACTGGTCAAGGGCTGTCTTGGGAAGTGTTCAAAGAGCTTGCAGATAAACTTATAGCAAGAGAGCTTACAGGTCATGCGGCTCGTGATGCTATTGAATTAACAATGAATGTTGCTACTACCGAACAATGGAATGATTGGTATCGTAGGATCCTTATTAAAGACTTACGATGTGGTGTGAGTGAAAAAACAGTAAACAAAGTAGTACCGGGTACTGTTCCTGTGTTTACTTGTCAGCTTGCTCACGACAGTGCCAATCACGAAAAGAAGATGACTGGTAAAAAGCAGATTGAAATCAAACTTGATGGTGTTCGTGTGCTAACTGTTATCCAGGGCGACAAGGTTGAAATGTTCAGTCGTAACGGAAAACAGTTTCATAACTTTGGACATATCATTGATGAGATTAAAGAAGTATTAAAAGAATTTCCTGTACCTTATCCACTTGTACTAGACGGTGAGGTAATGAGTGCTAACTTTCAGGACCTAATGAAACAAGTACACCGTAAAGATAATGTAAGTGCAAATGATGCTGTACTACATTTGTTTGACACTATTCCGTTGGATTGTTTCCAAAATGGTGTATGGGATAAGCCACAGAGTTTCCGTAGTGCTATTACCAAGGCTTGGGTAGAACAGCATACAAGCGTTTTAAAGCATGTACAAGCACTTGACTGGGAGGAGGTAGACCTAAGTACTCCTGAAGGCGAACAACGCTTTGTAGGGCTTAATAAAGCGGCTGTAGACGGTGGTTACGAGGGTGTTATGATCAAAGATATTGATGCACCTTATGAGTGTAAGCGCAGTCATGCTTGGCTCAAAGCCAAACCGTTTATCGAAGTAACATTAAAGGTAATTGGATATGAAGAAGGTACTGGACGGAATGTCGGACGCCTTGGAGCTCTGGTTTGCTCCGGCAACGACGATAACAAAGAAATCACAGTCAATGTTGGTAGTGGCTTTAGCGATCGTGATAGAGATGATTTTTGGAACGCTGGCGATAATCTACTTGATCAACTTGTGGAAGTAAGAGCAGACGCTGTGACACAGAATCAAGACGGTACTTACAGTTTGCGCTTTCCACGCTTTAAAACATTCCGCGGATTCGCGGCAGGGGAAAAACTTTGATTGAACTATTAGTTATTATTTGGTTAGGTAGTTTAGTACTAGCCATTGCAACTGAATGATCCAGACTCTCAAAAACAGTTGACTTTTTTAAACCTAGGCTATATACTAATTGAAACATTAGGAGATTTATGACGTGGCTATTCCGAAAAGAACTAAAAAGAAAACAGTTAGAGCGGCTCCAAGAGTACGGCGCGGCTCAAAAATTACTGAACCTACCTGGCAAGGCTGGGAGGAAATGGATGGTGCCACCTTTCATAGATTCAAACAAGGTACTCATTCATGGTACTATGAAAACTATAAACCTGTAGATTTATATCCAGCAGTTTTTGTTTGGATGAAAGATAATGGGTATACTGCTACTGATATTAAAAACGCAAAAGCTGCTCCTGCTAGTACACTAAGCGTTACAGCAGGCATTGTTGCTAAAATGCTAAACAATGGCATGCCTGACTATAATGAAAAGCATAATGTTTATTGGCAAAGTTTGCCTGGAACACTAGGCGAAATTAAACCTTCTAGTAATTTTCTTAAGGAAAGAATTAGTGATGCTATTACAGCCGGCAGTAAAGTTGTAGAAGTTAAAAAAGTAGAAGAAAAAGAAAAAGCCAGTGTATATGTTCCTACTATCCAAGAGCGTATTAGAGATCAAGCATATATTCAAAGCGAAGCAATAGACGAGTGGCTAGAAGGCTTTATACGCGATAAAGATTCATTTGATCCTAAAGGTTTTGACTTTAAAAAGCATTTCCAAGAAAAAGGAGTAACACAAGCACACGCTCGAAAGTTAAAAAGTTTCTTTGAAAATGAACTAGATGATTTTAAAGATCTAGATCGTATGCCTACACCGGGGCAACTAAAGAAAATGAGCGAGCATGAACAAGATATGTGGGTCCAACTTAAAGAAGGTTATTCGCACATTAAGAAGGCAGATATTAAAAAATATACTACCGCAATTGATGATCTTATTCAAGCATTAGATTTTGTAATTGAAAGTGCTAAGGCAACTCGAGCGCCTCGTAAAGCTAAACCTAAGAGTGCTACAAAACTTGTAGAGAAGTTGAAATATCTTAAAACAGATGAGAAGTTTAAACTAGCAAGTGTTACCCCAGATCAAATTGTAGGTGCAAGTGAGCTTTGGGTGTTTAATGTTAAAACACGCAAACTAGGCAAGTATACTGCAAGCAATATTGATCCAACAGGAACCGGTAGAGACGGGTCAGGGCTTAGTGTTAAAGGAACCACAATTATAGGGTTTAATGAAGCAGAAAGCATACAAAAAACTCTGCGGAAGCCAGAACTGCAACTAAAAGAATTTAAAGATGCAGGAAAAGTAAAATTGCGTAAGTTCTTAGAAGATATTGCAACAACTGATACAAAACTTAATGGTCGATGCAATCCTGATACGATACTTCTTCGCGTAAACTGATAAATATTAATATGAGCAGGATACACGACATTAGAAATGGTCTGACAGCATTGGGCGAAGCTATAGATGCTTTGCAAAGTAAACCGGCGCCTCAACCTGAAATATTAGATAGAGAACTAAGCGGAAACAAAATCAATGGCGGGATGATTACTAATTTCAAGTCAGTTGGTATTGTTGACGAAGCAAAACATGTAGCATTAACTGTACATAATGATGGCATTACAGTTAAAGCAATGAATGTGCAAGACATTAACAACGATCTTAGAGTTAACGGTCACTTAACTGTAAAAGGCGAAATACATGCAAGTAAATTACATGTAGATGAAATTAGTGCAGATGTACGAAATGAAAGATCTACGCCTTTAGAATTCAAAGCTGAGAATGGTAACATCAGCGGCAAAGGATTAATATGGACTGGCGCTGTAGATTACACCAAACAGTTTGTTTTTAGAGATACTCCAAACAGAATTTGGAGCAGTGAAGACATCGACATCGATCGTGACAGAGTTTATAGAATTGAAAAGTTACCTGTGCTTACACTAACTGCTTTAGGTAATAGTGTTACACAAAGTAATCTACAAAAGGTAGGAACACTACAAGGCCTTTCAGTTGAAGGTCGTGTAAATATTGATAATTTTGTATTCTGGGATAGTGATAGCCAAAGACTAGGAATTGGAACTGACAGCCCTAACGGATTAGTTAGTTTAAAAAATATTGATCACGAATTTGTTATAGATAATACAGAAGATAAGAAATTTAAAATTGGTACTTGGACTACTAGTGCTTTACAAATTATAACAGATGACACAACACGAATAGAAATTTCTGCTAATGGTAATATTTCTTTAAACAACAAAGTTACTGTAGAATCAGGACTTGGTGTAGGTGTTAAAAACTTTACAGATGATGTGAGCATAACTACAGCTAACGGAATTAGATTTCAAAATAAGAAATTTGAAGTCGGAGCAGGAATTCCGGTCGGTGGAAATTATGTCAAAGGAGATATAATATGGAACGAAAATCCGGCACCAACTGGTTACATTGGCTGGGTATGCGTAAGAACGGGAACTCCGGGGGAATGGAAACCGTTCGGCCAAATACAAAGTTAAATACCCAAATTACATTTTGGGAAATGTTAGCACGGGTTGGACCTGTGCTTTCTCTCTTTGCAATCACTATTTTGTGGTTTGTTGATTTTACAACTACATTAGAATATTTCTTTATAGCTATCTCTATAGCATTTGCGTTTGTAGCTATCACTTGGTGGTGGTGGATTATGATTGTTATTAAGACCATCAATACTAGTATGCAGATAAGTGTATCTAGATTTGAAGATATAGGGAAAGAACTAAAAGACCTAAAAAAAGACCTACAACACATGAGGAAGTAATGTTTGTCTTAGGCAACGGCGAAAGTAGAAAACGAATAGACATTAATTCGTTGCACGGAATAAAAATAGCCTGTAATGCTATATGTAGAGATAGTTTTGTAGATCATTTAGTGTGTGTTGATCGTCGAATGGTAGACGAAGCATACAACTTTTATCAAAGTAATTTCAATAAACTTTATACTAGACAAGAATGGTTAGTATCTAGGTCACATATGCAAAACCTATATGCTGTACCTGATATACCTTATCAGCCAATCAAAAGAGCAGACGAACCATTTCAATGGGGGAGCGGACCTTATGCTCTGTTATTAGCCGCAACTTCTAATTTTAAAGATATAAAAATGATAGGTTTCGACTTGCATGGCACAAATGACAAAGTCAATAATTTATATAAAAATACTAAACACTATGACAATAGTAATAAGAGTGCAGTTGACCCGAGCTATTGGATACATCAAATAGCAAAAGTATTTGAGTGTTTTCCAAAAACTCAGTTTACAGTATATAACAATGAAGGTTGGGAATTGCCCGATTCATGGAAATTATCAAATGTTTCACTTGACAACCTAAGTAATTTAATATATAATAAGTAGTATTAATAACAAGGACTTGGCGTCAACCCTTATAATTCTGCCGCCACATATTTTAACAGGAGAAATATATGGCTTACTACTCGACTAAAACATACGGACACAACATAGGACTTTCTGCAGTCTTTAGACAACCTAACGCAGATCATTCACACTGTCATTTGCTACATGGTTACAGTTTACAATTTAAATTTACATTTGGTTGTAAAGAACTAGACAACAAAAACTGGGCAGTGGACTTTGGCGGACTTAAACCTTTGAAGGCTTGGCTAGAAGATTCATTCGATCATAAGACTTGTATTGATATTAATGATCCACACAAAGCAGAGTTTTATAATCTACAAGATTTAGATTTATGTGAAGTAAGAGAGTTTGATGGAGTTGGTGTAGAGAAGTTTGCTGAACACGCCTGGCAGTTTGCAGACAACCTTGTTAAAGAAATGAGCGACAATCGTTGTTGGTGTGAATCAGTAGAATGTTCTGAGCATGGTGCTAATAGTGCAATCTATACACCCTTTCAAATACAGAAGACTTCATTCATAAATGGCTAAGATTGATAAATCAAAATACACTAAGCAAGAAATTGCAGATATTAGAGATCAGAAACGCAAACGCAAATTAGATAAAGAATTTGCTAGGCGACAAAAACTCTCTAATGTTGATCCTACATCTACTGATAAGAATATACTAGTTCTAAAACACGGAACAAAGTATAGTGCAGACTATGTTAATAAAATGTATAATATGGTAAAACAAAATTTATCATATAAACACAATTTTTATTGTATTACAGAAGATCCGAAAGATTTAAATCCAGATATTAATGTTATCCAACTTCCTCCTGCTCTAGCTGTTAGCGGTTGGTGGTATAAACCATATATCTATTCTGCAGAAATTCCAATTAACGGCACTATTTTATATTTAGATTTAGACCTTGTTGTAACAAACACTTTAGATAGACTGTTTGATTTTTATCCAGGTGAATATTGTGTAATTAGAGATTTTACAAGAGCCATGCGACCTAATTGGGAAAAATATAATTCAAGCGTTGTCCGTTTTGAAAAAGGTCAACTTGATTATGTATGGCAAAAATTTAAAAAGCAACACCTGCATATTATGAGAAGACACTTTGGTGACCAAGACTATCTTTGGGAAGAAACACAAGGTAAAGCAAAATATTTTCCAGATCAATGGATACAAAGTTGGAAATGGGAAATAAGAAAAGATAAAAGATTCAAACCAGGTATGACCAGAGGCAATAGAGAATTTATAACTATTGAAGATGTAAAAGCACCCGACGATTGTTGTATTGTTGCATTTCACGGAGATCCTAATCCACATAAGTGTAAGGATCCATTTATTGTTGACAAATGGAAATAAAGAAGTTATTATGGATTTAAAGTTTACAACATGTGAAGATTTTATGAAACAAACACAAAGGCGTATAGGTTTTGCATGCAAATATATGCATCCAGATCAAACACAAAAAAAGAAACTACTAGAAGAAATTCAACGACCATTAAACACTCGTAGCACAACTGTTGCTTGGCTTAATAGACAAACCCGCGATGTTGCTGAACAGCGACTATGGGATATTATGGTACATAACATTCAATCGTACTACAACTTGATTGAATATGTAGGGAGTTTACCGCATGAATTACGAATGGTTCGACTGGGTAGTGATGTCCTTCCTGTATACACTCAGTCTGACTGGTGCTACTATTGGAAACTACCTGCTGTGGTCGCATATTGTGAAAAGCATTTCGCAAGGGTCGGCGAGCTTGCAAGGCAGTTGGATGTACGGCTGTCTATGCATCCTGGTCAGTTTACTGTGCTTGCATCTGACAACCCTGATATAGTAAATAGAAGCATAGAGGAGTTTGAATATCATGTGGACGTCATTAGGTGGATGGGTTACGGCAAGAATTGGCAAGACTTCAAGTGTAATGTCCACATCTCCGGTAGACAAGGTCCAGCCGGTATCATCAACGCACTTCAACGATTGTCTCCAGAAGCACGAAACACACTTACTATTGAAAACGACGAAATGTCATGGGGTATCGACGCAAGCCTCGAACTTGAAAAACATGTCGCACTCGTACTTGACATACACCATCACTGGGTCAATAGTGGAGAATACATTCAACCCACCGACGATAGATTTGCTCGCATAGTAGATAGTTGGCGTGGTGTGCGTCCTGTTATTCACTATTCAGTATCGAGGGAAGATTGTCTTGTAGATTTTCCTACAGATGTTAAACCCGATATGTCTGTGCTATTAGAAACAGGTTACAAGAAACAGAAACTAAGAGCACATTCAGACTTTATGTGGAATACAGCAGTTAACGATTGGGCATTACAGTTCTTAAACTATGCAGATATCATGGTCGAGTCTAAATGTAAAAACTTAGCAAGCATTAAATTGTATAAATACGCTATAGGAGATCGTTATGAGAACAAAAGGGATAAAACAGAACTTATCGCTGGATAAAATTAGAGGTATAAGAATTGACACAGGGCCAGTTACATATATTCCTGTAAAAAAAGAAGAAAAATTTCCTGAGCAAGTTAAAATTAGGAAAACTAAGTCTAATGTTACTAAAGACGGATTAAAGTACTAATGAGATTTAACGAGCTTCAATCTTGTCCACGAACTCGTGCTAAAAAATGTCAGTGCGAAAGCATTGCTATATCAGAAGCTCAAGGTGATACAATAATTGCTCAATGTGTACTAGAACACTCAGACACTGTTAAAGGCAATATACTATGTATGCAAGCCACTAGTGGCGGAGTTACACTTATAAAAGGTACTATCTCAGGACTAAACCCAGGTGAGCATGGGTTTCATGTACACGAATACGGTGATTTAAGTCAAGGATGTGAATCAGCAGGTGGACATTATAATCCAGACGGTGTTGATCACGGTGATTTAGAAAACGGTCATGTTGGCGATTTAGGAAACATTACCGCAGACGAAAATGGTATTGCAAAATTTACAATTAAAGCAGATCGAATTGATTTAGTTGGTGATCGTAGCATTGTAGGTAGAGCATTTGTTATACACAGTGATACAGACGATCTCGGTAAGGGCGGCGACGAAGAAAGTTTAAAAACAGGTAACGCAGGTGATAGACTTGCTTGCGGAATAATTGTGTTAAGAGGAGACAACAATGATTAAAAAATGGATAAATGCTCGTTTAAGTGAAAGAACTACACTTGATGGAGCAGTATTAATTGGTGCAGGTATTGCATTTTTAATTTTTAAACCAATTGCAAGTTTAGTAGCATACGGTGCTATTGCATATGGTGCTTGGACTATCTACAAAAGAGAAGACTAAAGTTTACTAATATCTAAATTACTACTAGCGGGCATATCCCATATTTGTTTACGGGTTATGCCCATTTTTTGTGCAAATCGTTTAGAATCACAAGACCCGCACACATGAAAATAATTATTGTTTATACGATTAGGATCCATTGATCCTCTAGATCTTTCAAATTCTTTGCTACAACTATCACATCTCAATATAACCATAGTTACATTTCTGTAATAAGTATGCGTTTTTCCTAGTTTACTAGGACGCTCGTATCTCTTTTTAAGGGTGTATTCCTTTATGAACATAACTATATTTACATTAAGATTATAAAACAATACGATAAATAGTTATAACAAGAGGTTAAAGATGGAAATTTGCACACTAACTGAAGCAGCACAAGATCAGATCAGTCTAATTTGCAGGGAAAGAAACTGCTTCGCAGTAACTTTAAACCTCAAAGGTGGCGGCTGCGCAGGGTTTGAATATCAATGGAACACTGTTGATAATCAACTGGAACTAGAAGAAAATGACGAAATCATTGATGCAGGTGAAGGTAAGTTAGCAATAGGATCGCATAGTATTATGTTTTTAATAGGCACAGTAATAGACTATAAAAAAGACATAATGGGTGCAATGTTTGATATACAAAATCCTAATGCACAGAGTAGCTGTGGATGTGGTGTAAGTGTTAATTTTGACTTTGATAAATTAGCAGAAAGAGCATAATTGGAGCAATAAATGGCAAAACAAGATATTAATATTGGTGTAGAGGGTAATGACGGCACCGGCGATAGTATTAGAGAATCGTTTCGTAAAACTAACGAAAACTTTTCCGAACTATATGCAGTGTTTGGTGTTGGTGGACAAATTACATTCACAACACTAAGTGACACACCAGATGAACTTACACCCAATACTATTCCATTAGTTAATGATGCTGGTACACTAATACAACTAGTTGAACTTGCAAGTAATAGCGCATTAGGCGGCGGCGCCCAAGATACTATTACATTTAGTTTTGATTCTCCAGGAAAACTTGTAATTTCAAGTGCATTTACTCAAGTATCCGACGACCTAAGTCCTACACTAGGTGGACCTTTAGATGCAGGAGGTTTCGGTATTGCTAATGTTGGTATTAGTACAGCAGAAGCTGAACGTCTTAATACTACACATGATAGTTTAAGTGGAATAACAATTGACGATCTTGTAATTACTAAAGGCTATGCAGATCAAAGATATATTACATCAGGACTTCCGCTAAGAGTAGCAGAAGAACCTGCTGGCCGATTACACTACGCTTGGACTATAAACAGATATGTAGATGGCGCTATTGAAATATCAAACTATTATAAAGTAGATCAAAGTTTACAATCTGGTGGCCATGGACTTGAAAGTGGATCTAATGGTACTGCTATTAAATTCAGTGCTGAAGATACTGATCCTACTAATCTTACATCAAATACAACTTATTATATTAGGGTAGTAAGTCCAACAAGGCTTTGGCTTTACACTGAAGCAAATAAAGATTATGCTACAACAGATGTAGATGCAGATGCTTCAGCATTTAGAGTTCTTCCTTCCGGTACTATTGCTGCAGACGATGTACACACAATTACCGATGCATCACTTAATACTACATTGAGCGGAAACTTCTTAAGTGATACTGCAATGCCAAGAACTAGTGTTGTTCGCAGACAAGGCGATACAATGACTGGCAGTTTGTATTTGAACGATCATCCAGGAGAATTATCAGGACTTGGATCCCCAAATGGTGCAGAAGATTTACAAGCAGCAACAAAGTTTTATGTTGATAATACAGCATACAGTTCACCCGAAGTGCTTTTTGTTAGTACAAAAGGTGATGATAATATGAATGGTGTGCCTCCAGGAAAAGAAGGTACTTCATATACATACGCATTTGCTTCTATTAATAAAGCCGCAGAAAGAGCTGAAGAACTAATTCGTAGTGCGCCAGCAGAGCCTGGTAACTATATGCAATCATTAACACACACAAGTGGACAAACAGCCAGTGTTGTTATAAATGCAGATGTAGAAACACCAGTTTACGAACAAGCAAGAAAACTTTTAGATAACAACCGAGAATATATTGCTGCAGAAGTAGTTGCTTATGTAAACAGTGCGTTTCCTAATTTTTCATATAATATAGAGCTATGTCAAAGAGATGTAGGGCTCATAATTGATGCTATTGCATTAGATATTAATAGAGGTTTAACAGCTAACTATCTAACTATTCAAGCAGCACAAAGATATTATTCGGGTGTTAGTGCTAGAATAGCAATCACTTCACAACTAACAGAAACCGTTTCAGGAATTGTAAAAGCAAGAGACATTGCAGCTGCTTGTTTAACAAACGATTTATTTAACCAAAAGAATATTAGTTCTATTAGTGTTAATGCAATATCAGAAGTAGTTACTACAACTAATCACGGATTAACTAATGGCGATATTGTTGTATTTAGAAATGTCGAAGGTATGGTGCAAATTACTGACGGCACTAAAAAATATGTAAGAGTTACTGGTGCAAGTAGTTTTGAGCTTTATAACGATAGTGCTTTAGAAACACCATATGATACTAGTACATTTGATGGGTACACAGGCAGTGGTATTATTGGACAGATTTATCAAATTGAAGAAGATCAATACTTTGATTTAGGTACAATTTATACTATTACTACATCAGGAAATATTACAGTTGTAGCAGGTGAAACACTAACACAGACAGGTAG
>Ga0181600_10003346_pt1 | contig 12257 bp, 11 predicted proteins | sample 041ome_2_FD_132982 | JGI IMG/M metagenome (GOLD analysis project Ga0181600, IMG submission 132982) | Coastal salt marsh microbial communities from the Groves Creek Marsh, Skidaway Island, Georgia - 041406US metaG (megahit assembly) | ecosystem: Environmental > Aquatic > Marine > Intertidal zone... | reverse complement strand
CCATCAAAAGCAGAAAATATTTTAGGTTTTAAAGTTGAACATAACTTAAATGAAATGTGCTTTGATGCTTGGAGATTTGCGCAACACATCTAACTGTATTATGTGGTACTTATATAAAAATGTTAAATAATTTTATAAATTTTTCAAGGATTCGATAAGATAATAAATATGCTTAATAGACTCTCGCTTAATATATTTTTTTTGATTGTTGTAAGTTTTTTGATTGTTATTTTTCAAAATGGAGAAATCAACCGTGATGGAGTCTTGTATCTCACTCAGGCACAGTTTATTGTGGACGGAAACTGGGATAAGGCAATGTCAGTTTATAATTGGCCCTTTTTTAGCATACTGATCGCATCATTACACAGCCTTACAGGTTTAACTTTGCAGTATTCTGGACATTTAATAAATATTATTTTATTTATAACGGCGTGCTTCTTTTATTTTAAGAATGTTTCTTTGGTCTCACGTAATAAGAACTCTATATTTTTTGCAACACTTATTCTATTAACTTCTATAACCCTAATGGATGATTATTTGAGCATGGTTTTAAGAGACCATGGTTTATGGGCGGGAATGATGATTGGTGTTTTTGGCTATTTACGTTGGATTAAAGATTCTAACTGGAGATGGTCATTTGTATACCAAGCGGGATTTTTTTTTGGTACATTTTTTCGCCCAGAATGCTTAGTATTCAATATTTTTCTGCCTTTCACTCATCAATTATTTTTCGTAAAAACTGATCGGTTAAAATCTTTCATTCAGTCAATTAGTATTTCATTAATTGGTTTAATCATTTTGTTAGTCTTAGTATACATTTTTAACTTTAAAATCAATTCGCATGAATTAACCCGTTTAAATGAATTTATTATCTTACCCTTGATCTTTTTAAAGAAATTTGCCCAACCATTAGATATTCATTCACAAGATTATTTTATAAAGATTTTAATTGATGATTATAGTCTTGCTTTTAAGTATCTTTTTTTTAGCTATGTAAGTGTTTTTAAATGGGTAACAGGTTTAGGGCTCTTGCATCTTTTTTTATTTAGTTATGCTCTCAAGCAAGGCTTAATCGACTCTCTCTTCATTAGAGCACTTACAATATTTTTTATAATAACTGTGTTTATAACCATATTTCATTTCTTCACTTCTTATGTATTAGTTAATCGATATTGGATGATAAATTTTTGGATTGTTTATATTATTGCTTCTATTGGTCTAAATAATTTGTGGACAGTTATAGGTGAATTGAAACACCCAAGAAGAGTATTGATGAAGACTTTCTTAGTTGTTATTATGATTTCCTATTTTTTAAATATACTAATCGATAAACCAAGCAAAAATTTTGAAAAAGATGCTGGGGAATGGGTTAAATCAAATCAACTAAATGCGAATGAAATTTACTTTAATCAAAACCGTATTGCTTATTATGCAGGTTTTTTAGGATATGAAATAGTCGATTTTAGTGAAGCAGTTGAAGTACTCAAATACCAATATCTTATAATCCGTCATGATAATAATTTTATTATTAACGATATTCCAAATTATCTGCCTATAGAGTATTTTCCATCCGAAGAGAAACCTAAAGTTATAATTTATAAAAGAATTAACAATGATTGAAATAGTATTAAATGAGTTATTACAATTTAAGTTGCTTATTTCAATTGTAGTTTCTTTCTCATTGTATGCAGTTATTATTTTTATGTGGTCAAAATTGCAAAGATCATATTTATTTTTTAAGCAATATTCGGGTATACAGAGAACTCATGAAGGTGAAATTCCTCGTATCGGGGGTTTGGTTATTTTTATAAATTTGTCAATTTTTTGGTTATTAAATAGCAATCAACAATCTTTGATATTTATCCAATTTTTTTTGGTTTCAAGTTTACCTCTACTTCTAATTTCCCTCAAAGAAGATGTTTTCCATAATACTTATCCTATTACACGATTAATGGCTATGTGCGTTAGCATCATTTTATTTTTTATAATTTACGATGTAGAATTTCCAAAAATTGAAGCCCCTTTTCTCGGAGAATGGCTAACGCATTTTCCATTATTTGCTAAGATATTTTTTTTATTATGTGTTTTAGTAATCATTAATGGTAGCAATCTTATAGATGGAACGAACGGACTACTTCCTATAACCATTCTTATGCAACTTTTAAGTTTAATGTATCTTTCTTATCTGACGAATGATATAGAGTTGATGACTTGTTTATCCTCTTTGCTAATCCCACTTTTAATTTTTCTAATTTTTAATTACCCATGGGGTAAAATATTTTTGGGTGATGCTGGGGCATATTTGTTGGGATTTATGACTAGCCTGCTTACCATAATTTTATTCAGTAAGCATCCTGAATTACCGACATGGCTTGGAGTAGCTATATTATTTTATCCTGGATTTGAGTTATTATTTTCAATGATGCGAAGAAGTTTTCAACACAAAAAACAAATGTCTCCTGATCAAGAACACTTGCATAATATGATTTTTAATTTATTAAAAAAAAATAACATCAATACCCGTTATGCAAACTCTCTTGTTATGCCCTCTCTTATAATTTTTTGGGGATTACCCTTTATTCTCATACTGACAATAAGAGATGATATTTTCTTGATTGGATTTTTCATTTTAACGATGATAATTATCTATCTGGGATTTTACTGGATAATATATTGCAAAAATAGAAATAATGAATATCGTAATTAATTTTCTCAATATAATGATCTTCATTTTCGATATTGAACGTTAGCTTAAAAAATCTCTTAAATAATTTCTTTGCCTAATGAGCGACTTTAATTATAAAATTAACGTGCTGTTATTACTGAAAGGCTTTAGATGTTATATCTAAAAGATAAGACAATAGCAATTATTGGGTTGGGTTATGTGGGATTGCCATTGGCTGTTGAGTTTGGTAAGACAAGGCCTGTGATTGGTTTTGATATCAATAAAAAACGTATTGCTGAACTTACAGGTGGTGAAGATAATACCCTAGAAGTTTCACCAGAGGAGTTGATGCTTGCTAAGCACCTTGAGTACTCCGCGGAATCGTCAGTACTTAATAATGCACAGATCTATATTGTGACCGTGCCAACGCCTATTGATAGCGTCAATCGACCCGATTTAACTCCTTTAATTAAGGCAAGTGAAATGGTGGGTAAGTCGCTCAAGAAGGGGAATATCGTGATCTACGAATCCACGGTCTACCCAGGCTGTACTGAAGAGGTCTGCGTGCCAGTACTTGAGAAAAATTCTGGTCTCAAATTTAATCAAGATTTTTATTGCGGGTACAGTCCGGAGCGGATTAATCCTGGCGATAAGGTCAATACGCTCATTAAGGTCAAGAAGGTTACCAGTGGTTCAACGCCAGAGGTGGCTGATGCGGTGGATAGTCTCTATGCCTCGATTATTACCGCGGGTACGCACAAAGCAGCCAACATTAAAGTCGCAGAGGCATCTAAGGTTATTGAGAACGTCCAGCGCGATTTGAATATTGCTCTGGTTAACGAACTCTCTGTTTTGTTTAATCGCCTCGGTATTGATACGATTGAAGTGTTAGAGGCGGCAGGTACAAAATGGAATTTCTTGCCCTTTCGCCCTGGTATGGTGGGAGGTCACTGCATTGGAGTGGATCCCTACTATCTGACTCACAAGGCGGAGGAGGTGGGTTATCATCCCCAAATCATCGCTTCAGGTCGACGCATGAACGATAATATGTCTCGCTACGCTGCAAGGAATGTCATTAAGCTGATGCTGCTAAATGACATTGATGTCTCAAAGAGTAAGGTAGGGGTGATGGGAATCACCTTCAAGGAGGACTGCCCCGATATTCGAAACAGTAAGGTAGTTGATCTTGTTAAAGAGTTTGAGGCTTGGGGTGTGAACGTTATAATTACCGACCCATATGCGGATGCTGATGAGGTGATGCAAGAGTATGGTGTTAGGTTAAGCGTTATGGCAGATCTTTATGATGTGGATGCCTTAGTGGTGGCGGTAGGTCATCAGATTTACAGGCAGATGGAGCTCACAGCGCTTAAGAAAATGCTTAAGTCAGATAAGCCAGTTTTAGCCGACTTAAAAGCCCTTTATAACCGTTACGAGGCGGCCAAGTTAGGCCTGACCCTGTTTAGATTTTAACAATTTCAATACTAGAGATGCCTTATGTATAAATATCCAGCACCCATTACTGATCGTAAAATTCGCTTTGCTCTCGTTGGTTGCGGCCGCATCGCGCAGAATCATTTTGCTGCGATTAAGCAGCACTCGGATAGGGCTGAACTGCTAGGGGTATCTGATGTCAATTCAGTTGCACTTACTGAGGCTGTCAAGACGACAGGCGCCAAGCCATTCAAAACCTTGACTGAGATGTTGGCTGGATGTGATGCTGATGTATTTATCTTGACCACCCCTTCGGGACTGCATCCTGATCAGGCGATTGAGATTGCGAGCGCTGGCAAAAGTGTGGTTACGGAAAAACCGATGGCCACACGCTGGGATGATGGTAAGCGCATGGTGAAAGCTTGCGATTTGGCTGGCGTGAGGCTTTTTGTCGTTAAACAGAACCGTCGTAATGCAACCTTACAACTCCTTAAAAAAGCTATTCAAAAAAAACGTTTTGGTAAGATCTTCATGGTAAACATAAATGTGTTTTGGACTCGCCCACAGTCTTATTATGACCAGGGGGGTTGGCGTGGTCGTTGGGAATATGATGGTGGTGCCTTTATGAACCAGGCGAGTCACTACGTGGACTTGGTCGATTGGTTGATTGGTCCTGTTGAGAGTTTGCAGGCCTTTACAGCGACACTTAGACGTGATATTGAAGCTGAAGATACTGGGGTCATTAGTTTAAAGTGGAGAAGTGGCGCATTGGGCTCGATGAATGTGACCATGCTTACCTACCCTAAGAATCTAGAAGGTAGTATTACCATTCTTGGTGAAAAAGGTACGGTGCGTATAGGTGGTATGGCAGTTAATGAGGTTCAGCATTGGGAATTTGAAGACACCGATCCTGATGATGTCAAGGTTAAAGAGGCGAGTTACGCTACGACCTCGGTTTATGGCTTTGGTCATCCGCTCTACTACGATAACGTGATTAAAGTGATGCGCGGAGAAGCAGAGCCTGAGACCGATGGACGTGAGGGTCTAAAATCACTTGAGCTCATAATAGCTACTTATTTATCGGCAAGGGATGGGAAAAGAATTTCATTGCCACTAGATTACTAAGTTATGAATGTTGGAATCGTAGGGGGGGGAGTAAATGGCTTGGCAATTGCATGGCAGTTGCTCAAGGATGGTCATAAAGTTACTCTGTTTGAGAAAAATAAACTAATGTCTGCAACAAGTAGTAATTCGTCTAAACTCTTACATGGTGGTTTAAGGTATCTTGAAAATTTTGAATTTGGTCTTGTGTTTGAAGCTCTCAAGGAGCGAGACGCTTGGCTCAAGATGAAGACTGATCTTGTTCACCCAATTAGATTAACTTATCCTATTTATGAAAATGCTCGAAGAAAAAAGTGGTGGGTTGGGTTAGGCGTTTGGTTATATAAGTTAATGGCAGCAAGGTCCCCTATCCCATCTCCAAGATGGGTCGATAAAAGGAAGATAGTAAAGCTATGCCCAGCCTTAAAGAAAAGCCAATTAATTGGCGGCTATCAATTCTATGATGCTCAAATGGATGATTATGCCTTAGGTTCTTGGATTGTTGAGCAATCAATTAATCTCGGGCTCATTGTTTTGGAAGATACCGAAATAAACCAAATTCGAACAACTGGAGAATTGATTGACATTTCCGGCAATGTCTATAAGTTTGATCGTATTATTAATGCTGCAGGCCCCTGGTCGGAAAATTTGTTACAAAGTAGTAAAATATCATCACCATTTAAGCTAGATTTGGTTAGAGGAAGTCATCTAATTGTGAATCGTTACTGTGATCAAGCTTATATGCTTGAGGTCCCTAATGAAAAAAGAATATTTTTTGTGTTGCCATGGAAAAACAAAATGCTTATTGGAACAACTGAGATAAGACAAAGACTTAATGAAAAAGTTGAGTGTAGTCGCGAGGAAATGATGTACCTGATTAATTCTTATAATTACTGGATGCAAGACCCTATAAGTGAGGATGATGTTCAAGAGTCTTTCGCTGGACTGAGGCCTCTGATTTTATCATCCAACAGCCCCTCTTTAGCTACCAGAGAGTATGCTATTTTTAAAAATAAGGCGCTAATTAATATTTATGGCGGTAAATGGACAACCTGTCGCGCGTTAGCTAAAAAAGTGGCTAGAAAGATAAATTGAATGGCTCAACAAATGATACATCCTACTGCAATTGTTGATGAAGGTGCAAAAATTGGTGAGGGTAGTCGTGTGTGGCACTTTACTCATGTATGTGCAGGCGCTAAGATTGGCGACAAATGTTCTCTCGGACAAAATGTGTTCGTGGGTAATGATGTTGTCATTGGGAATAACGTTAAGATTCAGAATAATGTTTCGGTGTATGATGCGGTTAACATCGAAGACGATGTATTTTGTGGACCAAGTATGGTTTTTACGAATGTGTATAACCCTCGTTCTGCTGTCATTCGTAAAGATGAGTACCGCAAAACCCTTATTAAACGCGGTGCGACCTTAGGAGCAAATTCCACAATTGTTTGCGGTATTACAGTCGGTCAGTACTCGTTTGTAGGTGCTGGAGCACTTATTAATAAAGATGTTCCTGATTTCGCACTTATGGTTGGGGTGCCAGCAAAACAGATCGGATGGATGAGTCGTTTCGGAGAACGATTAGATTTACCTGTTAACGGTAATGCAGAAAGTATTTGTCCACATACTAAAGAAAAGTACGTTCTCGTTGATGGTAAATGTGCGATTGCAGTTAACTGAATAAAGAATGTTATGGAATTTATTGATCTAAAAACCCAGTATAATCACCTTCGTGAAAGCATCAATACGCGTATTCAAACGGTACTTGATCACGGTCAATACATCATGGGGCCTGAGGTAAAGGAATTAGAGGATAAACTCTCTGATTATACGGGAGCCAAACACTGCGTCACGGTGGCTTCAGGTACAGAAGCCTTGTTAATTTCTTTAATGGCGATAGGAATCAAACCTGGTGACGAGGTTATTACAACCCCTTTCTCTTTCATTGCCACTGCCGAAGTGATTGTCTTATTAGGCGCAAAACCTGTATTTGTTGATATTGAGCCAGATACCTGCAATATGAATGCATCATTGATTGAAGCCAAGGTTACAGAAAAAACAAGGGCAATTATACCGGTCTCACTTTATGGTCAGCCGGCTGATATGGATGAAATTAATGCAATTGCAGAAAAATATGATTTGGTAGTCATCGAAGATGCTGCTCAGAGTTTTGGGGCGACCTACAAAGGAAAGAAGAGCTGCAATTTATCAATGATTGGTTGTACGAGTTTCTTCCCTAGCAAGCCCTTAGGTTGTTACGGTGATGGTGGTGCCATCTTTACGAGTAATGATGAGCTTGCAAAGGTAATGCGAGAAATACGTGTGCACGGACAATCTAAGCGTTATGTTCACTCTAGGGTAGGGGTAGGTGGGCGCATGGACACCTTGCAGTGTGCGATTGTGCTGGCAAAATTAGAGCGTTTTGATTGGGAGATCGAACAGCGCATTAAGATTGGCGCTCGCTATAATAAGCTTCTGGTTGATAAGGTAAAAGTTGTCACTCAGCGTCCTGATAGAACTAGCGTATTTGCTCAGTACACCTTATTTGTAGATGATCGCGAACAACTTCAAGTAATTCTAAAAAATAAAGAGATACCTACTGCAGTTCACTATCCAGTACCGATGCATCTTCAGCCAGCTTATCAGGACTTATGTTGTCCTGAATGTTGTCCAGAGTCGATTATGGTAGCTTCGAAAGTGATGAGCCTGCCAATGTATCCAGATATGGATGCATCATTGCAAATGAAGGTAGTTGATTCATTGTTATGAAAGTTTTAACGGTTGTTGGTGCTAGGCCTCAATTCATCAAGGCTGCAGCTGTATCTCGCGCCATTAAAAATGATTTTTGTTCTTCGCTTAATGAAGTGATGGTGCACACAGGGCAACACTTTGATGATAACATGTCTAAAATTTTTTTTGATGAGCTAGATATCCCAACACCTCAATATAACCTTGAAATCTCTGGCGGTAGCCACGGCTTAATGACAGGGAGAATGCTTGAGTCAATCGAGAAAGTCATTCTTAATGAGAAACCAGATTATTTATTGGTTTACGGTGATACAAACTCAACTCTTGCTGGTGCTCTTGCCGCAGCAAAGCTTCATATTCCTGTAGCACATATTGAGGCCGGACTTCGTTCATTTAATATGCGCATGCCAGAAGAAATTAATCGTATTTTGACAGACAGGATCTCCTCTTTACTATTCTGTCCAACCGAAATCGCAGTTGAAAATTTAAGTAATGAGGGGGTGTCTGTTGGCGTTTATAACTCTGGTGACGTGATGTTCGACGTGGCAATCTACTATAAACAGCAGGCAAAACAACAAAGTAAGATACTTCAAACTTTAAATCTCTCAAATGGTAATTATATTTTAGCGACCTGTCATCGTGCTGAAAACACAGATGACATTAGCCGGCTAGAAAATATCCTAAAAGCGTTATCGAAAATCGCTACAAATATTTCAGTTGTTTTGCCGATGCATCCACGTACCAAAAAATTAATTGATTCCTATGGGTTATCTCACTTGTTAGCGAGTTTGATTGTGACAGAACCTTTGGCCTTTTTAGACATGATTGCATTAGAACAATCAGCGAAGATGATCTGCACAGATTCAGGTGGAGTGCAAAAAGAGGCGTTTTTCTATCAGGTTCCTTGTATCACCATGCGAGATGAAACGGAATGGGTCGAGACTGTTAATTTAGGTTGGAATAAGCTCACGGGTGCAAATGATGAGAAAATTCTTGAGGCATTTAAAAGCTATGGGGAAGCTATCCCGCAAACAGTGAGTGAATTCCCTTATGGTCATGGGAATGCATCACAACAAATTATTAATCAAATTTTAAAACAGGAAGCATAAAATGAAAAAAATTTTTGTAACAGGTGGATTAGGGCAGATTGGTTCTCACATTGTTGAGATGTTGCTCGAGCGAGGCGATCAAGTGGTTGTGATAGATAATCTTGCCACTGGAAGACGCGAGCACCTTCAAGATCATCCAAATTTAAAAGTTGTCATCGATACGATTTCTGATAAGGTCTTGGTTGAAAAACTAGTGGGTGAGTTTAAACCCGATGCGATTGTTCACACGGCGGCCTCCTATAAGGATCCAGATGATTGGTTCAACGATACTCTGACCAATTGCGTCGGTGGAGCAAATATAGTCGATGCTGCTAAAAAATTTGGGGTCAAACGATTTGTATATTTTCAGACAGCACTTTGCTATGGTTTAAAGCCCAGCCAACAACCAATTCGTTTAGATCACCCACGCAATCCTAGTAGCAGCAGTTATGCTATCTCAAAAACTACTAACGAATTTTATTTGGAATTATCGGGTGTAGATTTTGTGACATTCCGCCTTGCCAATGTGGTAGGTCCTCGTAATGTTGCAGGTCCGCTGCCAATCTTCTACCAAAGATTGAAAGATGGAAAGCAATGTTTCGTTACCGAAGCACGTCGAGATTTTGTTTACGTAAAAGATTTGGCTAGAGTGACGCTAAGAGCAATTGATGGTATTGGGCATGGAGCCTACCATTTCTCCTCTGGTAAGGATGTTGCCATTCAAGAGTTATATGATGCAGTAGTCGAAGCTCTGGATGTGCCAGGAAAACCAAAAGCTGAGGTGAAGCCTTTGGGGCCAGATGATGTATTTTCAATCTTGCTGGACCCAGCAAGGACCTTTAAGGATTTTGGAGACATCGAATTTACGCCTTTGCAAGAAACCGTTTCAGATGCAATGTCTTATTACAAGGTACATGGCACTTTGGGTGAGTACACGCACTTGCGTCTACAAGATAAGAAGTAATTGATATGCGGATTCTAATTACAGGGGGTGCAGGCTGTTTAGGTTCTAATCTTATAGAGCATTGGTTTCCTCAAGGCCATGAAATTCTTGTTATTGATAATTTCGCCACAGGTAAGCGAGAAGTTGTTCCGGCTGTTCCCGGATTAGAAGTAATCGAGGGAACGATTGCAGATGCGGGACTTGTTGAACGTGCTTTTGTAAATTTTAAACCTGAGGTGGTGATCCATGCAGCAGCCTCTTATAAAGAACCAGACAATTGGGTTGAAGATACGACAACTAACGTACTTGGAAGTATTAATGTTGCTAAGTCCTCAAAAACGCATAATGTCTCAAGACTTGTCAATTTCCAAACAGCGCTGTGTTATGGGAGGCCTAATATGCTTCCTATCCCAAACACTCACCCAACTGCACCATTTACAAGTTATGGCATCAGTAAAACAGCGGGTGAACAATTCATGATGCTCTCTGGCGTGCCGACGATATCTTTGAGAATTGCGAATGTGACAGGCCCTAGACTTGCAATTGGCCCAATTCCAACCTTTTATAAGAGACTAAAAGCAGGTCAGGACTGTTTCTGCTCCGATACTTTGCGTGATTTTATAGATATGTCAGATTTCTTATCGTTCATGGATTTGGCTATTAAGGAAAATGCACCGACGGGTCTATTTAATGTTTCAACCGGTGCAGCACATTCCATAAAAGAAATTTTCGATATTGTCAGTCGCTATTTATCTCTCCCTTTGACTGATGTACCAATTACAGCTTGTGGCGATGACGATGTTCCTGTCGTTTCATTAGATCCAGCAGAAACATTTAATGTCTTTGGTTGGCAGGCTAAGGTAAGTTTTGAGGAAACCATTCGTCGTCAACTTGACTGGTATGAGAAGTATGGGATTACGGATGTATTTTCACATCTGCAATTACGATGAATTTTACAATTTTATAAATTAGTCGAATGAAAAAAACAATTAGTTTGATATTGATTTTGCTAGGATTAATTTTAATTGCGGTGGCGGGGTACATAATCATTCCTCTACAGTCAAATAAAATTGATTCAGCCGCAAAGAGTCTGACACCAGAAAAGACGCATAAAACTATGGCGGAATTTGTTGCCTATCAAATTGAAACGGGAAATCTATCCTGCCCCAAGGATGATTTACTTACCTACGAGGCTTGCCTAGCCTTTCAAGGGGCTTTGGGAATATGGCAGCGTGCAGGATTAACTAAGCACTGTCCGGACATAATGGGCCCGATTCAGTCCACCCCCTCTGACTCTCAGGCCGAGAAAGTTGTAATAACCCCTCAGGCCGAGAAAGTTGTAATAACCCCTCAGGCCGTTTTAGATGCAACAAAGTCCCCTTGTTTTGGCTATTTGTATGCAATCAATGTTGTGAACACAGTCCCGATTTTGATACGCACTGCAAATAGAGTCTTTCAACTGGAAGCGGTGAAAAATTTTCAGGATCCAGGTAGCGATGCAAACCTTTGCCTTTCTGCGAGGTTTGGGAGTTGTGGGAATCACACTGCTACCGCCCTTGGCTTTTTTGAAAAGGCCGGATTTAAAGCAAGACCAGTTGAGTTTTACTACGAGTACGCAGGTACTCGCCTAAGTCATATTATTCCCGAAGTATGGATTGATGGTGATTATCGTATGGTTGATTCAACTTTTGGCGCGTATTGGATAGATAGGAGGCCGGGGATCCAATTTAAATTAAGGTCAACTGATGACATATTATCCCGAAGGTTAAAAACAGAGTTTTATAACGCCGCTTTACTGCCATATGGGTTTTATTCAGTTGTGTCCCAGACGAATGATTTCTCTTACATCTCAGAAAAGGCTGACGTTATTCGCGGTGGCTCAGGGCAAATAACTTTGAACCTCAAAGACAAGCAGGGAAGTGAAAATTTCATGCACAAGCCTAACTTTATTGGAGATAACATACCGGACAGTCAATCTGGCGGCATTCAATTTCGGCTTGTCAGCAAAAACGCCAAATACCGTTTGACAGTAAACGTATTGGCAGCTGGAATCTCAAATGATGCAAAGACATTTATATGCATCAATGAATCATGTGAAAAATACTCTGATGACAAACGAGAGTACAGTTTTGATGTTCAAGATCCATCAAAGCTTTATTTGAAAACAGATAAGGACGTTGCATATGCGATCTTGAGGTCACTCGACTGGAAAGTGATGTAAACTGAGCATTTTTAATGCACTTGCGTATCAAGACTTTAAGGGAAATTGGAAATGAAATTT
>Ga0181600_10003340_pt1 | contig 12266 bp, 10 predicted proteins | sample 041ome_2_FD_132982 | JGI IMG/M metagenome (GOLD analysis project Ga0181600, IMG submission 132982) | Coastal salt marsh microbial communities from the Groves Creek Marsh, Skidaway Island, Georgia - 041406US metaG (megahit assembly) | ecosystem: Environmental > Aquatic > Marine > Intertidal zone... | reverse complement strand
GAAGTTGAAAAGCACAACACTGAAGATGATTGCTGGATTATCATCAAGGGTAAAGTGTACGACGTCAACGCGTACTTGAAGGCGGGCTCGCATCCCGGCGGCAACGCGTCCATCACCATGAATGCCGGTGAAGACACGACTGAAGATTTCGAAGCCGTGCACAGTTCCAAAGCGTGGAAACAACTCGAACCGTTTTATATTGGAGAGTTGGGTAGCGCTGATCAAGCTGCGGCGAGCACGGCGACGGCAGATGTTGCCGCTTCCACCGCCGCGGACGCCGAGCCAAAGCGCGAGTTCCCGGCGATGCCTAAGCGTGGTGCAGTGGATTTGGTCAAGTTTTACCAAGAGCACAAAGAAGCGTATGGTGATATTCTCGTGGGCGAGGCCGCCGAAGCCGCGGCGTTTGATCGCATGTGGGCGGGCGCAAAGAATGTCGTCGCTGAAAATGCACCGATGGGTCTGAATCCCAAAAAGTGGTTGCCTCTGAAGATTGAGAAAAAAATTCCATTGTCGCACGACAGCGTTCTTCTTCGCTTGAAGCTCGAAAGCGATGAACATCAATGCAGCATGCCCGTGGGTTACCATGTATATTTGCGTGGTGAATGGAATGGCAAAAAGGTGATGCGCGCGTACACGCCTTCGAGCTTAAACGGCACGCTCGGCGCGGTGGAGCTCGTCATCAAGATTTACTACTCCGATGTTCATGAGGCGTACCCAGAAGGCGGATCGTTGACACAATTCCTTCATCACCTGAACGAAGGCGACGCGATTGACGTCAAGGGTCCAGTTGGTCACATAAAATATTTAGGCCGCGGTAACTTTAGCATCGACAAGAGGGATTTGCCACCCGTCAAGAAGATGACGCTTCTCGGTGGTGGTACCGGCGTCGCACCGATGCTGCAATTGATCGTCGCTGTTCTTGCCGATGAAAAGGACGACACGGAGCTTTCATTCATTTATGCAAATAAAACGGAGGATGATGTGCTATTGAAATACACGCTCGATCGGCTCGAGCGCGAGCACGCGGGACGATTCAAGGTGCACTACATGATTTCCAAAGAGACTTGGCCAGCCGAGAAGAAAACGGGCGCGGAATGGAGCTCGGATAGAATTACATATGGGCGCATTAGCTTGCCCATCATCGAAAAGCATGGTTTCGCGTCCAATGGCTCATCTCACGTCGCCGTCATGTGCGGTCCTCCCGCGTTCGAGGAGGACACGTGCATTCCAGCGTTGGAAAAGCTCGGGTATCCGAAAGAGTCTATTATCCGATACTAGATTAATTTAGCGCGACAACGCGAATCATCACACTTAACAACTAGCTACAACAAGTGTAAATTAATCACTGTCCTCATTACACACTTCGGTGAACACGTTTCGTAAACATCGTAGAGTCAAATCATTAGTCGGTGGAATTTGACTTCAGGAAAATCATGACGCCGTGAACGACGGACCACACCCAGCCGACTAGGAAGACGAATGTCATGAGCCACATCATGGCAAAGCACACGATACCCTCTTTGATTTTTCCGGCGACGACGCTAGCCACGAGGGTCCCCGTTCCTGGGACGAAAAAGTTGAATACCATGGCGAGGACGCCGATGGGCTTTTGTACCGTCACGAGCGCCTCTTCGTGCACTGTTTTGAAAAATTGCACGATTTTGTCGATGAATGTCATAGCTGAGTATGCGTGGTTTCGTCGTAACGGATTGAACGAATGCGTGCGTGAAGGTGTGGGGTTGACGCCGGCGAAGAACGCGCGAAACTCAAGTTGATATTGATAAATAAAATGACAAATAGTACGGTGCTCACACCCGGGACCCGACGCATGCATCGAATACGCCAAAACACACAACACTTTTACTTCTTCCCGTACGCGATGTAGTGCGCGCCGGCGACGAACACCGCGGCGCCGACAATGTTCCCGAGCGTCACCGGGATGATGTTCCCAGTCATCATTTGCGCCCACGTGACGTTTGCGCCGAGCATCATCCCATGCGGAATCAAGAACATGTTCGCCACGCTGTGCTCAAAGCCGAGCGTGACAAACATTGTAATCGGCCAGAAGATGGCGAGTATCTTCCCCGCCACCGACGTCGTCGCCATCGTGCCCCACACGGCGAGGCACACGAGCCAGTTGCACAACACGCCCTTGGCGAACGCCGCGCTAAACGGCAAGGATGCCTTGGCCGTGGCGATCCCAATCGCCGCCGCCGTCGTCGCCGGTGCCGCCGCCGTCAACGCCGTATACGCCAACCACGCCATGAACACCGAACCAGCAAAATTCCCCACGTATGACAACGCCCACGACCGCGCGAGCGCCGACGCGTCCACCGCCCCCTTCAACAACCCGCTCGTCATCACGAAGACGTTCCCCGTAAACAACTCCGCGCCGGTGAGAATCACCATCGTCAATCCAGCAGGTAAACCAATAGCCCCCTTCAAAAAAGCACTCAACCCAGGATTGGCGCTCGCGAGCGCGGGCGACGACCCGCCGACCGCCGTCATGAGCATCGCGCCCAACCCGATGAGCGCGCCCGCGGTGAACGACAGCGTAAGCGTCGTCACCGGCGCCTGCGCGCTCTTCTTCTCGCTCGCCGCGCACGCCGCATCGAACACCGCGGGCGGCGGCAACGCATCGCCCGCGGTCGAGCGCGGAACGCACACCGCGCCGCGCCGCGCGCCTCCTCGCGTCGCGGCAAAAGGTCTCGGGGTCACCGGCGACGCCGTCGTCGTCGTCGTCGTCGCTGCCGCCACTGCCGTCGCGCGCGGCGCGCGGGCGCGCACGGTCGGCGATTTCATCATCATCGCACCTTTCATCGTCGTCGTCGTCGTCGTCATCATCATCGTCGTCGTCGTCGTCGTCGTCGTTTGACGACCGCGAAAAAGTGTCGCGCGACCTCAAGCGTCTCCCTCCGGGACGAAAAAAAAAGGCCCATAAAAGGTCGCGGGTGCGAAAGGTCGCATAGTGAAGATATTCGAATTACTATATAGAAAAATAAAAAGACAAATGATTCGCTTCAAAAAGGTAAAATATGCGCCCACCGGGAATCGAACCCGGGACTTTCGTTAGTGCCGCTTACATGGACGGGCATGATCATAATATATGGGAAACGAATATTTTACCACTAAACCATAGGCGCGTGTGCCGCGTGATAGCGTTGCATCGAGCATTATACCGATGGGCGTAAATCTTGATCGCCTTGCGACGCGACTGAGTGACTTGTGAAAAGTTACGGGTAGAAATGGTATCCACGGACGCGTGGCGGCGCGCGACGTCACCCCGACGATCGCGCGCGCGCGCAGTCGGCGGCACACCGCGTCGCGCGTCGAACATCTCGCATCGAAGATCTCGCATCTCGAATTCGTCAACCATCGACGTTTTCGCGCGTTCGACGACGGGTACCCACACGCGAGCGTCGTCGTCGTCGTCGTCGTGCGCGCGTGTCGCGATCGACGCATTGCAGAGGGAAGAATTCTCTCGAATTGTTCGATTGATTGATTGATTCACGCGCGTGCGCATCGTGGACACATCGTGAATATGACGGATTTCATGTATTATGCGTCGGCAGAGGTGCACACGCTTCCGCCGCGGAAGCGGTTGGCGGCAATAATGCGTGACGTGGCGCATTCGCCGACGGATTTAGGGAGTAAGAAGGGACGCATCGCGGGTGAGGCGTACGTGCGCTTGGCGCTTCGGGACCCGCGGTTGCTCGGGAAGGCGCTCGTGATTTCTGAAAGGTCGACCGCGGTGAGTGAGGGGCTGACGACGTCTGGTCGGTCGGGTTCGTACGATGACACCACCACCGCTGGCACTGGTGACGACGCGAAGAAGAAGAAGCGGACGCACTCCAACGCGAGCGCGAGCGACTTGACGACGCAAACGACGGATAAGAAGAAGAAAAAGACGTCGCATGCGCGCTCGAGCGATGACGACGATGACTCCACGCGAGGTGAACCCAAAGAGTTGTCCGACGAGGCATTGGCGTTGCGATTACACATGGAAATGAACGCTTCGCCGCGTATGTCCCGGGGCAGTCGGCAGTCGTCGCAAATCTTAAAGCCGCAAGCGTTGTTCGATTGAGACACATAAACGACGTACGCGCGCCCGTACGCGTGCGCGGTGGCACACACCACGCATCGCGAGTACACATAGTATTATACATTACTTAGCACATCCCCAGTTCCCTCACAGACCCTTGATTGTCAATATGAACTCGCCGCCTCGCCAACGCAGCAGCCGTCGCCGCCTGAAGAAGCAAGCTCCCACACAATCGCGCACGCGCGCTCGTTCGACCCTCTCGCGCGCACGCCGCCATACGCCGCCACACAGTGATCGACGGCGATGAAACCCGAACATCCGCGCACCGAGGGTGGGATCAAACGCAAATGGGTCAAGCGTCAAGGCGGTAAGCACGCCAAACCTGTCGGCGCCAAGAAGCAAAGCGTAAAGAATCAAATACGGAGCATCGAACGGTTACTGAAGCGCGAGAACATCCCGCCAAAGTTACGCGAAGAGAAAGAACGCGAGTTGGAAAAACTCACCGATGCGGGCAAGGAAAACAAGCGCATCGAGCGCGAGAAAAGGTTGTCTACAAAGTATCACAAGGTGAAGTTTTTCGAGCGGGTCAAGTTGACGCGACGCATCGAACAGTTGGAGAAGAATGCAGACAATTTATCGGGCGTAGAACAAGACGAATTGGCGTCGTTGAAGGAGGATTTAGAGTACGTCATGAACTTCCCGCGTGGAGAAAAGTATGTTAGCGTGTTGGTGAAGGAGGGCGATACCGAGCACGCGACCAAGGAACGCGCGCGACTGCGCAAGTTAGTCAAGGCCAACTTGGCCGCGGCGGCGGCGCTCGGCGATGAGAATGAAGGCGGCGCTGCCGTCGCAGCTGGTGCAGAAGATGGCGCAGGCGACGACGACGACGACTTCTTCCTCGATGACAACGATAAAGACGGCGACGGCGGCTCGTCGTCGAATTCCAGCAGCAGTAGTTCCAGTAGCAGTAGTTCCGATGATTCCGAGTCCGAAGAGCGCGAGCCGGTGTACATTCCCAAAAAAGAAATGCCCGTATCGAAAGATCCAATTTACATCAAGAATCACGCGCAAAAGCTCGTCGAGCGAGCGCAGCGAAAAGAGGAGCCGAAAAAGGACAAGGATGGTAACAACCTCCCGCAACGCAAACGTTCTGAAGGTGGGCGTAAGCGTCGTAAGAAATGATGAGGACATTGTAAAGACTACACGTAGATATATTAGTACAACACCAAGACTATGCATCATTCGAACGACAGCGGGCTAATCGCCGGCGTTCCAAACTGCGACGCACGTGATGGATGAGTCTGGTTCGTCAAACGTGGCGCTCGCCAAGTCGAATTTCAACCCGAGATGGTCGTACGACAACCAAATCATGCGCCCAGCGCCACCCTTAGACGTGGGCTCGCCGAGCGCGCGCACGATGTCCACACCTTTGTGCGACATGGATAACTTGAGCGGCAGAGGGCTCGCGAATGTCTTCTGGTAACCGTCCACGCCAGAGCCGTAAAAGTGCACCGTGTCCAACACGCCAGCTTCAAAGCACAAGCTCACGCCGTGCTGGCGGTAATTGACGTACTCGGTGTTCGGCTCGAATCGTTTTCTATCGCTCGCGCTCGAGAAATCGACGTCGTTAATGCCGATGAGGTTGAGCCAGCGCGACAGTCGAGCATCGTTCGCGCAAGCCCCGAGCGCCGAACGAAGGGCAATGACAACGGAGTCTTCTTCGGCATCGAGTGATTCATCACCTATGGATTCTAGTAAAGTGTCGATCGATCGCTCATCAGCGATAGCGCTCGTGGATCGAGCTTCTGGTGACATTCAACGCGCGTCGACGTGTGATGCGTCTGCTTATATTACAATGCGCGCGCGTGCGCACGCGCGCGGTGGCTCTACATCACTCGCGCTACGCAGACTCATTCTTCGAAAGTTCGGCCCATTTGGCGCAATTCAATAATGTCGGGATGAAAATGATGCCAAACGCGAGCGCTACGTTTGGCTCGAACGGGAAATCGACGGCGAGCGAGCCCCACTTTACAAATGCCGAAACCGCCGTGGACACGAGCGCGAGCTTGAGTAAGAGCACGGCGTCTGAATCTGATGCCCACGTGGCTGATAAGTCTTCCCAACCTTTCATGGACTCTGAGCCCATGGAGATTTCCAACGTTTCGTCTAGCGCGGACTGGATGTCGTCGGCTTCGTCGACGGCCACAACTTCACCTTGCAAGCGCTCTCCCTCCTTGCAGATGCGATAGGCTGCGATCGCACACGTTGAGTTGCCTATGACTGTTAACAGCGCTTGCATGGCGACGACGCTGTTCAACGCCGGAGCGTTGTAGAATAAGTGAAATGTACAAGCCGCGATGCCAGATGCGTGGCACGGAACCATACCCCAGGTGAGCCCCTTCCACGCCGGGCGCTTGACTACCTCGGCGTACTCCCACGCTAATCCCATAGCAATGAGCCATTCAACCAAGCTCGAGACGTGAATCACCCACGTCGGCAGACTGAGCGCATTCGCCGGCTCCAGACGCGGCCACTGCGAATCCCACGCCGCGACGACGCCGTCTGGGTTCGCCGCCATCACCTCACTCGCACCTCCAAACACCGCATTCGACACCATGAGCGCACAAAACAACGCCGCACCAATATCCCCCATCGAAGTCTTCATTTTCCGCCCAGAATCGCCGTGCGCCTCCCGCAAGCCTTGTCGAAATCCGAGCACGATGAACACATTCGTCAGCGTCAACAAACTCTCCGCCACCCCATGTATCACGTCACAATTCGCTAATATCTCATCATACTCCACTTTTGCTTATATCGCAAACGGTATCGTGCCAAAAACAAACGCCAATAGAAATTTAAAGCCGAACACCACGCCTCGAGGCGCCGCGCTCGCATCCTTTTGCAAAAAGTAAAGAAACACCAAATACGGCGCCAACGACGCGCCGAACAGCGCGCCTTCGATTTGTTCCCACTCGGACGCGCGCACGCCAAACGCGTCTACGAATGCTGGGTCTATCGCGCGCGGCGCGCGCGCTGGATATCGCGCGGCGCGGCGTCCACCGAGGGCGATGTCGATGCGTTCGGTGCTGCGGATGGCGTTCGCGCGTGCCCCGCGACGCGCGCCCCGCGCGATGACGGACGACGACGACGCCGGTGGTGATGCGATGGTGCGACCCGGCGTCGTGGGTTTCGCCCTCGACCTCAGTCTGGCCGCCGCCACCGCCGTCGTCGTCGTCGTCGTCAACATCGCGTGCGACGACGACGACGCGCGTGGAAGTAACGATATCCTTCACATCATGTCGCTCGTGAAACCGAACGTCATTACCCGCGCGCGCGCGCGGACGCCATCGAGTGGCGCGCGATCGCGTTCGCGTTCGAACTCCACGCCGCTCGTCGCGACGGGGCGTCTTGTACGCGACGCGCGCCGACGCGCGAGCGCGAGAGGTGACGATGACGATGATTTGAGCAAGCGCTTAGAGTTCAACTTGAACGACGAGCTCGAGGCGGATATCGCGAAATACGCGGCGAAAAAGGCGGAAGATGACGCCGCATCGAGCGTGGTCGTGGAGAGCACCGGGGAGAAAGCCATGGGCGGGGTGAAGGAGGCGATTGATACGTTTTTGTTGTATGACTTTTTTGTGATTTTGTTCATATTGGCGTGGTTAATCGTCGGCGTGTGCGTGAGGTTGAGTAAGGGTAATGGGTTATCGTTTGATGAACCGTTTTTAGGAACGTGGTTGTTTTTGTGGCCTTTTTTGTTTCAGCCGTTGTTAGGGGTGCACATGTTGGCGACGTTGGTTTCGCCCGCTATCGGTTGGGCGAAAAAGAAGCAATTGCTGAGCGACGACGTTTGGCAATGAATTTATTTAGACACGACAGATAATATAAGAGCAGTGTTACATCATCACATGTGGTGCGATCTATAACCATGCGGCGCGTGCTCGAGCGGGCCGTAGAGCGCTTTGCGTCCCGCAAGTTTCATGAAGTGTCGAGCGCCGTCGACCAAGTTCTCGCTGTGCGCGTACAACGAACCTCCAATGAGGAGCAACAAATCCGGACCATATACCTCACGCATTTGCGCGATGCGTTCGAGTGTCATTCCGCCGCCTGGCGATGGCAAAATCGCGGGATAATTACCCATCGGTCGCGTACACCCGGCGTTAATCGCTTGGCACTCCTCCACGCTAAATCCAAATCGACCACCAAACGAAGGGAACACCGTGGCGTCTGCACCCGCGAGTCGGGGCAAGATGCCGAGTAATACTTCGTGACTAAACCCTGCTATTCTATTCGTGCTCCCACCGCCAAGCATGCACCCAATCAACGCGGGATGAGCGATGATGGGAAGGTTGAACGAACCATCGCCTGCAAGCTCTCGCATCGCGTCCAAGCCCGTAATGCCGGGAATCATTAATACCGCTCCCGCACCGGCTTGACGTGCGGTATGCGCACGTGAAATTATAAGATGCGCAGGGGCGTTCAAGCATGGCGCATACAAAACGTTTCGCCCGGTTTCTGCGTTGGCACGGGCCACCGCGGCGGCGCACAGTTGCACGCGTTCGTCAAACGGCGCGTACGGTTGATCTGCAAGACCGTGGTCGTCTTTAATGATGTCGATTCCACCCTTGGCGAAGCCGTAGGCGATCTCAGCTAGCTCTTCGCTCGATAATCCCATGGGTTTGAGCGCCGTCATCACGAGCGGTCCTTCCGGAACGCGGAGTAAACGTCTGAGACCTGCGACGCCGAAACGAGGCCCAGGGTAGTCGCGAAGCACGCACTCTGGTAAATCAACATCCACCACCATGACATTTTCCTTCATGCTCGTGTTACCGAAAATGACATTCACCAATTGCGTCAATTCGCCCCCTGCGGTATCGGCGTGATAACTCACCACCGCGTGCCACGCATCCGATTTGTGCGCGTGCGGTCCGCTTTGCGGATGACGCAGACTTTCCAAACGTCCGACGACGTGTTCGCGAATCCAGGTACCTTCCGGCACCAAACTCGCCGGTAACTCCACAGTCTGCTCCAACAAATTTCTAAAACTTTTTCTCTCGCCGCGGACTCGTTCGCGGCGAGCAAGAGGTACGTCACCTCGAACCTATCCGTCTCTTTCCCGAGCGTGGCCCGCTTCGTTGCGCTCGCCATCTTTTTCAAATCCGCCGGCGAACTCGAGAACATCGCAGAGAAATCCGGCACCGCTAACGTGCGCGTCTCTTGGCCCTTATTCGCATAACGTATCCCGCTCGTCGTAGTCGTCGACTGCGCACGCATCTTTGCCAACTCACCCGGGGACGCCGAGAACATGGCTGCAAACGCAGCGCCGCGATCGCTCCCGTCCCCGCCGCTCGCGACATGGTGCGCCATCGTCGCCGCGCTCGGGGATGATTTGTGCGTACTCGCACCCGCATTACCCACGCGGAGCTTCTTTAGCGCCATGGGTGACGCGGTGAACATGTCCGCGAACGCATCGGTGACGGCGTCCGCGGCGGGTGAGCCAAACGACGAAAACTTCACCGGGGACACGCCGTCGCGCGCGGTACGAAGCTTGGATAAGCTCGCGGGAGATGCGGTGAACATATCATCGAATGATGGCGCCATCGTGGGATGGCGACGTGACGCAGGCGCGATGCAGGCGCGTTGCGCGCGCGCGTTGGGGTCGCTTAATGAGGGATATACTCTTCTGCACGTTGGTGGCGCGATATCACGCGGACGTTTGACGGTGACAATGATGAATGAATAACATAGGGCATCATACAATATAATTACACGATTTTAGTATTTCATCGGCGACCGATGTGGACGCGTGATGAAAAAGTTGGTTGGTACCGGTATCGTTATCGTTGGTACACACAAAGGCGTTCGTCAGTCGACTTGTCTCGGTCACTTGGCAGCAAGTTCGTGCTCGGGGACCATGTTGTCTAGGTAGTCAATCAAAAGCTTTGTGAATCGTGACATGAATCGTTTCTCGGCGACTTCATCGCCTGCTAAATCGTTCCAGAACGAGCCATTCTCTGGTGATTTGTGCACCAGGAGACCACGCTCAGAGCGACCTTCAGCGATGGCGGTGGACGCCGCTTGCGCCGCAATCTTTTCAATGTCCGATTTTCTGTTTGGCATCTTACGGTTCAACATCGAAGCGATATCAGCCGCACGAAAGTTTCGCGGAACAGCCTCCTTTAACAGAGCCGTGCACACGCGAAGCACTCGCTCGGGTGCCGCGTCGAGTTCAATGTCGTTTTCGCGCAAGTATGCAATGTCTTCATCCGCATCAAGCATGGCGACGTACTCTTTAACATCATCACTGTACGGCATGTTAGCTTGCGGCCAGAATTCCCACTCAAAGCATACATCCTCGAGCGTATGCGGAAGCGCATATCCATGATCAATTGGAATCAAACGTACAATTTTGCCATCTTCGTCGCTTTGTACGAGGATGTTCCCAGCGTTACGATCGGTGTTAGCCAATCGAATGTCAAGAATGGTGATCTTATGTACTTCTTCGCATGGAAACATACTGGGTCCGAATTCTTCAGCTTCAGCGGTATTCTCGACGTACTCTTGAAGTGAGCCGAGTTTACCGTCATCTTCCACGGAATCCGTCAAATTTGCCAGGGACGTCGCGGGAACACCTGCGAAGCCTCCATGGTCGAGCAGGTAAGCCGCGACCTCACGCGCCGCACCTTCACCCGCTTTTGTACCTTTACGCATCCCCTCACCGTTGTGGCTCGTTCGATGACCACGAGGGTTGTTTGGGGCAAAAGGCTCTTCATCCGCCGGCTTGAACACAGCCGCCGTCTTTCCATCCACTCCCTTCAAAAAGTACGCTCCACCGTTACCGCCTTGCGAAAGCTGCGGGGCGTTGCCCATGAGCAAACCTTCACGAGCCAAATCAAACGAGTGGGCTAGCGTTCCAGGACTGCCAAAAGGCGTGATAGGCGCGCTCGGCGGCGAGACTGAATCGTTGCTCGTGCCGCTACGTTGTGATTTGTAAGAGTTGAGCGATGCGCGAGCAGCCCATGACGAGTGCATCAAGCTTCGACCACCAAATGAACTCGCCCCAAATGAATGCGCATGTGGCGACGGTATCGCCATAGAATTCGAGCCTGCTCGAGGAGACGAGCGCGGCACGTGAGGGCGTAACTCCAGCGCCCCGCCATCGCCTCGCCCTCCGTACGAGCTCAAAGGCCCGCTTCGTAGACTCCCAGTGGCATTATACATGCTCATGCTTCCACTGCGAGTGTGAAATCGTGAACTATCTAACGATCCCGCCTTGACGACGTTGAGTTTGCTGCGGAAGCTATCGGCGGTTTGATCGACGTTGAGGCGAATCTCCAATTCGCTATTGCTTCTCAACGCCACATTTACATTGGCATCGCGCTTCACGTACAAGTGCACGAGCGCATTGTGCTCTAACCCCTCGCTTTCAATCGTCGATGAGTTCGATAACTCCTTGCCGCGCAAAACCATACTCATCCCTGATGCGGTGTCCACGTCGCTCAACAGTCGCTCCTTAGTTGATTCCAAGTCATCGGCGGTCGCCACCAAGCGCTTAATCTCTCCGATAGTTTGCGATTTATTCAAAGGCAACCAATACTCGCGTTCATCGATATCCCCAGATTCATTCACGTTCACCACCGCCTTGACGCGGATGTATTGCAAGTCGGCGAGTCGCATTACGACTTCGCGATACTCGTCTGGGTCATCCAACTTGCTGTGCACCTCTTCGCGCGTGACGTGGTCTGGAAGCGAAGACTCACCGAGCAACAAACGCGACGATCGCGTAAAAACGTGTCGATTCTTCGTAAACCATTCTGGCTTCATGCTCAACGTCAACGACGTCACCACGTGCGAGCGCAAAACCTCCACGGGTTTCGACGCCCCGTTTGCGAGCATGACGCGAATATCGTGGTTCGGCACCGTCAACTCATTCGCATTCAGCAAACTCGTCGACGACCCCGATCCATCCTCCTCCCCCCCAACATCTCGAAACACATCTCTCGCTGCGTTCACCAACGCCGTCGGCGACGACTGCGCGCCAACCGCGCTCTTCCCGTCAGACGTTCGCGCGACATTAAACCCGAGCGCGACCTTCGCCGGCGTATTTTGCGCCGGCGTCGCGATCGCCAAAACCCCGTCCCCTTTCATCATCACCAAACCCTTACTCTCTATTTACTCTAGCGAATGCGTTCGCGTCGAACCGCGTCGTCCGCGCTCGTCACCG
>Ga0181600_10003331_pt1 | contig 12288 bp, 7 predicted proteins | sample 041ome_2_FD_132982 | JGI IMG/M metagenome (GOLD analysis project Ga0181600, IMG submission 132982) | Coastal salt marsh microbial communities from the Groves Creek Marsh, Skidaway Island, Georgia - 041406US metaG (megahit assembly) | ecosystem: Environmental > Aquatic > Marine > Intertidal zone... | reverse complement strand
CGCGCACGTACCGGGTGCCATTTCATCGCCAGCTTTCGATACGCTGTCCGTATCTCGTTCTCGTCCGCACCGCGCGACAGACCCAGCGCGGCGTAGAAATCCTTTCCACCGGTTCCCCTTCCACGGTTCATGACTCGTCGTTTACCCCCCTTTGTTTTCGGTCGCGTCGCGGTGTGACGGCGGCGTCACACCGTCGCGACGATGACGATGGGCGACGCCGGTGTCAACGCGTGCTTTCGGGGGTGCTGCGTCGGAACGGCGACGACGCGGTTAGACGTCGAGGTCGTGGCGGCGGCGTCGGAACGGGGGGGTCGCGCTGCGGCGCGCGAGGATGATGATGATGATGATGAAAACAACAACAAAGTGTGCGTTCGAGGAGAAGCGGTGTACGCCGGGGCGTTGTCGACGGTGTACTACGGAAGGTTTAACTCGCGCGCGGTGGCGATAAAACGACCGAAATTGAGCACGGCGAGAGAGATCGATCGGTACCACGCCGAGCTGAGGTTGATGCTGAACGCGAGACACGACAACGTGCTGCGAGTGGTCGGGGCGAGGGCGAAACCGCCGAATTATGAGTTGTTGTTTCCGTTCATGGAAAACGGAGCGGTGGACGATTTGATGTATAAACAAGGATGGACGCCGACGTGGCAGGGGGTGTTGAAACTCGGGAGGGAGGTGGCGAGCGCGTTGGAGTACTTACACGAGGAAGGAGTGGTGCACAGAGACGTGAAACCGTCCAACGTGTTGTTGGATGGGAAATGGAGCGCCAAACTGGGGGATTTTGGATTGGCCGAGCGAGAGGTGGAGCTGAGGGAGTCGCTACAGGCGGCGATTTATTCCACGGAGGATGCGGAGGGGAAATCGAGGGTGGAAGGGAAGTGGATCGCCGGGGCGAAGGGGGCGCCGAGCGGCGGATTTCAAAAGCAACACATGGTGGGCTCGATTTTGTACATGTCGCCAGAGGTGTTGATGCGCCGGGTGAGCGGATACGGCGGCGATGTGTACTCGTACGCGATTACTCTGTGTGAGATCGCGACCGGAACGGTTCCGTACAGCGATAGGGCTCGAAACGTTGCGCTCGCGCACACGGTGCTCGACATGAGCTACAACGAGGCGGATCTCGCGACAGCCATCGCGAGCGAGCATCTTCGACCGGTTTTGCCCGGCGACACCGCGGCGGGTAACGCTGGGAAAGTACCCAAGGGAATGAATGAATTGATTCAGCGCGGGTGGGCGCACGACGAAGGGTCGAGACCGAACATGAAGCAAATGTCGCTCGAAATCAAAGCCATCATCGACGACTTTTGCGCCGAGCACGAATTAGCAGACGTTTCGGCAGTCTGGCTCCCACCCGCGGCGGAGCGAAGGAGCGCTGCGGAGCGCGCGACGACGGCTCTGGATGAACCCTTAGACTGGGTCACCACCGAGCCCGCGCTTAGGGCGCCGACGGAGGACGCGGCGGCGATGGGCGCAAAGTTTTCCGCCGGAGTCTTTAGCACGCCCGGCGCGCGCGGCAAGGATAAGATGGAAGACCGTCACCTCATCTCGAATCGACTCGGTGGGTTCGCCCACGCGCATCTCTTTGCCGTGTTCGATGGTCACCGTGGATACGAAGCCGCTGAGTTTGCGAGCGTGAACATTGAACGCGCGATTCAGAGCGAATGGGGTGCGCACGGCGACGATATGGGCGCAATTCTCACGGCGGCGATGACCAAGGTTGACGACGCCTTCGTGTCGCGATTCGAAGCCCTGAAAGCAAAGGAGATGAGCGCGTCGAAGAGTGCACAGCAAGGCGCGCGCAACCCTGGTTGTACTGCCATCGTCGGTCTTCTCTGGGGCGATCGCTTGTGCGTCGCCAACGCGGGAGACTGCCGCGCCGTGCTGTCGAGAAACGGACGTCCGATGGCGCTGAGCATCGATCACAGCGCAGAGACGAACGAAGCCGAACGCATGCGAATTGAAAGCGCACACCCGGGCTCCCTTCGCCAGCACAACGGTGTCTGGCGCGTCGGAGACGCGGGCGTAGCCGTGACGCGCGCCATCGGCGACGTGGACGCCAAACCGTTCGGCGTCACCGCCACACCCGAAATCGTGGAGACGACGCTCAACGCCGAGTCGGACGACTGCGTCGTTGTGGCGTGCGACGGCCTATGGGACGTTGTGAACAACGACGAGTCTCTCGCCATGGTGAAGGACACGGTAAAGGAGCCTTCGATGTGCGCCAAGCGACTCGGCTCTGAGGCGCTCACGCGTCTCTCGGGCGACAACATCACCGTCCTCGTCGGTTTCTTGAGCGGCGATCGCACGTGCGAAGAAGTCTCGTGGGCGCGCGCGTTTTAAAATGTAGATTACTAGAGCGTCGACGCGACGCAGAGGAAATAGCATAGCAAAGAAAGTGCAAAGAGAAGGAAATTAACAACTCCAGCCGCCGTCCGCGACGCGCGTCGACGTTTTTTAACTCTTTTATTCGATCGATTTCGCGAGTTTACCACTACATCAGGCTAGGCGGAAGGACTCACAACGCGTCTTCGACGCTAATACTGCACGCGTAAATAATTAAAGACCACACAGAGCGCGGCTCTCGTGGCTCAACTTTCACTCTCACCGCTGTGCTCGAATTTACTTGCCGGTGACAAAGTCGGCGCACGGGGAGCCGTTCATGAGCTTGCAGCCAGCCGGGCCACGTTGGACGTTCGGCATAATGCGCGCATCTTCGCGGGTCACGTCACCCGGGCCATCCTTTTGCACGCGCACAACCGGGCGCGGGTCGTAGAACGGTTGTTCGTACTTGCCCGGAGCTTCGCCCGTGCCGTTCTCAATGGTGAGACCGAGGCGATCGGCGTGCGCCGGACCGCTGGCGAGGAGAATGGCCGCAGCGGTGGCCGCAACCTTGGCGCCGACGAAGGAGCTACGCGTCGCGTAAAAACGAAACAATTCACCCACCGGTTAGTCGCCGCCCGCGTCGCGCGAAGAAACAGCCCTCGTGCGCTCTCTTCTGTCTCATGGGGTTAAACAAACGCGAATACGAAATCTTCCAAAATCATCCAGAAAGATTTCGTCCTCATCTGCAAAAACACCGAAAAAAATAGCATGGACCGACACACAGAGTCTTTAATATACACCAAATGTCCGAAAACACTCGGTGATAAAAAAGAATCCACGCCCTCGTCCGTGTCGCAACCGCCCCGGGGCCGCGCGATCGATCCGATCGAGACCCGACCCGATCGATCCGACCCCTCGAGCGCGACGATCGCGAGCGCGCGCGCGAACACGGCGCGAAGACCGCCCACGCATCGAGCGCGCGAAAAAACAATCCGCGCGCGTCGCGCGTCCACCGCTCGCCCGCGTCGTCGCGTCGTCGTCGCGCAGCCGTTCGCCAATCGCACACCCGTCCCGCGAAACCGCGCGCGTCCTCGGAGGGCTTCAAAAACTCGGTCTCATTTCACGAGTCACCGCCCGTCAAACCCGACACACACTCGCGGTTTCGGTTGCCGGGCGAACGACCGCGCGCGCGACGCGGAGCGAACGTCGCCGGCGACGGACGCCGACGCGACGGTGGTTTCCCACAGATCGAGCGAGGACAAACGGAGCGCGCGTCGTCGCAGTCCATCGCGCGAGCGTACCTCTTCTTCTCAGCCTTCTTGGCGGACGCCTTGACGGCGACCGGCGCGGCAGCCTTGACGTGCGTGGCAGAGATGACAAACATTCTATCTGTTTCTTTCGTGCTCGAGTATGCCGACGCGCGACCCGTTCGTCCCGAGACCGAGACCGATCACCGAGAGACCGATCACACCGATGGGACGACGAGTGGTGACTCGAGTTTTCACGGGGGGCTCCGTTCCACAGTGTGTTCAATTGAATTTACATGTCATCTAGTACGTCTGTGTATGAGTGTTAATGATCGCGTATACTTGTGCTTTATATTGTTATGGATAAGTATACGCCACCAGATATGGTATGGTATGGTATGTGGCTCGGATACAAACGGGCGTTTCGCGTCGTTTGGAGATGGATTTCATTCAGTCATCGATCGGTGCGCGAACGGACGCACCGACGAACGGCGGACGGACCGACGGAGGACGGAGCGACGGCGACGACGGCGACGCGCGGTGGACGCGTGTTTTCGTTGACGACGACGTCGACGTCGTGGTAACATCGAAGGCGGTACTCGAACCGCGCGCGGTCGAAGCTCGAGCGGAACGCTACGCGAAGAGAAGAAGACGAACGGTCGTCGTCGTTTTCGGTTTCGTTTTCGGTTTCGGATTCTTCTTCTCGGTGCGATCGTCGACCGCGGTGATGTAAAGATTCTTCAATCCAAAGGTCATCGCACGCGTGGAACGCGAACCAACGCCCGTCGACGCCGCGAACGGAATCGACTCGGCGGAAGACGGAATCCTCGACGTCGGCCAGAGCCCGCGTCGGGAGACTCGGCTTTCCTCGTTGTCGCCCGCGGTGGAGACGTTTCTCGAGCGCGATGACGGTGGTGTTCGTCGCGTAGACGTACGCGCGGAACAGTTTGTCTCGCGCGTTCGGGGCGTTGACGGCGACGATACCGGGGACCGGAACGACGTGGAGGACTTCCGCTTCGAAGAGCGCGCGCCGAGGGAGCGCAACCGCGGCGCACGCGCGGGCGTCGTCGGCGTAGAGATCGCACGACGACGACGCGGCCGAGGTGGTGATGCACGCGCACGCCAGAAGAGTGAGAAACGCGAGCGCGCGCGCGGGACGAGGCATGGTGCGTTCGGTGCGCTAAATAATGGCGATTAATATTACATCGAGAGCGAGCGAGCGAGCGACGCTCTCACTTTTACGGCTTATCCAACCAATGATTGATGGAATCCCTCGTCAAGAGTAGACGACCATCGTTATCGGGGCACACGGAAAGCACAAGACTGATGTCCAACGCGAGCCGCTGTATCTCGTTGCGAACCTTGCCGAGACCGGCGATGACGACGACGTCGCCCTCGGGAGCCAATCCTCGAAGTCGACGCTCGCGAAGCGTCTGGAGCAACTCGAGCACGGAAACCCGAGCCTCGGCGATGGAAAATTCGCTCACGTCGACGCATTGGATGTCATTCCAAGACAAACGAGACGCGTCGTCGTCTTCGTCGCGGGCATCGTTCGTGTCGATGGATTCGGCTTGCGCGCCCGGCGTCTCGTTGAAATCGAGCTTCTTCATCTTACCCTTGGTTGACGGGGAAAGGAGCGCCTCTTCCACCCAAGACTCGGTGAGCAGAGCGAAAATGGCGTTGTTCGGCTTGACTTTGAGTCGTCTCACGTCTACGTAGACTTCGGCGACTTGAGCCATGAGATCGCCGTCGTGCGCGCCGTCGGCGCGAATCGATCCGCGAGCCACCTCGAGAATGGCTTGGAGAGACTTGGCGTTCGGTAACACGTCGTACTCTCGACGCATCGTCCAGTAAGACTGCACGGAGCCTTCCAAGTCACCCTTCACGGCGTGCGCGGTAATCAAGGCGTTGCACGAGTACACGTCTGGCTGGCACCCATTCGATTGCATCTCTGAGAAGAGCTGACGCGCCGAATCAACGTCACCCGCGCACGCGCACGCCGAGAGCACGGCGGACCAAATCTTCGGCGTCGGTCGCAATCCATCGCCTCTCATCTCCCCGAGGAGTCTTCGAGCCATCTTCACGAGGTTTTCGTCGTCGTCTCCATCGCTGCGTCGAATGGCTGCCGCGCTGGCGCACGATTGAATGGCGCAAAGGTAGGTGACGTGCGTCAGGCTGACGCCGCCTCTTCTCGCCGATTCGATAACCTTGAGCGCCTGCATTGGACGCTTTGATCGCGCGCACGCCTGAAGGATGACGTTGAATGCGATGACTGGAAGCGATCTACCGTTGACGCGGGATAAATATCGCGTCGCCTCATCCAACATGAGCATGGCGACTTCAATGTTCGCCGGCTCGTCGCAGTGCGACTTGATGAGATACAACCAGAAATCGACACCCAAAGCCGGCGGTGGCTTTCTTCTAAACTCCTCGTAGAGCGCGGCGACGCCCTGATGGTCTTGCGATTTATACATCGCAATCATCATGCACTCCATCACTCGCGAGCGCGTATGAGGGTTCTCCAAGTGTCCGTGCCACTTCAAGCGGTCGTGCACGTCTTGACACGCGTCGGCGACGCCGGCGTGCGCCGCCACTTCTAAAGTGACCATCAACGCGTCGACACCGGTGAGGTGAGACCTGATGGTCTGCATCGTTCTGTGCAAAATTTGTCTCGGAAACGACGTGTCGTCCCCAGACAGCTGCAGGGCGTCGTAGAGACTTCGGTACGTTTGTGCCTGCACTGGTCGAACGCCCGAGGATTGCATGCGAGTAAAGATGCGCAGCGCGAGCTTGGCTTGTCCGCTCTTGTTGAGCGCTCCCATCACTTCGGCGTACGCGCGCTCCACCTTTGTGCGCTGTTTCGCGTTGCGTGCCTCGGTCGCCTTCAATTCGCTCGCGCGTTTCTTCTTCTTCTCAGCCACCTCCGTCTTGAGCGAATCCGTCTCGTCAAAGGAAAACGCCGCGGCAAACGCCAACGCGCCGAGCGACCCGGATTGCATAAACGAGAGCGACTCGAGACGATCGAGCGTCGCCATCGCCTCTTCGATCATGCCCTCTCGCACGTACATGCTGACGACGTACGACCACGTCTGACCGCTAATCTCGGCACCGCTCTCCAGGGCAACCTCGAACAACTCAGCCGCCACTTGCACGTTTGATCCCGCCGAACCAATCAGCGCGCACACGCAATAATCGGTGATGAGCGTGTAACCCTTCTCCGTGTATAAATACCTATGCTCTCGCAACAAGTCAAACATGACTTTTCTAGCGAACGCGGCGTTGTGCGAGTTGTTTATCAACCTACACGCCGCGGTGAAGACGCGTTGCACGTGCACGGGCGCGCACCCTCGCTTCCACTCGCCATCGCTCTCCGACCAAAAATCTCTTCTAAACTCCTCGTAAGAGCGCATAAAGGCGTCAAACCGAACAGACTGCAAACACCTACCCTCAAGCATGGCGCAGTGCGCCTCGACCCTCTCCTTGACGCTCCCTCTCGCGCGATCGAACACGGACCGCCACATCGCGTCGGCGCCTTTCCCGTTTGGAGACGCGTCCAAAGCCTTCGCCATCGCGATCGCCACTCTCCCCGCTCCACCGGCGTCATCCCACCCACCCTTCACGCACACCTCATACACCGCCTCACACGCCTCGAAATCCCTCCTCGACGCGTACTTTTCAATCAAATACTCGGCGCCTTTCCCGCGCGTCCACTCCACGGCGTCCAGCGCCTCCCTTCGGCTCCACCGCGTCGCCGCCACCGCCCAAAGCGCCGGCGCCCACACCAACTCCACCGCATCGCACCGGCACTCCCTCGCCAACCTCTCCGCGAGCGTTCGCACGTTCTCGAGCGTTCGATCGTCGTCCTCTTTCCCCTCGGCGCGGTTCGCGGATAAAAACACCCTCAACGCCGCCCTCGCGCCTCGTCGTCCGATATCTCTCCCGCGTCCTCCTCTTCGTCCACCGTCGCCATCCCGCGCGCGCTTCACTTCGTCGTCATCCCGCGCACGTCCTCCGACGACCCCGTCGTCGTCCGACGACCCCGTCGACGGCGCGACGGCGCGCGAACGATGGTGATTCGCCCGTCGTCCACCGGCGGCTGCGAGCCTCCAGCGGGGTCGGCCGTCCACGTCGACGGCGCGTCGTCCGGACGTCGACGCGAGACGCGCCGACGCCGACGACGACGCGATGACTCGCATCGTCGCGCGCGAGAGTGAGCGCGAGCGCGCCGGCGGCGACGACGAAGACGCGTCTCGCGCGCTGGGGGTACGACACCGCCGCAGTGCGCGCGAAGAAGACGCATTTTTTATCGAGTTTCGGATAAAAATGGATAACGGCGTGTTGTAGTCAAATTTAAGAGGATGTAGTGTTAAAGTGAATACCTAGGGTTTAGTACATTTTTGGACGCATCGAAACGAGTTCGTTTCGTCCGGCTCGGGCCGCAGTGCGCGCGCGATTGATCGACGACGGACGGACGGACGGACGGAAGGGCGGTCGAGACGATGATCGACGACGGCGCGCGCGTCTTTGGGTTCGCGGCGTCGGCGTTGGCGTCGATGACGACGGTGGGAAAACCCGATGAGAGAAGGATGACGACGACGACGAGCGTTTCTATTGTTTCCTCGGCGCTGCGTTCGCTCTTGCCCGTGACGTCCGCGGTGACGTGTGAATCCGCGCTGCGAACGGCGTACCCGGACGACGCGGATAAAGTGTACGTGATCGAACGGAAGACGATCGCGTCGCAGTTGACGCCGTCGTCGTGCGCGTGGAGAGCGTTTCGTTGCGCGGTTGTGGCGTATCAGCGTCCGGTGAGCGAGTGGTTGGACGAAGTGCAGAGAGCGATCGAAAACGAGCGGGAAGGGGAAGAGCCGGCGCCGCTTCCAGAGTTTGATTACGTGGAACCGACGAGGGAGATGATGAGACGGTTCGTGAGGGAGACGGTGGTGGCGGTGACGCGTCGGAGCATTGAAAAGGTTTTGGTGTCGGCGTCGAGTCAGAGGTTGAGCGCGAAACTGTGCAAGGATATCAAGTACAGCGCGCGGAGAAAGGCGATGCGGGTGAGCTGGGAGCGGGGACTCGGGAAATTCGCGCAGTCGGCCAACATGTTCCGAACCACGGCGCTCGCGAGCGCGGTGAACGTCGCGGGGGAGTGGACGGTGGACGCGAGCTTGGCGACGTACTACAGCGCCAAGGCGCATTACTCAAAGGGATACAAGCGCAGCGCGGCGTTCAGGGCTTGGCGACGCGCCATTCTGAGTGCGACGTGTAAAGCCGGTTGCGTACTCCTTGGAGGCGCCACGGCGACGGCGCTGTTTGCGCTGTGTAGGCCTCGAGGCGCGCCGGCGCCCGTGGTGACGTGGGGCACCTTGGGCGCGCTCACGCTGGGTGAGCTCGGCGGGGTGATGTGCGCGCCGCTCGCCGTTCGCGCCGTGGATAACGCAATCTGTCTAGTTTTACCTCCGGGAGCGGGTGACGACGAGGCTGCGGACGAGAAGGAGAAAGAGGAGGAGAAGAAGAAAAAGTAGTTAGCCTCAAAGCGCCGTCAACGGCGCGGTGAGTTTTCAATTCATTCAGTTCATTCGATTCATATCATCATCATCATCATCATCATCATTATTATCATTATTATTATTATTAAGTGGCATGGCACGCACCCGAAGCGTGTCGCGTACTAAATCGTCGTGCTTTTACCCGGGCTTTCATCCAGCGCGCGCGTTCCGTTTCGTTCCGCCGCGGTGCTTTTTCAATTCCTGTTTACGATGAGATATCACATTACCCAACAGAAGAAGCAACACTTTGGATGAGGCACGTTCATCGCGCGTGCGTGATTGATGATTCTCTCTGCAGCCTCGGCGTCGATGCACATCGCAAAGCACAACAGCGGTCGCATCGCGTTGTTCAAGGGCGGGTACGCGGCTTGCGCTCTGATATATCCGGGCGCCGGCGCCACTTCGACGTGATGATCCATCATAGACCCAGATCTCGATATTTCCTGTTGAATCGGCGCCACGGGACGACCGTACGGATCGATCGCCGACACCACGGTTCGTCGAACCGCCGTCGCCGGCACGCCCGGTGGCGCTCCCAACGGCGGTTGACGAGCCTTCTTCACGTCGAAATATCTCGCAAATTCTTCAAACGTCACCGTCGCGCTGTCATCGGCATCCATCTTATCGAAAACCTCTCTCGCGCGTCGCGCCATCTCCTCTGGCGGCACCCTGTCTCTCTCCCCCGCGATCCGAGACCCGCGTTCGAGGAGCGAACCGACGCGCTCGTCGGTCTGCCACGCCTCCAGAAACGCCCCGAGCGTCACCTCTCCGCGTTTCTCCCGATCGATCCGCTCGAAGCACCGCCTCAAAAAGTGTACATCCACCGCCAACGTCACATTCTCCTCGTCGGCATTCTCCATCGTCGTCGTTCTCGACACCGGCGCGCGCGCGAACGGCGACGCCTCTGAATTCTGGGCACCACCATTTCCATTCGCGTCATTCATCGACCCCGCGTCCTGCACATCGTCCTCGTCGACACCGCGCGTCTCGCTCGTCGTCGTCATCCCGCGTTCCCACGCGTCTCTCGCGTCGTCTTTTCCCGTCACCTCTCGTTCCGCGTCGTCTTTTCCCGCGTCGATTCGATCCCGATCGATCGATCGATCCGACTCGGATATCCGACGGAGCTCCGGCGGATGCACTATAAAAACCCAATTTTAAGGTTTTTAACGTAATGTAACCATCATTAAGACCATACAGACGGTTTTTAAACGTACACTGTGGCCACGAAGCATGTACTTTTTCGGACCATAATGGCGGTTCATGACTCGTCAAAACAGACATTACCCCCCCCAACTGAGGGTTTAGTCGACGGACGCGAACGCGCCGCAAGATGCTCTCTCGCGCGCGTTGACTGGCGCGCACACCCCGACGCGCGAAGCACGACGGGACCGACGGAGGAAGAGCGAAAGAGAGGCGTCGATCGCACGTCATCGACTCGCCGCGCCGGAAAACATGGTGCAAGGAACGGTGAACAGCGCGGGACTTCCGCCAGGGTGGCAAGAGGTGCACGCGGAGGGGAAGGTGTACTACTGGGACACGCGAACGAACGAGACGACGTACACGCGACCGACGGAGGAGACGAAGAGCGGTGAGGCGAAGTTTGGGTACCTCGGACACTCTGGGGCGTCGTTTTCGCACCTCGGGGCGGACGATGGGTACGGGGCGGAGGAGTATAACGCGCCGCCGCCGGACGCGTACGCCAAGGGGAAAGGTTTGGGGACGAAGGATCTGGGATACGGGGCGACGGAGACTGGGGCGGAGTTTCGAAAGCGTAACGAGATTTCGGTGAGAGCGCCGCCGGGGGTGACTGTGCCAGATCCGATGGTGTCCTTTGATGCCGGTCCGTGGCCGGCGCCGCTCATGGGGGCGGTCAAAAGGGCTGGGTACGAAAAGCCGACGGCGATTCAAGCGCAGTCGTGGCCGATCGCGCTTCAAGGGTACGATATGATTTCTGTGGCGAAAACTGGTAGCGGTAAAACGGTCGCGTTTTTGTTTCCAGGATTGATGCACATTGCCGAGCGCGGTAATGGGAGAAACGCGCGGGGACCGATGATGCTCGCGTTGGCGCCGACGAGAGAGCTCGCGACGCAAATCCAAGAGGAATGCAACAAGTTTGGTCAGTCTGCGGGTGTCTTTTCGGTGTGCCTCTACGGTGGCGCCCCCAAGGGTCGGCAGTTGCACCAACTTCGCAACAGACCGCAAATTTGCATCGCCACTCCGGGTCGTCTGAATGATTTGTTGGAGAGCAGACACGTCGACTTGTCCTCCGCCACGTACGTCGTCCTCGACGAGGCTGATAGAATGTTGGACATGGGTTTCGAGCCGCAGATTCGTAAGATTCTTTCCCACGTTCCGGTTGACAGGCAAACTCTCTTCTTCACCGCTACCTGGCCAAAGGCGGTCATTCGTGTCGCCACGGCGATTTTGACCAACCCAATTCAAGTCAATATTGGCGAGACGGACCAACTCGTCGCCAACAAGGACATCACGCAGACGATTGAAATTTGCGCCGGTTTCGAAAAGGAGAAGAGGTTGATGGAGATTCTCAATAACCCGCCGGAAGGCTGTGATCCACTCAAGGCGCTCGTGTTCTGCTCTACCAAGCGTATGTGCGACCAAATTGGCCGGTCCATCGGCAACTTGGCTGGCATCATTCACGGCGATAAGGAGCAGCGCGAGCGGGACTGGATTTTGAACTCGTTCCGTACCGGTCGCACGCCGGTGCTCGTCGCCACTGACGTTGCCGCGCGTGGTCTCGATATCAAGGATTGCAACTTGGTTGTCAACTATGACTTCCCGAACCAAATTGAAGACTACGTACACCGCATCGGTCGTACCGGTCGCGCGGGCAAGAAGGGCTGGGCTTTCTCCTTCATAGACGGCGGTGAAGGAAACATGGCTCGTAAGCTCGTTCCGATTCTTCGCGACGCGAACCAGGTTGTGCCGCCTGAGATTGAGGAGATGGCGCGCTCCGCTGGCATGGGACGCGGTCGCAACAGTCGCGGCCGCGGTGGAAGAGGCCGCGGTGGAGGAGGTTTCCGCGGTGGCGGCGGTGGCTACGGCGGTGGCGGTGGCTACGGTGGCGGTGGCTGCGGTGGCGGTGGCGGCGGCTACGGCGGCGGTGGCGGTGGCTACGGCGGCGGTGGCGGTGGCTACGGTGGCGGTGGCGGAGG
>Ga0181600_10003328_pt1 | contig 12293 bp, 6 predicted proteins | sample 041ome_2_FD_132982 | JGI IMG/M metagenome (GOLD analysis project Ga0181600, IMG submission 132982) | Coastal salt marsh microbial communities from the Groves Creek Marsh, Skidaway Island, Georgia - 041406US metaG (megahit assembly) | ecosystem: Environmental > Aquatic > Marine > Intertidal zone... | reverse complement strand
GGGAGCCGCGACGCGGACGCCGCGAAGGGTTCGCGGCGTTTTGTTTCGACAAACGAAAACGAAAAAAACGCTTCGAACGCGGACGACGACACGAGAGACGGTGAGCGCCTGTCTCCGAAACCGCCGCCCGCTTTTGTCCCGAAACCGCCGCGGCACGCGACGCCTCCCGACGTCGAGAGCGACGATTTAAGGACGACGAACGAAAGGGACGTTTCGTCGTCTCACGACCCGCCTCCTCGATTTAAATCGCGCGACGCTTCCTCGGCGGGCGGGTCGCGATCGTCGACGGCTTATGACCCGTCATCTTCCATGAGTCGCGACTCGACGATGACGTCGTTTCCGTCATCCTCGACCAACGCGTCGTTTTCGCGAAAACCGCCGTCGTTGCGCGACACGTCGTACGCGTCGTTCGTGCGCGGCGTTCGCGAGATGGGGCGCGCGACTCTTCGCGACGGAGACGAACACGCGTCGAAAACAAAAGAAAACGCGTTTTCGTCTCTCGGCGAGACCCGGAAAGGTTTCGCGACCGCCGACGGCGCTAACGCGAACGATGGCCTTCCAGCGAAAAAAAAAGAAAACGTGACCGCACAAAGTGCCCGCGGCGAGTACGGGCAGTTTGTACCGCCGAGGGAGGGGTATTACCGCGCGCGCTCGTTCGTGAAACTCCGACGCGCGCCGACGTACCACTTCGCGTCGGACGCGGCGCCGTTTCTGCCGTCGACAAATGGCTCGTCGCAAAACGCGCGACTTCACGATCAGACGATTCGGTTCGCGGAGCGTCCGATCGGTCGGTTCCCGGAAACCAGAGGCGGTATCCCGTCATTCGAGCGAGGACACACAGGTGTACACTCGTACGGCGCGCAGCAGGATCTGTTCCTGAGACGACGCGCGGCGTTCGAACGCGCCGAGGCGACGGCGCGCGGCGACAAACGCTTCGGCGATTTTCGGATCCTCTCCGCAGACGACGACGACGCGATTTCGAGCGAGACCCGATTTCGACATCGCGGCGCCGCGGGGTCTTCGGCTTCGAGACGTCTCGCTCGTCTCGCCCCGCTCTACGGTGACGGGAGGTACTACGGCGCCGACGCGTTGACGCGCCGCGCGCGGCTCGCGGCCGCGCCGAGCGCGGAGCCGGAGCTGGTGCGTGTCGGGAGGCGAGCGATGGGAGAAAGCTTCTGAGCGTAGACTATCGATAGCTACGATTTCGGCGACTTGATGTGTGTCGTGACATTGCTGGATCGAAAAATGCGTCGTCCACCGTTTCGCGCGTTCTGTGTTTTGGCCACCGCCGCCGCCGAGATCTCGATCTTCCGCACACGTCGACGCGCGGCCGGTGTGGATCGGGTGTCTCCCGGGCGCCCGCGCGCGGACGCACGCCGTTTAGAAGAACGAACACGGACGCGGTGGAGCTTCCGGCGACGAGGCCATCATGCCGAAGCAGAAGTTCAACAGCGTGGACGTCGCCGCGGAGGTTGCCGAGCTCCGTCGGTTAGTGGTGGGCTCATGGCTCGCGAACATCTACGACCTGGACGACAAGAGGACCTTCCTGCTCAAGTTCACGAAGAGCGGCGGGCGCACGGAGAGCGGCGAGGGCGAGAAGACCGTCTTGCTCCTGGAGTCCGGCGCGCGGTTCCACACCACGTCGTACGTGCGCGAGCGCAAAGCGGACGCGCCGAGCAAGCTCAACGCGAAACTGCGGATGCATCTCAAAGGGAAACGACTCAACGCCGTTTGTCAATTAGGCCGCGACCGCGCCGTGGAGTTTGTCTTCGGCGCAAACGACACGAAACACTCTTTAGTTTTGGAGCTTTACGCGCAAGGAAATGTAGTGCTTCTGGACAAGAACGACTTGATATTGACGTTATTAAGGCCGGTACGAGACGACGACGCCGGTCTCGTGATGCTCGGGAACCATTTGTACGACCGAAAACGGTTCCGCGCGCGAAACTCGCTTCGGGAGGTTTCCGTTTTCGACGTCGAAACGGCGCTCGCGACTGGCGACGTGTTTAGGCGTGTCGACGAGGTAACCGAACACACGGGCGTCGAAGAAAACGATGTTGAGGTTAAACGCACGACGACCGACGGCGTGTGCGACGACGGTGTCGCGAGGAGCGCCGACGCGGCCGATACCGCCGCGGCGGCGGCGTCGAAAACAATATCGAAAGACGCCGAAAAAGCTTCTTCGCGATCGCCGCGGACGTTACGGGAAGCGCTCTGCCGCGCGTTCGGCTTTTCGCCGCAAACCGCCGACTGGGTCGCGGCGAAGGCGGGCGCGGAAGATGGGGGGATCACGAAACTGCCGTTTTCTGGTGATACGAACGCGGAGAACGCGCGTCTCGTTCAAAACGTCGCGAACGCGCTTGGCGAGTTGCAGGACTGGCTTGACGGCGTCGCGGATGGCTCGATACAAAATATCGAGGGACACGCGGAAGAGACGTTTCTTTTCGAGAGCGTCCTTCCGGAAGACGCCGAGATTCTCGCCGTCGATGCCGAGAACTCCGCCGCTCACAAAAAAGGAGCCTGGGTCTCCGAGTCCTTCTCGCCGTTCCCGTTCATCGCGAGCGGCGAAGACGACTTTGACGCTTCGTCGTTAAACGCTCCGCACGAAAATCGCGACGCGCGCGTTCGTCGCTCGCTCGACCCGCGCGGTTTCGACGCGTTGGTGGACGCGCACTTCGCTTCGATCGAGCGTTTAGCGGATCAAAGAGCGCGTACGAGGGCTCTTTTAAACGCGAACAAGAAAGCGGACAAAGTTAAAAAAGACCAGGAACGCAGAGCGAACGATTTGCGGCGCGAGGAACGGTTACAAGAGACGCGCGCGACGCTCATCGAGTACAATTTGTCCAAAGTGGACGCGGTGATTTCCGCGGTGAACTCTTTGTTGGCTTCCGGGCAGAGCTGGGTGGAGATCGAGCGTTTCGTGGAGGACGAGAAGAAGCACGGCAACCCGGTGGCGGGTTTAGTGAAACACCTGGACCTCAAAAACAACGCCGTGACGGTCGGGCTGACGAACCGACTCGACGACGAGAGCCAATACGAGGACGTTTCGTTCGAGACTTCTTCCGACGCGGCGAACGACTCGCCGGGCGGCGAGTCTGAGTCGTCTCGAAAGAAACCGCGGAAACCGAGCGTCGCCGTCACGCTCGACCTGTCTCTGTCCGCGTACGCCAACGCGCGCGAGCACTTCGACAAAAAGAAGCGCCACGCCGCTAAGTTGACCAAGACGGAAAATCAGAGCGGGCGGGCGCTCGAGTCGGCGCGACGCGACTCGGACGCTCGCGTGAAAAAGTCTCAAACCCAAAAGAAAATCGGTGTCGGGTCGGTTTCGCTCGCTCGGACCCCAGAGTGGTTCGAGAAGTTCCACTGGTTCATCACCCCGGAGAACTGTTTGGTTCTCTCCGCGCGCGACGCGAGCCAGACGAACTTGCTGGTCAAGAAATACATGGGGCCGCACGACGCGTTTGTCCGCGCGGACGTCGCCAAAGCGCCGGCGACGATCGTCAAGGCGCCGTATAGCGCGGTGTTACGTCATTACTCGAAAGAAGAGGAAAAAGAAGGAAAAAACGACTCCGGAACACAAACGAAAAAGTGTCTGGTCCCCTCTTTATCCTTAGCGCACGCTGGTGCGGCGTGTTTGTGCCGCAGTGCGGCGTGGGACACAAGAACGGTGATCAGCGCGTGGTGGGTCCCGTCTGGCGCGGTGCGCCTCGTGGCCGAAAACGGCGACGCGCTCGCGCCCGGCGTCGTGTGGCACGTCGGTCGTAAGCGGTATTTACCGCCGGCGCCGCTGGTGATGGGGTACGCGTACGTGTTTTTAGTCAAAAGCGAGGATGACGTCAAGAGGCACGCCGCGGACAGAACCACGCGCGTGCTGGAAGAGACGGACGGTGCTTTTCACGAAGAGGAGGACGAGGAGAAGACTGAGGACCCTGAAGAAAATAATAAGGGCCCTCGTCGTCTCTCCGAAGAGACGCGCCGTCCCGCGTCGAGCGCGCTGGACGCGTTCCTGGACGGGTCCGTCGAGACTACGCGCGCACATGCGCCAGTCGCGGAGGAACACGCGGAGGAACACGCGGCGCACTGTGACCGAGACGGAGAAGAGGCTGACAAAGCCGAAGAAGCGATTGAAAAAAATTCGGCGCGCGGCGGGAAAGCGCGCGTCTCCGCCGCCGAGCGGCGCGCGATGAAGAAGGCGATGAAGAAAGGCGCGAACGGTTCCCTTGATTCGAATTCGAATTCGAACACGATCGACGGCGTGTCGCACGAGCTCGACCGTGTTCGACCGGAACGGCCGCAAAAGGATGACGAATTAGAACCGCGACCGAAACAGAAACCGCCGAAGAACGCCGCCGCGAACAAAAACGCGTCTGACAAAAAACAAAAACCTCTTCCTCGCGGCAAGTCGGCCAAGGCGCGGCGCGCCGCGGCGCGGTACGCCGAGCAGGACGATGAGGACAGAGCGCTCGCCATGGCTCTGCTCGGGGTGAAGATGAAGGACGATTCCAAAGCGAGGACGGATGACGACGACGACGACGACGAAACGAATACGGTATCTCGTACGAGCGCGCAGTCTGACGACGACGCGGCGACGACGACGGAGACGACGACTTTTACGACGCGAGCGAAGGGTGACGATGTCGACGACGAGATCGTCGGAGGCGGCGTATCCGACTCCGACTCCGACACCTCCGAAGACGCCTCAGAAGACGGCCAAGAGACCGTCTCGTTCCTCGAGCACGACCTCGCGCGCGTCTCTCGCGTTGACTGGTTCACGGGCGCGCCTTTTCTTGAGACTGAGGTGACACACGCGGTTGCGTTTGTGGCGCCCTGGGACGCGCTCAAGGCTTTCGCGTACAAAGCCAAGCTCACCCCCGGGTCGCAGAAGAAGGGTAAAGCCGCGAAGCAGGCGCTGGAGGTGGTGACGCGCGCGCCCCCCGCGGCGGACGTCATGAAAAGTTTTTCCAAGGAAGAAAAAACGGTCGAAGACGTTTCGAAACCGGAATCGAGAAAAGAAAAAGCCGCGCGCGCCGAGCGCGACTCGGCGCTCAAGGCGACCATCGCCGCCGCCGCCGCCGCCGCCGCCGCGGGCGACGGCGCCATGCTGATGTGCGGCCAGGGGCTCAAGGTGAGCATGCCCGCGGGGGCGGCGAAGGCTATGAACGCCGCGAAGAAGAACTCTTCCGGGAAGAGAGGGTGAGGATATACCGGTAGTGTGCGTTTTACGACGTGAGGATAGTTTGTCGCGTCCGCGTCACCACGACTGTCCGGGACTTTTCCGTGTTGTTCTTTTCGTGAATCACGTGGACGTACGTATACCGCCGCTCGCCTGCGTCAGTTCGAGACGCGCAGCCGGAGGCCGGTCGTCCGTCTCCGGGCGGCCGATGTCGGCCGACGCGCGCGTCCCCGGGTCCCCCCGCGGGCGGCGCCGCGGCCGGAGCTGGAGCCGCAGCGCGAGTCGCAGCCCGAGCCCCCGGGGCGGACGCGCGGACGATGGGGACGTCCGAGATCGCGCCTACCGGTCGCGGTCCCGGTCGCGCGACGTCGTGCGCGACGACGACCGCCGCGGACGCGGACCGCCGGGTGTGCGCCGACGTGGCGACGAGTCTCAAGTCTCCGCGCGCGCGCGGAGACTTGAGACTCACCCGGAACCCCACTCGAACGGAGGGGACCCGAACGCGTCTCATTCGGGTTTCGGCCTGGGGTACCGCCGAGAGGATGACGGCGCGTTACGCGCGACGTCGCGAGGCTCAAAAAACGCCTCCGGGTTCGGTTCCCGCGAGGAACACGATTTTCCGCGAGAAACCAAACGTCCTCCCGACAAGGAAAGAAAAGGAAACGGAAAGCAAACGAGGCGAATGGGCGGAGACTACAACCCCTTGCGCCGCGAGGTCGGCGAAACGCGGGCGACGTCGCCCGCGGGGCAAACAAACAAAACGTCATTCAAGTCGCCGACGAATGGTAACACCGCTTCGTATGAGTATTTGGTCGCTTCCGGCTCGCTCGGGTGGCGCGCGAGCGGCGGCGCGCTCCCGCGCCGCGCGGAGCGCATCGAAGGCGTCGGCGACGAGACTTTGGCGTCGTTGGCGGCGTCGCTGCGAGACGCGCGCGACGCGAGTCGCGCGCGGCGGGAAGCAGAGGAGCTCTTTTACCAAAAGACGCGAGACGGGTCAGACGGGTCGAACGGGTTCGAGGCGCTCGAGTCGCGTCGCGCCTTTTCGACCAGGCGCGTCGGGGCGGCGACAAGAGAGCGTCGCGGAGGGCGGTTCGCCTCGAACGACGAGCGTCTCGGCGACGGCGGCGCCGCCGCGACTTCTCTTTTTGTGAGAGACGGCGGCGAGACGACAAAAAACGGCGACTCGTTTCCGGTTCGCGAATTAAAAAATCGCGGCGTCGCGGACCGAGCCCGTTTGGACGACTGCGCGCGCGCCGAGGCGGACTTCGCGTCCTCCGCGGACGGCGTGCGTTTCGCGTTAGCGAAGAAAGCGGAGACGTACAAAAGTCTGCTCCTGCGAAAGACTTTCGGGGCGCGTGACGGATACGGCGTCGATTTCGACGCCAAGTCCGCCGCCGACGCGGCGTCGTTTCGGGACGCCGAGGCTCCTCCGTTCGCGGAGGTTCCGCCGCCGCCGCCCGGGGGTCCGCGCGTGGACGACGCCGCGTTGGTGGCGAAGAAGCGACAAAGACTGATCGCGCTTAAGAACCGGGGACGCGAACGGACGACGACGGCGGCGGATGGCGCCGACGCGTAGCTACTATAGGCAGACGACTTCCACGCTTTTTGTGATAGACTAAAACGCGTAGTACTACGTAGACGTTCGTGACTGAACCTACGAACGCTCCGTTCGCGTTCACTCCTCGTCCGAGTCGGAATACAACGCGCCGCCTCGCCTCGGCGCTTTCGGTGCCACCGAGTCGGCCGGTTTCGATTCCATCGCCGGTCCCGGTTTCGATTCGGGCGCCTCGTCGCCGTCGTCGCCGTCGAAGAAGAGATCCGCGGGCTCAACCTCCGAGTCTGACGATTTTTTGTCCGCGTCGGAGACGTCGTCGTCAGAGACGTCGTCGTCGTCGTCGTCGTCGTCGCTCTCTTCGTCGTCCTCGTCCGTGTCGTCGTCATGCACCCCGCGCTCGTCGTCGTAGCTCGCCGCTTGCCCCCACGGGTCGTTCGTCGCGACCGCGCGTCGCCTCCGGCCGCCCTCGATGACGTTGCTTTGGTCGATGCCGTCGAGGTCGCGCGCGAGTTCGACTTTTGCGCGAACTTTCGCGATTTGCGCGTCGGAGGATTTTCCATCCAGCCCGTTCTCGTTTAAGATGCCCCGAAGCGACTCGATCCGCGTTTCGTCATCCTTGTGGCGCATGAACACGTGCTGATAGGTCAAACCGGCGCGTTTGCACACGTCGCGAAGGGTCGCGACGACGCCGGCGACGGGCGCCGTGGTTTTTTTTTGCGCTTGCGCGGGTTTGCGTTTATTTTTCGTCGTCTTGGTCTTGTTCGTCTTCGGGTCGATGACGCGCCTCTTCTTCGTCGAGGGAAGCTCCGACGCGTCCGAGTCCGAGCCCTCCTCGTCCGCGTCCGTCTCTTCCTCCTCGTCCGCGTCCGTCTCTTCCTCCTCGTCCGTGTCCTCGTCCGCGTGTTCCGTCCGAGGCTTCGCGGGCGCGGGCGACTTCGTCGCCGCGGGCGCGCGGTTCTCCTTGGACGCCGCGGCGACATTCTCGGGTGGCCCGTCGCCCGAGGCGAGCACGCGGTCGACGTACTTCGCGACCGCGGCTTTCGTCGCTTCCTCGTCCAGGGCCTTGGCGTCCAGCCCCAGGTCGGTCTCGATCAGGCGCCTGGCCTGCTTCATTGTCAGCGTCGCGACGTGGGCCAGGAAGTGGTCGCGCCGGGCGTACACCGCCCTCTTCAGCGCGTCGGGTGTGACGGGCATCGCGACGGACGAGGACATCGCGTCGTCGTCGAGAGGTCGGGTGTCGGAAACGCGCGCGGCGAGGGGGCTCGATTAACGCGTGCGGCGCGGGGGCGTGTCTGGTGCCGCGAACCGTCGACCGGTGTGCGCCCGCGCGTGTGACGACGGGAGGCACACCCGCAGCTGCGTTTTGAAATCGGTACTCGGTTCCTGAGCCGAGGGTGCCAACGGCTGACTCGGAACAATCGGAAAGGTGCCCACTCCGAACTCGGGTCGATTCGGCGAAAACGCCGCCGACGTCGCGGACGAATCAGTGTCGCCCGCGCGGGGCGGCATGCAGACGTACGACGCGTTCGCGGCGCGGGTCACCGCGCGCGGCGACGGGGTTGGGAACGACCGACCGATCGCCTCGAGCGACGACCGGCGCTCGAACCCGCCACCGTCCACGTCGCACTTCAACGCGCGCCTCGCGACCCTGCCGGAGTGCTACGACGCGTACGTCTCGCTGCACCGCAGCGGGCTGTGGTTCGACGTCAATCCGTTTTACCACCCGGAGCTGTCGTGTTACTACCTGCGGTGCGAGCCGACGAAGGTTCTTTCAGGAGCCACGAAAACGACTGACGACGACGTGACCGAAAACATAGATGACAAGCGAACGACGAAGGAACGACGAAGTCGCGCGGTGATCGTCCCGGTCGCGACTCGCGTCGCGCGCGTGTCGCACGCGACGCTGCGGAACCTTTCGCGATTGGGCGACGCGTGGCGACGCGAAGGAAACGAAGAAGACCTTCCTGAACCGAAAGAGACAAACCGAAAGACGAACGAAACCCTTCCGAACGAAAAAGGAAAAGAAGACGCGTCTGATTCTTTGTTGTTCCGCGGCGACGCGGTTCCAAAGATCGGCGTCTCGCTGTGTTTAGTGGACGGCGACGGCACCGCCGTCGTCCTAAACGTAAACGAAGGTCTCGTCGAGCCCGAAGACGTCGACCCTCCGGCGGAGGATTTGATCGACCTTCTCGCGGACGACGCGACGGATGGCGATGAAACGCGTTCGGGGAACGGTTCTTTGAACCGCCAAACGGTGGGCTTCTCCGACGACGAGGCGGAGGACTTGGACGAGCGCGACGCGGGGGAAGTCGGAGGCGCGGAGCGCGGCGCGTTTGACCGGGAGGGACCCGAACGGCTTTTAGACGAAGAGAATGTTAGCTAACATCGCGGAGTAGAGGCTTCAAGTTGTCGAAACGCATCATCATTCGTTCGCGCTTCGCGTCAGCACGAAGACGTTGCCCTGGTTCGTGTACAGCACCCTGACTTTCTCGGAGGCGTACGCCATGCGCCACGTCCCCGCGCGGCCGGGGGGGAACGGCTTGGTCAGCACTTGCCTTCCGAACGCGGAGACGGTGAGGTCGACGAAGGTGACCCGCAGCGATTCGTTTTTTTTGCTCTTCTCCAGGGGTTCCGCCACCGCCGCGAGCGACAGCGTTAAGGGCCCCAGCTTTACGATGTTCTCGTACTTCCCCGATAACGGTTCGTCTTTGAACCGTTGCTCGACCTTACCGACGAACGGCCCGAGCTTCCCCGAGCTGTTCCCGGAACTGTCCGAGTACACCAAGTCCCAGTTCGTGTTCGCGAGGTCGATCGCCGCGGGGTTCGGCAACGAATCGTCTCGCGCGCAAAGCTCCTGGATTATGAGCTTCACCTTCGCCTCGCCGGAAGAGTCCAGATCCGTGCCGTTCGCCGTGCCCGCGGCGGCGCGGAGGCGGTCGACGACAGATGAAAGGGACGCGGCAGAGCCTTTGGGGGACGCGTCCGCGTCGGACGCGGACCCGAGGCGAGACGGACGTCGGGGCAAGAGACCAGGGCGTCTTCTCTTCGCGAAGCCGACCGAACCGACGGACGCGACCGGCACGCGGTCAGAGGACGTTTGGGACGCGAAGGGCGACACCGTGACGGCGGCGCGAAACGAGCGCGCGCTCGCGAGCATCGCGGACGAGTGCGCGCGCGTCGAGGTTCTCGCGCGGGGACGACTGATGAGGACACGGTGGAAATATTCCGTGAACGCCTTTTTGCGCGCGAAAACGACCGGCGCCCCGCGTAGTAAGCCTAGTACGTAACTAGCTACGTAACTACGCTTCCGCGCGCGTCGATAGAGACTAATACCCACACTAAGGAACCTCATTTTCACAGCTTACTCCTCGCCCTGTCTTCCCTGAGCGCCTTGACCCTTCCTCTTCGAACGTCCCAATCTCCGTTCGTCCCGCCGTCGTCCGAAAGCTCTTCTGCCTCGGCCAAAAGCCGCGGCGGCTCGACGTTCGGGTCGCACCGGTACTTTTTCAGATCTTCGTCACGCGCGCCGCGCTCGAGCAGGTATACATCGTCGATCAGCGTTCGGCCGTTCGTGACGTCGTCCGAACAGAGCTGCAACACGCAGTCCGCTAAGATAGACGCTTTCCTCCACGTGCGTCTCTCACCCAAAGCGAAGTTTTCCGACGCGAGCGATTCGACCACCGTCGCCGGCCACAGCGCGTTTCCTAACACGACGCCGTCGCCCTCCGCCGCGACGCCGAGCGCTACCATGGACATGCCGCACTTGCTGACGTAGTACGCTGTTTTGTTCTTTAACTGTTTGAAGTGTTTCGGTAACGGCGGGCCCATGGATATGACTCTGCCCCACCCGTTTTTTTTCATCAGCGGTACACAGTGTTTGGCCATGACAAACGCGCCGCGCGCGTTTATCGCGTTTATCAAGTCGTACTTCTTCACCGGCGTGTCTTCGATGGCGTGCCACCACAGGGCGCTGGCGTTGTTCACGAGGATGTCCACGCGCCCGAAGCGTTTCATCGCGGCGACAACGCACGCCTCGCACGCGTGCGCGTCGCGCAGGTCACACACCACCGCGAGAGCGCGCGCGCCGGTGCTCGCGCCGACCGCCTCGATCTCGGCGGCGACGGTGTGTATCGTGCCGGGCAGCGTCTTCTGCGGCGTCGCGGACTTCGCCGCGACCACGACGTCGCACCCCTGACGCGCGAGCGCCAGGCACACCTCGCGACCGATGCCGCGCGACCCGCCGGTGACGATGGCCACCTTCCCGCGCAGAGAGGCGGGGGCGGGGAGAGGCATGGCACCAGAGCCGGGGGCGTACCGAGCGGGTGGGTGCGTGGAGATGTGGCGAAGACGTGTTTCCACTTCCAACGATGAACTTCGGCTTTTCACGTTTTATTTGTACATGTACGTGTAAATCAAATCTGCACGCCCGCGCGCCACACGCTTTGTAACGCCGCGTCCACGCCCCGTCGCACCTTCGCCACCTGGTTAGCGGTCATCGCCGCGTCCGCGCGCGCCGAAACCGCCGCCGCCGACGGCAGACGACGTAACTCCTCCAACGCGTCCTCCACCGCGATCGCGTCTTTTCGCGTCCGATGAGACAGCGCTTTCAGTCCCTTCGCCGCGCGCTCCAAAGAGGTCCTGCCGCGGAGCATCTCCACCTCCGCGGCGACCGCGGCGTCCCGCAACGCTTTCAGCTCCTTCTCGGCGGCGCCCACGGAGTCCTTAACGCTCGCCGCGCCTCTAGATGCGCGGTTGAAGATGGCCTCCTCGCTGGACCGCGCGCCCAGGAGCGCTTTTACGAACAAACGCCTCGTGGCCGGGACGATCAGAAGCGACGCGCCCAGCGCGCCGGCCGCGGTTTGGTACGGGTAACTCGTCACCGCGTTTGTAACGGTTAAAGTCGGGACGCGGAAGAACCGGTCCTCGTACTCCTTAAGCCGGTAAGACGCGGCGTCCGCGTGCGCGCTCGCGACGTCCGCGTAGCCGGCGACGTGCTCCGCGGCGACGGCCACCTGCTTGGACAAGGTATGCACCACCGCGTCGACTCCGCCGTCGATCGCGACGCGCGCGGACTCGGGAACGCCGCCGGCTTTCTCCAGGGTCTCGCGAATGGTCTCCATGGCGGAGATGCGCGGCTCGACCCGGGAACCGAGGACCTCGCGGGAGGGAGAGTGGCGCGCGAGACGGTCGAGTCGGTGCTGCCGTCCTTTCAGCGTGGCAGCGTGCAGCCTGGATTTTGCTGGCAGTGCCCGGAAAAAAATCCCGCGAGCGATTTTTCCCCGGACGCACACGGAAACAGCGTGATGAAAGTCGGCAGCTCCGACACGCCGCCGCCCGCATTGCGCCGCGCGCGGACCGCGTTCGGAGGCGACGTCCGCCGCGAGCTCGAGGCCGCGAGCATGCCTAACCACTCGCGGGATGACGGTACGTGTTCGGAGGCTCGAAACCCTCCACACCTCTGGACCTCGTCGAGCCGTCTCCGGGTGCTTTCGACCGCGCCCGCCGCCGCGCGCATTTATTTTCTCGCCGCCGACGGAATCACCGAGAGCGCTCGTCGCACTATCG
>Ga0181600_10003326_pt1 | contig 12295 bp, 4 predicted proteins | sample 041ome_2_FD_132982 | JGI IMG/M metagenome (GOLD analysis project Ga0181600, IMG submission 132982) | Coastal salt marsh microbial communities from the Groves Creek Marsh, Skidaway Island, Georgia - 041406US metaG (megahit assembly) | ecosystem: Environmental > Aquatic > Marine > Intertidal zone... | reverse complement strand
GGCGGTGGTGCGACGCCCGTGCGCGGCGCGCCGACGCGTTCGGGCGGTGGAATTCGTTGCGTCGTGTGTGCGTAACGACATTGCAATGGCGACGTTCTCGGCGCCGGTGAACTTGTTAAAGCCCGAGACGGCGTTGCACGATGGCCGGTTCATCGTCAGCGCGCAGAAGCTCGGGCGAGGGCAGTTTGCGGAGGTGTACGCGGCGAGCGACGGTGCGCATCCGAGCGGAGAGGCGAACGCGCGCGTCGCCATCAAAATTGAGAGCGAACCGCGCACGACCGCGCGTGAAGGACGAGTGATGCGCGCGCTGAGCGGGAAGAAACACTTTTTGGAGCTCTTGTGCGAAGGATCGCACGAAGGGAAGCCGTTTTTGGCGATGGATTTGGTTGGGGAGAATTTGGCGGATGTGCGCGCGAGACGACCGGGCGGAAGGTTTACGGCGCGAACGGTGTCAGCGATCGCGGTGGCGATGTTAGAAGCGTTGGAATCGATGCATGAGTTAGGGTACGTGCATCGAGACATCAAGCCCGGGAATGTGTGCATAGGGAACGGGCGCGAGGGGATGAGAGAGTTTTATTTGATTGATTTTGGACTGGCGCGCAAATATGTCGACGACGACGGGAAAGTGATTCCGGAACGTAAAGATACGACGTTTAGAGGCACGACGACGTATGCGAGCGTGTATGCGCATGAGGGTAAAGAGCAGAGCGCTCGGGATGATTTGTTTTCGACGTTGTACATTATCGTTGAATCCATCGAGGGCGTGTTGCCGTGGAAAGCGGGCGAGCGTTCGCTGACGAAACCAGAGGTTGAAAAGATGAAAAAGGAGTGCTTGAAGAACCCTCAAAAATTATGCCCCACGGTGAGGTGCCCACCCGCGGTGGAGACATTCGCGCGCGTCATTAGGACGTTGAAGTATGGTGAAAAACCAAATTACGCGGCGTTGAAGGCGCCGTTTGAGCAAGTGATTCGGGACGCCGGCGACACGGGTTTGGATTGGGAAAGTAGCGCCGTCGCGGCGACCGTGGCCGCAGCTACTACCACACCCGAGTCACAGCACGCGAATCGTGCGACCGCGCCACCAATGCCTGATGGTCCTCCGCCACCCGTCGCATCGTATGCGGAAGTCGCGTCCAACGGCGGCAACGTCACCGGAAACAAACGTCAGAGAGAAGACGAACCAAATGTTCCCGATGACGGGCGCCCAGCGGCGCCTCCACCGCCGCCGCTCGCACCTCCCAGAGGATCTTTGGTGAACTTGGCGTACGATTCACCGTCGTCCATTCCTCCACGACTCGCCGACATTGTTCGCGACGTCGGACATCGCTCTACGTTTGAAGAAGCCTTAGCCGTCGCGAGCGGATTAGTATCCTACGTCGCCGAGAACACGTTGCGTCGAGAGAAAGATTTCCCATGTGATCCCGTGCGTGCGAGTGTGAGTGACCTCAAAGAGATATGCTTTCGCATCGTCGGTCAGATTGACAAGACGTTTGGCGGTCCCGGCAGACGCGGCGTCGCTCCTCCGCGTCGAGATTTCGGCGGAGGCGGGGGCAATCGCGGCGGAGGCGGTAATTTTGGCAACCATGGCCATCGTGATCATCAACAACAACATAATCGACGCGGATCTGGTGATGACAGACCTGGTGGAGACCAGCGCCGCGGCCCTGGTGGAGACGGCAAGCACCGAAGAAGAAATTAATTTGCAACACGCAAACACGGACTCGTGCCTCACTCTCCGTCATGCGCGTAGCTCTTACAGCGTTCTCGTCGCGCGCGCACACTTGTGGCGCACACGCGCCGTCGTCAGCGACACGTTCTCATTATCGTCGTCGTCACCACACGACCGTGTGCGCAGTAGACCGCAACCGACCCGTAGCACCGCCTGAAGTCGTCGAGCTCTTGCGCGCGCACCCGAACGACCCCGCCGACGTCTGGGCTTCAAAGCCTCCGTGGTGCCAACCCTGGACGATCGTTGCCACCGGTGCGTGCGTCGTCGCCGTGCCCACACAAGTCATTCACTGGCCGTGGTGGACGAGCGCACTCGTGAGCGTTCCCATCGGCGCGTGGTGGTTTTTATTCCTCGGCGTCATGCCTCGGCAGTTTAGCGACTACGTTCGGGACGTCCGCGCGACGTACGACGCGATCGACGACAGCACATAGAACTAGATCACGTAGCATGCAATATAATATTATTACCAGTTAGTTTCATAGTAGTATACATCGTCACCAGTCCCCGCGTCATCGACGAAAGCCTCTCACTAGTCGTGCAACACAAAGTTGATGAATTCATCGTAGTCGACCTCCCCGTCCCCCGTCGTATCCGCCAACCGTATCGCATCATCAATCTCCTGATCCGTCAACTTCTCCCCAATCACCTTCATCACACTCTTCAATTCCTCTGCACTTATCGTACCGCTCTTATCCTTATCAAACACCATAAAAACGTCCCTGAGCTCCTTCTCCGGGTCGCCCTCGTTCATCTTTCGCAACATCATGGTTAAAAATTCTGGAAAATCAATCGCCCCGTCGCCATCGGCGTCGATCTCGCTCACCATCGCATCGAGCTGGGCCTTGGTAGGTTTTTGCCCGAGCGATTTCATCACCTCCCCGAGCTCTTCGGCGGTGATCGTGCCCCCACCGTCGACGTCGAAGATGTCAAAGGCTTCTTTAAATTCCTTCACCTGCGCGCGGGTCAAGTACGGCCATTCGGCGGCGAGTTGTTCGTCGGTGAGGTACTTGCGCGACATGACGCGGTGCGGGTACGCGTGGGTGTCCTCGCCGGGCGCGTGTGAGCGGGTTTGCGCGCGTCGCGGGAGGTGAGCCGGGGGCGATCCCGCGTTTTTTTGGCGCGCCGTTGAATGCGGCTGCGTGGTCGCGGTTGATTCTTCATCTTTAGAGCACGACGCGAGCGAGCGCGTTGGCGGCGTCGACTGCGCGCGAAGTAGAGCGATATGGACTTTGTCCTCAGCTCACCGCGGTCGGCAAAGTACGTTCGGCGCGTGACGTCGAACGTGGAGGGCGATGGATTCGTTGAGGTCACATCAACGTCCAATTCAGACGGTGTTGAAGAAACGTCGCTGCGGCCACCGCCGAGGAACGCGTTGACGCGCGCGATGGCGAGATGGCATGATGATCCTCGTTCGTGTTTGTTGTTTGCGCGAGAATCGCGGTTTCGCGTCGGGTGCGAGCGCGTATCAACGTCGAAGTGGTTTCAAGGATTTGTCATTGCGTTGATGGTGGCGTCGAGCGCGGTTGTCGCTGTGGTGGCGCCAGATCGTGACAGTGGCTCGAACGAGGCGCAATGGGTGTCGATATCGAGTTATTGCGTCACCGCGGTGTTTGCAATCGAGGCTGTGTTGAAGATATGCGCGCTTGGGTTCGCGTTTGGTAAAGACGCGTACTTGACGTCGCGTTGGAACCAATTTGATTTTATATTAGTCGTATTGAGCGTTGTGTTGGCGCCTCTCGGAGGCGCACACGTGGTGACCGTGCGATTGCTACGTGCGTTGCAACCCTTGCGGGTGTTTGCGCGATATAGAAGCGGTAGATTAGTGATGCGGACTATGGCGCGCGCGTTGCCGCTGTTGGGAGACGTCGGACTCTTCTTGCTGTGGTTTTTAATCGTCTTCGCCGTGGGTGGCGTGACCATATTCGGAGGTAAGATGACGAGTAGATGGTACGGCGTGCCCCCGAGTGAAGCGTCAAACGCCGCGTATGTGTTTCCCACAGGGAGTGGGGTTGAAATTTGTGCGGCGCTGACGACGGCATGGCTCGGGGACGAAACGTTTGGTACGGATGGGACGTACCCGAACGAGCACGACAGTTCGTGCCAAGTCTCTCAGCTCTATACGAATCGCTCATCGACAGAGTATTGTTGTGATTCTGGTATTGACCCGTACGATGGGTTCGTGAACTTTGACAACGTCGGACGCGCCAGCATTGTGGCGTTGAACGGGATGACCATCGACGGTTGGAACGAGCTACTGAATCCCATGTCGTATGCCGCCGGATACACCGCGTCGGTGATTTGGTTTGGTATCGTCGTCATCGTTGGTGGATTTTTCGTCATGGAGCTGTTTACTTCGGTGATTTGTGCGACGCTCACGCAAATTGGTTTGCGAGACGAAGAGGAAGCGCTGCAAGAGGCAGTTGAAAACTTTGGCGAAGACCAGGACAAAACAAACGACGCAGACAAGGCACTAGAGGAAGATGCAGACATTAAGACCTCCGCAGACGGTTCGGATGAGAATGAGTTACCAACCAGTCCGACGCGTCTGATGTGCGTGTTTATTGCGACGCATGAGTCATTTAATACCTTTATCACGGCGCTCATCGTCTTGAACACGATTTTAATGATGGCGCAGCATTACGAGCAAGCGTCCGGATTTACCACTGCAAGCACGGTGTTGGAAATTATATTTCTCGCATTTTTCGTGATAGAAATGGTGATTAAACACATTGGATATGGTTTTAAAGGGTATTGGCGATTGAAAGAGAACTGCGTTGACGGACTCATCGTCATCACGGGCGTCGTGAGCACTGCCGCTGAATCACAAGGTTTTTCCTTGTCGTTTCTCCGTCTCATGCGAATCTTCCGAGCGTTTAGAACGATTCGAGTGATTCGTCAGAATAGAGAGTTTAGAAAAATCGTCGCCAGTGCGCTCATCGGGCTGAATGACATGTGGGCGTTCTTGGTCGTCTGGCTCGTATTCACAGTCATTTTTTCCATTTACGGCTTCCAACTCTTCACCGGTTTAGGCACATTGGACGAGGAACGTCTCACCTTTAAAAGCTTTCCTAGAAGTGCGTTGACGTTATTTGTCGTCGCCACTGGTGAGGACTCATTCGCGGTGGCTTGGAGTACGATGGTGGCGTACGGAAGCGATTGGGTCGTGTTGTACATGATTGCATGGATTTTCCTGTCCACGGTGATTCTGTCACTTGTGTTAGGGATTTTGATCGACTCGTGCTCTTTAGTCGAGGTCGAGGAAGATAAGTTAGAGCATGAGGAGATTGAGGCGTTGCGATTGAAAGACGCCATCGAGCGTGCAGAGGCGATAGTCTTGTCCAAGGAGGGTAAACTTAAACGCGTGATGCAAAACGCGACGTTTGCGTTAAGCGCGCTGACGTCGACAGCAAAAGCAAAGTCGACCAAGTTTATGCGCCGCATGGATTTAATCGAAAACGTAAAAAAGGAAGAAAATGTCGTGAAGGATACGTTTCCAAAGTCTAAATTCATGGAGAAGAAGATTGCGGGCGAGAGCGTCGCTAATGGCGACGAGGATGAAATATCGATATGGCCCACGAATTCCACACAGAGTGGACAGCCCGAAACGGCGACGCAACATATCGCCACATCACCCGTGCGTGGTGGCGGTGGCGGTAAACTTGCTGCGGCGAAAGCACAGCGTTTGCAAAAGAACGCAGTAGATGAAGTGTTGGCTGTGAAGATTTTCCTAGTCTCCGTCGGTCTCATGAAACTTCCACCCGGAGAAACTTTGAAGATGTCCGAACACGCACTCGAGGCGGCGCGCTTACGTCTGACACCACCCTTGAGTGCGCGAAAGTCTGGTGACAAATCATTCAAGGAGAAAATGATGGAAGAGCTAAGGCTGAAACACACGCAAAAGGTGGCAGACACCGGCGACAAGAATGAAGGTGCGAACGAAGAGGGGGACATCTCCGCCGAAATTGCAGGTCCTTGGGCGCAAGCCGTCTTCGGCTCTAAGGTTCGAGTCGTCAAAGCCGACAGCGGCATTCCAGGCGTGATAATAACCAAAGATGGGGATATGATTCCGATGTACGACGAATCTATCAAGCTCGAGCGATACAAGGCGCGCGCGCACGCATTTGTTACGCATCACTGGATTGAAAACTTTGTGCTCTTAATCATCATCATTGGGAGTGCCTTGCTTGCCACGGAGACGCACACCTGGCCCAGCGCCGGCTCGAAGACTGCCGAAGTGTACGAAATGATTGAAGTCATTTTCACCGTCATCTTCTGCATCGAAATGACGCTGAAGATGTTCGCGCTCGGCATATACGCACGACCGACAGCATACTTTCGTAATTCTTTTAATGTTTTGGATTTTGTCGTCGTCGTCACGTCGTTAGTGACGTTGATCGCGGGCAACAGTAGCGGTGGTGCCGTGCGCTCGTTGCGTTTGCTACGCATCATGCGTCCTTTACGGTCTATTCGACGTCTTCCAGGGTTACGTTTGGTCATCATGACTCTCGTCTCCGCTATTCCAGCGGTGAGCTACGTGTGCCTCCTCGGCGTCGTGTCCATGTCCATATTCGCCTTGCTCGGTATGGAACTCTTCATGGGGAAGATGTGGTCGTGCTACGTCGTCGAGAATGCGACGACGTTTACCACCAAGGCAACCTGCGAAGCCGCGGGTGGAGTGTGGAGAAACGCAAAATTCAATTTCGACAATTTCGGTGCCGCCTTATTGTCGACGTTTCTCATGCACGCCGGCGACGACTGGCAGGAAATCATGTGGGTCGCCATGGATGTCACTGGTGAGGGCACCGGATTACAAACTGATGCAAATCAGTACGCGGCATTTTACTTTGTCATCGCCGTGGCGCTTGGAAACTTTTTCTGGCTCAACCTGCTCGTCACGGCGCTGATTGACAATTTCAACAAAATGACCGTCGACGATAAGCTGACGTTTGTGACGCCGGCGCAACGTCGCTGGCAGCAAGCCATTGCGCGCGCGGCGGAGAAGGATGACGACGCGTGGCGGTACGTGTCCCCACCACCCGGCGCCACGCTCTGGGCTCGCGCGCGAAAACTCGCGCACAGCACATGCAAGCACAAGCAATTTGACTACTTCATGTTGTCTGTCGTCGCCGCGAACACGCTCGAGCTTCTCTTCCAAACTGCGGATATGAGCCGAGCCGTATCCGACGTACACTTTTACCTGTCCATCATGTTCACAGCCATTTACGCCGTCGAAATGACCATGCTTCTCATGGCGCAAGGTCGTCGACGGTATTTCGAAACGTACTGGAACTGGCTCGATGCGTTCGTCGTGTTCGTCGCCGTCGTTCAAGCCGTCGGTCAGGGCGCCGACTCAAACTCGAGTGTCTTCGAATACCTCCAGCTCGTGCGCTTGTTGCGTCTCCTTAAACTCGTCAAAGCGCACTCTGGGTTGCGTTCGCTATTCAATACGTTCATGATGTCTCTCCCGGGCGTCTTCAACGTCGCTGCGTTGTCCCTTTTGGTGTTGTTCTCGTACTCCATCTTGGGCGTGTCGTTGTTTGGCGACTACACCGGCCCGTACGAAGGCGCCGTATTGAGTGAGTTTTCCAACTTTGAAACCTTCTCCGGCGCCATGTCTGCGCTCTTCGCCGTCTACACCGGTGGATGGGTCGGTACCTTTGCCGAAGTCTACCAAACCGAAGCGTGCTTGAGAACCGAGCCGCCGTTTCTCGACGAAGCGTCGATGGATTGCTCGTACGACTACGCCGCCGTGGTCTTCTTCATTACGTTTGTACTTATCGCGTTGTTTTTGCTCGGCAATTTATTCGTCGCCATCGTGCTCGAGCGGTTCACGGTGTCGAGCGACGCCGAAGGGCTGTACGACCACGCCGAGGTGATTGAAGTCATCAAGCACACGATTCAACTCAGAAAGCTCGCGTTGAAGATTCAGCAAAAGGCGACAGAAGCGCGAGCGCCGGGCGGGGCGTTGTATAACGCGCCGCGGAAACAGTCGTGGAGAGAAAAGAGCGCGACGATGATGGGGAACAAGCGAATGAAGAAGGTTGCGGCGGCGATTCGGTCGAGAGCAGAGTCGAGACAGACGTCGATGAATGAGAAGAGAGCCGACGGAGACGAGCAGGCGAGCGGATTGGCGGCGTTTAAAAGCGCCGTCGAGAAACTCAAGGCTAAAGATCTGTTGACGAAAGGTGCATCAGGCGAGGACAACGCCGCGACGGCGGTAGATTTTGGCGGCGATGGGTCGAGCGACGACGAGGGGTTATCGAATCCGGCGGATTTAGCCGCCTTTTTTGGCGAAAGTAGATTTGGCGCCTCGACGGCGCAGGCGCCGGCAACCGTCGACGACGACGACGACGACGACGACGATGATGACGATTACTATGGATTTTCACCACGCGCGCGCGCGGTAGTTCCTGGTGAAAATACGCCGGTCGAGGCGATGAGCGAGCGACTGTCCGTCGCGGATTCCCACGACGATAGACGCACGGCTGACTACACGTCTGAAGGCGGCGACTCCATGGATGATTTCGCCACGCCTGGGACGGGATTCAGATTCAACTCCGATGGGTCTGCCCCACAGAGCGCGCTCGCGAGGCATTTACAACAACAAGAACACGATTATTTGATGGCGTTCAGAGACGAAAACGGTGTGGGCGCGCCGCCGGTGAGACAGTCGTCGCTGCTCGGAAGCGAAAGCGCGTATACGTCTGACGGCGACGCCACGTATCAGCCATCTGAAGCGATGTCTGACGGTGAGTTCGCGGACTTATCGTTCAGATTGTAGCAATATTTAATACTATTAACAGCTTTTAGTACGGAAGACAATGACATGAGAAGACAAAATCGTGTGTTTGGCGTTGTTACAAGTGTTAATCAGAGTATTCGTCGAGCGGAATCATCGTCGTCGGCTTTGGTGCTTCCTTGTTGACGGATTTCGCTGGAGGAGGTCTACTATTATTGTGGTATCTATCATCGGCACCTGGTTCAGTGACTCTGCGCACTTTCGCACGCTCTGCCGCCGCCGCCATGGACGCCTCAAACGACGAGCCCGCCGGCGCCGCGCCGGGAGCGTCTGGCGTCTCCGCCGGTGCCGACGCATTATTCTTTCTCTTCTTTTGTCGAACACCCACGCGAGAGGCGTCTAATGTCTCCCCTGCTGCGATTGAAGAAGCTATGCTCGCATCAAACGCCGTACGTAAATGTTTACCGCCTTGCAACACGTCGCGAAGCCAGTCCCGCATCGTGTGCTCTTCGCGCTCCTGGTTGACAATGTGCGTGTACACAAACTTGTGTTTAAACGCCTCAACCTTGTTGTGATATTTCAACAGCTCCATCGCCCCGTGCACCGCACCAAATTTATCGTTGTACGCCTTGTAAATGCATTCACACAAAAATAGCCCGAGCTCTGGCGCCATCGGCGTCGGCGCGAATTGACTCGTGAGCAACGCAAACTTTTGGTCATCCTCAGTCAATTCGCCACGAACGACGGCGAGCATCGTCCCGATGAGCTTACGAATTTGGTGCAGCATAAATGACTGCCCAAGCACAGTGCACCGTACGAACTGCTCGCCATCCACCTCGAACGGTTCGGAGCAATCGAAACTTAAAATGTAACGCTTGGCTTGCGGATCCGTCGGCTTGACTTTCACCGTGTAGTTGTGAAAATTGTGCGTACCGCAGTAATTTTTCAGCACCGCGTCGACGCGCGCGCGCGTTTCTTCCGTAAATACAAACGCATCAGATGCGCTCACCGCGGCATCGGCATCCGCGCTCGCGGCTTTGCCCACGCTCGGGTCAAACGCCCACGTCGGTATCACGTACTCGTACCGTCTTCGATCGCACATCGTCTTCGCATTAAACCCACCAGTGACGCGGTCGATCCCAAACACCTCAAACTTCTCCGGCAACGCCTCATTAATGCGCTCTAACATCCCTTCCGGCTCCAATACCATCCGACACGCGATGACTTGACCGACGGCGCTCACCCCCTTGTCCGTCCGCGCCGCCCGAGTCCACGCCACCTTCCCGAAATCCCCCGCATTGGCGTCAGATATCCCTCCAGCCTTTACAATCGCCGCCTCCAATTCCCCTTCGATCGTCACCACGCCCGGATTACGCTGCATTCCGGCGTAGCCCGCGCCCACGTACGCGAATGACAGCGCCACCTTGCGCTTTTTGTTCGGATTCGACCCGGGCGCGCGGTCGCCGCCGCCGCCCCCGTCCGCGACGCGCGCGTCACCCCCATCATCGTCCTCGCGCGATGCGCGTTCGGGCGCCAGCGCCGCGGCGGCGTCGTCCGCGACCGGCGCACGCGCATCAGCATCAGCCGCCGCCATCATCCTCACCAACCGAAACGCGCGCGCGACGCGCGATACGCGACCGACGCGTCACGCCGCGCGCGCGCCACGTCCGACACGCGTCGCCCCGCGCGCGCCGCGCGCGTCTCGCCCACTGAAACGCGCCGACCGACGACGACGACGACGACGACGTCGCTCGCGGAGCTCGAAATGACGTCACATCCATGCCGCAGCGCATAGTCATCATCGGCGGTGGCGCCGCCGGGACCGCCGCCGCGTGGGCGCTCACGCAGCGCGACGTCGACGTGGATGTTGAAATTCTCGAATGCGCGCCTGCGCTCGGCGGTGTGGCCACCACGGAGCGCATACGAGACGTGAGCTTGGATGCATCGGCGTCATCATCACGCGTCATCAATGACGGCGTGCAAGGCGGCGCGACGAGCTACGCGAACACGCTCGCGCTCATGCGCGCGTGCGACGTGGCGCAGCCGCATTGGGTGAACGTCAAGGTGTCTTTTGGCAAGGGGGCGAACAATTGGAAGAATACGTGTGAGAGCGATTTAATCGCATCATTGGCGAAAGATGTCAAGAAATTTAAGCGCACGCTGCGCTGGATATCGCGGTTTGAAGTCATCTATGCGTTTATTTCCGTCGAACGCGCGCTTCGAATGCATGGACATTCAAAGGAATTTAGGGACCGTGTGGTGTATGCGACGACGGCGTTGTTTTTTGGGACGGGGAATCAGACGAAGAATGTATCGAGCGTGTTGCTGGCTCGAGTTTTCAACGACGACAGGCTTCGGTTGTACGAATACGACGACGAGAGATTTATGAGTAGCGCACCGAGGATGTTTGCGTTTCCTGAATTTGGGACGATGTATGGGAATATTGGAGATGCGATTGTGAAGAGAGGTGGGGCGGTGACGGTGTCGGCGCGAGTGACGGCGGTGGAGCGCGGGAGGCGAGGCGCTCGGGTGACGTTTATCGACGCCTCGGGCGCGAAACGCGTTCGTGAATGCGATAAAGTTATATTCGCGTGTAATACGGAGCAGAGCGAGGCGATGCTCAATGCAGGGTCGGGGACGTCGTTTATGGAGCGGTTGATTTTTAGAAACATCAAGTATTACGATGATGTGTCGGTGACGCATCGAGACGAGGCGTACATGCGTCGGCATTACGACGTCGCCGAAGACGGAAGCGACATGTACTTTATCAAAACATACGATGATGACGCGTCCAAAGTAGAAATGTCCTTTGATTTGACCGCGTATCAACCATTTGCCAAGGGTGCGTCGGGCGAGCGCGTGTATCAGAGCATCTTTTTGAACGCGGCGGACGACGCGGCGCGATGGACCAAGGATGACATCGATCCCGGCGCCGTCGCGCTCACGAAATGGTGGCGTCAATTCGGGCACACCGTGCGACATTTTACGCGCGCCGTGCCATTCTGGCGCTTCGTGCAGAATAAACGCCGCACGCTCTACGCCGGATCGTATACGTTGGTGAATACGCACGAAATAGCTGTGTTAAGCGGGTTCGCCGCCGCGCATCGATGCGGCGCTCCGTACCCGTTTCCCGACGACGACCTCGCCGCGCATCAATTCGACACCTATCTCGCCATCAATCACGGCGTCAAGCGTCAACGATAGATTACATGAATTCATTACATTACATCCTAGTCTCCTAGTGTACATTCATTTAGATTTCAATTCAATCGCGATTCACGCTACATAACACACAACAAAGACGAGGAAAACGTTTCAAATTCCGCGCGCGCGTCTTCGCGTTTCGCGAATTCGACGCACATCCCCCACCCACCATCACGCACTCACAACTCCGCATCATCACCAATCACATCCGCCCGATTCGCACACGTCGTCTTTGCCCGAAAACACATCGTACACACCTTCCGGCCGCCCTTCGGAGGCGCGTAGTGTCCGCGTCGATGCGTCTCGAGCACGCTCTTCACATCCACCAAATCCGTCCCTTGACAATCCCACAGCGGGTACGTCCTCCCCCGCGCGCGCGTGGCGTCAAACCAACGCACGACGAGCTCATTCGCACGCGCGTTCGCGCGCACGCGGACGATTTCGCCGCACCATACCTCGTGTTTGGGACCCTTGACGGTGATTTCTTGACCTCGTTCGACATCCGATTTCGTGAGTTTCGGCGCGGATTTCCCACCGCTGCGACGCGGTGTGCGCGCGGTGCGCGCGGTGCGCGGTGCGGGTGATCCCGGTGCGTTCGCGCGCGCGGCGGCGGCGGTGGCGGC
>Ga0181600_10003325_pt1 | contig 12296 bp, 8 predicted proteins | sample 041ome_2_FD_132982 | JGI IMG/M metagenome (GOLD analysis project Ga0181600, IMG submission 132982) | Coastal salt marsh microbial communities from the Groves Creek Marsh, Skidaway Island, Georgia - 041406US metaG (megahit assembly) | ecosystem: Environmental > Aquatic > Marine > Intertidal zone... | reverse complement strand
CTGTTGAAGGCAAGAAAAAATAAAAGGCTGGCGGTAACGACCCTGTCGAATGAATTCAATAGCAAGGAGTTGCGTGGATTCGCACCGGTCGAGCTCAGTTAATACCCAGAAGGAAGAAAAAGAGTCAATAACCACCAAGGTTTGCTAGATCACTGTTATGGTCAGACACAGCTTATAGCCAAGACCTCGAACAGCCCGAATGGGTACCTCGTGCCCACACGCTTGGTATATTTTTCTTCGTAGGCGTGCAACCCGCATTTCAAGACTTGCACTCGTATTTGTATCCATATCAATATCCAAAATGGATGCAATCTGCCAGCGTTCAAGTACCCCACCAGCAGTTCGTGCAAAACCGCTAAGAAGTTGAACCTCTGAAAAGGTGAGCAAGACCTGCTGACGAACCCCAACGAGTCGCATGCTCTGCGTAGATAACAAAAGCACGGAATCCCCAAGCCGCCTATCTTCTCCGGATGAATCGGCCGAATTTGCGGACAATTTCGACGAATGACCTGCAAGAGTGTCTGGGTGACCATTGGGGTCGTCCACCCGAGGGATGTTTTGTAAGGAAGAAGTAGAGTCCACAAAAAATTCAGGGTGCAGCCTTCGCGCAAGCGCCACTGCGGCCGCAAGAAGTTCTGAAGGATCGGTGGGCTTGGGCAGGTATATATCGGCACCGCTTTCATAGCCATCGAGGCGGTCGGAAATGTCGGTGCGCGCCGTAGTCATGATAATTCCAACCCGTGGATGAGACTTACGAATTCTTCGGGACAAGGTAAGACCATCCTCGCCGGGAAGGTTGAGGTCCAAAATGTACAAGTCGGGGTTCATGAACGACAAAGCCTCATCAACCTCCTCCGCGCATGTCAAGGCAAGAACTTGATGACCCGCCTCCTTAAGGACCGACTCTGTCACCGTCCGAAGAAGGTCATGGTCCTCAACGAGAACAATATTTAAAGAGGTCTGGGTGAGCGACATCAGAGAGTATGGAAGTGAAGTTAAGATGCCAGTGTAATAGCTTGCAAAAGGAAATATAAGATGATCGTCCCGACTGGGCGTGCTTCGCTTAGAGCTATGGGTATTTTTCTGGCCTTTGGCTTGCTGCAGATGGTGAATTGCCTTACCGCACTGGCCCAAGCAGCAGACGCTCAAATGCAAAGCTCGTATGTCAAGGCAATCACCACTTTTTATGATCCAAACGGAAGCGCCCCTCTGTCCGAACTCGCAAAGGCTGAGTGGAAGCCTCTTGAGGGTGTTCTTAGTCGAGGGTTTACCAAGGGCACCTGCTGGGTAAGACTAGAGTTGCTCCCGCACAGCGAGCCCCTCGTCCTTCGAACACGGCCCGCATTTCTAGACTCCGTTGAAATTTACAAGCTTGATTCGGAACTCGCCGCGCAAGGCACAGGCACCGATCCTTCACTGATCTTGGTCGCTCAACTTGGCGACCAAAACCTGCCCGCAGAGGCGCCACACCTTTTGAAACTCAATGGTGTTTTCGATATTCCAGCGTCTTCCGAGCCAAGTACCTTTTTTGTTAGGCTCCGCAGTCAGAGTAGCCACCTGCTTCTGATTGACGTTCAGACATCGTTTGAGGCTGCGTCATTCGAACAAGCCCAAGGTCTCCTGCTTGGCGGCTACATCGGCTTTCTCCTTACTTTTGCCATCTGGGCCCTCGCACAACTTTACCTAAGCTTTGACAAAGTCATCGCGACATTTCTAGTCAAGCAGGTTGCGGACTTGGCTTATCTAAGTGGCTTTACAGGTCTTATGGGGGTCGTATTCACAGCGTTTGGCATAGGCACTTGGACAGACCGTGGGTTTAGCGTTGCGGTGTTGTTTGTGGTCTCGGCTGGCTCTTGGTTTCACGCCAGACTGCTAGAAGAATTTAAACCGCATCCTTTTTTGCACAAACTCCTCTGGAGTGGAGTCGCAGTCTTTCCACTTGGTTTATTACTCTTTGCCATTGGCCAGACACAGACCGCACTCTTTACCAACACAGTGGTTGCAAACGTCTTTCCTTTAATCGCACTTTTATGTGCACTAACAACAACTGCCTACAAGGAGCCAAAAGGGGAAGCACCAAGCATTTCAAAATTTCAGCTTGTTCTTACTTACACCGTATTTGCTGTGTCCCTCCAAGTTGCCACGCTTCCCGCTCTAGGGGTCTGGGCGGGCCAAGAGCTTGCGCTCAATGCCTTTCTTATTCACGGGCTTTTTACGAGTCTTTTGCTGCTTGGCTTGCTAATGACCCGAGCAAAGCAGCACGAGTCTATTCGGCTTGAAGCAAGAGCCAAGATGAGCCTTATGGAGCAAGAGGTCAGGATATTGTCTGAGAGACGTCAAGAGCAGGGGCGGTTTATGGCGATGCTGGTGCATGAGCTAAAAACACCCTTGTCAGTCATTCGCCTGGTCTTGGGTGGCTCGGGCATAGAGACCAAGCTTCGCGAAGCGGCCGGACGGGCTGTAAAAAGCATGTCCGATGTTATTGAACGATGCCGTCAGGCTGAGATAGTGGAAGACCTTGATCTTCGTACCTCAAAGTTTGAGTCTGTGGACCTTAATCGACTTGCAATTGAGCTTATTGATGAACGTGATATGGCACGCCGCACGAAGCTTGACACTCGTTTTCCGGTTGCCGTGCGATCAGACCCTACCCTAGTCAAGGTCGTGCTTTCTAATCTTTTAGATAACGCAAACCGCTATTCACCTGCAGGAAGTCCTGTGACGTTAAGGCTTGCGCCCGAGGTTCAACAGGGAATCAAGGGGGTCAGAATTGTCGTAAACAACCTACCGAACCCTGGTTCTTTGCCTGATGCAGACCGGGTTTTTGACAAATACTACCGGCATGCCTCTGCTCAGCGCGATACCGGTTCAGGGCTTGGACTTTTCTTGGTGCGCGAGCTTAGCGAGCGACTAGGGGGCTGGGTACTTTATACACCCCCAAGCCCAGATGACCCCACGCTAAGCTTTGCCGTCTGGCTACCTGTGAGCGCTCCCAGACAAGAAAGCACTTAGACGATTAAGCAAAATATTAAAGCGTATCGAGAAAACTTTTAAGTTTGTCGCTTCGACTGGGATGGCGCAGTTTACGCAGAGCCTTGGCCTCGATTTGGCGAATACGCTCACGAGTGACATCAAACTGTTTCCCAACCTCCTCAAGTGTGTGGTCAGTTGCCATCTCAACACCAAAGCGCATGCGCAGAACCTTCGCTTCTCGAGGTGTTAACGAGTCAAGCACTTCCTTAACAACATCGCGCATGGAGTCTTGAAGAGCGGCCTCATGAGGCTGAAGGGTGTTCAGGTCTTCAATGAAGTCACCAAGATGGGAATCGTCGTCATCACCAATGGGGGTCTCCATCGAGATGGGCTCCTTGGCAATTTTTAGAATCTTACGAATCTTGTCTTCCGGCATCTCCATCTTTACAGCAAGCTCGGATGGATCTGGCTCACGGCCCGTTTCTTGAAGGAGTTGACGAGAGATACGGTTCATTTTATTGATGGTTTCAATCATGTGAACCGGAATTCGAATGGTGCGAGCCTGATCGGCAATGGAACGGGTAATGGCCTGACGAATCCACCAAGTGGCGTAGGTGGAAAACTTATAGCCACGACGATATTCGAACTTGTCGACCGCCTTCATAAGGCCAATGTTGCCCTCTTGAATAAGGTCGAGAAACTGCAGTCCCCGGTTGGTGTATTTCTTTGCGATGGAGATCACCAGTCGAAGGTTGGCCTCGGTCATTTCGCGCTTGGCCTCGCGGGCGCGCTTCTCGCCTGCGATCATTTGCGAATTGATGTGGCGTAGATCGGAAAGCGGCAACACCACTTTGGTTTGGATATCAATGAGCTTCTGCTGAAGCTCATTTAGAGCGGGAAGGTTGCGCTCAAGAATGTCAGAGGACATTCCTGCGACCGCCATACCCTTTTTCGCAAAGAACTCGAGGTTGGTCTCGTTGCTACGGAAATTCTTAAGAAACCAGTCGGGGCTGAGCCCCACACGATCGACTGCAATATTACGAATGGCGCGCTCGGTTTGACGAATCTCATCCACCTGTGCCCTTAGGGTGTCCGCAAACTTCTCAACCATTTTGGCAGTGAAGCGAATACCCATGAGCTCATTGATGATGGCCTCTTGCGCCTTGTTGTAAGGCGCCGATTTATAGCCGTCGGTTTCAAAGGCACGACGCATTTTTTCAAACTGCTTGCGAATGGTGTCGAACTTCTCAAGAGCCGCTGTTTTGCGCTCTTCAAGGCGAGCGGTGTTGGCTTGCTCTTCGCTATCGCCCTCGTCTTCTTCGATGGCAATTTCCGCATCGGAGGCAGACAGGAGATCTTCTTCGGGAGCATTGGGGTCAACCAGGCCGTCAACGACCTCGTCAATGCGCGTGGTTGCCTCGCGAATACGATCGGCATTCTCGAGAATTTCATTGATGGTGGTTGGGCACGAAGCAATGGCCAGAACCATTTCGCGAAGGCCCGCCTCAATACGCTTGGCAATGGCGATTTCGCCCTCTCGGGTGAGAAGCTCCACCGTGCCCATTTCCCGCATGTACATACGAACCGGGTCGGTGGTACGCCCAAACTCGGAGTCCACCACAGTGGACAAGGCGGCCTCAGCCTCTTCTTCGGCATCGTCGCTATCGCCAGCGGGCGTGTTGCTTGAGAGCAGAAGCGTCTCAGTATCGGGCGTCGTCTCGTAGACCGAGATGTTCCATTCGAGGAAGGTGGAGACAATGGACTCCATCTGGTCGGAGTCAAGCTGAATATCAGGAAGGTGATCGGTGATTTCGGCGTGGGTAAGGTAGCCTCGGTCTTTGCCCAACAGAATGAGCGCCTTGAGCCTTGCCTTACGTGCCTCAATTTCTTCGGCAGACAAAGGGCCTGAGGGCATGAACTCTAAGAGTTTTTTATCGCGAGCCCGTCGACCGCCCTTTCGAGGCGCAGGAACTTCCACCTCAACAACGGCATCGCTGTCTTCGGAATCGTCGTCTGCCTCGGGGACGGCCTCGTCATCGTCGGATGACTTGGCTGCCTTAGCGGGCCTACCCGGTTTTTTTCCAGTGGGCTTTGCTGGGGCTTTGGGGGCTTTGGGGGCTTTGGGCAACTTAGCTTCCACCACCGGCTTTACTTCTTTCGCCAGCTTTACTTGTTTCGCCTTGTCTTTAGCCGTTGCCTTTAGCGTTTCCTTTGACGTTTTGGCCGCGCCTTGGCTTTTTGCCTTCGCCGTGATCTTTGATGTGGTCGCGGTCTTTTCCTTCGGTACCGCAGGTGCCGGCTCCGAGCCGGCCCTTAGTTTGGCAATGGCGGTCTTAAGCGCCTTATCGCCCGACCCCTGCTTGTTGGCAGATTGGGTTTTGGGATCGGCCTTGGCCTTTGGGCTAACAGCCTTCGCAGTGGCCTTAGTTGCTGTTGGCTTTGCCGACGTCTTGGCCTGAGCCTTGGCTATCGGCTGCTTCGGCGCTGGCTTCGCAACCGGCTTTGGCGATGCTTTGCTGGCTGATTTGCTAGCCGTTGCAGAGACCTTCTTGGGGGTGGGTAGCTTGGCCGAGGGCTTTGCAACCTGCTTGGTTTTCGCCGACGATACTGCTGCGGTCTTGACAGCCGGCTTGGCTTTAGCAGAGGCCTTGGCACTCGTTTTTGCCGGCAGCTTGACCGCAATGGCTGGCTTACCTTTTCCAGTAGTCGCCTTGCTGGTTGACGGCTTTAGAGAAGTCACAGAAGACTTTGAGGCGGCAGACTTCGTGGCTGCAGCCTTGGAATTTGTAGATTTAGAACCCATTTTAGGTGCGGAGGATTTACCTGATTTGCCCGACATAGCTCCGAATGCTCCTTGCGCAGAGGTAACCTTCAAGTTTAAGCTTTTCAGCCTACTGAATCAAGCTTTGCTTTAAATCGACCATTCTCTGGTGAAGTTGACGAAGTTTTTGCAGAGCATCGGGATTTGCCACCGCAGTGAGTTCGTCGGACTCCCTTTGCAAGGCAGCAAGCAAGAGCCGATTTTGGAGTCGCTCGAACTCCCTGCGAGCCTCCTCGGATGCCGAATCCTCAAGAAGGTCATCAATGCCAGGGTCGGGCCGCGCAAGGGATTTGAAAAGTTGCATGGCCAGTGAGTCCGATTGTTGGGCAGCTGCCTCAAAAAGACCCGCAAAGCCAGCCCGCGAGCGATTGTCCTGAATGAAGCTATAAACGGCCTGTTGCGCCTCACTAAGGGCACCAAGAATACGTCGGGCGTCGGGGTGCTGCGCAATATCATCGAGCCAGGCTGGGCAACGAACGAGAAACTGGAGTAGTCGATCGCCAAGGCTAAACGTCTTACTTGCAGGCAGCCCTGCGATCGCACCCCCTGAAGCCGGCCGCCCTTGCCGAGGCTTAGGCCGTAGGCTCGTCTGATTCGACCGCGCCGAGGCGACCCCGAGGCTTGAGGGGTCCACCTGAAAACGCTGGCAGGCTTGCAAGAGAATCTGCCGCTTCAATTCAGAATTGGGCATCAGGGCAAACAGCCGTCGTACTTGGGCGGCAGCGGCAGCGCGACCTTCAGCCAGTCTTAAGTCTTGGTCATCTGCGGCATGCTGCAACACAAACTCCGAGAGCGCCGTGGCCGAGCGAGCGGCCTCTTCAACAGCCTCCTTACCCTTCTGACGAGCAAGACTGTCGGGGTCATGGCCCTGCGGCAAAAAGGCGAATCGTATTTGAAACTTTTCGCTAGCAAAGGCAAGGCTTGTCTCAAGGGCCCGTGCGGCGGCCTTGCGGCCTGCCGTATCGCCATCAAACATAAAAACGAGCCGGCCGGACTGGCGTGACAAAAGCCGAAGGTGCTCTTCCGTGGTGGCGGTGCCTAGGGTGGCCACCGCCTGACCAAGGCCAAACTGGGACAACATCACCACGTCCATGTAGCCCTCAACCACCCAGACTTCGCCCGCATCGCGAATGGCAGCCCGCGCCTCATAGAGACCGTAGAGCCCGCTGCCTTTTGAGAAAACCGGCGTTTCGGGGGAATTAAGGTATTTGGGTTGTTCATCGCCCATCGCCCGCGCACCGAATCCAATGACCTCCCCGCGGGGGCTGAGGATGGGAAACATAATGCGGTTTCGAAAACGGTCATAGCGCTTGGCCTCCACCACCTGGCCCTCAGCCGATTCTCCCTGCCCCGCAATGACAAGCCCTGCCTGCTCAAGCTCAGGGTTGCTGTAGTCGGAAAACACCGACTGCAAACCCTGCCAGCCTGCCGGGGCATAGCCAATATGAAAGCGTTTGGCGGTCTCACCCGAGATGCCGCGACCCTTTAAATAGTCAATGGCCTGGGGGCTGTCTTTTAGACGTCGCTGGTAGTAGCGGGCAGCTTCGAGAAGGTGCGAATGCAGTCGGGACTTTAAATCTGACTTGGCCTGGCGGTCGCTGCTGTCCGCCTGAGCATTCGCGCTGTTGACCTCTTGGGGAACTTGAAGCCCAACACGGTTGGCAAGCTCTTCGACCGACTGGGGAAAGCTTAGACCAAGATGCTCCATTAGAAAGCCGACCGCTGTTCCATGGGCTCCGCAGCCAAAACAGTGATAAAACTGCTTGGTGGGACTTACGGTGAAGGAGGGCGACTTTTCGGTATGAAAGGGACAAAGCCCACTGTAATTGGCGCCCGATTTTTTGAGGCTGACATACTGACCAACGACATCAGCCACATCAACCCGCTGAAGCAGGTCGTCAATAAACGACGGAGGAATCATGACTGCATTATGCGATGCCCGGTCGCAAACCGAGTGCACGATCGTTCGTGCTTAGACTCTTTTAAGACTTTAGAGCAGGGGCTGCGGCTAATCGGGCCCCTCCGTTGAACTACGTGATGACTTCCTTTGGGGAGCCTTGGGCTCGCCCTTACAAAATCAACTAGTACTTGCGGGCAGGAAGCATTTGGCTGCGAACACGCTTGTAATGACGCTTCACAGCAGCCGCCTTTTTGCGCTTACGCTCAGCGGTAGGTTTTTCGTAGAACTCACGCGCACGCAGCTCGGTGAGCAGGCCGATTTTTTCAATGGTGCGCTTAAAGCGCCGCATGGCAGCCTCAAAGGGCTCATTTTCTTTAACTCGAACGACTGGCATAAAAAGTAGTTTCTAGGTGTGAAAAAAGTAGAATCGGTGATTATGTCGAAGCCTGGGAAGCAAAGCAAGCAAAGATGCGCGTTTTAGGTATAGAAACCTCCTGCGATGAGACGGGCTTGGCGTTGCTTGAGCTTATCCCGGACCAGACAAAGAGACCAGGCCAAGGATGCCGGGCAAGGCTCTTGGGCCAGGCCCTGCACTCTCAGACCGAGATGCACGAACGCTACGGTGGGGTGGTCCCGGAGCTTGCCTCACGCGACCACATGGTGCGTATTCTGCCTTTACTTGACGAGTGTCTGCGCCAGGCTCAGGTTGATCTGCGCGACATTCACAGCATTGGGGTGACCCAGGGCCCTGGGCTGGCTGGAGCCTTGTGGGTGGGTACTAGCTTCGCTCACGGGCTCGGTCTGGCATTAGGCAAACCGGTTTACCCTGTCCACCATCTGGAAGGGCATTTGTTATCGCCCTTGCTTCGTTTGGGTGAGGGCGAGAGTTTGCTGCCCTCGGGACAATCGGAGCAGCCTCAGCAGCCGAGCCAGGCGGAGCCGGCAACACCCGACTTTCCCTTCGTTGCCCTTTTGGTCTCGGGTGGCCACTCGCAGTTTCTTGAAGTAACCGGAATTGGTGAGTACAAACTTCTTGGAGAAACGATTGACGACGCGGCAGGCGAGGCTTTTGATAAATCGGCACAGCTGCTTGGGCTTGGCTACCCGGGAGGCCCCGCCGTCGCGAGGCTTGCAGAGGACGGGGTTCCTGGACGGTTTCGCTTGCCACGACCTCTTCTCAAAAAGCAGGGACTTGACCTTAGTTTTGCTGGCCTAAAAACCGCTGTACTCACTCAGGTTCAAAAGCTCGGGGGCACGCAGGCGCTTTTAAGGGACGATGATGATTCCATTCAAACGCGGGCGGATCTCGCCGCTGAAGTTCAAGCGGCTATTGTTGAGCTACTTTGCGAGAAGTCTATGGCGGCCCTTGATCAGACAGGGCATTCACGACTGGTTGTCTCGGGCGGCGTTAGCGCCAACAAAGCAATGCGTAGGCAACTGCTTCAGGCCGCAGACAAAAGGTCGGCTCAGGTCTTCTTTCCCCCGCCCGCACTCTGCACGGACAATGGTGTGATGATTGCCTGGGCTGCTGGGCTTCGTAGCCTCCATGGCCTGCATCACTCCGGTCGCAAGCAAACGACCGACGCATTGACCCAAGACCTGACTAGCCCACTTAAGGGCATGCAGGTTCGACCGCGCTGGCCCCTTGAAGAGCTCTGTTAGATCAGCGCTCAGCCCGAGTCTTGGTCGGAAAAAACAGGCTTTTCTTTTCCCTGAAGAAGGTCCTGAAAGTTGCGTCGATGACGAGCAAGAAGCAAAACGCTCATGGCAACAATGGCCCACCAGACCGAGTCGGAAAAAGTTAGGGTCAGCTCATGCGATTCGGGGGTCTGAATAAGCGAGCCGTAGCCCACGCCAAACAGGGGTAGAAGGGGCGCCGCCAGCGCGGCCGACAGCGCCGATAGCGAGGAAATTCGGGTGAGCCCAAACACCACCAGCCAGACGGCAAGGCTGGCGAGCCCAAGCAAAGGCGATAGCCCCAGCAAAACACCCAGGGCCGTTGCCACACCCTTACCCCCCTTAAACTGGAAGAAAACAGGGAAAAGGTGCCCGAGGAAGACTGCAATGGCCGCCACAGCCAGCCAATCATTGGCCTCTTCCAAGGTGACTGCGCCCGGCAATAAGACGCTGTGAAACACCATGATGGCCAGCCATCCCTTGGCCGCGTCCCCAAGAAGGGTTAAGGCGGCCGCACGCCTATCCCCTGTGCGCAGCATATTGGTTGCCCCGGGGTTGCCGGAGCCATAGCTTCGGGGGTCACTTAGGCCCCGAAGCCGACTGACCAAAATGGCAAACGAGACCGAGCCCAGAAGGTAAGAAATGAGGAAGGTTGCAGAAAGACCAGTCATGACTTTCGTAATAGTAGCCTCAGGCTGCTCATGTCATTCGGCACTGCCAGCCTGCCACCACTGCAAGGCCATTTGTTCAAGTTCTGCGTTGTTCATAGTCGAAGGATCCAGACGATTGATGTTCTGAAAACTACGCAGCCAGGTGATCTGACGCTTGGCAAGCTGACGGCTGGCGGCAATGCCCGCCTCAATAAAAGCCGGTTCGCTTTGTTCGCCATTGAGATGCGCCCAGGCCTGTCGATAGCCTACTGCCCGCATGCTCGGATGCAGCGCAGAAAGCTCGGGCCGTGCACGAAGCTGCCTGACCTCGTTAAGGAAACCTTGATCGAGCATGGTTAAGAATCGTTGCTCGATGCGCCGATGCAGCCAGGAACGGTCCTCGGGCTGCAGCGCAAAAACGCGCAGACCCGTAGGGATTAATGACTGATCCCTGGCCTTGGACTCTAGCCTTGACTGGCTCTTTTGAATCCAGTCACTCAGGCTCACGCCCGTATGCAAGAAGACCTCCAAGGCTCTAGAAATGCGCTGAGCATCGTTGGGGTTGAGGCGCTGGGCGGTTGCAGGGTCGTGGGTTTGAAGCTCCGCATGCAGGGCAGGCCAGCCCAGGACGGCAGCCTTTGCGGCAATCTCCTCACGTAGGCCAAGCGGAGTGGAAGGAAGATCATCAAGCCCCTGCAAGAGCGCCTTGAAGTAAAGCATGGTGCCCCCCACCACCAAGGGCCGATTGCCACGACCGCGAATGGCCTGAATGGCAGCCTTAGCTTGATCTAAAAACTGAGCAACCGAAAAGACCTCTTCGGGTTCAAGAATGTCAATCAGATGGTGCGGCGTCTGAGCCTGCTCCGCGGCAGTTGGTTTGGCCGTGCCAATGTCCATGGCCTTGTAGATCAATACAGAGTCCATGCTAACAATCTCGATGGCCTGGCCTCCAGGCCCTGAGGCTGCAGCCTGCGCAAGCCAGAGAGCGAGATCCGACTTACCCGACGCGGTGGGACCAATAAGGCAGTCCACCAGGGCGGGCTTCAGCATACGACCTGAACGCCCAAGACCCTACTGCCCTCGTAAAAAGAAGCGGTCGAGCGTTTGCAAGTCAAGCTGCACCCATGTGGGTCGACCATGGTTGCACTGATCGGCACGCTCGGTTCTCTCCATGTCACGCAAAAGCGCATTCATCTCGGGAATGGAGAGCCTTCGATTGGCGCGGACCGATCCATGGCAGGCCATGGTGGCAAGAAGGGCATTGCGCTTTTCTTCCATCAGGCTTGAGCTGCCGTGTTGGGCCAGCTCGGCAAGGGTTTGACGCACCAGAGGCTCCACCTGGGCTTGGGCGAGCAGAACCGGTAGGCCACGAACGGCCATGCTTTGATCGGAGAGAACCGACAAGGAAAAACCAAGGTCGTGCAGCAGGCCTTGCTGCGCCTGCAGCGTCTCGAGTTCAAGGGCCGAGGCCTGAAGGGCCAGGGGCTCAAGCAGTTGCTGCATGGACCCCGAGGGCATGGCCTTAAGGCGCTCATAAACGATGCGCTCATGGGCCGCATGCATATCCACCAGAACGAGGCCCTTGACGTTTTGGGCGAGGATGAAAATCCCATGCAACTGGGCAAGGGCAAAACCCAGCGGGTGATCGGTATCGGCGGGCATACCCGCCTGCATCGAGGCGTCGATACGGAAGGCAGCAGCAGGCGAGTTCACCATCCAGGCCGATGAGAGAGAAGGTGTCTGCGATGCAGAAGTCGATGCACCGAGACCAAGGGCGAACTGGCTTGGGTTGGGGGTTGAGGCTATGGCCGAGATCGGCGTGGCCTGCGATGGACCCGCAGAGTCGATATTCGCAAGAGCCAATGGATTGATAGCCGCCTGCCCCGTTGCCAGGCTCTGACGGCAAGCCTGAACAACAGCCTGATAGACCGCCTGTGACTCACGAAAACGAACTTCCGCCTTGGCCGGGTGCACGTTGACATCCACCCGATCGCTTTCAATGTCGATGAACAAGGCAAACCGGGGCTGCCGATCGCTATGCAGCAGGTCCGCGTAGACCGATCGCATGGCATGGGCAAGCATCCGATCGCGAACCGGACGGCCGTTCACATAAAAGTATTGGCGATCGGCCGCGTGGGATGCCTCAGTGGGCCTTTGCAAAAAAGCATGAATGGTCATGGGCCCATGCGCCTGGGTGCAGACCGCAAGCGTTGAGGCGTCGACATCAAGCAGCCGAGCAACACGGTCGGCAGGGTCTTGTGCGGGAAGGCTGACT
>Ga0181600_10003319_pt1 | contig 12309 bp, 10 predicted proteins | sample 041ome_2_FD_132982 | JGI IMG/M metagenome (GOLD analysis project Ga0181600, IMG submission 132982) | Coastal salt marsh microbial communities from the Groves Creek Marsh, Skidaway Island, Georgia - 041406US metaG (megahit assembly) | ecosystem: Environmental > Aquatic > Marine > Intertidal zone... | reverse complement strand
GCTGCTGGAATATCAGCCATTCATTTTATGCCACAATTGAGTTGCCTCCTTTGAGCTATTCAAAAAAGCGGTGTAATCCGATTTTTATACACCCTAACGGTGCATTTCTTTAAAGCTTGAATGTACAGGTCAGAGGGTTGGTCACTTATGAATGAATCCAACGCAGCAATAAAGTTCCCAGTATATCCAAGCCGAATGGTGTGCTCTTCAAACTCATCTTCCATAAAAATGCGCAACGTTCCTTCATCAATGTGGTATAGGTTTGTATCGGTACTCCCCTTTACCTTCAGAAATGCATTGCGCTTGAGCTCAACTTGAGTATGTGGAATATCCGCATCATGCATTAGAGATTTAAGTTGAGATAAAAGATCCATCTAGCAAAGCTATCAACCGAATCCAGATATTCCTTAATCCTTGAACACACCATGAACTTATTATATCGTTTTAGGCAATTCTTGACGATTAGTGCCTACCATCCTCCTAGCTATCTGATAATCATGCCGTTTTACCCTTAAATCCAACGCTCATTTTTCAATTCTGTCTATCAAAAACATCATTTAAAAGACAAAAAATGCTATTGATCGAAAAAAAACGAACATTGATCGAAGTGTTCTAATTTGGTATAACATTACCAAAATTTTATACCATGAAACACATCTATTTTTTCAAGCGTTTTTACGCCTTTGCCCTAGTCGCTGCGGTTGGCCTTTTCGGGCTGCAGGATGCACTAGCGCAAAACCCAACGTATGCCAATGCGACCTATACCGCAGGTGGTAACTCTATCCCTCTTAGTTGGTCTTCAGCTGGAGCAAGAGGTGAGCAACTCTATCCAGTAGGAACTTTTGGTTCGGTGCCAAGCGGAATGTTCATCAGCAAGATTTACATGGTTTGTGGATCTGGCGGAACAGGCACAGCTGCATACGATCACATGAAGATTACAATGAAACAAGCCAACGTCACCGCCTTAAATTCTGGTTCTTGGACCAGCGGTATGGAAGAAGTATTCTATTCAAACAACTACACACTCGACAATACCATTGGGCAGTGGTTTGCTTTCGAATTGGATACTCCGTTTGCCTATGATCCAACACTACCTCTAATCGTAGGTTTTGAGACTCATATGAGTACATTTTCAGCATATTATTGCTCGGTAACCACTGCTACAGCGGGTTCTTGGAGAGCTTATGCAAACCCATACACAGCCGCTGCTCCTCAAGGAAACGGTGCTTACCAGATGACTTTTGGTTTTGATCTTATCAATGCAAGTGTTCCAAATAATGCTGGAGTTACTGCCATTCCGAGTATTGAGGATGGCTTTTGCGCAGGTACTCAAGATATCACCGCCAAAATCAGAAATTTCGGAAACAACATCTTGGATTCTGTGATGGTAGATTGGACAGTGAATGGTTCATCACAAGGTAGCCAATGGTTCACCCTTGGTTTGGATTCAGCAGCTGGATCAGGAACCACTGATACCATCGTTGACCTAGGAACATTCACGTTCACTAATGGCAACTTGTATGATGTGAAGGTTTGGACATCCATGCCTAATGGGGTAGTTGATACCATGAACAATAATGATACTACTTCTCTAACTGTTGGACCAGCCATGGAAGGCTTTTATGTTATTGGTAGTTCAGGTGGTGCCGACTATAACACCTTTACTGATGCAGTAGCAGATTTAAACATCTTAGGAGTTTGCGATACGGTTTGGTTTAATGTAGAAAATGGCAACTACACTGAGCAATTCGAAATCAGTCAAATTTTAGGTTCATCTGCAGATCGTCCCGTCTACTTTCAGAGTATTTCTGGCGATGCAAACGATGTGCACATTATCCAATCCGCTACGAACAACACCAATAATTATGTGGTTAGCCTGAATGGTGCAGATCATGTGTCATTCTTGAATATGACCATCAGAAACACGACCGCTGGAACCTATTCCAATGCTTTTGCAATAACTGGAAGTGCTGATTCCAACACAATCGATGGTTGTGTCGTTAAAGCAGGTCCAACCACATATACTGGAGCTGGAAACTACAGCACAGCAATATATATGTACGGAAGCAATCACGGCAACACATTTACCAACAACCGAATTGAAGGTGGTAGCTGCAGCATCTATGCATATGGCGGTGGAACCACAAGCCGTGCTGAGAACACGACCATAGATAACAACATAATCAAGAATTCGTACTTCTACACGATTTATGCTTACTATTTAGACGGTCTTGAGTTTAACAATAACACGGTTACGAATGACTCTGCCATGTATCTCTATGGATACGGACCTTTCTTTGTTTATGTGGACAATTTCAATATCACGAACAACTTTACTGGAACGGATATGAATAATGGATACTACTATGGTATGTATTTAACCAACTCCATTGGAACAAATAACCCACGTTCGAGAGTCGCCAATAACTGCATCAATTCAGGATCAAGTACAAGCTCATCTTACGGATATTATGGTTTCTATGCCTCAGGTTCTGGAATATTTGACTTCCATCATAACTCAGTGAACAGAAGAGGTCAGAGCGGAAATTACTACGCAGGTTTCATTTCAAATGGCGGTCTGATTTCATTAATGAACAACTCCTTCCACAATGAAGGTGGAGGTTATGCTTTGTACGCGCCTGGTGGATTTACTATTTCCGAAAGTGATTACAACAACCTATATACTTCTTCAGGTACGTTGGTTTATTCAGGAACCAGCACTTACAGTAGTTTACAGGATTATCAAGCCGCTTCTGGCAATGATTTGCATTCTGTAGAAACCGATCCAAACTTCCAAGATGCTTTGTTATGTATTACATGTAACGACACATTGAATGGAGGAGGAACACCACTCGTTAACACGCCAACAGATATCAATGGCTCCAATAGAAGTACGATCATGCCTGATATAGGACCAGTTGAATTCGTGAATGCTGCTAGCTTCACATTAGGTCCTGATGATACGATCTGCGGAAGCGAAGTGATTGTTGAAGCGGGTCCAGCTCAATCTGTGACTTGGAACGTAAACAACCAAATATCAACGCAAAGTACCGTTACGCTCACAGCAAATAATCAACCCGTTAATTTCAATGTCTCTGTAAGTATAACCACTCAATATTGTGGAAGTGCTTCTGATAATGCAATCTATCGTTTGATTCCTGATGCTGATTTAGATTCTGCCATTCACATTTGTGCTGACGCTTCTGAAACGTTAAATCCAGGTGGTGGTTCAAATGCTACGTATGCGTGGAGTACAGGTGAAACTACATCTACCATTGACGTCAGTGATGCTGGTACTTACACTGTTACTAAAATGGAAGAAGGTTGTGAAAGTGAAGTCACGGCAATTGTCACAAAATCTACGGCAGTAGAAATTGCTGATATTGAAGGTTGTGAAGATGATGCTCCTATTTCTGTTGACGCTTCTATCATTGATGGTAGTTCGTACGCTTGGACAGGTGGCTCTTCCACAAACACAGCAACGAATGATTTCTCAACTTCTGGATCGTATAGCGTTACTGCAACTGACATCTATGGTTGCGTTTCAGAATCTGATTTTGATTTGTTGGTATTAGGAGCTCCAGAGGCTGACATTAGCTTCACCGGTTCTGGTGGTACTGGATTCTTCTTTAGCAGTGCAGGATCTACTAATACTAGTCCTAACACTACTTACTTGTGGACATTCAATAGTATTGATACTTCAACGCAAGCCAACCCAACCTATGTTTTCCCTTGGAATGGAAACCCAACTACTTACCCGGTAAGTTTGGTTATCGATAATGGTTGTGGTCAAGATTTGGATGAATACAGCATTACGGTTGATCCACTGGGTGTGACAGATGTTGCCAATGGCAATGTATTTACTGTGTATCCAAACCCTGCTAAGGACAATGTACAATTGACCCTCACCGCAGAGTGGAATAGCTTAGAAGTTACTGTGTTTGACAACTCAGGTAGAGTTGTAATGAGCAAAGCCTACAATGCAGGATTGAATGTAATTGACGTTAACGTTTCTGAACTAGCACCTGGTGCATACATGCTCCAAGTTACTTCAGACAACATGACTGAGGTTCAGACTTTGATTATTCAGTAAATCGAAAAATCGAGCAATAAAAAGGGCGCCCAAAAGGCGCCCTTTTTTTATGATCATTTTTAAGCATCCTACTCCACCACCTGCAGCACTTCCCATTCTCCTTGCTCCACCTTCTGCTCGGCTACTTTGAACTTCACCACCTTCACATCGCCTGTTTTAATGTCACGTACTTCCACCTTGTCGTTTCGACCGGGCTTTTTATCCACACGAACTGGCTCTTTCTTCACTTCTGATTGCTGTGGGGCATTCCCTTGAAGTCTTGGATCAGGAGCACTACCAGGAGCAACTTCTTGCTTAGTTGCGGTTACTCTCGATAGATCAGCGTCCGCTTTCGGCCCTTGGGTAGCATGAGCCGCCTGTTGACTTGGAAGATTGGCTCTAAATAAGAAGCTCACAATTTCCTTATTTACCTTGTCTATCATTTGTTCAAATAGACCAAAAGACTCAAACTTGTAAATCAACAGTGGGTCCTTCTGCTCGTAAACAGCGCTTTGAACCGATTGACGCAAGTCGTCCATATCGCGCAAGTGCTCTTTCCATTGACCATCAATCATGGCCAAAGTGGTAGATTTTTCCAATTCTAGCTTAATTGGGCGCCCCTCTTTGGCTATGGCTTCTTCCATGTCCACAACCACTGGCAACGCACGTTTACCGTCAGATAGCGGAATCTCAATATTCTTAAATTGATTGCCCTGATTCTGCTGAACATTCATTATAACTGGCAAAGCAACGGTAGCGATATACTTGCTTTTATTTTCATAATGCGCTAATGCCTTACTAAATACGATATCCGTCAATTCCTCACTTGTGCGATTTAGGAATTCTTCTTCATTCACAGGAGACTCAATGGTCAATGAAGTAAATAATTCCATTTCAAATCCTTCGAAGTCCCGCGCTTCCTGAAACTCATTTACAATAGAGGCACATACGTCATGAATGGCATTGGCCGTCTCAACCCCCATGCGCTCTCCGTGCAATGCATAGCGTCTTTTCTTATAAATAACCTCACGTTGCGAGTTCATTACGTCATCGTATTCCAGCAATCTCTTCCGCGTACCAAAGTTGTTTTCTTCCACCTTTTTCTGGGCACGCTCAATACTTTTAGACACCATCCCGTGCTGAATCACCTCGCCTTCTTCTAGACCCATTCGGTCCATCAGTTTTGCGATTCGCTCAGAACCAAACAATCGCATCAAATGGTCTTCTAAGGAAACGAAGAATTGCGAAGACCCCGGGTCACCTTGGCGTCCAGCACGACCTCTCAACTGCCGGTCAACTCGCCTTGACTCATGGCGTTCTGTGCCAATAATGGCTAAACCACCGGCTTCTTTAACGCCTTCGCCTAGCTTAATATCCGTACCTCGACCTGCCATGTTTGTCGCGATGGTCACCGTACCCGATTTACCAGCGGCAGCAACAACTTCCGCCTCGCTCTGGTGCAGTTTCGCGTTCAAAACTTGGTGTGGAATCTTTCGCATTTTGAGCATTCGACTCAGCAATTCTGAAATTTCAACGGATGTTGTACCGACTAAAATTGGACGCCCCGCGTTTCTTAGCTTTTCAACTTCGTCAATGACCGCGTTGTATTTTTCACGTGCAGTTTTGTACACCAAATCTTGATCATCCTTTCTAGCAATGGGTCTATTTGTTGGAATGACTACAACATCCAGTTTATAGATTTCCCAAAACTCTCCTGCCTCAGTTTCCGCAGTACCGGTCATACCACTCAACTTATTATACATACGGAAATAGTTCTGAAGTGTAACCGTAGCATAGGTTTGAGTAGCCGCTTCAACCTTTACATTTTCCTTTGTTTCAATTGCTTGGTGCAATCCATCAGAATAGCGTCTTCCGTCCATCACACGGCCGGTTTGCTCATCCACAATCTTCACTTTACCGTCCATCACCACATATTCCACATCCTTTTCGAAAAGTGCATATGCCTTTAATAATTGATTGATTGCGTGAATTCGCTCTGCTTTCTCAGCGTATTCATTGATTAGCTTATCCTTTACGGTAGCTCGCTCATCTTTATCAGAAATGCGATTGTCAAGCTGGCTCAACTCCGTGCTTATATCTGGTAAGATGAAGAAAGATTTATCATCTCCTTGTTCCGTTATTAAGTCGATCCCTTTCTCTGAAAGCTCAATGCTGTTCTGCTTTTCATCAATAACGAAGAATAACTCATCATCGATTATATGCATCTCTTTTTGTTGATCCTGCAAATAGTAGTTCTCCGTTTTTTGCAGCGTAGCTCTCACGCCTGGCTCGCTCAAATACTTAATCAGTGCTTTGTTCTTCGGAAGACCTCTGAAACATCTTAATAGCTGTTCCCCGCCCAGTTTCAAATTCGCTTCTAACTGCTTTTTATCCTTTGTGTTTTCACTGCTTGATGCAAGCAACTTCTTTGACTCTGCCAACATGCCATTGATCAGCTTGCGCTGTGCATCGACCAGTTTTTCAACGCGAGATTTCAAAGCCAAGAATTCTTGCTGATCTCCTTTGGGAGTTGGTCCGGAAATAATTAATGGCGTACGTGCATCGTCAATCAAAACAGAATCCACCTCATCCACAATGGCGTAGTTGTGCACCCGTTGAACCAAGTCTTTTGGACGGCCAGCCATGTTGTCTCTTAAGTAATCAAAGCCGAATTCGTTGTTCGTTCCGTAGGTAATATCACAACGATAGGCTTGTCTTCTGCTCTCGCTGTTTGGTTGATGCCTATCAATACAATCAATGGTCAATCCATGAAATTGAAATATAGGGGCCATCCACTCGCAGTCACGTTTTGCCAAGTAATCATTGACGGTTACCACATGCACTCCCCGACCACTCAAGGCATTCAAATAAACCGGCAATGTTGCTACCAATGTCTTTCCTTCCCCTGTAGCCATCTCAGCAATCTTACCTCCATGCAACACCATTCCACCAATCAGTTGGACGTCATAATGAACCATTTCCCACTTTACATCTACACCTGCAGCATCCCAGCTATTTGCCCAAAATGCCTTGCCATTTTCAATCCTTATGTGCTTTCGAGTTTCAGCCAATTCAGCATCCATATCCGTTGCTGAAACCTCAAGCTCTTCGTTTTCCTTAAACCTCCTAGCCGTCTCCTTTACGACAGCAAAAGCCTCAGGTAATATCTCTTGCAATGTGGCCTCCACTTGCTCCACAATATTTTTATCTCGAGCATCAATCTCTTCGTAGAGTTCTTCTTTTTTCGCAAAATCAATTTCGTCCTTTTCAATGGTCGCTTTTAACTCGTCAATCTTATTCTGATCCTCTTTGATCGAATCTTGAATGCGCTGTTTTAATTCGATTGTTTTAGCGCGTAATTGGTCGTTTGTAAGGGAAGCATAAGAGGCAAAATGCTCGTTGGTTTTCTCCACCAAAGGCATCAATTCTTTTATATCCTTGTCGCTTTTATTTCCGAACACTTGGTTCAGAACCTTATTTACTATTTGCAGCATAGTCTCAGTATTATGTAGAATGCGCGGAGAGTCAATTGGCTTGCCAAAGGCGAATACCTGACAAAGTTGCGCGGGTCAATGATCGTATTTTATAAAAAGTGGACGAAGTTACTCATTGCTAGAGTGGTTTTGGAGTGGCCCGAAAACAAAAAAAGCCGCATTATTTCGTGCGGCTTTCGGATAAATCTTTACGAGTTCGTCAATATTCATCTTCATTAAAGAAGAAGTCTTCTTTAGTAGGATAATCCGGCCAAATATCTTCAATCGTTTCGTAGTTATCTCCTTCGTCCTCCAATGCTTGAAGATTTTCAACCACCTCAAGTGGTGCTCCCGTACGCATGGCAAAGTCGATTAATTCGTCCTTCGTTGCTGGCCACGGGGCGTCTTCTAAGTATGATGCTAATTCTAATGTCCAATACATGTCTCCTATTTTTTAGGGGTCATTTCTAAAGGCCGCAAAAATATATTTTTTGACTACAGATGCAAGTTTAATTTCTGTTACCGCTATTTATTGATTTTCAACCGATTAATTTCTCGATTTAGGATTCCATGGAATCTCCTCCGCTCCAAAATCCTGTGTCAATTGCCTTGATAAGACGAAGAAATAGTCGGAAAGTCTATTTAAATAGGTAAGTATGATTGGGTTTAGAGGTTGTGAATCGTTCAATGCGACACATAGTCTTTCGGCCCTTCGACAAACCGTTCGGCAAACATGTGCGGACGAAACGGCAGGATGCCCTCCAGGCAAAACGAAGAATTTCATTGGAGGGAGTTGAGCATCCATTTTGTCCATTTCATTCTCTAGCTCCTCGATACTGCTACTACCTACTTCCGGCAACTCCATTTTGTTTTTGATTGGGTCAGCCGCCAAATGGGACCCTATAGTGAACAAATCTTCTTGGATATGTATGAGAAGCTGTTTTTGATTAGAATTCAAATCTTGATCCCTGAGCGCCCCAATAAACGAGTTCAGTTCATCCACCGTTCCATAGCATTCGATGCGCAAATGATGCTTTGGTAGTCGCGTTCCTCCGAGCAACCCTGTGGTGCCGTCATCCCCTTTTTTCGTGTAGATTTTCATGTTTCAACAATAGTTAAAATTTAGCGTTGTCCAAAAGGTACTTTCGCGCCCCGAATGATGAACGTTGACTTCAAGCACAAACCCACACAGTGGGTCATTTTAGGCCTTCTTGCTCTGACTTGGGGCAGTTCATTTATTCTAATGAAAAAAGCCCTTGTCTTCTTCAGTAGTACTGAAGTTGCGTCCTTTCGAATTGCCGTGACCGCATTAGTCCTGTTGCCGATTTCGCTTCGAAACTTGAGCAAAATAAAAGGCAATATGTGGCCATTACTAGTCACTGGACTTTTTGGAAACGCCATACCTGCTTTTTTGTTCGCCCTGGCCCAAACTCAGATTCCTAGCGGATTGACCGGCATCCTTAACTCCCTGACCTCTCTGTTTACCCTTCTGATTGGTGTCGCCCTATTTCGTTCGAAAACCACAGTCGCTCAAGTCAGTGGAGTGCTGATTGCATTGATAGGTGCTGCCGGCTTAATCGGATTTGAAAACATATTTCAGCTGTCTAATCATGGTAAATACTCATTACTGGTAGTGGCGGCATCAGGCATGTACGGAGTAGCTGTGAACACCATTAAGTCGAAGCTGAGTGAAATGCGTCCTTCGCATATTACCTCACTTTCTTTTTTGATGACAGGACCTTTATGTGCGCTTTATCTCATTTTTCAAACAGATTTTTTTCCTACTCTTCAATCCAACCCTGAGAGTTGGATGGGCGTTTTATACCTTTCCATTTTGGCCGTTGTGGGAACGGCAGCCGCTGTAATCATGTTTAATCGACTGATCAAAGAAACGACTGCGATATTCGCTTCGACCGTAACTTATTTAATCCCGATAGTCGCGGTTGCGTGGGGGATTTTAGATGGTGAACCCATCACAGGAACCGACCTGCTTTTCATGCTGTTCATACTGTTGGGCATCTTTTTGATTAACATGAAGTCACCGCTGGCATATTTTGCCTCCATGTTCTCCAGAAAATAAACCTCAAACAATAGAGCTGTTGAAAACTTATTTGTTTTACATTCGCAGCCCTTTTTAAAGAAAGAAAAATTATAAGCTATGTACGCAATTGTAGATATAGCAGGGCAGCAATTCAAAGTTGAAAAAGACCAAAAGGTTTACGTTCATCGTTTAGATGCTGAAGAAGGCAAGAAGGTAAACTTCGATCGTGTTCTTCTCATTGACGACAATGGCAAAGTAAACATTGGCGCCCCAGCTATCAGCGGAGCACAAGTTAGTGCTACCGTTTTAGAGCACCTTAAAGGTGACAAGGTAATCGTCTTCAAAAAGAAGAGACGTAAAGGTTACCAAAAGAAAAATGGTCATCGTCAATCTTTGACGGAGATTCAAATCAACGACATCGTGGCAAGTGGCGCTAAAGCCGCTCCAGCTAAAAAGGAAGAAGCTGCTCCAAAGGCAGAGGCTCCTAAGGCAGAAGCGAAGCCAGCAGCTACGGAAGCAGCGACAGATTTGAGTTCAATGACTGTAGCCGAGTTGAAAGACATGGCGAAGGACAAAGAAATCTCAGGGTATTCATCAATGAAGAAAGCAGAGCTGATCGAAGCGCTTAGCTAAATTCAAAAAACGAATAAAAAATGGCACATAAAAAAGGTGTAGGTAGTTCGAAAAACGGACGTGAATCAGAAAGTAAACGACTCGGAGTAAAAATCTTTGGTGGTCAAGGAGCTATCGCAGGTAACATTATTGTTCGCCAGCGAGGAACTAAGCACAACCCAGGAGCTAATGTTGGAGTCGGTAAAGATCACACCCTATTTGCTTTAGCAGATGGTGTAGTTAAATTCCAAAAGAAAAGAGACAACAAGTCGTACGTTTCAATCGTCACGGGCGAAGAGAACTAGAGACTCGTTAAATCATATTAATAGTCCCGATTCGATGCCCATTGAATCGGGATTTTTTGTTTTCATTCGTTTCACAATTCTATCATGTTAGAACTATCCCACATTCGCGAAAATCGACAGGAGATCATTGACGCACTTAAAAAGCGCTTCATTGATGCTGAATCTTCCATCAATGACATCATTGCATTAGATGACAAACGCAAGCATGCCCAGTTTACCTTGGATCAAAATCTTAATGAGGCAAAAAAAGTAGCCGCTGAAATTGGCCAAATGATGAAGGCTGGCCAGCACGAACAGGCCAATGACGCTAAAGTCAAAACTTCAGAACTCAAGAAATACAACCAAGAATTAGATCAAGAACTGAAGCAAATCGAAGTTGATCTTAAAACGCTACTCGCTACTATTCCGAATGCTCCGCATGCATCCGTTGTGGCAGGCAGAAACAGCGAGGACAACGAAACTATTCGTTCTTGGGGCCAGGCTGAAAACGCAGACCACGCCACGCCACATTGGGATTTGGCAAAAACCTACAACCTCATTGATTTCGAATTGGGGGTGAAAATCAGTGGAGCCGGATTTCCTGTGTATATGGGAAAAGGTGCAAAACTGCAACGCTCACTGATTCAGTTCTTTCTAGATCAAGGCGAGGAGGCTGGATACACCGAAGTAATTCCACCTCATTTAGTGAACGCTGACTCAGGTTTTGGCACGGGACAACTACCAGATAAGGATGGCCAGATGTATTATGCGGCAGAAGATGATTTGTACTTGATTCCAACTGCAGAAGTGCCCATTACGAATATCTACAGAGATGTAATTGTGGTAGATGAAGACCTCCCAATTAAAAACATTGGCTACACTCCATGTTTCAGAAGAGAAGCGGGATCGTATGGAAAGGAAGTTCGTGGATTAAACAGACTGCACCAATTCGACAAAGTTGAAATTGTTCAAATCTCTAGGCCAGAAGAAAGCTACGCAGCACTTGAAAAAATAGTGGAACATGTGGAAAATCTATTGCAACAATTAGAACTTCCTTACCGTGTTTTGCGTCTATGTGGTGGCGACATGGGTTTCACATCCGCCTTAACCTACGACTTGGAGGTTTATTCCAAAGGTCAAGGACGATGGTTGGAAGTGAGCTCGGTATCAAATTTTGAAACATACCAAGCCAATAGAATGAAACTGCGTATTAAATCTAAAGATGGAAAGAAGCGTAATGCACATACTCTCAATGGAAGTGCGTTAGCATTACCTCGAATTTTAGCAGCCGTATTAGAAAACAACTTTGACGGTAGCGAAATCCAGGTGCCAAAATGCCTCATTCCATACACCAAATTTGAAACAATATCATGATTCGATTTTTGACTTTCTACTCCATATTAGTTGCCACAGTGGTTCTTAGTTCGTGCAACGGACAGGTGAAAGAAAAGCGAATACAGCAAATTGATAGTTTAGGATCTATCCTAAATCATGTGAACGAAGTTGTAACATCAGTTGACCCAGATTTAATCACGGGTCGGGTCTCGGAAATCAATGAAACAGGAAATTGGTTTTTAGATAATTTAGAAGACACCCTAGATCCAGAACCTGGAATCGTTTTGGGAGACTTTTTTCGCTGTAAGAAATTCTACAATAAGGCGGCTGTGCGATACAATCAAGTCAAAACGGAATTGGAATACAGCGAGGCTCAACTCAGCAGCCTACGTGCCGATGTGAACAATGGGCTTTACACCGATGAAGAGTTTGACCAACATTTGAAATCGGAGGCAACTTCAACAGCTAAACTTTTAGAAGCAGCCGATGAAT
>Ga0181600_10003310_pt1 | contig 12332 bp, 8 predicted proteins | sample 041ome_2_FD_132982 | JGI IMG/M metagenome (GOLD analysis project Ga0181600, IMG submission 132982) | Coastal salt marsh microbial communities from the Groves Creek Marsh, Skidaway Island, Georgia - 041406US metaG (megahit assembly) | ecosystem: Environmental > Aquatic > Marine > Intertidal zone... | reverse complement strand
GTGATCTTCGCGCATGAGAATAAACTCCCCGGCGTTTGGTAATTTCGTATCCGGCGTGTACGACAGTTTTCGAGACCCCGGGGGCATGAGGAATTTTTCCGCGCGCGATGGTTGATTCATCTTTTCTTTCTTCTCTCGTTCTGTATCTCTTTTATATCTTCTTCGTAAACGACCGCGTGTGTGTACGTGTGTATGACTCTATTCTGTGCTCTCTCGTCGGCGTCCCCCCCTTCTTTTGATTTTGTGTTCTTTTTTCTCCTACTGTGTACTTCTTCTCTCTCTCTCTCTCTGACGATTTTTTCCCTGCGGCTGCTGACGTTTTTGAGCAAACATGGGTTTAGGGTTTAGGGGTTTGGGGGGAGAAAAAAAATCGAAAAAATTTTGGGGAAGAGTCGTCAAAAAGAAAAAAGAGAGAAAACATGACTGACACCGTGCGACCACCACCATCGGCAACAACAACGATGAATAATAACGACCCGCCGAGCGCATTATCATCCGCTCCTGGTCCGGACGACGTCGTCGCCGTCGCCGCGCTCATCGACGAGCTGAAGGTACGATTGCTTTCTTTCTTTTTTTTTTAATTTTTCGTTTTAGGATTGATTGCTTTTTTCTTCTTCTTTCCGATCCGATTTATACAAAAAATGTGACTTTTGGAGAGAAAGAGGGGGGCTCTCTTTTGCCGCGATGAAGCGTTTTCTCCTCTCCTCTCCTCTGCTCTGCTCTCTTTCGCTTTTCGCGTTTGTGTTTTGTGTCTGCGTGTGCACTGACGAGCGGTTTCTCTCTTGCGCGCTTTCGCGCTTTGGTTTTTCGTATTAAAAAAAAAACAGTCCGAAGACGTGCGATTGCGATTAAACTCCATCAGCCGACTCTCGACGATCGCCGCCGCGTTAGGCCCGGAACGCACGAGAAACGAGTTGGTGCCTTTTCTGGTGGACATGAACGACGACGACGACGAGTGTTTGATGGCAGTCGCGGAGCACATCCCATCGCTCGTCGCGTTTGTCGGCGGGGATGAGTTCGTGTGCTTGCTTTTGCCACCTTTGGAAAGTTTGAGCACGGTGGAGGAAACGGTGGTGAGGCAGAAAGCGGTGGAAGGTTTAGTTAAAGTCGGCGAACGGTGCGATCTCGCGAGTTCGATGGAACATTTTTGCCCTTTGGTGAAACGGTTGGCCACCGGGGAGTGGTTTACGGCTCGGGTGAGCGCGTGCGGCCTTTTCGCGTGCGCGTTGGAGAAACTGAACGAAAGTAATAACGGAGCCGGAGAAGAGGAGAAGAAAATGATGGAGCAGTTGAGAAGTTTGTTCGGCCAGTTGTGCGACGACGAGACGCCGATGGTGAGAAGAGCGGCGGCGACGAATTTAGGAAAAGTTGCCGGAGCGAACGTGAACGATGCGCAGTTTATCAACGACGAGGTGTTGAAGTGGTTCGCAAAGTTAACCGCGGACGAGCAAGATTCGGTGAGGTTATTAGCCGTGGACGATTGCGTGAGTCTATCAAAGTTGGTGAGCGAGGAGGAAAGGTTGAAGAGCATCGTGCCGGTGGCGTTGAAGTTTAGTTCGGACACGTCCTGGCGGGTCAGATACGCAGTAGCGCAACAGATTTACGAGTTGTGCGAGATTATCGGCGCCGATTTCGCGAGGGAAGATTTGTTTCCGGCGTACGAAAACTTATTGGAAGACGCGGAAGCGGAGGTGCGCATCGCGGCGGCGGCAAAGGTGAGCAAATTTTGCGCCCTTGCTGGACCGGAAAGAAGTAGAGAAAATATCATTCCGAGAGTTCGCGAGCTCGCGAAAGATGCCAGTCAACACGTCCGAGCGGCGTTGGCATCGGTCGTCATGGAATCTGCGCCGACTTTAGGGAAAGAGGAAACCGTGAATCAACTCTTACCAATCTTTTTGGTGCTGTTGAAGGATGAGTTTCCAGAAGTGAGACTGAACGTCATCGGCAAATTAGACCAAGTCAACGAAGTCATCGGTGTAGACACGCTTTCCAAAGAGCTTTTTCCCGCCATCAAAGATTTAGCCGAAGATCGACACTGGCGCGTGAGACTGGCGATCATCGAATACATTCCGATTTTAGCCACGCAAACCGGCGAGAGTTCGTTTTTGTTTTCGAAAGAGGTGAGCACTAGCGATAGCGAAAATAATAGCGCGGAAGACGTTTTGAACTCGTTATGTTTGCGCTGGCTCGCGGACCCTGTGTCCAGCATTCGTCAAGCGGCTGGACAAAACTTGCAAAACTTAACCGCCTTGTTTGGATTCGCCTGGGCGAAAGAACACGTCATTCCTAAACTCGAGTCGTTGTTACAAACCGAAAAGAATTATCTGGTGAGAGTGACGGTAGCATCGACTTTAGGTTTGTTGGCGGAGAAAGTAGACGAAGTGGATATCGCGGGGACGCTCTTTCCGATTGCAAAAGCTGCCGCAGCGGATTCTGTGGCAAACGTCCGATTCAACATCGCTAAATCGCTCGAGAAGATGGCGAAGAGCGTGAGCGTCGGGAGCGCTATCAGAACAGAAATCTTGGAAGTTTTGGACGGATTAAAAGCTGATGCGGACGTAGACGTGAAGTTTTACGCGTCCGAGGCTAGAAACGCATTTTAAATAGAAGGTAATTTGTTGTTGTTGTTGTTCATTGTTGTATAATACTACTTTTATCGTACACGGGGTAATTATATCTCTTCTTGAGTTCCCTCACTTGTTCAAAATCAACGCGTGCGCATTTTTCTACGTTTAAAATCATATTATCTTCGGTGCATAGGCACGGCGTACCCATTTTCCCACGACTGCACCTCTCTCTCCACGTCCTCTAATATCCCTTCGACTTGTTTCACGAATATATCGCTCGCATACGGTGGCGTCAAACTCGGCTTTACGCTTAACACGTGCGTCACTTTCGCTCCTTCCTCTCCGTTTTCCTCGACTTCCCACGAACCTTCAAACTCTCTCAAAAACCCAAACTTTCTCTGCGAGGCAGCGCCTTTAAGCGTGCACGTCATGTGTCTCTTCGAATCGTTCTCGACCACGCCTAACTCGATATTAAAGTTCCCGCCGAATATGAAAAACTTCCAATTGCACGTCTGTTTTATGTGTTTGATGCCGCCCTTCGTCCTAGTTTTATTCCCACTCTCGCTTCTACTCGTCCGCGAAGCATCGTCGTTCTCGTCGTCGTTCTCATACCCGAGGTACTCTACTTTCTTAATCGTGCTCGGAAAAACTTTACTCGCGTTTTCGTAATCCGTGAGCATGTTATACACGTCGTCCGCGTTCACGCGCGAGAGAAATATCGTCCCTTTCACCGTGAAGCGGTTGTCAACGCTAGAGACGAGTTCGCACGTTCGTTTCGACGACGAAAACGACGTCGACGACGCGTCGACGATCTCTTCCTCTTCCGCCTCGAACGCATCTTCCGTCCGTTGCTCTTTCGTCACCGCCGCCAGGAGAGGCGTCGGCCCCGGGACAGTCGTTCTTCTCGCTCGTCCTCGTCTCCTCGTCGTCCTCGTCATCATCGTCGAGAAGGAGGACACTTTCGCGGTATAATTATTCCCACAAAATCCATCCGTTGCCGCCCTGACGCTCGCGCGAGCGTGACTCTCGCATCGACACGCGTTCGCCGCCGGCTGTGGTATCGTCGTCGACCGGGCGAAAGCGACGAAAGCGGACATTCTTTATATATTATATATATTCGGTATCTTTGAAACGAAACGAGATATCTTTTCTGTGTGAGTAACGCGCGAAAATGTTTCTCTCTTTAAAAGCGCTCGCGTCGCCTTTGCGAGCGACACCGAGAAGGATGAGAACCGAAGAAGGAAAAAGTTCGAGCGCGTCTCGACTCTCTCTCTCTTTATTCGTGCGCGCACCGCCGCGCGCTTATCTCTCTTTTATGTGTGCGGGGAAATGGAGAGCGCGTCGCTTTCTTTCTTTCTGTTGTGCCTCGAAACGGAAAAACGTCTGAAACCCTAAACAGAAAATGAAGACAAAACTTCACATCGCAAAGCGCGTCGTCGCATATAACGACGCGCAACTGTAGAAAAACAAACCCGAACTCGCGCGAAATATATATATATATAGAGAGAGAGAGAGAGGCGTCTCGAGATAACGACGACGACATCGATGATGATGATGACGACGACAAAGACGAGCGCGCGGGATAGAAGAAGAGAGCGTCGGAATTCGTCTTTGTCTTTATTCCGATTCTGCGTCGTGTTGTTGTTGACGATGTCGTTCTTTTACTTCGGCGTGACGCACATTCGAGCGGAAAAAGAGGCGGTCGGCGCGTGCGAAAACACGAAACAACCGCCCATGCGCGCGTCTTTGACGTTTTGCGACGACTATCGCGCGTCCACGTGCTGCAGCTCGCAAGATACCGACAGAATGCTGATTCATCACGTGGAGATGCAAAGGCAATCGGTCTCGCCGACGTGCGCGGCGCTGTACAGTCGATTCGAATGCAGCAAGTGCGACGGGAGAAATTTAGGGCGAGGCGGGTTAGTTGAGAGGAGTTATGGCGGTGGGAGTGGAAGTAGTGGGAGTAGTAAATCGAAGAGTGGTAATAACGGTAGCAGCGATAGATTTAAAGTGTGCGCTTCGTACGCGAAACAGTTGTACAAAGCGTGTAAGGAGGAGTATTTCGTGGAAGGCGTCGGCGGCGCGGCGACTGGGATCTTGACGCCGTGTAAGAGCACGGACGCGATTTGCGCGACGTTGGAAGAATTTAGCGGAGATTGGAGAGAGGCGGTGGAGATGATGGGTGCGGAAGTAATCGGCGGAAAAAAGAAGAGCGCGGACGAAGAAGACGAAGAAGACGACGAAGAAGACGAAATCGAAGAAAACCAATCGTCTGCACTCGCAAAAAAGGAGTGGTGTTTCGACGGTTCAGTCCCGGTCTTCAAGAAACCAAAACCAGTCAAGAAGAAACCCGCGCCTACGAAAGGCGCGACGTCAGCGTTCTCTCGACTCAAAAGCTTCCGATGGAAGAAACTCCTCACCAAGCGATTCTGGCGTCGCGACCAGAGACTCGCGAAGTTACTCGTCGTCCTCTACGCCTTTCTCGTCGCCATTTTCCTGTACAAAAAGAACAAGACGAGAATCCAAACGTTCTTTTGGAAGCGAAGGGTGGAAAATTTGCGAAGGAACGTCGCCAACGCCGCGGAGATGCGGATGAAATCCTCGTGATTTGAAACATGTCTTTTTGTAACGCGAGCGCGCTGAGAATAGTAGAGAGAAAACACACGAATGTTCGCACCAAAGCTTCACTTCAAACACGCACACACGCGCGCGTAAACACACACGTAAACAAACGCAAAGTTAATAAAAGAAATCTTCATGTTCGCCGTCGACGTCGCCGCGTCGAGTGGTGGTCGCGTCGCCGCCGCCGCGCACCGCGTGCACCGTCGCCAGTCGTCGCAGTTCTACGCGTCGTCGTCCTCTTCGTCGTCTTCGCTTCGCCGCCAAGAGGATGCCTTTTGCTGCGCTTTCCTTTCGCGAGGCGAAAACATACTTCGTCGCAGGAGCAAACGCGCGGTAGTGGCGATGGCATCGAGCAAGAAGAGACCGAAAAAACAGCGAGAGAACATCTACACGCAGCCTGATATCGGGACGACGCCGTACCAGATGAAGGACGATTTACCCGCCGTCGGTCCAGAGTTCGATTTGAGCCAAAAAAAGCAACCGGAACCGTATTTCGGCGCTGCCGCCGCGGAGAAGACGGCGACCGGCAGAAGCGAAGGAGAAATAGACATGTCGCCGGAAATGTTCGACAAGTTAATCAACATCTTTCGGCAGAAAAACGAGGAAGAGTGGATTGGTCTTTTAGCGAGCTCGGAGAAGTGGTACGACTTGTGCGACGGTTTGTTCGCGAGGATCGAAGAGAGAGTCGAGAAAGTGGACGAAGATCCCGCGGTGAAGAACAGAGACGAGGAGGAGCTGTTGTTGGCGAGATTGCTGAGAAAGTTGAAAGAGACGCACGCGAGGTGCACGAATCATCGAGATTTGTTGGAGGAACTGATGGAGAAAGACGACGACGTGTTGGAAGGTTTCGTGCCTTCTCGGCGAGGGGAGTTTACCGCGGAATTTTTCGGCTACATGACGCATAAAATCGAACGAGCGAACGAAATGAAAGATTTAGAATTGACGACAAATTTAGCGAGGATCGCGTCGAGAGTTTTAGGTATCGTCGAACAGTTCGACGAAGCTTCGAGAGACCAACAGCTCTTGGACAACGCCGCGGAGAATTTCCAAGAACTTCTCAAAGTTGACACCATCCAGGACATGGATGCGAAGATCGATGAACTCGCCTCCACGGGTAAGCTCGACCCGGCGTTAATGCTCACAGCTGCCAAAGCGTACATGTCTGTTAAGGAATCCCCATACGTCGAAGAAGAAGTGAAAGATGTCATGGTACATCTCTACTCGAAAATGCGCGACACCGTCGGACGACAACAACCGAAAGAAGTGCGCATCCTCAAACTCGTCCTCAGCGTCGACGACCCGATCGAACAAAGAAACATGCTCGAACAAGCGTTCACGCCAGGACCTGAACTCGAAAATGTCGACGGTAACGAAGACATGCTCTGGTGCACGCCGGAAAATATGCTCCAAACCATCGAAGTCATCCTCAGAACGAGAGAACAGTCCGTCGTGAAGACTTCGTTAGGCGGCGACGCGGCGAGGATGATGACCCCGGAAATCATAGAGAGAATGCAAGGATTGAAGAATTTAATCGAAGATCAGTTCATGTAGATTTCGCGTGCTTCTTCGTGCGCGACTAAATTTCCGCACAGTCTTTGTTCGCGCTTTACGCTTTCCTCGCGCCGCAGACTCTCTAAAAACCTCCTTTTTTTCCCTGCTCTTCTAAAATTTATCCACATCGACGCGACGCAATCGTCACTTTTTCTCTCGCGCGAGTCGTCGAGTAAAACAACACACGCACACAAACACCGCACCCGAAGCGCGCTGCCGCGCCCTCGCACAACACATTCTCGCGCGCGTGACTTCGTGAACTGAAAGCGGAAAAAAGAAAGCTTTTTGGATACGCATAATAAACGACGATGTTGTCGCACCGCTGTTTCCTCGGCGGAAGTAAATTGACGCTCGTGCAACGCGTTTTCGCATCGGGAGGAGGCGGCGGATTAACGACGACGACGACGCAATCCTCGTCCACGTCTTCCCTGGCCATGAAGTCCTCTTCCACGAGCGCGTCTTTCACGAGAAGCGCGAAAACGGTCGTTCGCGTGTGGAACGAATCGTCGGCGAAAAGTAGTAGGATTAGTCGACACGTCGTCCGAGCTTCTTCTTCTTCTTCCGCCGCGTCGGCGGCGGCGACGAGCGAGGCGGAACAGTCGACGACGAGGGACAATTCCGGCCGAGCCATTCGTAAACGGTTTTTGAACTTTTACGAGAACAAAGGCCACGCGATTTTACCGTCCTCTTCGTTAGTGCCAGAGGATCCGACCGTGTTGTTGACCATCGCCGGGATGTTGCAGTTCAAGCCAATTTTTATGGGTCAGAAGGAACGCGAGGTGAAATCGGCGACGACGAGTCAAAAGTGCGTGCGAACGAACGATATCGAGAACGTTGGCGTGACAGCGAGACACCACACGTTTTTTGAGATGCTCGGGAACTTTTCGTTCGGGGATTATTTCAAGAAGGAAGCGTGCGAGTGGGCGTGGGAGTTGAGTGTGAAAGAGCTCGGGATTGACCCAGAGAGGATTTGGGTGTCCGTGTTTGAAAGCGACGACGAGACGTTGGCAATTTGGAGAGACCAAGTTGGCGTTCCCGAAGCGAAGATTTTAAGAATGGGCGCGGAAGATAACTTCTGGGCGGCTGGGCCGACCGGGCCGTGTGGACCGTGTTCGGAGTTGTATTACGACTTCAAGCCGGAGTTGGGCGTAGAAGGCGTAAAGGATTTAAACGACGACTCAAGATTCGTGGAGTTTTATAACTTGGTCTTCATGGAGTTATCGAGAGACGCAGACGGGAAAACGACCCCGTTGAAGAATAAGAACATCGATACCGGGATGGGATTAGAGCGAGTCGCGCAGATTTTACAAAAGAAACCAAACAATTACGAGACGGATTTGATGATGCCGATTATCGAAAAAGCGTGCGCGATGGCAGATTTGAAGTATGACGAATGCGACGAGAAACAAAAGCGAATGTTGAAGGTTGCTGCAGATCACATCAGAGCCGTGACGTATTTAATTTCCGATGGGGTGTTTCCGTCGAACGTGGGGAGAGGATACATCGTGAGACGATTGATTCGCCGGGTCGTGCGAAGCGGTAAATTGTTAGGCATGAAAGAAGAAGGTGAGTCGAAGACGTTTACCTCTGCGATTGCAAAGGTAGCCATCGAGTTATCCTCCGAATGTGATCCGAACGTTGTGAAACGAAGCGAGAAAATCTACGCCGAGTTGGAACGCGAGGAGTTGGGCTTCAAGAAGACGCTCGCCAACGGCGAAAACTTGCTGTCGGATATCATCGCAAGAGCTAAGAAGGATAAAAATGGCGTCACTGGTGCCGAAGCATTTTTGTTGTACGACACGTATGGTTTTCCCTTAGACATCACCACGGATGTTGCCGAAGATAATAACGTGGACGTAGACGTGGAAGGATTCGAAATGGAAATGGAAAAAGCGAGAAACTTGGCGCGCGCGGCTGCAAAGACGGTAGACGTGACCGCGGGAGACGCGTTAGCACGCGTCGCGGACGATTTAAACAACGACGAGCACTCTGCTTTTATCGGATACGACAGTTTATTTTCCCGAGAATCGAAAGTTCTCGCGATTGTCAACCCGAAAACTGGTGAGATGCTCGAATGCGCCCGGGAAGGCGACGAAGTCGACGTCGTTTTAAGCCAAACGCCATTCTACGCCGAGTCCGGTGGTCAAATCGCCGACGTTGGCGTTATGATAATAGAAGATAGCAACACCGAAGTGCGCGTTTTAGACGTCCAAAAAGCCGCCTGTGGGCGCATCATTTCGCATCGCGTGCGCGTGGAATCCGGTGAAATCGTCGCCAAGACTTCCGTTTTAGAAACCAAAGTCGACAAGGATTCCAGACGAAGAGCGAAAGCCAACCACACGGCCACGCATTTATTGCAAAGTGCGTTGAAACAAGTCATGGGCGACGACGTCTCACAAGCCGGTTCTTTAGTCAGTTTTGATAGATTGCGATTTGATTTCAATTCCTCACGCGGGCCGAACCCGAAAGAGTTGGAAGAAATCGAAGCTTTAGTCAACGAGTGGATTTTCGACTCGACGAATTTGGAAGTCGCAGAGATGCCCATCGCGGATGCTAAAGCAAAAGGCGCGACGATGATGTTTGGTGAAAAGTACGGCGACGTCGTTCGGGTCGTGGACGTCCCGAACGTATCCATGGAACTCTGCGGCGGCACGCACGTCTCCAACACCTCGGAAATTTGTGGTTTTAAAATCCTCAGCGAATCTGGCATCGCTAGCGGTATTCGACGCATCGAAGCCGTCGCTGGTCCAGCCGTGATTGACCTAGTCAACACGAACGCGCAAGTTGTCAATACCTTGACGAAAAGTTTAAAAGTTAAGCCCGAGGAGATCTCCGACCGGGTAAAATCTATGCAAAAAGATTTGCTCGAGCAACAAAAATTGGCGGAAAAGTTACGAGGCGAATTAGCCGTCGCCAAGGCATCGAGCTTGAAATCTTTAGCAGAAGCGCATCCAACGGCGCAAACGCAAATCTTGGTAGCTAAAATGGACGAATTTGTTGCCCCGGACGCGTTAAAAGTCGCATGCGAGTCTTTACTCGCGGCCTTGGGCTCGGACGCTCTCGTCCTCCTCGCCTCCGCCTCCGACGACAACGCCAAAGTTGCCATCGTCTGTGCCGCCGGCGACGACGCCGTAAAGAAAGGCCTCAACGCCGGTAAAATCTGCGGTGCGACTGCAAAAGCGTGCGGAGGCGGAGGTGGTGGCAAACCCAACTTTGCGCAAGCCGGGGGAAGAGACGCCTCGAACTTGGCCGAAGCGCTCGCCGCGGCTAAAGCGAACGCGTTTGAGTCTTTGAATTGAACAAATAACACGTAACTTGATCTATCTATCACGCATATTTATAGCGCAGAAATAAGAATTGTAATAGAACGTTATCAACGAGAGAAAGAGAGAGAGAGAGATACATAGAGAGAGAACCGCATTCGTTCGCGCGCGCCTTTTTAGTGAAGGAGCTCCAGCTCTTCAGCTCACATGTGCTCATCAGGTCATCACTAAAAATTTTCAAAAACGGGAACGAGTGCACTCATTTCCGCCATTACAAAAAAAAAAATCACGCGCGAAACAAAACATGCCGCAAATACAGTACAGTGAAAAATACTACGACGACGTCTACGAGTACAGGTGCGCGAGACTTATATTCTTTTCCGCGAGAATGCGCGGAGCGAGATGCCATCGGATGTTCGCATCGACGAGGAAACGAGCGCGCGCGCGCGGAGATTTTTTTCATTTTCTCGTGGGCGCTTAAATCTTTTTGGTCGAGAGGAGTGTTTTTGAAAATTTCAAGAGCGCTGCTCGAGCGCGCGCGGTGTTCGCGGACGCGCGAAGGAAACGAAACGGATGAGAAGCGAGCGCGACGACGCGCAGCTTTTTCTCGTTCGCGCGCGTTTCTGGGTTTTTACGAGGGAAGCGCGGGTGATTTTTTACCGCGTTTTGTCCTTCTCTCTCCTCTTTCTTCGTAAAACGGGTCGCTGACGAAAACAACTTCTCTCTCTCTCTTTCTCTCTCTTTCCTTTCGCGAACAGACACGTGGTGTTACCGCCGGATATCGCCAAGTGCTTGCCGAAGAACAGATTGTTGTCAGAGGTGCGTCGCTTTTTGCAGACTTTCTTCTCGTCGGAGAGACGCCGCGATTCTTTTTTCTCTCTCTCTCTCCGTTCTTTCTTTTCCCCTCGTTGTGTGTTGTCTTTTGAAAATAGAGCGCGCGCGCGAGAAATGTGAGTTTAGAAGTATACTCATCAGACGTGTTTCTCATTCTTTTCTAACGCTCGAAACAGACGGAATGGCGAGGATTGGGCGTGCAACAATCTCGCGGGTGGGTGCATTACGCGATTCATCGACCGGAGCCGCACATTATGCTCTACCGAAGACCGCTGAACTACGGACAGGCGCCGTTGCAAGACGCGAACAAATAATGATAGTAACAACACCAACACAAATACATATAAAGAAAAGGGGAGATTAAGAATCAAAAATTACTCATCATAGAAACTCACATAGCCACGTGGAAGGAGAGGGAGCGGGAGAAGACGCCCTCTCGACTATTATATTGTAACAATACTAAAAATTAACTCGTTCGATTAGGAAAAAATCAAAGGAAAGAGAGAGACGCGGAAATCACGTTTAATAATAATAATACAGCAGAGAAAACATCTGAAGACGCACTCTCTTCGTTTAACATCGACGCATGACCTTATTATTCTTATTAAAACGCGCAACACTTTTTACAAACTAAACATTTTGGGTTGATGACTCTTTTTTAAACTTACGCGAACTCGTTCGGAGGTTGATACGGCGGCGGCGCGTTCGGGTCTCTCGGCGTCTCTTGCACGTCGTCCAGTCTCACGCCCACGCCCGGAGACGAATACTGTTGTTGCTGTTGCTGCTGCTGTGTTCCTAATTGTTGTTGTTGTTGTTGTTGCCCATCGAACGCGTCGTTCGCGCCCCAATCCGTGCTCCACATCTTCGACCAAACGAAGAATTGAGGCACTCTCATGAAGAACAAGAAAATCACGCACGCCAAAGTCCACTTCGTCCTCGCCGTGGAAGCTTCTTTCGCGTACGTCGACATCCACACGATATCGCATATCGTCAGTGGCAAAATTGAAACGGTCAAATACTTCATCAAATTCGCACTCTTCGTCTCGTACGACACCAACGCCAACAAGCCAAACATCGTGCTGATGGCGCACCACTGTCCGCCGAACCACCCCAAAGCGCCGAGTATCCCGAGCCATATTTGCACGTTGGTCATGAGCGTGGAGTATCCCAACGCGTCGGAGTACGAGATTTGGGGCACCAAAGACGCGCAGGTGTCGATTATTTTCTGCACCATTCGTGCGTGTGTGTAAGTGTAAGGGTGCGTTGTTATTAATATTCGTTGTGCAGCGTTTAGCGCGAAAATGCAGATTTTGATTTTTTTTCCAATTCGCATTTTCACTGAAACCCTAAACAATATCTCACAAAAAAGCCTCGACACACCACGCGCGCGCGCGAAAGAAGAAGAAGAAGAAGAAGAAGAAGAGAAAAGAGAGAGAGAGATGTTCGCCTCGACTTCCTCTCCGTTGCGTTTGAACAACAACAATATTAACCGGCG
>Ga0181600_10003300_pt1 | contig 12351 bp, 9 predicted proteins | sample 041ome_2_FD_132982 | JGI IMG/M metagenome (GOLD analysis project Ga0181600, IMG submission 132982) | Coastal salt marsh microbial communities from the Groves Creek Marsh, Skidaway Island, Georgia - 041406US metaG (megahit assembly) | ecosystem: Environmental > Aquatic > Marine > Intertidal zone... | reverse complement strand
GCGTGCTGTCGCGCGCTGCGCAAACCAGATAATAGGCGCTGCGCCATGGGATCTAGATCGTGATGACGACGATGCGACAATAAGGACTGAACCATGCGCGGCGATAATCGTTGCGCCACCAAAGCCAGCCGCGCACGTCCTGTGCGGGTCGAGTGAGTGAGCCCCAGCGACAGGCGTTGCGCCAGCATATCGAGCGTTTGTGAAGCCCCCGCCATCAACTCGGAAGGACGTGGCAAGCCCCGCGCCAGACCCTGCAAGTGCATCCGCCCCTGACGCGCAACGCGTATAACGGCCTGCTCGAGACGATATTGATTATTTGCAATTATTGCCCGCAACTCACTGCGCACAGGCACCGCCATTTCGGCGGCGGCCGTTGGCGTCGGCGCGCGCTGATCGGCGACATAATCAATCAAGGTCGTATCTGTTTCGTGTCCAATGGCAGAAATAATGGGAATGGCCGAGCGGGCCACGGCCCGCACCACCGCCTCCTCATTGAACCCCCACAAATCCTCCAAACTTCCCCCACCGCGCGCCACAATAATCAGGTCCGGCTTGGGAATATCGCCCGATAACTGATTAAACCCATCAATGGCTGCCGAGACCTCGGTTGCACAGCTCTCCCCTTGAACGCGAACTGGCCACACCAAAACATGACGCGGAAAACGGTCTGCCAATCGATGCAATATATCGCGGATCACCGCCCCCGACGGGCTGGTGACAACCCCAATGGTTTGCGGCAAATAGGGCAAAGGTTTTTTGCGAAGCGGATCAAACAAGCCTTCGGCTTGAAGTTTTTTCCGGCGTTCCTCGAGCAACGCCATTAAGGCACCGGCACCAGCAGGCGCCATGGATTGAACAACCAATTGATAGCGTGACTGGCCTGCAAAGGTCGTGAGATTGCCGGTGCAGATCACCTCTAATCCTTGCTCGGGCTGGATCGCCAAACCTAGCGCAACGCCCCGCCAACAGACCGACGCGAGTACAGATTTTTCATCCTTTAAATCAAAATACAAATGGCCCGAACTCGGTCGCGCCACCCGGCCCACTTCACCGCGGACACGAATATGCTCAAAATTTTGTTCAACTTGTCGTTTGATCGCATTGGAGAGTTCGCTGACGCTCAAGGCGCTATCATTAGCCCGGGTCGGCTCGGAATTTTGATCCGATATGACGAGATCATCGGATGGCGTTTGTCCATTGCTCATCTATTTTTCCCGTCTATTTTCCTTCGGCGATCCACCAATTTGTCCATCTATTCCCCAGATCCCATAACTGGACAGTCTGAGGACAGTTGTTTATGTCATCATGTTAGTCTAACGCAGCAGAATCAGATTGTCATTGTTGACGCTCAAAAACCCGACCCTTGAGGATAGTATGACCGACGAACAGATGAATATTTTGGTAATTGGCAGCGGCGGTCGTGAACATGCGCTGTGTTGGAAGATCGGTCAAAGCCCGCTTGTGCGCGCGCTTTATTGTGCGCCAGGCAATGGCGGCACCGGCGGAGTGGCGCAAAATGTCTCCCTCGACATTGACAATCATGCCGCTGTGATCGCTTTTTGCCGCGAGAAAAATATTGGGCTTGTGGTTATCGGACCCGAGGCGCCTTTGGTTAAGGGTCTGAGCGATGATTTACGCGCCGCTGGTATTCTGGCCTTTGGGCCAAGCGCTGCAGCCGCACAATTAGAGGGCTCGAAAGGGTTCACGAAAGCGATTTGCTCCGAGGCCAATATCCCCACAGCGGCTTACGCGCATTTCGATACGGCTGCATTGGCCCATGACTATCTTAATCAGCAAGACATGCCCATTGTCATTAAGGCCGATGGTCTGGCTGCGGGCAAAGGGGTGATTATCGCTGAAACAGCTGAGCAGGCCCATAATGCCATTGATCTGATTTTTGAAGGCGGCTTTGGTGCCGCCGGCGCATCGGTTGTCATCGAGGCGTTTATGGTCGGCGAAGAAGCTAGTTTTTTCGTTCTCACGGATGGGGTGAACGCTGTGCCCATGGCAACGGCGCAAGATCACAAGCGCGTTGGCGAGGGTGATACCGGGCCTAATACGGGGGGCATGGGAGCCTATTCGCCGGCAGCCATTATGACGCCGGCGCTGATTGAGCAAACCATGACCGAAATTATCACGCCCACCTTGCGCACATTGGCGGCCCGCGGAACCCCGTATCAAGGGGTTTTATATGCGGGGCTCATGCTAACCGATGAGGGGCCTAAGCTGGTTGAATATAATGCGCGGTTTGGTGATCCCGAATGTCAGGTTTTAATGATGCGCTTGGCGAGCGACATTGTTCCTGCCCTCATTGCAACAGCCCAGGGCGATCTCTCTAACCTGACACTCAACTGGCACGCCGACTATGCGGTGACCGTGGTGATGGCCGCTCAAGGCTACCCCGGCGCTTATGAAAAAGGATCCGTCATTTCAGGATTAGATGCCGCCGAAGCCGATGGCGCACAGGTTTTTCACGCCGGAACGCAATTGGATGGTGACAAAATAACTGCAACGGGTGGGCGGGTGCTGAATGTGACGGCCCGAGGAACAAGCATAATCGAGGCCCAAGCCGCCAGCTATGCGGCCCTCACCAAAATTAACTGGCCCGAGGGTTTTTTCCGATCAGATATTGGCTGGCGGGAAATCCAGCGCCATAATGCTGACTAATTCGGGCGGTACCGGTCGGGCTGTATAGGGCCCGAAATTTAAATCATCAGCGAAGCGCGCTGAATAATAGGATTGATGTAAAGGGAGCGATGACATGTCAGATGAAGGGACAGAAAAATTTGGGGGCACCAAAGAGGTCGAAGAAAACCATGCCTTTGATGTCAAGCGGCTCGAGGCCTATATGCACGCGCATGTTGAGGGTTTTCAAGGCCCGCTTGACGTGCGTCAGTTTAAAGGCGGGCAGTCCAATCCAACCTATCAGCTGATTACACCCACAAAAAAATATGTGATGCGGCGCAAGCCCCCTGGAAAATTATTGCCATCGGCCCATGCGGTCGATCGCGAGTATCGTATTATCACCGCTTTGGGCAAGGTCGATTATCCCGTCGCCAAGACCTATTGTTTATGCACGGATGATGATGTCATTGGCACCATGTTTTACATTATGGACATGGTGGAGGGACGAATTTTATGGGATCCCAATTTACCCGACATCCCCCGAGAAAATCGGCGGGCGATTTTTGAAGCTAAAATCGAAACCCTCGCCAAATTGCACAAGGTGGATTACCACGCTTTGGGGCTCGATGATTTCGGCAAACCCGGCAATTACTTCAGCCGACAGATCTCCCGCTGGACCAAACAATATGTGGCCTCGGAGACACAAAGCATTGAGAGCATGAATAAGCTCATCGATTGGTTACCCAATAATATTCCAGCCGGCGATGAAACATCGATCGTGCATGGTGACTATCGTCTCGACAATATGGTTTTGCATGCTGAGAAGCCTCAAGTGATCGCCGTTCTGGATTGGGAGCTATCAACCTTGGGGCATCCCTTGGGCGACTTCACCTATCATTTAATGCAATGGTACTTGCCAGCGGAGGGCGCATCGACCAACTCCCTTCAGGGCATCGACTTTGCTGCAGAAAACATTCCGACCGACCAGGAATATACGGCCCTCTACTGCCAACATACGGGGCGTAACGGAATTGATAATCTCGACTATTATATTGCCTATAACATGTTCCGGCTGGCCGGTATTTTACAAGGCATTGTCGGTCGGGTGCGCGATGGAACAGCGTCAAATGCGCATGCCGCCGCCATGGCCGATCGGGTGAAGCCCTTGTCAGATATGGGATGGCATTACGCGCAAAAAGCCGGCGCTGTTTAAGCGGGGCGCACAAACAGCACTTGGCTGTCGCCATAGTCGCGTTGATCATCTACGGAAAAGCCATCCGGTATTTTAATATCGGCACGGCGCGATTCTTCAATGCAAATCACTGCCTTTGGCGTCAACCAGCCTCCCGCTTCGAGGCTTTGCAAGCATGGCTCAACTAAATTGCGCGCATAGGGTGGGTCCATAAAGACGAGGTCAAAGCGGGTCGCCATAGGAGATGCCCCCAGTCGCTGACCGTCGCGCTTGAGAATGCGGCTACGACCCATCATATCCAAGGCCTCGCCATTGCGCCGAATGGCAGCGCGCGCCGCCATATCCGTATCAACAAAGACGGCAAAGGATGCGCCCCGAGATAAAGCCTCGAAGCCAAGCGCGCCCGTTCCCGCAAAAATATCTGCGACCCGATAATTAGGGGGTAAATCATATTGGTTAAGAATTGAGAAGAGCGATTCGCGCATGCGATCGCTGGTCGGCCGAGTGGCTTTCGGCACGGGTGCCGGCAATACGCGCCCCCGCAAATGACCGCCGACGATCCGCATGTCACGACCGACGCGCAGACCGGCCCGCAGGGGGGCGCTCAGCCCGATGGGTCGCATCATAGCCTTCTGCAAAATCAGCCCATTTTGCCCCGAGCTGTTGACGCAGAATTCTGCGCGGCACTTCCTCGACCTGCCCCACCGGCAAATGACCCAATTGGAACGGTCCAAACGACAGTCGAATGAGGCGGTTCACTGTCAGCCCTAAATGCGCCAGCACTTTTTTAATCTCCCGATTTTTACCTTCCCGAAGGCTCATGCTCATCCACGCATTATTGCCTTGCTGACGCTCCAAGTCCGCATGAATTCCCCGATACTCGATCCCTTCAATGGTAATCCCGTTTTTAAGGGCTGCTAAAGCGTCAGGATCGGGCCGCCCGAAAGCACGCACGCGGTAACGCCGAAGCCAGCCTGTTTCGGGCAATTCGAGATACCGCTTCAGGGCGCCATCATTGGTGAGCAATAACAAGCCTTCGGTATTAATGTCCAAACGTCCTACAGAGTGAAGCCGCGGCAAGGTGGGGGGTAAATCGGCAAAAATGGTCGGACGCCCTTGGGGATCGCGCGCACTGGTGACACGCCCTGTCGGCTTATGAAACCGCCAGAGGCGTGGCGGATCGGGTGCCGCGAGGGGTTTTCCGTCTACGCGAATATCTTGGCCGCGTTGAATATTGACAGCCGGTGATGTGAGCTGGCGGCCATCAACGGTCACGCGCCCCGCACTCACCCATTCCTCAGCCTCGCGCCGCGAACATAAGCCTGCCCGCGCGATCACCTTGGCTATGCGTTCGCCCTCATACGCCGAAGCCGGCTGCGGAGAGGCAGCCCGACGCGGTTTTGCGCGGAACGTCTCCGCCGCGCGTTTGGGCCGCGATGCGCTCTTGGCACCTTTCTGAGCCGCACCGCGCCCTTGATTTTGATTATTTCGGGACTGTTCCGACTTTTCCCCCTCCCGCCGCGCAGAAGGGTTCGAACCCTTGGCGAGCCGCGAGGAGGACCGTTTTGCCGAGCGCGGCGTAGGGCCTTGTGCTGATGCGCTTTTGGATGAGGGGCGTTTCGATTTATCTGACATAAATCTATCTAGCATAGCGCGCCTAAATATGACTAGCGTTTGTGGCGCGTCCAGGTGCAAAGATATTTCACGCGGGCTAAGTGCAGATCAACTAATGACTCGCGAAAAATTTCCGTGTTAGATCAGCTGATGGATCCTATGAAACGCGCCCTCGACCTCGCTTATCTTGCTGCCGAGCATGACGAAGTCCCTGTCGGGGCGGTTATTGTCGACCCCAATGGAAAAATTATTGCCGAAGGGCGCAATAGAATGCGGGCGCACTCCGATCCGACCGCCCATGCTGAAATCGTCGCCATTCGAGCTGCGGCTCAATTTCTGACAAATGAGCGGCTTCTCGATTGCGATCTCTATGTCACCTTGGAACCCTGCGCAATGTGTGCCAGTGCGATTGCACATGCCCGCCTTCGCCGCCTGTATTTTGGGGCCGCAGACCCCAAGGCCGGCGCTGTTGAAAGCCAGCTGTTTTTTTTCGATCAGGCAAGCTGTCATCACCGCCCAGAGGTATATGGGGGCATTCGTGCACAGGAATGTGGGCAAATCCTGCGTGATTTTTTTGCTGTGCGGCGAAATAACCTAAGATTTTGATGCACAAAGCAAGAATAGTCTGATTAAATATCGCCACATGACACGTATAGACGGAGGGAGCTGTCCATGATTTTTGAACATAATGAAAAAACCAAAGAACTGATCGCACGCGTTGAAGCCTTTATGGACGCGCATATCTATCCGAACGAAGAGACTTACGCGAAGCAGATGGAGGGCTTCGGCACCAACCGCTGGCAAGTTGTTCCGATTTTAGAAGAACTCAAGGAAAAAGCGAAAGCTGAGGGTTTGTGGAACCTGTTTTTGCCTGAAAGCGAATTGGGCTTCGGGCTCACCAATGTTGAATATGCTCCTCTGTGTGAAATTATGGGCCGGGTTGGCTTTGCCGCCGAAGTGTTCAATTGCTCGGCACCCGATACCGGCAATATGGAAGTCCTTGAGCGCTATGGATCTCCTGAACATAAAGAGCAATGGCTGAAGCCGCTCTTGGCCGGCGAAATTCGCTCTGCCTTTTTGATGACCGAGCCTGCCGTCGCTTCTTCCGATGCCACCAATATCGAAACGCGGATTGAGCGTGATGGCGATCATTATGTCATTAATGGTCGCAAATGGTGGTCATCGGGTGTTGGTGATCCGCGCTGCAAAGTCACCATTGTAATGGGGAAGACCAATTTCGATGCCGCTCCGCACCAGCAACAATCTCAAGTTTTGGTCCCCTTAGACTCACCCGGCATTGAAGTCGTGCGGATGTTGCCTGTGTTTGGCTATGATGATGCACCGCACGGGCATGCCGAAGTTATTTTGAAAGATGTCCGCGTGCCTGTTGAGAACTTACTTCTCGGCGAAGGTCGAGGGTTCGAGATTGCACAAGGCCGGCTTGGCCCAGGGCGGATTCATCACTGCATGCGCACCATTGGTGTCGCTGAACGGGCGCTTGAAAAAATGTGTACCCGTCTGTTGTCGCGGGTCGCATTCGGCAAGCGCGTGGCAGATCACAGCATTTGGGAACAACGTGTTGCCGAAGCGCGCACCAATATCGAAATGTCGCGCCTGCTGACCATGAAGGCCGCCTATATGATGGATACGGTTGGCAATAAGGTTGCCCGCAGTGAGATCGCTCAAATTAAAGTGGCGGGACCGCGGATTGCTTTGCAGATTATTGATGACGCCATTCAAGCCCATGGCGGCGGCGGTGTGACCAGTGATTTCGGATTAGCCCGTATGTATGCGGGTATTCGAACCTTACGTCTCGCCGATGGACCAGACGAGGTGCATAACCGCACCATCGCGCGTCTTGAATTCCGCAAATATACCGAGGGTAATGACGCCAGTCTAAAGACGCTCGACGTCCCCAGAGGTTAAGTCTCTAGCGACGACCAAAGAGACGTTCAATATCAGCGAGGGCCAACTTAATATAAGTTGGCCTTCCATGATTGCATTGCCCCGAATGCGGCGTCGCCTCCATATCGCGCAATAAGGCATTCATTTCCTCACCCGATAAGCGGCGCCCCGCCCGGACCGATCCATGGCATGCCATGGTGCCGCAAATATCCTCAAGTCGATCCCGGAGCGATAGAGCCTCGCCGAAATTCTCGATTTCAGACGCCATATCCCGCAATAAACCGGCGGCATCAACTTGCCCCATGAGGGCCGGAATTTCGCGCACCAGAATAGTTTGATGGCCCTCTTGTTCACCCCCAAAGGCTTCAACCACAAAGCCTAATTCTTGAAGCTCGCTCGCCCGCGCCAAAATGGCTTCAGCGCCCGCCACATCGAGGCTCACCACTTCCGGGATCAGCAAAACCTGCCGGCGGATCCCGGTTTCGGCTAATTGGTTTTTCATACGTTCATAGACCAGACGTTCATGCGCCGCGTGCTGATCAACAATCACGAGGCCGTCATGGGTTTGCGCAATAATATAGGTTTCATGAAGTTGTGCCCGCGCCGCGCCCAATGGACGGCTCTCACCGACCATGCCCGCCATTTGGCGCGCCGATCCTTCCTCAAATCCTGCAGGCCCATCTTCCAAAAACGCCGAAGGGGCGGGCGCGTGTCCCGAAACATTCGGTGTCGAATTGAGAAATGAACCCGACGCAGAATCGAACCTCGCACTGGGAGGTGCGGCCGGCATTAAACCAAGGTCCAGCCCCTGCGAATACGAAGCTGCGGGATAGATTGCCCCTCCGCCGCCTGCTGCAAATCGTGACAGGGCATGATCCGCCACACGGGTCGACGCCCGATGGCCGGCAGCGGTGATGGCCGCGCGGAGGCCGCCCACCAACATGGACCGGATCGCGGCCGGATCGCGAAACCGAATTTCGGTTTTGGCTGGATGCACATTCACATCCAAATCCTCGGGAGGCACATGCAAGAATAAGGCGAGCACAGGATGACGATTTCCCGCCAAAAAATCCTGATAGGCGCCGCGCACGGCCCCCGTCAGCAAACGGTCACGCACCGGGCGTCCATTGACGATGAGATATTGCTTTTGCGCGGTCGCTTGATTGAAGGTGGGGATCCCTGCAAACCCCCATAGGCGCGTTCCTTCGCGCTCGGCCGCGACGGGCATCGCATTCGGCGCGAATTCGTGACCCATAATTTCACCGAGGCGATGCAAGGTTGCTTGCTCACCTGTTTCGCGTGGATATGAAAATTGCGAGCGACCATCATGGGTTAATGAAAATGCAATTTCTGGATGTGCCATTGCCAAGCGCCGAACCACATCACTAACCGCCTGACTTTCTGCCCGATCTGACTTTAGAAATTTGAGACGCGCCGGCGTGGCAAAAAATAAATCAGCGACATCGACACGCGTGCCGACGGCCCCCGCTGCTGGTGTGACAGCACTCACCGTTCCGCCTGACACAGATATTTGCGAGGCCGTGTCAGCACCTTCAGGGCGCGAGGTGATGGTTAATCGCGCAACGGCACCGATCGACGGCAACGCCTCTCCGCGAAACCCTAGCGAGGTGATGGCAAACATATCTTCATCACCATCGACAAACGGCATTTTCGATGTGGCGTGGCGCTCAACCGCAAGGGCGAGATCCTGACCAGACATGCCGCAGCCATTATCCTCGACAATGATGCGCGTTTTTCCGCCGGCAGTCAGGGAGATCCGAATATCCTGTGCGCCGGCATCGATTGCATTCTCCACCAGCTCTTTCACAGCATTTGCCGGCCGCTCAACAACTTCGCCGGCGGCAATTCGATTTATGGTTTCGTTCGACAGTCTACGGATGGAGGCCATGGCCCATCATTCACGCGTCGGCATCTTCCGTCAAATAGCGTTTGGTTAAAATCTTGCTCTCTTCCACAGCTGGTTGATCAAAGGCATTTACGCCGAGCAAATCCGCCGCGAAAATGGTCTCTGCCATAAAATGCATGAAAAGCCCCCCCAATGCCGCAGCATCAAGATGCGGGAGCACCATCCAGCGGACCGGCCGCCCCTGCGCCTTTAAGGCGTCTGCCGTGGCCCGACCCTGCGCTGTGACGACATCGCCCATGGTCAATCCTGTGAGCCAACCATTAACAGGATCATCTGCCAAAATGGTGCCGGTATCTGTTCCTAAGCCTGTTTGATCAAGGGCGAGGAAACTATAAATTTTGTCATCGGCGCCATCCATATAGAGTTGCAGCTGGCTGTGCTGGTCAACCGGTCCCAGCGCATCAATCGGGGTTGCGGCCACCCCCTCTTTACCCAAACTCTCGGCCCATAATTGTCGATACCACCGACCCACTGAAGCCAGCCGATCCGAATAGGAAAATAAAACAGATTGATCGCGGCCAGCGCGCCCATGGGCCACCATCAGAGCCGCCCCATCCTCGGCGGCAATCGTGTTCCCCGAAAAATACGGCGCCATATAGTCATGGGCGCCTTGAATAACGCCGCGAATATCCAGATCGACGAGCGCTGCTGGCACCAGGCCCACATTGGTTAAAACCGAGAAGCGTCCACCGATCTCATCGACATGGTCACTGATCGGAAACTTATATTGGTCGGCTAAGCGCCGCACGCTATTGTCGCCCGTTCCCGCAATCGCCGCGATGTGCTGGCTCGGTTTAACGCCCGCACTCGTCATCCGGGCCAATATGGCAGCAAGCTGAAAAACCGTTTCCGGCGTATTGCCAGACTTGGAAATCGCTAGAATGCCGGTCTCAGACCACGTGATCATTTGCAACATTTGTGAAAAACTCTGCGGATCCAGATTATCCACAAAGACCAGTTGACGCTCTGAGGTCTCTGGGCGATTGGCATAAAAGACTTGCCCCCCGAGAGAAGAGCCACCCGTACCCAAAATAATTATTTTAGAAAACGGCCTCAAATGATCGGCGCACCGCTCAATATCCTCATAGTCCGGCTCGGGACGAAAATGCGGGAGAGGGCTTTTCAGATAGTGCTCGGCCAAGTCGCGCAAGCGCCCCCTGTTTTGTGCACACTCCTCGGATAAGAGGGCTCGCGCCTGATCCGCATCAACCTTCATATTTATCTCTCATATGTTAACCTAAAAAACCGCAGTCGATGACCCGGCAAAGATGATCGAGACTTTACTGTCCTATTCGTTTATATGCAAAGTCAACATAGCATTTTGTATGATTTCAGTTATAAAAATGGCATGAAAGATATTGATCATATGGCGCATCGCCTGCTGGGCATCGGCGCTCTAGCGGGCACTTTGATTGCACTCACGGGTTTGATTTCAGACAAGCCCGAACAGAGCTATGTTGCTGAGGCCGTCGCCTATGTGAACGGCGCGCCCATTTCTGAAGCGGACATCGCGCTCATTGCCGAACGCTTACCTGACAGCCTCTCACAAAACGAACGTCGTGCACGCGCGTTAGAGCTTCAGATTGAGAATGTGCTGTTGCTCCAAGAGGCTGAAAAATTATCTTTGGTCGATGAGGATGCCGATGTGCAAACGGCCATTATGAATAATTTAATTCGGCGCTATGCCTATCTCGATGAGCGCCTGCCCATCTCAGAAGCGGCGCTCGAACAATTTTACGCTGAAAATAAAGACCAGTTTGGCGTTGTTAAAGCGCTGCGGCTGGAACAAATTTTTGTTGCTCGATCACAGCCCCGTGGTGAGCAGTTGGATGAGCAAGAAGATGCACAGGCGAATGCACAGGCGGATGCATCATCGAATGAACGCCTCGGCGTTATTCGCTCGGCCATTATGGCGGGTCAGAGCTTTAACGCCATTGCAGATCGTCTAGGCGATCCCTCCCCTCTGAATTTTCCCCGTGGACTTGTGGGAACTAATCAGCTGAGCCGCATCTTGCCGGCACCTCTCTACCAATATGTCGTACGCTTACAGGCGGGCGCGGTGACCGATGCGATCGAGACTAAACAAGGCTGGGTGTTCTTGCATATTGCCGAGCGTCAAACCGATGCAGCTCCCCCGCTTACAGAAATTCGCCCAAACCTGATTGAGGCCATGGAACAATATATTCTCCAAGACACTCGGTCGGCGCGTATTGAAGACCTGAAGCAAAATGCGTCGATCCGTTTCCAAGATGATACGGCCCATGAATGACACGCGACTGCGGGGGATCCGTTTTTTGATCATGACCTGCGTCATGATCTGCGCTTTTATTCTGCCCTCCCAAGCATCCACCACCCAAACCACGGCCCATTGGAATGGTCGGGAAATTCAGCTGATCTCACTGCATCCGCATAATCGATCGATCGCTGACGCACAGCGCATTGAAGATCAGATCATTATTTTCCAACTTGATCGCCCGTGTGCGGCAAGCCCGTCCACCCCGGAGCGTTTGACGGAAACCGCAACCGACCGCCTTGTGACCGTGCGAAACTTTAAATGCTTGAACGAAGATACACCCTTTGTGATCGCCGATCCGGGCTTTGACGATGTCCATACTCGGCGACATTTATCCATTGGTTTGCAAGGGGCCCGGACAACAAGCTCCGGCGTTTTAAATCAGGCCTATCATTCGGCGCGGGTGAGCCATTTGGGAGGCGGAGAAATTGCGATTAGCGGTTTTGCGATGGAAACCATGATCGCGCGGTTTACCGAGATCTTGCCTGATATTGTGACCTCGGGAACATTATTTGCGAGCCTCGCTGTGGCGATGCTCGCCACATCGGGGGCCTCAGCTCCTTCACTTCTATTTCCGTTTCTCATCGGTTTAAGCCTGGCTTTCGCCGTGACCCCCATGCTGTCACAGCCGCGAACTGATATGATTTTCGTCGTCATTGGCCTGTTGATTATGGGGCGGGCGAGTTTTGATGTTCTATCGCGAACACATCATTGGGCGCTGATCGCTCTTATGACGGCCCTCCTACTTATGATCGGTGCCGCCGGGGGCCTTCTTGGACATGGCGTATTTATGCT
>Ga0181600_10003290_pt1 | contig 12365 bp, 10 predicted proteins | sample 041ome_2_FD_132982 | JGI IMG/M metagenome (GOLD analysis project Ga0181600, IMG submission 132982) | Coastal salt marsh microbial communities from the Groves Creek Marsh, Skidaway Island, Georgia - 041406US metaG (megahit assembly) | ecosystem: Environmental > Aquatic > Marine > Intertidal zone... | reverse complement strand
TGCTTCACTTTATGCTTTAGAAACTTTGACAGGGACCAATATTCAAGTCGAAATAAACGCCTGATAGCATTTAATACCCCGTTTACGCCTAGTAAAATTGTGTATAAACCATCGCCGATAAAGGCCAACCACCTTACATGTTGAATGACACTATCAAACAAATCACCGTGCATGACCCATATTTTTTTGCCGTTTTTAGTGATGTGAATATCATCCATAACGATTTTGATTTCGCCAAATTTATGCTCAACAAACTGTCTGATAAGATCGTCATGGTTCCCTGGTATGTAAATAACTTCGGTACCAGCACGTGATTTTTCCATTATTTTTTGCATCACATCATTATGTTCTTGCGGCCAATACCATCTTTTTCTAAGTCGCCAGCAATCAATAATATCTCCGACAAGATAAAGCTTTTTAGAATCCGTTATAGATAGGAAATGCAGTAATTCAACTGCCTTTGCACCCTTGCTGCCAAGGTGCACATCTGAGATCCAAATAGTCTCATAGTCATGAATTATGTGTGATTCGGGTAACACGGGCTTTCCTTAAAATGATAGCAAAACGCCTTGCGGTTAAAATAGGATTGACTAACCAGACATTGAAACTGTCTTAAATTTGAGTGTTTTGTGCAAACTCGAATACTTTATATAGACAAGTATGAGCAATAATACGAGGTGTAAGTAAAACCTTTATGAATAAAAAAGTGAAAAAATGAATTTTATTTCTAAGGGTCCCTTGAAAATGAGTGTTGAGCATCATCATTTAAACAAAGTAGAATTAAATAGGTAGTATCTTAACTATATCCTATTTTGTTGTGTGATATTATAAACTATCTGAAATTTTTTCTCTGAAAGTCTCTGCATGAGTTCAATCATATCTGTTAAAAACCTGACAAAAACTTATGATAATGGTTTTCAGGCACTTCGCAACTTATCACTCGAAATAGAAGAGGGTGAAATTATTGCATTACTTGGACCAAATGGAGCTGGTAAAACAACGCTTATTTCCGCTATTTGCGGATTATTATCAGTCCCTAAAAATACGATAACAGTTGGCGGGTTTGATGTTTCAGTAGATTATAGAAACAGCAGATCGCTGATTGGCCTTGTTCCACAAGAGATTACAATTGAGCCTTTTGAGACCGTTAAAAATGCGGTTAGTTTTTCGCGCGGTTTATTTGGCAAGAGTAGAAATAACGCATATATTGATCAGCTTTTAAAAGATTTATCACTTTATGATAAAAAAGATGATAAGAATATGACGCTTTCTGGCGGCATGAAACGCCGTATTATGATTGCAAAAGCATTAAGCCATGAACCTAGAATTTTATTTCTCGATGAGCCGACAGCAGGCGTTGATGTAGAACTGCGTAAAGATATGTGGGAGGTGGTAGCCAAATTACGAGAAACCGGTGTTACAGTAATCCTTACAACCCACTATATTGAAGAGGCTGAGGAAATAGCCGATAGGGTTGGTGTGATAAATAAAGGAGAATTACTTCTTATTGAGGGCAAAAATGAGTTGATGCAGCGTATGGGCTCTAAGAATCTTACCATTGAGCTACAAAACCCCGCAACAGAAATTCCATCATCTCTATCGCATTATAATTTAACATTAAGTGATGATGGATTGCGGCTTAATTATCACTATGATGTAAGAGCGCAAAAGACAGGTATTGTGGATTTGCTGTCAGAATTAAGAAAAGCATCATTTAGACTTCGGGATCTTCAGACTTCACAAAGCTCTCTCGAAGAAATTTTTGTGAATCTGGTTAGGGACTAATTTTATGAATTTTTATGCAATTACTGCGATTTATAAATTTGAAATGGCACGAACTTTTCGAACCCTGCTTCAGTCAATAATATCACCTGTAATATCAACAGCGCTCTATTTTGTGGTTTTTGGCTCTGCTATTGGCTCCAGAATGGAGCAAATAGAAAATATTGAATATGGCTCTTTTATTGTGCCAGGCCTGATAATGCTTACGGTATTGATGCAAAGTGTATCCAACGCCTCTTTTGCAATTTATTTTCCTAAATTTTTAGGAACTATCTATGAGGTTTTATCTGCTCCAGTTTCTTATATTGAAATCATAATTGGGTATGTTGGTGCTGCTGCAACAAAATCTTTCATCATTGGCATTATTATTCTTATGACAGCAACGCTGTTTGTAGATGTACAAATTAAACATCCGGTAATGATGCTTTTTCTGCTGGCACTTACATGCATCTCGTTTAGTTTGTTTGGTTTTATTCTTGGTATATGGGCAAAAAGTTTTGAGCAGTTGAACCTTGTTCCGATGCTTATTTTAACACCGCTTGTTTTTCTAGGGGGTAGTTTTTATTCAATTGATATGTTGCCTGCGATCTGGCAGCAAATTACATTATTTAATCCAGTTGTATATCTTATATCTGGACTACGATGGTCCTTTTTTGGCACAGCAGATGTAAGCATTACTTATAGTCTTATTGCGATAGGGTTGTTTACGTTTATCTGTGTTGGGATAATTAGCTGGATCTTTAATTCTGGTTATCGGCTTCGCAAATAAGAAGAAAATAATCACATATTCTGCTCCTTTTGGAAGATATTGTCACAAAACTGCTTCTTATGCGGTGGTGCAGGTAGCGGACTTAAAATTAAACAGGGCACTTTTTGTGTCGTTTTTAATAATTTGTTGATTAAACTATAACTTTATATCACCCTAAATTAGTCAATAGTCATCAAAGTTTGAGATTGATGGCAGTATGTAAACAGGTGATTACATAAAGCGGCGAGTATAACGTTATGTCTCAGGCCAATATAAAAGATCGTATTAAGGAAATGCGGCTGCGTGTATTAGCTGAACCATTAGGGGATGCTGCAGCACAAGGGGATGGCAGCAAATCGCCAAAAGAGGACATTCCAGTATTTAACATTCCAGAGGATAACAGCAAAGCCCCTATAGATAATCCTTTTATAGATGATCCAAAGACTGACACGCCAATAATAGAAAAGACCACACAAATTAAAACTGTGAAAAAACCCAAATCAGGCAAAAAGAAAACCAGTAAAAAATCGATCAAGCAAGCGCGTGAAGAGGCCACAGAAATACAAGCGGGCCTGCCACAAAAAGAGCTAAAAGCACAGGCAGATGGACAGGAACGAGAAATTCAAAATGAGCCCCATCAGTCAGATGAGAAGCGTAATAAAGAAATTAGAGAAGCCGATATAAATCGTGAGGCAGAGACTAATGAGCCTTTAGAAATAATCGAGCCAATTGCTAGAGATAATATGTCTAATGAGCATAAAAATTCGTCTGATCAGATTATTGAGCTAACGGATAAATGGGTAGAGCTTGAAGTGCGCTCTCGGCTTTCAGGGTTGGAGCAGCAGGAAAAGCAAACACGTGCCATGCTAAAAGAGATTGTTGAAATCCTAGATAGGATAGAAACGCCTAACCATAGCAACAAGGCTTTGCCAGCAGTTTCGGCAACGAAACCTGCGCCGACCTCATCGCCAGGTCAAACGCCTGAAACCAAAAAGCAACATTGGGTGGATATAATAAAACGCATATGTGTTGTGATTGGCACATTTGTTATATTTGCCAGCATAATCTGGGGCATTATGTTATATTTATTTTTTGATATTTAAGTGACCTAAAGATAGCCTATAATTATTTTATCCCTAATCCTCTGCTAGCGCAGCATCGTGAATTCGACACCAAAGCGAGATTATGATATAAAGTGCATCTGTTTTGATTAATCGGCTTTCCTGCTTACATGCAACTATTTTCAGACTCTTTCATCACCGCCTTTTATTTGATTATTTCAGGTGACCCTGATTTATTTGAGATCATTTTTCTTTCGGTTCAAGTAAGTCTGACCTCTCTGTTAGGGAGTGTTATTATAGGTCTGCCTCTTGGAGCGTTCTTGGCTATTCATCGGTTCAAAATGCGCTCAATTGTCTTGTCGGTACTGAATGCATTGATGGGGATGCCCCCTGTCGTGGTGGGATTAATCGTATATTTATATCTCTCCCGCTCTGGCCCACTTGGTTTTTTAAGTCTGCTGTATACGCCAACTGCGATGATAATTGCACAAATGCTGTTGGTGATACCGATAATTGCGGCGTTATCTGCACAAATTATCGAAGACCTGCATTCAGAATATAATGACTTATTTCGCTCTTTGAATGTCTCTACAACAAGAGCCGTATTTGCGTATATCTATGATGCAAGAATATCTCTATTAACGGTTATTCTAGCAGGGTTTGGAAGGGCAATTTCAGAAGTTGGGGCTGTGTCTATCGTTGGCGGTAATATTGACCATCTAACCCGTGTGATGACTACCGCAATTGCACTTGAAACGTCAAAGGGCAATCTCTCCTTAGCGCTTGCACTTGGCATCATCTTGTTAGCCATTGCACTCGGAGTGAATTTATTTGCTGCAAGAGCAAAATACTGGGTAATGGATAAGCAGGATGTCTAATGCAAATGTAACAAAAACGTGGTTGGAATTTAATCTATTACCAATTGAGCTTTGTTCTGTATCATTTCAGAAATCTGGGGTTTGCTTGATTGATGGCGTTTCCGTTAGGCTTAATTCTAGGGGCATTACCGTTATATTGGGACCAAATGGTGCTGGTAAAAGTATTTTATTAAGATTACTGCATGGGCTTGAGATTCCAAATGAAGGCACTGTATTGTTCAAGGGTGTTGTTGCAGACGAGACGATAAAACGCAAACAAGCAATGGTATTTCAAAATGCCGTTTTGCTCAGGCGCTCGGTAATGGAAAACCTGTCATTTGTAGCAAATCTACACAAGCCTCAAAAACCTTCTAATCTCTTAGAATTACTAGCAGAGGTTGGGCTTGCAGAAAAACAACATATGCCAGCAAGACGATTATCAGGAGGCGAGAAACAGCGCCTTTGCCTTGCGCGTGCATTGGTATCTCAACCTGAATTACTATTATTGGATGAGCCTACAGCCAGCCTTGATCCCTACTCTGTCCAGATGATAGAGACGCTGCTAATTAAATTACAGCATCAAAATACCAAGATAATTTTTATAACCCATGATTTGAATCAAGCGCGCCGATTAGCGGAAGATATTATATTTGTTCACAAAGGAAGATTAGAGGTATTTCAGCCTGCAGATAGTTTTTTTGAAAAACCAGATAGTGAATTTGCAAAAGCATTTATTGAGGGAAGGTTGATTTTTTAAATTGGTTATTTCATGCTATTGTGCATCATAGGGGTTTCCATAACCGCCACCTGAGGGTGTTGCAATAATGATTGTATCAAAAGGATGACATTTAAATTGCACCCTGCCTTCTAACTCTTCAAGACTGCCATCTGCTCGCAAAACTGCATTTCTACCAGTCTTGCCATTTGTGCCCCCATTTAAGCCTAGTGGCTCGATAATGCGCCTGCCAGATAAGATAGAGACATCCATTTCTTGAAGACAGGTTATATGCCGCTCTATGCCATCACCGCCGCGCCAACGTCCCTCTCCACCAGAGCCACGCCTGATTTTGAATAGAGTGAGCAAAACAGGATAACGTGATTCTAAAACTTCTGGGTCGGTAAGACGCGTATTGGTCATATGGGTATGCACGGCATGACAACCATCAAAGCCGTCGCCCGCACCAGCCCCGCCGCAAATCGTCTCATAATACTGGAAAGAACCAGTGCCAAAATTTAGGTTATTCATCGTGCCTTGAGCGTTTGCCATTGCATTCAAAGCTAGGAAAAGACAATCAGCAACAGCTTGACTAACCTCAACATTGCCTGCAACCACAGCAGCTGGGAAGCTTGGGGTTAGCATAGAATTTTCGGGTAGAATAATGGTAAGTGGGCGCAAGCATCCAGCGTTAATAGGAATAACCTCATCTACCATACATCTAATACAATATAACACCGCAGCTCTTGTAATAGGCTCTGGGGCATTAAAATTATCTGGTTGTTGCGGGCTGGTTCCTGTGAAGTCGATGATGGCCGTTTGCGTATTTTTATCTATTTTTATAGAGACTGAGATTTTGCACCCTTGATCAAATTCGACTTCTGCCTTTCCATCAACGAGGGCGTTAATCATACGCCTTACGCAAGTTTCTGCATAATTTTGAATATGATCTTTATAGGAATGAACGACATCATAGCCAAATTGTGAAATCATGGATTTTAATTCTAAAACACCTTTTTCATTTGCTGCAATTTGGGCTTTCAAATCGGCGATATTTTGTTCTGGATTACGACAAGGATATTTATTCTGAGTAAGGATTTCAAAAATTTCTAGATGCAGAAATTCACCGTTGCTTACTAATTTTAGATTATCCAGAATGACACCTTCATCTTCAATATGAGTAGCAAGAGGGGTCATTGAGCCTGGTGCTGTTCCGCCTATATCGGCGTGATGACCGCGTGAGGCAACAAAAAATACAGGCTGTGTATCATCTTTATCAAAGACAGGTGTAATCACAGTGATATCTGGTAGGTGTGTGCCACCACTATAAGGCGCGTTTGTAACAAAAACATCCCCTTTCTGCATTTTAGGGTGCGCTTGTATAACAGATGCAACTGATCTATCCATTGAGCCAAGATGCACAGGGGTGTGGGGCGCATTTGCAATTAAATCACCATTATTATCAAAAACCGCACAGGAAAAATCCAATCGCTCCTTAATGTTCACAGAGCGGGCAGTATGTTGCAACCTAACCCCCATCTGTTCTGCGATAGACATAAATAAGTTATTAAATACTTCTAGCAAAATAGGGTCTGCTTGTGTGCGCGTTGCTAATGTTTTGTTTGTTCTCCGCTTGCAAGACAGAATGATACAGCCATTATCATCCAGTGCTGCTTGCCATCCGGGCTGAACAAAAATGGTGCCTATTTCCTCAAGGATTAAGGCGGGCCCATTTATAATATCAGTTATAGCTATCTGATCGCGGTTAAAAAGATTTGCATCTTGCCATGAGCCAGCAAAATATATTGGCCGTTTATCGATTGGCTCAGAGTTATATTTTGAGGGGTCTGATTTAATTTTTTCAATTTTGGTTGAACCACCTCTTGCTTCAACTTCTATGAAATCAAAAATAATAGGTGTTCCTGACATTGAAAAGCCAAATTGTTCGTTATGCGCAGTTTCAAAATTTGCTTTCATTTGTGTATAATTTGAAACTGGAATTTCTATCGTACTATCGCTGTCCTTATATTTGAGATGTCCAACACAGCTAATATCAATATCTTTTACGGATATATTTTGTTTTATTAAGTTTGCTTGTGCATCTGTGCTAAGCGTCTGAATTATCACCGATAGATTAGAGAGTAGGTTTTCATCAAAGATACGCTCTATGTGTTGTTGATGGTTGGACGAAATTTCAGCTAGACCCATCCCATAAGCAGAAAGCACACCTGCAAATGGATGAAGGATAATTTTCCGCACACCAAGCAAGTCAGCAACAGCGCAGGCATGCTGGCCACCTGCCCCCCCCAAACAGGCAAGCGCATAATCAGAAATATCATGCCCTTTTTGAACGGATATTTTCTTTATCGCATTTGCCATATTCTCATTGGCGATTTTCACAAAACCCTCTGCAACCTCGCCTACAGATTTTCCAGCATCTTTTGAAATCCTATTTATTTGCTCTAATGAAATAGCTGAATTGAGGGCAGCCTTGCCGTTTGATCCAAAAAGTTTGGGGAAATATTCAGGCTGTAATCTTCCAAGGACAAGGTTGGCATCTGTTAAGCTAAGAGGACCGCCTCTGCCATAACAGGCAGGTCCTGGCGATGCACCAGCAGAATTGGGTCCAACCTGAAACCGCGCGCCATCAAAGCGAAGTATTGAGCCGCCACCAGCTGCAACTGTGTGAATTTTCATCATAGGGACGCGCATTCTAACGCCTGCAATTTCAGTATCAAATGCCTTTTCTACGTGCCCTGAATAATGCGCAACATCTGTAGAGGTGCCACCCATATCAAAGGATATGATTTTATCTGCGCCTGATAATGCACTTGTTTTAATAGCGCCAACAATGCCGCCAGCGGGGCCAGAGAGAATAGCATCACGGCCTTGAAAAAAATCAGCAGCTGTAAGACCACCAGATGATGTCATAAATAATAGGTTAAGAGCATCCAAGCTAGTATCAAACGAGTTAGATATCTGCTCAACATATCTGCGTAATAAAGGGGATAGATAAGCATCAATGATAGCTGTATCGCCCCTGCTGACAAATTTAATTAATTGGGAGACCTCATGACTTAGCGATATTTGTGTAAACCCAATATTTTTAGCAATCTCGCCAACCTGTTTTTCATGATTTGGAAATTTGTAGCTATGCATAAACACAATCGCAACAGAGCGGATGCCAGTATAAAATAATTGCTGTAATTTATTGTTGGTTTGTGTAACATCAAGACTTGCCAACTCAACGCCATCTGCATCAACCCGGCAGTCAATTTCAGTTACACATTGATAGAGTAACTCTGGTTTTGTGATTGCGCGGGCGAATAATAAAGGTCGTGCCTGATAGCCGATTTCCAGAGCATCCGCATAACCCGAATTCGTGATAAGCCCGACAGGATCACCTTTTCTTTCTAGCAATGCGTTTGTGGCAATAGTGGTCCCCATTTTTATAGAGGCAATTTTAGAAACTGGTATCTTCGAGCTAGGGTCTAGCTTCATTAAATTTCGAATAGAATGAACAGCTGCATCAGAATAAGCTTCTTGATTTTCGGATAATAATTTATCGGTTACTAATAAGCCTTCTGGTGTTTGCGCGACAATATCCGTAAAAGTGCCACCTCTATCTATCCAAAAATGCCATTTACCCATTAGATTTTCTTATTTTATAAATTGTTCTGGCACTTATGAAATCATAATGAATAAAACAAAGCTAGTTTGAATTTTATTTACGAAAAATTTTTATAAATTTAATCATACTTAAAGTTTGCGCCGGGGTACTATAATAGGCTTATCTGTTATTGCTATTTTTTATAACCCATAATTGGGAGAATAATTTTGACAAAACAAACAAGCGGGTATTTTACAGAAGAAAACTCCATAGATGTTGTAATTAACAGCATTTCTGATGAGTGCGAGCCAAGATTAAAAGAGGTTATATCAGTTATTGTTCGCAAATTGCATGAAGCTGTCAAAGAGATAGAGCCAACTCAGGATGAGTGGATGAACGCTATTCTATTTTTAACCAAGACAGGCCATAAGACAGATGACTGGCGTCAGGAATTTATTTTATTATCTGACGTTTTAGGGGTCTCTATGTTAGTTGATGCGGTAAATAGCAGACGTCCAAACGGGGCATCAGAAAATACAGTTCTTGGCCCATTTCATTTAAAAGATGTGCCATCATTGGAAATGGGTGCAAATATCAGTCTTGATGGTAAAGGCGAGCCTATGTTCGTATCTGGCCGAATATTAGATGTTGAGGGTCGTCCAATATCGGGTGCCAAGATAGATATATGGCAGGCGAACGAAGATGGATTTTATGATGTGCAACAAAAAGGTATCCAGCCGGATTTTAATCTAAGAGGTGTTTTTACAACTGGGAATGATGGCAGATATTTTTTTAAATCTACAAAACCAAAATATTATCCAATTCCAGATGATGGGCCAGTAGGGACTTTGCTGGCAGCGTTGGGACGGCATCCCTACAGACCAGCTCATTTTCACTATATCATCCAGAAAAAAGGCTTTCAGACACTGACCACGCATCTGTTCGATCCAGATGATGCGTATATACATTCTGACGCAGTGTTTGGTGTGAAGGAAAGCCTTTTGGCAGAGTTTAAGTATATTGAAAATGCTCAGAAAATAATAGAGCATGGCTTTAACCAGCCTTATTATGAGGTTGTGTATGATTTTGTTTTGGCAAGGTCTCTATAAAATGGTTCAATTAGTAACACTTCAGGACGCTGTTAGAGATGTAATGAGCGATGGTCTGTGCGTTGCATTGGAAGGATTTACGCATTTAATTCCGCATGCATCCGCACATGAAATAATTCGCCAAGGATTTAAGAATCTTACCCTAGTTCGCATGACGCCTGATATTATATATGACCAGATGATAGGTATGGGCTGTGCTAGCAAGCTAATCTTTTCATATGCGGGTAATCCTGGTGTTGGACTATTAAGAAGGCTAAGAGATGCTGTTGAAAATCAATGGCCAGTGCCATTGGAAATAGAAGAGCATTCACATGCTGCAATGGCAAACGCCTATGAGGCGGGTGCAGCTGCAATGCCATGTGCCTTATTCAAGGGGTATTTGGGCGCAGAATTAAAACAAGTAAATCCAAATATAAAGATGATTTCCTGTCCTTTTACCGGGGAGGAGCTAGCAGCAGTGCCGTCTATCAGACCAGATGTTAGTTTTATTCATGCTCAAAAAGCAGATAGAAAGGGAAATATATTGATTGAAGGAATTATAGGTATTCAGAAAGAAGCAGTGTTGTCAGCTGGGAAATCAGTGGTTACCGTAGAAGAAATTATTGATGAATTTGATACTCATCCTAATGCTGTAATCCTTCCTCACTGGACAATTGATTATATAGCCGAAGTGCCAGGGGCTGCGCATCCCTCTTACGCACAAGGTTATTATGAGCGTGATAATTCAGCCTATAAGGAATGGGATATACTATCAGCTGACAGAGAACTCTTTTTGAAATGGATGGCTGAGCATGTTATGGAACAGACCCCAGATGTTTTTGCAAAGCGTGTGCAATTTACTAATTCTAAAAGCACAGGGCAGGGGGATGACTGTGATGAATAGCCATGCAGAAAAAAATGAATTTACCTCTGATGAAATGATGACGATAGCGGCCTCGCGAATGCTAAAATCAGATGATGTATGTTTTGTTGGTATTGGTGCGCCGTCAGCTGCTTGCAATGTAGCGCGGCTCTCCCACGCACCTGATATTACACTGATATATGAGTCAGGCACTATTGGGACGGCTCCAGAAATTCTTCCATTATCAATCGGAGACGGTGAGTTATGTGATACCGCATTAACAACTGTGTCTGTTCCAGAGATGTTTCGTTATTGGTTGCAAGGCGGACGTATTACAATCGGGTTTCTTGGTGCTGCACAGATTGATAAATTTGGTAATATCAACACCACTGTCATAGGTGATTATCATAATCCTAAAACACGCATGCCAGGTGGCGGCGGCGCACCAGAAATAGCAAGTCAGGCAGGCAAGATTTATATAACAATGAAGCAATCTCTTCGGAGTATGGTTCCGAAAATTGATTTTTTCACCAGCTATGGACATGGCAATGGATATGACGATAGACAAAAGCTTGGCATAAAAACAACTGGTCCGACAGTGCTCATAACTGACCTTGCTATTTGGAAGCCTCATCCTCAAACAAAGGAATTTATTGTTACAAACTTACATGCGGGTGTTTCTAAAGAGGATGTACAGGCTCATTGTGGCTGGGAAGTTACTTTTAGCAAGCAAATTACCACAACGCCGCTACCTGACGCCACAGAACTTGATGTCTTGCGCGAGTTGCATAAAAGAACAAATGCTGCGCATCAACGCCTTTAAAAAACTCTCAAAGGCCAAATTATAGTTTTTTTTTAATCTACCGTAACTGTTAGCTCCCCCAAGCCTTCAATCGAACCTTGCATGACATCCCCTTTTTGCACTGGGCCAACCCCGGCAGGGGTGCCAGTCATGATAATATCACCTGCTGCAAGTTCATAATATTCAGACAAGATAGATATCTGTTCTGATACATTCCATATCATCATGCTTAAATCTGATTCTTGTTTCATCGTGCCATTAACACGAAGCTCTATTCTGCCAGAATTTATAAGTCCGGTCTCAACTTTGAGGTGAAGCTGACTTGTGGGAGCAGAGCCCTCTACAGCTTTGCTTACTTCCCAAGGTCTGCCAAGTCGTTTCATCTCAGCCTGTAAGTCCCGCCTTGTCATATCAAGGCCGATTGAATAGCCAAAAATATGGGTATCTGCCTGTGATACATCAATATTGCTGCCACCAGAATGGAGCGCCACAATCATCTCAATCTCATGGTGGACATCATTAGAATGAGATGGATATACAAAACCGCCTGTTTCTGTTATGTTATTAGGGTTTTTCTGAAAGAAAAAGGGAGGGGATGTTTTTGGATCATGCCCCATTTCCAAAGCGTGATCTGCATAGTTACGTCCAATACAATAAACCCGTCTGACAGGAAAAAGCTGGGTGCTTCTGGCAATGGAAATTACCGGTTGTGGCGCCGGGGCAAAACTAAATTCAGACATAAAAAACCTTTCACTATTTCTCATAGAGATACTCAGACATCTTTCAACAAGCTGTAATGTATCATAGACTAATCTTGTTATTAAAAAAACAATAGTCACT
>Ga0181600_10003281_pt1 | contig 12380 bp, 7 predicted proteins | sample 041ome_2_FD_132982 | JGI IMG/M metagenome (GOLD analysis project Ga0181600, IMG submission 132982) | Coastal salt marsh microbial communities from the Groves Creek Marsh, Skidaway Island, Georgia - 041406US metaG (megahit assembly) | ecosystem: Environmental > Aquatic > Marine > Intertidal zone... | reverse complement strand
GCGTTACGCCGCGGGAGCGCTCAACGTTTTACTCGAGCACAAGCGCAAAGACTTTTGGTCGATGCAGATTCATCACTTTGCAACAATTGGTGTGATTTGGGTCTCTTACGCCTACGGTTGGACGCGCGTCGGAGCCATCATCATGCTCGTGCTCGACCCGGCGGACGTTCCGTTGCACGCCGCCAAGTGCGCCAAGTACATCGGAGACGCTCGAGGTAAAAAGAAGTTTCAACTCGCCGCCGACGTGCTCTTTGGCATTTTTCTCGTCACATTCTTCGTGATGCGTTTGGTCATGTACCCTTACGTCGTGTGGAGCTCACACTTTGAGGCGAGAAACTACTTCCCGCCGAGCGTCGGGTACTGGACGTGCGTCGTCCTGCTGTATATTATTCTCGCGTTACAAGTGTACTGGTTCAAGCTGATCCTCAACGTAGTTCATCGAGTTTTAGTCACCGGGTCGGCAGAGGACGTCAGAAGCGACGACGAGGACGAGGACGAGGACGACGAAACGAGCGCGGCTCGGGCGAAGAAGAATGCCTGACGCTTCGCTTTGTTTTGTTTCTTTGCAATAATCAAATCAATTCTTTCCGTGTTTACACCCCACTCTGCGTCGCCTGCACCGCGCCACTGTCGAGAGAAACATGCCCCGAACCGCGTCGACGTCGCGACTGACGACCGGACCGGTGTCGTCGACGCGATTTCGCTCGAGGCGCCGCGGCGTCGGCGTCGTCGCGAACGCTCGAGCCAGGGACGCCGCGCGAAAGCAATGGATGGATAAATCTATCGCCGTCGTCGGCGCCGGTCCGTCCGGTCTCGCCACCGCGCTCGCGCTTCGGAAGCGTGGGATCGATAACGTTCAAGTGTTTGATAGAGTGTCGGAGATTAAACCGAACATCGGGGGTGGGTTTAACCTGAATGGCGGCGCGCGGGTGCTGTGCGAGCTCGGGTTGGAGGACGCGTACGCAGAGTTGGCGAACGATTTGCTCGGTGTCAAGTCTCGGAGAGTGGATGGAGGTCAGACTTTGTTTGAAGTCAAGGTGCACGATGAAATTCGGCGAGACGAAGGGGCGAGAGAGGCGTTGGTGAGTGAAAAGGGAAAGGTTCTCGCCGGAACGGTACAGAGAGCCGATTTGCAGCGAGCGATGGCGGCGGCGCTTCCGGATGAATGTTTGGCGCTCGGTCGAGGGGTGAAGACGGTGTCGTCGAGCTCTGGAGCGGCGCAAATCGAGTTTGAAGACGGGACGAGCGAGTCGTTCGATTTAGTCATCGGAGCTGACGGAATCGATAGTCGAGTCCGACCGGCGGTCGACGGGAAGCGATCTACGCCAAAGTATAGTGGCATCAGAATCGTGTTTGGATGTACGCCGGCGGGTTCGGAAGCGCGACCGGCGAGCGATGTTAACACCGCGCACCAGTGGTTTGCCGATGGGGCGTACATGCTCGTCTTCTCGGGTGGAGGCGACGCACCCGGGGCGAAGCAACACAACATCGCGCTTTGCATTCAAGACGAAGCCAAGCGAGACGAAAACACGGCGTGGCGCGCGAAATCTGCGGCAAAGGAGGAAGCTATCGCGCTCATGCGTGAGAAGGGTATTCCAGATGGCGCAATCAACGTCGCCGAGGCGTGCGATAGATTTTTCGACGTCGGCGTGCACTATCACGACGTACTGGACACGTGGAGCGACTCGGAAGGAACGGTGGCGCTCGTGGGTGACGCGTGTCACGCGATGCCGCCATTCCTAGGACAAGGTGCAAACCAAGCGATGCAAGACGCGCTCTGCATCGCGACGCAGCTTTCCGAAGTCGGCACAAAGTACGACACGGTCAAGGCTGCGCTCAACGCGTACGAGGCTATTCGGAAGCCCCCGACGGCGGCGATTATGCAAAGCTCGCGGTTCATCGGGGCGTTGGAGACTGGCGCTGGACCAGTCAGTTTGTTTAGAGATTTAGCGTTTTTCATAGCGGGCACGCTCGGTATTACCGCAAAAGTATTCTTGAGCGGCGCGATGCCGAGATTTGGCGACGAAGAGGCGGCGAACTGAGTTGTAAAAATAAAGAATTAAACTGTCTTTACATGAAGCGAAAACGCCTTACTATACATTTGCTTTGCGAAACTGAGTGGTGGCTAATACGGCGAATTCGGACTCTTTTTCGTCTTCATAGGAATGATAATGTTTGAAGTCGACGGTGGTTTCATATCCTTGATGTCGTCAAGCTGAATCTGAGTGGTTACCTTCTCCACGCCGCGGATCAGCTTCATCTCCACCGTCTCCCCGACTTGGAGCTTGTCCAGCGTGCGATACAAATCACTCGAGTCTTGGATGGGCTCTCCAGCGAGTTCAATGATGATATCTCCGAGAATTAAGCGTCCAGATTCGTCTCGCGAAGTTGAACGTACGCCCGCTCGGTAAGCCGGCCCTCCCTCGCGAGCGTCGAGAACGAGGACGCCGCCTAAACCGAGCTGGTCCAAAGCTCCGTCTGGCGCGAACGAGATGCCGAGGATTGGACGGGTCACTCGGCCTGTGCGAATGATTTGATCCACGATACCGCTCACCATGTCGCTTGGAAGCGCGAATCCGACGCCGCTCGACGTCCCAGACGCGCTATAAATGGCGGTGTTTATACCGATCAACTGTCCGCTTGAGTTGAGCAAAGGGCCTCCGCTGTTCCCGGGATTGATTGCGGCATCCGTCTGAATGATCCCATCGATCGGCCTACCCGTGTTCCCGCTCTGAATCTCGCGCCCAAGGCCGCTGATGATACCAGTCGTGAGCGTGTGATCCAAGCCGAACGGGTTGCCGATGGCGTACACGCGCTGTCCGACCATGGCTTCTCCGCTCGTACCGATGACGAGCGGCTTCATCACCCGCAACGCCTCTGGATCCGTCACCTGCAACACGGCAATGTCCTTATCGTCGTCAAACCCCACAATGGCTGCGTCGAAGACTTTCTGCTTCGCGACGCCGCCCTCTTTCGGCAGGAAAGACACCTTGAGCTGATTCGCCTTGTCGATGACGTGGTAGTTGGTGACAATGTGCCCCTTTGCGTCCCACACGATGCCGCTCCCTGCCCCTTGCGGGGCCTCCGTAAGGTTCAAAGTGAACGCATCGCGCCGCACCGCAACATTCGTAATGTACACCACGCTCGACTTGGCGTCGTTAAACAGATTCACCGTCTCCCTCTCCCCGTCGGTGAGTCTCTGTTTGACTTGCACCGTCCTGTACGTAGCGTCTCGCGTCTCGCTCTTCGCCGGCATCGGCAGGTTCACCGGGCCATCGCCTCGCGGAAACACACCGGGTTCAACGAACGCGCGTCTTTCGTCCCCGAATGGAATCTCCCCATCCTCCTCGTCGCCGTCCGCGCCATCGATGGGTGCCCTCGGGTCAAAGTAATACCGCCCGCCATCCGCGCGCGCATCCGCCACGAAATGAGATTCCAACTCACGCCTCGGGCCGACCGCCGCCTCGCCGCCATCGAACGCCCGCGCATCCATCGCGATTTGCATCGTCAACGCTACCGCCGTCGCTGCGCACCCCGCTCGACGCGCGAGATCGCGCGCTGCGTCGGTAAAGTCGGCACTCTGGGCACCTCGCACGCGTGACGTAACGTCTTCCCTTTCGCCGTCGCGCGCGCGCATCGTCGTCGCGACGCGCGCGGCGCTGCGTCGGCGTAGGAGACGACGCGATCGATCCTTCGCGTCGCATCGCGTCGGTAAAACCGCCGCCTCGGTCGCGACGACGGTTGCGAACATTGTTTTGTAACGAAGCGACGAAGTGTGAGGTGGGCGCTGAATCCTCACAACCCTGCGCGTCATGGACGCCCGCGACGACGACGCCCGGCCGTCGGGCGTCTCGGCGACGCACGCGCGACACATAGAGATCCTGTGTCGGTACTACGCGCGCGAAGGACCGGCGTTCGAGCGACGGGCGTGCGAGGAACGAGCGTACGAGGATGGCTTTGAGTTTTTGCCGAGGGTGGACTCGGACGACGGAACGCTTCGCTTCGTCGACGATCGGGGCGGTGGGACGACGGAAGGGGTTCTGGCGGCAAGGGAGATGTACGCAACGGAACGGAGACGGGCGTTGGAGGCGCACGCGGCGTTTGCGGGAACGATGTTTGTGGATGATTTACAGACGCTGTCGAATTGCGAGGGAGCGGACGCGGATCGAGTCAAAGACGCGTCGGCGAACGCGCGAATCGAGGACGCGGCTGGCGACGATCGGGGTGGGGGGAGCTTGACTGCGGATGAGATGGCTGCGGCGGTGTCTCGGGCGCAAGAGATTGCGCAGAGACTCTTTGCGAGCGCGGAGACGACGTCGAGCCAGCCGCCGACGGAGGACGCGGAACGAGCCGCAACGCCGAAAGCCATCGAAACGCAGGACGCGGGCGCGCGCCAGACGATTGTGGTTGACTTTGGCGCCGATGGAGCGGTGACCATGTCTCGACGCGGGGAGGAAAACTCGACGCCGGGGGCGGGTACGCAGGGTGACGACGACGACGACGACGACTTTGACTTTGATACGCTCTTGTCCGGTTTCGTGAGAGAAGAGATTGAAGAAGCTATAAACGTGGGGGTTAACGCGAACGCCGAGGCCGGAACCACGGTGAACGATAACGCCGCGGAAACCCCTGCGGTGGAAGCCGCTGTGGAACCTCCCGCGTCGACGGAGGCGGAGGAGATCGCCATCGCAGAAAATCCGCCAACGAAACCGACTGAAACGCCGGTCAACAAGGCGGAGGAAACGGTCGATCTTTCGCTCCTCTTCCCGAGCTCGAAGCGTAAACCTGTGGGTAACTTGGGCGGATTTGAAGAAATTATGAAGCCGAAGAAGAAGAAGAAACCGAAGAAGCCCAAGTATGCGCCGACGCCGAAACTGACGGATGATCTCGTCGGTCTCCCAGTTCGGAGCGAGGACCAAGATGATGACGACGAGCTCGAAGAGACGGACGTGGACGACTCTCCGCAAGTGACCGAAGCTGTTGACGAAGTATTCTTCCTTCCGGGACGGCCTGTGAAAACGAGGGTTCCAGTTGAAGAGGATGAAGACGTGACGCAACGAGTCGCAGAGGAGACAAATAAAGAGACTGAGGTTGAGGTTCTCGCGACGACAGACGTCGAGGATGAAGGTGAGGACGATGTGGTGACGGCAGTTGAAGCAACCGAGGTTCTCGCGACGACAGATGTCGAAGACGAAGGCGAGGAAGAGGTATTCCAACTTCCGGGGCGTCCGGTTATGAAAGTGTCGGAGCCCGTCACCCCAGTCAAAGAAGTTGTCGCGTTCATGCTTCCGGGCAAACCTGTGCGAAAGCAGGAAGAACAAACAAAAGAGCCCACACCAAAGCAAGAGAAGAAAAAGGTGGGAAGACCTCCAAAGAAGGAGAAGACGCCGGAGGCCACGACGACCGAGCCAGCTTCGACCGCATTCGCGTTGCCTGGGAGACCGGTCAACATCGCACCCATGTTTCCGGGTAAGCCGATCGAAAAGAACGCGCGCCCGAAGCAGACTAAGAGTGCACGAGCGCCGATTGCAATCCCGCCGCCCGTCGAAGACAAGGAGCGAGAGTCATCAGAGGAGAGAACCTCGACGCCCGTGCCCGCCGCGGAACCAGAAGTGAAACCTGTAGCGTCAACATCACCAAAACTCGTCGATTCGCCTGCCGATTGTGCGAACGACGGCTTGCCGGGCTTGCCGGCATCCAAGACGAAGGGTCAGAAGAAGCTTCCTCCCAAGATTGTCGCCGACACGGTGCTCGCGCAGCGCGTCATGGCGTTTATCAAGTCTACGCTGCAGACGCAAGAATTGACGAGACCGCAGTACAAGATGATTTTGCGCAAGAGCATGCATAAAGTCATCACGACCGTTCCCGACAAGTTCAGTCAAAACACCGAAGAAGGCGCTTCTTCGTTCCTGACGGATTCGAGAAAGCGCAAAATCAACACGCTGCTCGACGCGTACATTGTGCGAGTGAGGACGCGCACGCGGGGGCCGAAAGGATCCACGCCGAATGTATGATTAAGTACAAGATTGTTTATGGGACGCATGATCGGTGTGTCTTATCGTGTTTCATCGCAGAAACACCACTTAGCCAGAAAAGAAAGAAATCCCTAGCATCAATAGCACATTGCAATTCAACGTCATGATTCATTTTGGCGCAACTTTGCGTCGCGAAGCGTTCCGAACACTCTTTGATATCTCTTTATTCAATTTTGTAGCTAATAAGAAAGAAATACTGTTGCATAGACGCTCTACTCACTTACTCGATATTCACCAACCCCGTGATTCGGCGGAACTCGTCAGTGTACGCCGAGTCGCCGCTCGCCGCCGACGGCGCGGAAACCGCCGCCGACGCCTTCTTCTTCTCCCCCTCCGCTCGCTTGACTCGGCTGTACAAGAAGACACCGAACAATGCGAGAGCGGTACCCGCCATGTTGAGGCTGGACACCGGATTCTTGAAATACAGTAACGTCACGACAATGACGGTGACGCGCTTCATGCAGTTACCGACAGAGTGTGTCACTGGCGAGACGCGAGAAAGAATCATGTACGAAATTTGCTGGTACATTTGAAAGCAAAATCCGGCAATCAAGAGGCGCTTCGCGAGCTCTTGGAAGCTCACACCGACTGCAGCCATGGCGCTCGGGGTGAAACGAACGCCTTCGATGCCGACGGCGATCGGAAGGCACACCAAACAGCTGAGCATGGTGATGACGCTGAAGAGGTTGATGTTGTCGATGGCCCCTTTGATGGAAGACAATCCCATCATCTTCTTGCTCAACACATTTCTCGATTGAAAGGTAATGTTAGAGCCCATGGCGGAGAGGAAACCCGCCCAGTTGAAGCTCACTTCGGTGATGGAGGCGAGCGCGACGCCCCCGACGACGGGAACGAGCGCTCCCATGACGGCCAACGATGGAATGTCCCCCAAGAACAACGCCGAGAGTAACACCGAAAAGAAGGGCTCCATCGCCTTGATGGTGTGCGTGAACGACACCGCCACCTTGCCCAGAGACACATTCGTCAACAAGTTACCGACGGTATGAATCACAGCCAACGGAACAATCGGCTTGAGCATCTCCTTATTCAGCGTCGGCGGTTTCTTCGCCCCGCTCGCCCACATAGCCGCGATCAGCGCGCTCCCGACCCCGAGTTCAATCAGCGTCACCGTCACCGGGTACGGGAAGCTCTTCAAAATTTGTTTGTTATAAATGTTAAACACAATGTTGAACCCGTACCAGCACATGAAGAGCGCGAGAAGCAACCCAGCGTTCAACGCGTCCTTGCCCCGCGCCTTCCAAACCTCGCCCTTATCCGCGGTCGCGTTCGCCCGCGGCGCCGTCCCGCGTCGTCGTCCCCGCGTCTCGCGTCGTCCCGCCCCGGCGATCATCGCGCGATGCATCACCCTCGTCATCTTCACCGCGTCGCCGTCGCCTCGCGTCGCCTCCGCGACAACCGCGGCTCTCGCGACGCGTCTTTCGATGCCACAGCCAGCCGCCGCCGCCGGTCGACATTCACCGATCTTTTGCGCCGCTCTTCCCATCGTGCGCGTCGTCGTCGCGCGTCGCGCCATCGTCGCCGCGTTCGGCGTCATCGCGGTGGACATCGTCGCGTCGTCGTTCGATCGGTCGGTCGGCGTCCGTCCCTCGTCGACGTCTGTCGCGACGCGGCCGTCGCGCGAGGGTAATCTAATCGACGCATCTTTAAAAAACCACCCAGGTGTATGTTTAAACAGTATGTAGGGTTTTGGAAAGAAGCCCTGCATCGCTCTGTCGGTGCTCTCTGACCAGGGCGAACACCGCTCGGGGAACTTTTCGATTGGCGTGCGATTCCACCGCGGGCGTCGGGCTTTGGTTTCGGTTCCCCCGCGCGGGTCGGTTCGTTGGATCGGGACTCGTCGCGGCGCTGGCGTCGTTCGTTCGGTCGTTCGTTCGTTCGGTCGGTCGGTCGGAGCTCTGGCGGAGGAACGGCGCTCCGCGCGACTGGCGCGTCCGTCCATCCGTCCATCCGTCGCTAAATAGAAATCTAAATGTTACATGCGCGCGCGCGCGCGCTCAGATGAAGGGAATCATGGCTCGACACCGCGCCGGGTATCGCCGAGGAAAGGTTTCGCGGTACCACCTCGCCGTCGCCGCGGCGCGCGGATACAGATTGGCAAAGGTCCAAAACGCAAACGCGCGCGCGGCTCGAACGTGTGGACACAAAGCGGCGAACGCGGTCCACTCGATGAGCTCACCGAGGTAGTGCGGACATGCGACGAGGTAGAAAAGACCGCCTCTGGGCATGACGTAACGCCCAGAGCGCTCAGACTCGGGGGCGGACGCCGCCGTAGCTCGCAAACGCCGAAGCTTCGCGTCGTGATAGACGTTGATGAAGACACCGAGAACGAAAGCGACGACGGCGTATCGAAGATGGAGCTCATTCGCTGGCGCTTGACCTCTGTACGCGAGCTCGGAGCCGACGAGAATACCGTTCACGACGTTGAACGCCACCGCGGACGAGACGGTTATCCACGCCGTGGGTCCAAGCGAACGGGTGAGTGGGTACACCACCGCTCGGTGCGCGTAGTGCGCAAACCACACCGCGACGAGCGCGCGGACGTACGCCGGGTCGCTCGATCCGCCTTTTGCAAACTCGGGGAAGATTTCCGACCCGCGGGTGACGCCCAACCAGAGGAAGATTGGGCTGGGAATCTCTTGTAAAAACCAACCCAACCCGCCGCGCATCTTTGGACCCCAACCGGCGGCGAAAAACTTGCCGTACGGGGCGTTGGTGGTGAAGAGGAAAGGGAAAGTCACCGCCGCGATGGCGACCCAGGCGGTGAGGACCTGGTCGTGGGATACCATCGTACCAGAGGCGCGGCCCGAACGGGCGGTGCGCGCGGATGCGCCGACGCCGCGGTTTGAAGACGGGTCCGGGGCGCCGCGACCCATTTGATAGCGAAGCAACAAACCCGGCAGACTCAGCGCTTCTTGACGACGCTCAAGAGCTCTGCGCGGGTGTAAAAGGCTCTGAAATCCTTCTTGCGGTTCACCTTGGCGTACTTGACGTCGCGATAAATCAAATAGAACAATGGGAAGACGGTGAATAGCGTCGTCAACGCGAGGAGGTTGTAATCCTCGCGCGCCAACGCGTCGCAACACGTCTCCTGAATCGGATTCCAGTACACCCTCGGGGCGTTGAGATCGATGGAGAGCTCGTGGAGGACGCTAGTGCGTCTGAGCGCGCCGATGCTCATCTCGTACTTGCGCTCGAAGGATTGCTGAAAGTCCAAGTGTAAAAAGTGTAGCTCCGTCTGACCGGCGTCGAGCGCCTCGACGGGGGCGCGCAGACACTCGCTCAGACCCTTCAAACCGTACCACTCCGTCTTTGCGTCGTAACTCTCGTCGTAAGCGACGCTGCAGTTTCTGTGTCCGCCCCAATTGTTATCGCACACGTACCACAGCGGCACCGGATCCCGCGTCGCCCAACCGTCGCGAGTCACCGGCACGGCGCAGTACGTCCCACTCGCCTCCGCCCCAGCCTTATACATGTACTTTTCATCCGGCGGCGGAAGCGTCGCGTGGTACTCCCCCATCAAATCAAACCTAAAGTGCTCCTTCCGAATGTCTACGAGCGAAATCGCATCCGCGTCCTTGGCGTCGACGCGCAACCCGCCCACCGTCGCTCGCTCCACAACCACCGGGTCCGTTCGACTCCACGGACTCAGCGCGCTCGTCGCCGTCAGCGTCGCCGGAAGCAAACTCAACGCCAAACCAATCGTCGCGTGTTCTGCGTACCTCGTCGGCCGCTTCGCGATCGCTCGAACCGCGCCCAACAAACACGCCGCTCCGCACGTCGTCGCTCCAAAGTACACCCCACCCACGCACGCGCACCCGATCGCCGGGGCGTACACGAGCATCCAACCCATCGCGAACCCGATCGCCTTGAACGTCGCCCGCTCCCACCGCCCCAGCATCGCCGTCGCCGTCTCGAATCGTCGCGAAAAGAGCGTCCACGCGCCCGCGGCTCGTTTCAACGCCCGTCTCCAGCGTCGCGAAAACGTCGTGGGCGTCTTCGTCGTCGGCGTCTTCGCCATCCCGCGCCGGGCAGCGGACGCGGCGAACAACGCGGCGAGCCACCCACCGGCGCGCTTCGACGAGGAACGACGACGACGCGGCGTCGGCGACGGCATCGTTGTTAGTGCGCGCGCGCGCAGTTGTAACGACTTTTTTTGGTTTGACAAAATTCAAAACGTCAGTCGCCGACGACGGGACGATCGGACGACGGAGATGCCGCGCGCGCGACGCGTCGTGTCCGTCGCGATGAGCGGGGCGGTGCAGAACGCCGTCGTGCCGCTCTTCGCGGCGGTACAGCTCGCGCTTTTTGGACTGATTCGAACGCAGACTTCAGCGCAGGCGGCGTTCGGACTCGTCGCGTTGACGACGAACGTGGCGACGACGTCGTTGAATTTCCTCGCGGATGGCGTCGCGGCAAAGGTTGGGAGGTATCTCGGACGCGGGGAGCGAGAAGAAGCCGGGGCGGCGGGACGGTTGGCGTTGACGTGCGCGTTGCTCGCGGGCGGGGCGAGCGCGGCTTCGTTGACCGCGGCGTTGAGAGATGGACGAATGCTCCAAGCGTTCGGGTTGGATGCGCACACGGAGAGTTTGTCAAAGACGTACTTTTGGTATAGAACGGCGGCGGTACCGTTCGCGTGCGTGTTTTCGTGTGCGATGGGGATTTTGAGTGGGATTGGACGGGTGAACGCGGCGACGGGGTGTCAAATCGGTAGAGCGGCGAGCGAGACTTTGGCGGTGGTTTTCGCGTTGGTCATCGGAGGCGACGACGCGTCGCGGGTCATGCGCGCCGCGGGGGTGGGGTATTTTGTCGCGGTCGTCGCGCAGGCGGTGGTCGGGACGACGTTGACGCTGCGAATGCATACGAGGGACGGGGACGAAGAGAACCACGCGTACTCGGCGCCACTCGACGTCTTTGGCGCAAAATCCTTGGCGATGCGAGAGGCGTTCGATTTCGTTCGCGATGGGTTGTCCATGTGGTCGCGATCGGTGTTGTTACAAGCGTCGTTTCTCATCGCCATGGGCGTCGCCGCGAGGTCGTTTGATGCCGCCGGATTGGCGGCGCACCACATCGTCACGAGTTTATGGATGATTTGTTCTCATTTCACTGACGGGTACGCGACGGCGGCAGTCGTCATCGGAAGCCGACTATTCGGCGCCGGGCGCAAACGTGAGCTCATTAATCTCTCGCGAGCACTCGTCGGCGTGGGTGTCGTCACCGGTGCGTTGTTCAGCGCGATTCTCATCGCCGGCGAATCTGGAATTCCGAATTTGTACACGCGAGACGAAGCGACAAAGAGTGCGCTGCTGTCTTCAGGCGTCTGGCGAGTTCTCGTCATCGCGCAACCGGTGAACGCGGCGTGTTTCGTGTACGACGGTTTTATCTACGCGACGCATTCGTTCGAGTACATCAGAGAAGTGATGGCGAGCGGTGTGGGATTGGTGTTTCTCCCGGCGCTCTTCTTTGCCAATCGGCCGACGGCATCGCTGCGCGGCATTTGGACGGCAAAGCTAGCGTTGAACGTCTGGCGCGTCTTCTGGCTCGCCGCGCGCGTGCACGTGTGGTTACCCACGCAAGAACTCGAACGCGTATTAGAACCGGATTCTTCGTCAGAAGAGGATGACGACAACTACGACGAGGATCACGATGATCAAAGTGCGCCGTACGAGCCTTTGATTTCGTCGCCAGGCGAGACGACGGCGGACTCGCCCGCGATTCCGTCTGGATCGACCCCAGGGGGTGTACGATACGAATCGTCGCTCAAACCGTCTAAGATTAAGAACAATCCGGGGTTATCACCGATTCGCACGCCCGAGCTCGCGTTGGCGAGATCGAGTAACCTGCGCGCGAGCGCGGATCAGTTTCAACCGCGATGAGGCGGCGGTATCACTAAGTAGCATTGATGTAAATTCACAAATCTATCTCTCTCACGATTCCCAGTCGAAATCACTCCCGCTGTCGTCCTCGGCAGCCTCAGCCACGGCTTTGGCCTCGCGTCTCGCCCGCTTCTTCGCCGCGCGCGCCTCGTTTGGATTGTATTGCCCTTCGGCTCCGTACAGTGCGCGTTGTCGCGACGACGCCGCCTTCGACTTCGACTTCGCCTCGGCGTGTCGCAACGCGCGTTGCGTGCGTCCAGCCTCGCTATCGTCGCGAGCCATCGCCATCGGGGCGTGTGTGCCGTCTCCGTCGTCTCCGTCGGCGCCGTCGTCATCCTCATCCATGCCGTCGTCGTCGTCGCTCAAATCGTGCGCTTCGATGAAACCGTTACCCATCGTCTGAACGGGCATGAAATCGTCACCCTCTTCCTCCTCGGGGAGTCCCGCGATG
>Ga0181600_10003273_pt1 | contig 12399 bp, 24 predicted proteins | sample 041ome_2_FD_132982 | JGI IMG/M metagenome (GOLD analysis project Ga0181600, IMG submission 132982) | Coastal salt marsh microbial communities from the Groves Creek Marsh, Skidaway Island, Georgia - 041406US metaG (megahit assembly) | ecosystem: Environmental > Aquatic > Marine > Intertidal zone... | reverse complement strand
CACGGTACTGTTACTTTTGACCAACTAGACCTTGAGGAGATAGCGTAATGGAAAATACTTATTGGAACCGCAAAGGAAAGTATCAAGAGGCATACGACAGTCTGGTCGAAGCAATGCCTTCGATGGGCAAGTGCGACACACTCGCTGGCGAGTTGATACGTGCCGCAAGTCGTCTCGGTTATGACTTCTACAACAATGGCATGGGCAATAACACCTCAGGTGCTATCCACTTCCTCGATCATCACAGCGCGATTGATAGCGAAACCTTCAGCACCATTTATGAATACACTCGTGGGCGCATCTATAATGGTCGCTACGATGGTGACAGTCTACAACAAGCAATTGAGCGCATGGTCGATCAGACTGTAGGCATGATTGTTCACAATCCTCAGTTGATGTCTATTGAGAACACCGAAGACATGTTCGATTACGAGGAAGAGGAACAACACTTCTGCGAGACTTGCGGTATTGAAACCGACCGTGGATGGCAATGCTATGATTGTGAGATGTATGATGAGGAAGATGATTATTATGATTAATAATATTTTCATTTTTCTATTGACAATCTTTTCCATCTGGGTTACAATAGGAATTATCCTGGTTCAGAAAGACAGACACGAGTATAGAAAACAAGGTGATTCTCATGAATAGTTATCGCAGATTGAGCAAGTTGCAGAAAGAACTTGCGATTGAGATTGTTGATTTTTTCGTTGCCAAATATATGCCTCGGATGCGCACGCTTTCGATCAGAGTAGTTGGCACTGATTTATCTAAAGAAAATATCGATGGCGATTGCGATTTCCTCGATGTTGAAAGCAGAACTCCTCGCGAGTTTGTCATCCGAGTAGATAAGAGTTTGTCAATTAAGGATTTCATTGAAACTCTACTCCACGAATTGGTTCATGTTAAGCAGTGGGCAAAGGGCGAAATGCGCGAGATGTGGAGATATCGGATGACTCGTTCTTGGAAGGGTGAGGCAGTTGATATTAACAAGGTCAAGTATCGTGACCATCCTTGGGAGAAAGAAGCATATGCTCTTCAAGGAAAATTGACCAAAGAGTTTCTGAATAAATAGTTCCGGAGGTAATTCTTATGTGGACTAAACCAGAAGCAATAGACATGCGTGTCGGATTTGAAGTCACCATGTATTTTAGTATTCGATGAAACATTGTAAATAGGAAGTGCGGACAGGGGTTCGAATCCCCTCGCCTCCACCAAAAGTAGTCTTATCACTGTTGACCGGTCCAGTCGCTCTGAGAAGGCATCACTGCGCTGAGACTACTTTTGATGGGGGCGTTCTGGAATCGACGGGCAACCGAAAGCAATGTGGAGAATCAGTCCATGAACGCTGACTGTAAAAACGGTGGTTCAACAAAAATAATCGCAGCAAATGACGATTACTACGGAGATGTTCGCCTAGCGGCATAATCTTCGCGGGGAGTGCCACTGCCTTGTTACCAAAGTGTGGCAACTTTTTTCAAAAATGTCTTTACATTAGTTTGGACATTTAGTAATATATTCTGAAGGTGGTCGACCTTAAACGGCAAAACTAACTAACTATATCATGGAGATATACAATGACTAAGACCCAACGTGTGCTTGAAGCACTACAAAACGGCGAGCAACTGACTGCTAAGCAAATCTCTGCTCGTTTCTCAGCAGGTAATCCTCGTGAGGTTGTACGCAACCTTCGCTCAAAGGGTTTTGCTATCTATGCTAATCAGCGAACTAACAGCAAAGGTCAGACCAAGACTTTCTATCGTCTCGGTACTCCGACTCGTGCTATGGTTGCGGCGGCATATGCGGCAGTTGGTGCTGCTTAAAGAGTACACGGGAACTTCGGTTCCCGTTTCTTTTTTAGAGGTAGAATATGATTAGAGAAAGCGAATCTCTTGTTGACTACATAGAGATGATTAAAGAATGGCACTATGCTAGAAATTTAATTAATGGCGCGAATGACAAAGACCAAGTTTGTAAACTCATACAAGAGGTGGGCGAACTCAGTGATAATGTGTGCAAAGGCAATGATATTAGTGACGATATCGGTGATTGTATTGTCGTTCTGGTTAACATTGCCGAACGAAATGGAGTAAGTATCACTGAATGCTGCGAACAAGCATATAGCGATATCAAAGACCGCAAAGGAATGATGGTAGACGGTGTCTTTGTGAAAGAAGCAGATGGCATAGTTCCGGCACACATGGAAGAAGCGACTTCCTCATATTACTCCGAGGAAGATTGGGACAACAGAACTCCTGAAGATGTAGCGTGAATCGAGAAGAAGAACTCCTAGTGATCACTATGGAGGAATGCGGAGAGCTGATACAAGCATGTAGTAAAGTGATCCGTAGCAAACATCAAAAAAAATATTTAAATAATTTAAAAGAAGAAATAGGTGACGTCATTCTGATGATTCACCTATTGATTCAACACGGTTATGTTACAGAAGATTTCGTTGAGCAAAGGATGGTTGAGAAACGAAAAAAGTTAGAGAAGTGGAGCAAATTATTTGATGAAGAATCATAAACTGAAAAAGAAAAGGTACAATGCTCTAGGCGATGTAAAGGCAGAGATTCAATCTCTTGGCGTTGAACAGATTAAAGAATTTTCTGGACATACCTTGACAACTGACCGAAATAAGTATACAATGGTTGATAGTACGGTTTATGTAAATGGAGTTGCCCATGGAGTTGATTGAAATTGGTGGTCGCCGTTGGCAGAAATACGAAGGCGATGAAGGTCAAGCAGTATATGTAGCAGAGTTTCTTGAAAAGCAAGATGACGTTATCGGCATTTTTGTTGATGATAATTCTTATGATATTCTGATTGATCATGATGCTGACTTTTATCTGCCTTCCCGAGAAATCGGTGGCGGCATTTCTTTTACTGAAGACAATATAGCATTTAAGTTTCGTAAAAATGTTTTCACACAGGAAGAACAGCAAGGTGCGTTTGACGGATTGTTTGATGCAGCGGTAGAATCTAACAACCGTGGTATGGCAGCAGGAGCACAGCGCGAAGGGCAGAGCGGTAAGCGAGACTGGGTGACGAACTATCAGGCAAACGTGCTATCATGGTACGAGCGCGGATGCCCGAAGGCAATTGATGGTAGCAATCCTCTTGAAGAGTATGCGAATGAACCAGAAGCAAATGAACCAACTGGTAAGAATGTTTGGTTGCGTACTGCAGTTGAAAAACAGTTTGGCAAATATACTGGGTTCTTTCCTGATCTGGAAAAATATCTTGATGATCTTCCTGTTGAATTGGTCTCTGCTGAAGCAAAGAAAATTAGAAAGAATTTAATTTCTGACACCTCTTATGCTAATCCTCTTTGGTCAGGTATCGCAGGTTTCTATGGTCGATATCCTCGTATTCCGTATGGACGGCAAACTGCCTACACTGAACACAATCGCGAACAGTTTGAGAAGTGCTATCCGTTCGCTCGTAAACTTGAAAAAGTATTCAAAGAACTTCTTCCCGCTCGTCATTCTGCTCAACAAAAATATGCTGACGCAACTGACAATCGTTTCTTAATTGGCGGCGATACAACCTTCACCACTATTACAGTGAACACCACGTCAAAAGATCGTAACGCACGTATGGCGTGTCACCGAGATGCTGGTTCATTAAATGATGGGTTCTCTAATTTAACTGTGGTCAGTGACGGTAAGAAAGATTGGAAGGGTGGTTATCTGGTTGCGCCTGAAGTTCGTGCGGCGATTAACGTGCGTCCAGGAGATCTGTTGCTGATTGATAATATGAGAGTGATACACGGCAACACTCCGATTGAAGCACCTGACTCTGGCGAAAATGACTTACTGCGCATGTCACTGGTATTCTATTATCGCGAAGATATGGAAATTTTGGGTTCATGGGAATACGAACATACTCGAAGAGCATACGTTGACTCTCGCCGCAAAAATGAAGACCATCCACTTTGGCGTCCATTTTGGAACGGTGTCAGTCCAGGAATGTGGTCTGAAGAAGAATGGTATAATTACTTGACATCTGAGATGGGAGAGGGTATAGTAATGGAATATCACCCTGAAGCATTTGAAAATCAATCTTCGTTGGAGTCATTTTTCGGATGAGAGTTGGATTTACATGTAGTTCCTTTGACCTGCTTCACGCGGGTCATGTTCAAATGCTGAGAGACGCAAAGGACAGATGCGAGTATTTAATCTGCGGTTTACAGGTTGATCCTACACTTGATCGCCCTGAGAAAAACAAACCAATTCAAACTGTGGTTGAGCGATACACGCAGTTGAAAGCAGTCAGTTATGTTGACGAAATTATTCCTTACATAACAGAGGCAGACTTGGAAGATATCTTGGCAATGTATCATATCAATATTCGTATCCTAGGCGAGGAGTATCGCGACAAGGATTTTACTGGTAAAGATATTTGCCGCAAACGTGACATTGATCTTTTCTTTAATAAAAGAGATCATCGATTTAGTTCTAGTGATTTAAGAAAGAGAGTATGCGATGCTTGATTATCAAATAGCAGTTCCCAGTTATAAAAGGTCAAAGACTATACAGGAAAAGACGTTTAAAGTATTCGAGGAACATAACATTCCTCCTGAACGTGTTACTGTTTTTGTTGCTGACGATGAAGAACATGAAGTGTATCATGATGCATTGGTAGGGCATAAGTATGGTGCAAATATTGTAGTCGGCGTTCCAACGATTGGTGCTCAGCGAAACTTTATCGAGCAGTATTATCCGGAGGGAACTTACTTAATGATGTTTGATGACGACGTTGAGCAAGTCCAGAGAAGGAAAGATGAGAAAACTCTTGAACCAATTGATGACTTATACACTGAGATTATTGAACAGGGTTTTGCTCAGTGTGAAGAACTTGGTGCTAAAACATTTGGTATCTATGCTGCCTCGAATGCATACTTTATGAAAGACAGAGTGTACTCAAAACTTTGTTATATCATTGCTTCTATGTTTGGCGTTATTGTAGACCATGATGAAGAACTCGCTCGCGTGACGAATCATGGTGAAGATTATGAATATTCTTTGCGTCAGTATGTGAAGCATGGAGTGTTGTGTCGATTGGATAAATACACCGTGAAGAGCAACTATTATAAAGAAGAAGGTGGATTACAAACGATTCGTACCAAAGAATATGTCTACGAATCAATTAAGAAAATTGCTGCAATGTACCCCGACCTTTGTTCAATGTATGTTAGAGAAACAACTGGTCATGCTGAATTGAGGTTGAAAGATAAATCTAATGGAAAATATCAAAAAGCATCTGCCTCTCTGGAAGAATTCTTCGGATAAAAATAAACGACATCAACTACAGTGGTGGATGGCGCCCAAGTGCGACGAATATGGGCAATGGTGGTTGGGATATCAGAAGGTTAGGTTAGTTCGTTTGCCGAATCAGGAGCAAGCGAAAAAAGAATTCCTAGAAAAATATAACAAGTGGGATTAAAATGAAACCATATAAATTAGTTTTTCTGTTGTTACTCGCATACACTATCGGATTCATATATTCTAACGAACGATCAAAGACAATCTGTCAAGAAAGATTGGAAGCGGCGACTAATGAGCATATAGAATTACGGAAAGTTATGATAGATTCTGAAAAGGCAATCACGAAGAAAGAATCGATGGATGAATTTATGACTGTTTTAGTAAAGACTTGTTTAGATTCGGGTAAGTTTAAGATAGTACACGAAGACAGCGGCAGAGAATTGGTATTTGAATGTAAATTGGAGGATGAAGGTGAGTTCACAGTGGCATGGTGGTAAGGGTTCTTCCCGTCGTAAAGATTCTGATGATAAAAAATACGCAGACGGATGGGAAAGGATTTTTAATAATAACAAACAGGAATTCTGGGATCATCTTTGTAAACACAACGGTCTATTATTGATTGGAAAAGGCGAAGAATGCTCTTGGTGCGGGGAGAAAGAATCTTGAATATACAAAACGATAGAATAAACTGGGGTTCACATATCCCTGTATTAAAGTCACTTTTCCAGACTTATAATATCAAAGGCGCGGTTGAATTGGGTATGGGATATAACAGTACTCCTTTGCTCAGAGAGAATTGCGAGAAAGTCTATTCGACTGAGAATGACCTTGAGTGGGTAGAACTCATGAAGAAAGAGTTCGGTGAGACCGAGAATCATCGCATCGAATATCATGACATATCACCTTGCGTTAAGAGCACAAGAAGAAGGTCTGTCGGCAAACCTTTCTTAGAGAAAATGAGGGATTACTATCTCTCAATAGACACTGAAGGATACGACCTGCTTTTTGTTGACGGGCACTCAGTCACTCGATTAGAAGCGTTCCTTACAATTGGCGATCGATTTGACTTCGTGGTTCTTCATGACGTTAACGAACAAGGATTGATCAATCACTACTTAACAGACATGCCACAACTTCTGGGTTATTCCAGGTTTGTTCATAAACCATTCAGACAACATACTGGATTGTACATGAAAGAACAGTATGTTTCTGAGATAGAGAAGTTTGAATCGATTCTTCAAAAAGAGACGATTGATTTCGGAAAAAGGCAAAGCATTTTTGGAAAGTGGTAGTGGTATACAGTCACAAACACAATTTAATTTTCCTTCGATTACCCAAGAACGCATCTACCAGTCTTGCTACTTGGTTTATAGAAAACTGTTGTCAACCATCTGATACATGGACAATGATTGGCGACTCAGGTAAAAAGGCAAATAATTTTCCTGAGAAAGTATTAAGAAAATACTCAGAGCAGTATCGAAAGATACACCTGACGTTAAATGAATTGATTGACAACGATGTGATTCCTTTAGAAGTTGCAAAGAAATGTAGAATCGTTGGCGTAGTCCGCAATCCATATCATCGCCAACTCAGTTTATTTTTCTTTAAGAGTAGATCGACTGATAAATCTCCTGCACAGTTTCGAAAAGAATTCAGAAACGGTTATCATGAAACTGATGGCAATAATCATATCCTACAATCAGACTATTTTAAGATAGGCGATGAGATGGCACCAAACGCTGATCCTTGGAAGTATGAATATATCAGTGAGAACCTGCAAAATTTTATATCAAAAAATAATATCATCGAAACAAATCAGTTGCAATCGTTTAAGTCTAATCGCAAACCAAAAGAAATGGTTGAACTTGAAAAAGAATACTACGACGAGAAAACTAGAGAGGCAGTGTATCAGTATTATAAGAAAGACTTCGATCTGTTTTCATGGGAACACTTAAATTGAAAGTTGATAGAGCATTAATCATTAGAGGAAAAGACGTTCCCCTTTCAGTAGAATACGCTGAGGGATGCGCCAAGTCATGCGAAGAGCATGGATTGCCATATGAATTTATTGATGCGGTGTATATGGCACCAGGACAGGCAGCGTATGATTCTGTCGGTGCAAAAATTAAACACAATTGGGGTTTTAATAATGGAAACGCTGGTTGTCATGCATCGATGATTAAATGCTGGGACAGAATTATTGAGCTTGATAAAACCTGTTTGATTCTTGAACACGATGCTCTGGTGTGCGGCGACACAACAACAATTGACATTCCTGACGACGCTGTGGTCACATTCGGTTTTCGGATTGGCACAGGACAAACATACAAACCAATCAGTAAAATCAAAACCTTGACGAGAATACAAAAGTCCGTTGGGGCGCATGCGTACGCGATCACACCCAAGACTGCCAAATGGTTAATACATGACGCGAGAGTTGTAGGTTTGACTTGCGGCGTTGATAGGTGGTTGATGATGGGTCCAAGATCTGGACTTCCTTTATACGTTGCTGATCCTCCGCAAGCAGTTTGTTGGGTGCGAAAATCTAGCATGGGACATAAAGAACAAAAAAATACAGGACGCAGTTTCGGCGTCACCTCGCCGCACAATAATGCTGAGTGCGCAAATCTGCCTAGTTGGAAACAAGGTCTCTCTCATAAGTAACTGATTTGCAAGGGGTTTTTATCCATTTACTTTGAAGTTATAATCTAGTATTATAGATTGTTGATACAGTAATACTGGAGTTTGTGATGTTTCATACCAATCTTAATTATGATATGTCAGGTCGTCGTCGCAAGAAAAGTCAACCCAAAGGTGAAGTGTATGCTAAATATAAGGCACCTGCTTTTGAACCATATGTGCCAAAAGCAGTTTATCGAAGGGAAACCATATTCGATAATGCTCCATCTCATGAAGGTCCATCCGGATCAACTGCCCGTGTAGAATCACAGAAGTATACAGGCAGTCTCGTTCGAGGCATCGCAACGATGCATAAAAGTAATGCTGTCCCTGTTATTAGCGAAGAAGAGGCGACAGATATTTCTAAGATGAGACGATAAGGATAAAAATATGACACATCGATTAATCACCGTCCACAGTCCCGAAGGCAATCTACTCGCCAGTAGGGTAGTCAAGGTAGAGGCAGATGCTGAAGTCCTCTCTCAGAGGACGCTGGAGGATGCTCAGAGGTATTTTAACATCCCCCTCGCCCATATGATCCTCAACGTATTAGACGACTGGGATGCCTTCTCTTTGGTTTCCACGGAACCGCTCTTAATTCAAAAGGTTGCCTAAGTTATTGATTTTCCTAGAGTTTTTACGACTTTACTTTGGACTCGGTTTTCAGTATAATGGTTGTATTGATTGAGAGGAAAGAAGTTATGGCACGTTTTATCTATCAGCTTGAATGTGAAATCGAAAGTCTCGCTGACGAGATCGACTTCAACCAAGCACTGCGTATCATCAAAGGTTTCATGGGAACCGAAGACACTCTCGATGCCCTTAAAGGTTTCGAGAAGCGTTATGAGCAAGCAGAGCGTGAAGCGATGGAAGACGATACTCACCTTGATCTTGATTGGGATTGGAGATATGAGATCTTCTCTTACAACCTGCTGGTTGATGGTTTTTCAAAGTTGTTTGCTCCAAAGGAGGCAGCGTAATGTCTAGAATTTCAGAAATCCGTTCGAGCGCATACGGTGAGTTGCGCAATATGATCGACGAGGTAGAGACTCGATACTTTTCTCGCCGAAAAGAGTTGATTGATCTTGGTGGCGACTGGACTCGTGAAGATCTACAGGAAATGCTTTTCGAGATTTTCGATAACGCTGGTGTGCTCGGATACACGGTTGATGAGACAATCTCCGGAGGAGAATTTTAATGAGTTGGAATCTTGAAGGAATGTGGGTTTGCGGCAACTATCACGGTGCGAATATATCGGGCGTTGTTCGCCTGTCCCGCGTCAAGTATGGCGGTACTGTCTCTCACCATATCAAGTTGGATGCAGGTTTCTCAACCTGTAATGGTAGGATCTCGCGCAAAAAAGGCGAGTCGGTTATTTTAGACCATTCGGCGATTGAGCGATTGGCAGATTATCGAGAAGCGTTATAATGGAAGCAATCATTTGGCTAGTGACCTATGAAGGTCAGACTGAATCGCCTTATACTTGGGCGACGTTGCGCAACGATTATTTCGATGCTGTTAAGTTGAAAGAAGAACTCGAAAAGGAATATCCGGATCGAGTGTGGTCAGTCTCAGAAAAGGATGTATCATGACCAGAGATCAAAAAATTTATTATTATCAAAATTTGCTGATGTTGGGATTTATTCCCATCATTGTGGTTCTCATACATACTATAGATTTTTGGGAAACCAATGAACGCAAAAAATGTGTTGTGGTTCACGCAAGTGTTCCACATTGGGAAGGGAGATGTGAACTTGAACGGTGATCCGCTAAAACGTTCTGATGGTAGAGTAAAACCAGATCGACAATGGTATCCGGAAAATTTTGACTGGTACTTAAAATGGGTTGCTTCGATTCTTGTAATGATGTCGTTGGCGATGAGGTCAGCAGGTCCCGAATATCGGATGTATGACTTGACAATTGGGTTTGTAGGCATCATACTATGGACTTGGGTTTCGATCATCTGGAAAGATCGCGCTCTGATTATGTTGAATGCCGTTTCAGGATTCTTACTTGCCTCTACAATATTAAGGGAGATGTGATGGAAAAAGTTCGTAAGAAAAGAAAACCAATGACGCCTGAGCAACGTGCTGCTGCGGCAGAACGACTGGCGCTGGCAAGAGCAGCGAAGGCACCTGCTAAAAATATTTCTATTCACGAAAGTATTCGAGATCTTGACGATGATCATCCTCTTTCCCCTGCAAAGGTGAAGGAATGGATTAAATCTTGCCGAGAAGAACTTAAAGCGAATCGTCACCACAGATTATCAAAAGATATTAAAGAAAAAGCAGCGTGGCATTCCCTAGAATCGTATGTTCGCAATATGCAAAATTATCTTTCTTCGGGTATATGGTTGGATTTATTCTATGGTGAAAAAAGATCTATCCGAATGTACCCAGTTTGTACGACGATGTCGTATGAAAAAGATGGCACGCCTAAATACTCATATGGAATATATTATCCAGGATTAGGTCTTTACAAGGGACAGGGTGAATTCGAAGAATAACAACATCTTTCTCCTTTCGTTATTATTTACACTATTGACCGCATGCGGCGGTGGAGGTTCCTCGGGAGAGGTCGGTGTAGACACGCCGACCTATCCAGCATCAGGTACTAAATCCGGCGAAGAATTCTGTGACGGGTATACTCTTCAACAAAACTACCATGATGGAAATGGTGGTACTTACATTGAAGTTGTAGAAGAAAATTCTGAGCAATGTGGTTATACTCCTGATCCTGAATTTGGCACTCCTATCGGCGAACCATACTGCGTAGAAATAACAAACCCAGAAAACCGTTTCCTCACTTTATTGAATCTTATACAAGACATTGCTGATGGCAAAGGTGGCAAGACGCAGGAAACTCTCAAAGAAAATTCTCAAGATTGCGGTGCATTAGTGCAGATGGACGAACCGCCATCTTGTCCAACAACTCAATCAGATACCACTGGTCATCCTTGGTATGACTACTATAATTGCGAAGGACAACTACAAAGAACTTCTGTTGATTTTAAATATTCCGCAGACAATACACAACTAGCAATCATTGATTTGCTGGCAGTTGTTGACAGCAAGATGACTGATGAAGACCGAGATGGTTTATCAAATGAAGAGTTCGTTCGAAGAGAATTAGATTTTGTGAATCAAATATTCGCAGACTCCGGTGTATACATTTATATTCGCTTGATTGGATTGGAAACAGTAGAAGTAGCAAAGGGTGATCTGAGAAGGCAATACTCCGCATTCACCAATTCAAGATATGAGTTCGAGGATGTTGATGATTGGCAATCTGCTGCGAATGCTGACTTAGCATTTTTATTTAAAAAAATAGAAGAAAGTCCAATCGCTTGTGGCGTTGCCAGTTTCGATGCTACGAGAGGCATGTCATATTCCAGAGGAATTAGTCAGTGTTTTCAAAACAGTGTATTTCAAGAATCAGATGTAACTCGATATTATGAGCGAGCGCACGAAACCATTGTACATGAGATAGGGCATCTGTTGGGTCTCGAGCATGACTTTGGTAACCATTCTGGGAACGGTTCTATCTTCGAATATTCTTTCGGTTACTTAATTCCTAACTCTGAGCAACCACAAGAAGATGGTGGATTCAATAGTGGATATGGAACAATTATGTCTTACTCTGATTTACCAACTGCTACTTTCTCAACTGCTTCAAAGTATTTTGAACTGCCCGACGGTAAGAGCAGAGCAACAGGAACTTCTGGCGGTGCTTTCACGCTGGAACCGATAGAAGAAAAACCAATGCCCACAGAAGCAGTTGATTCATTGAATAGAGTTCGCTATGTTATGAGTCAACTCTCGGAAACTTCTTTAAATGATTTTTTCTTTGAATTCAATTTACCAGAAGAACCGAATATCTGTCTATTTTAAAATAGTTAATTTTTATCCTTGACATTTTTCGCATAATCATCTATTATAAATAAATGCGTTGATTCCTTGGGAAAGGGTCAACACTTCTCTACGCTGAATGGTCAGGTAGAGTATAACAACAATCTTGCTTAAATATAAGGAGATCCGTTATGGTATCTAAAGCATTTTCTTTTCCACGTTCACATTTCATTGGTTTTGATCACGTATGGTCAGAGATTGAGAGACTGTCAGATATGGCAGACAACAAACTCTATCCTCCACACAACGTAGTCAAGCACACTGAAACTCAATTCTCTGTAGAACTGGCTCTTGCTGGTTACTCAAAGGATGCACTGACTGTTGAAGTCAAAGAAGGCATTCTGGTTGTAACAGGCGATGGTCGACCTACTTTGGATGATGAAGTTGATCGTGAGTATCTACACCGTGGTATTTCTGCAAAGAAATTTACACGAACCTTTAGACTCTCTGAACACGTTGTTGTAGAAGGAGCAGACTTCAAAGATGGATTACTGGTCATTGACCTGAAAGTAGAGATCCCAGAAGAGAAGCGTCCTCGCACT
>Ga0181600_10003272_pt1 | contig 12401 bp, 10 predicted proteins | sample 041ome_2_FD_132982 | JGI IMG/M metagenome (GOLD analysis project Ga0181600, IMG submission 132982) | Coastal salt marsh microbial communities from the Groves Creek Marsh, Skidaway Island, Georgia - 041406US metaG (megahit assembly) | ecosystem: Environmental > Aquatic > Marine > Intertidal zone... | reverse complement strand
GTAGGTGGGAATATATATATGTGTGGCGGTGGTGCAGAGGCTTATCAAGATGAGGCAATTTTCCAACAAAAAAGTGTTGAACTTAAACAACAAAATTTCTCACATCCTCAATATAAACAATTTAATAACCAGGGAAATTTTATTCCTGGACTCTCTATTATAGATGCTCTCATGAATCTTGGATTTAATGGTGTTCGTAAAGAATTGATTGGTAAAAATGGCTAATCGATTAAATTCTTTAAAAAAAAATTATAAAAGCATGATTCTGAGATGGATTTTATTACGAATTCTTGCTCCGATAATGCGCATGGTGGGTTTTGGAAATCGTAAAAGGCGAAGCGTTTTGTATGCAGGGCATTGCTATTACAATAAATGGTATTTGTCTCGAGAGTTACGTCTATTAGGCTGGAAGGCAGACGTTTTAAATTGGGATATGAATACATCTTCTCAGATTTATTATCATGGCGAAGATTTTGTTATAGATTACAAAAGCGAACAAGATATTACAAATTATTTTCGTTTTTATTTTTATGCTATTCGAAATTATGATATTTTCCATTTTGCAAATAAAGGTGGATTGCAGTTTGGAGAGCCATTTAGGTCTTTTTTTATTGCAATTTTTAAAGAAGAAGGCTTTGAAGTAAGATTTCTAAAAGCATTGGGCAAAAAAATTGTTTATACTAACAATGGCTGCTTAGATGGGGTTTCGCAATCTTCGTTCAGTAAGTGGGGCCCGGAATCCGTTTGTTCTATCTGTCGCTGGGAAAAAGTGCCCACTGTATGTAGTGATGAAAAAAATTTGGCATGGGGTAAATTTCGGAATGAAGTAAGCGACTATATATGTCTCCTTGGAGGTAATAGGGCTGATTATAATGATGACCCGCGTGTGCATGAAGTCCCTGAAGTTTATTGCCTTGATCCAGAAGTTTGGAATCCTCAGATTGATGTTCCTGACAATTATAAATTTCCAGTGCTGAATGAGTCTCAAATAAGACTTTACCATGCTGTTGGCGACCTCAAAGACCGTACCCGCGATGACGGAAAAAATATTAAATCTAGCCATGTATATCTTCCGCTGATAAACAAGTTGATTAATGAGGGGCTTGAGATTGAGCTTGTAAATCCGACAGGTATCCCAAACAAAGAAGTGAGATATGTTCAGGCGCAGTCTGATATATTTTTGGATATGCTAACTTATGGTTGGTTTGGGGCTAATGCGCGTGAAGCAATGATGCTGGGTAAGCCAGTCATTTGTTTTTTAAGGTCAGAGTGGTTAGAAAGTCTGCGCAAAGAAATCCCAGAGTATGTCGAAGAATTACCTGTGGTGAATGCCACCCCAGAAACTGTTGAGGTTGTATTGCGCGATCTGATCGCTAACAAGAAAAAGCGCTTGGAGATAGGTAAAAGAAGTCGAGAGTTTGCTATAAAATGGCACTCTTCAAAAGCTGGAGCTCGACGTTTCGATACTATTTACAGTGATTTATTGGGGCTAAAAAAATGAGCTCGCGAACTTTAAAAGATGTACTAATTTGTGATGATGTAAGCGTTCGATTTCCGCTAATGAAATCAACAAGTCGTTGGCATCTGTTTTTTGGATCAAAATCGGTATCTGAATGGCATGATGCTCTTAGCAATATAACTCTCCGAGTACCAAAAGGTAAGATAGTTGGCGTAATTGGTCGCAATGGAGCTGGAAAAAGCACTTTGCTTCGTACCATAGCTGGTGTATATCCACTATTAAGTGGAAAAATAATCAGACTTGGCCAGATCAGTGCACTTTTTGAACTTGGCGGAATGGGAGGGTTTCTTATCACTGGTAAGCAGTATGCTCTGCGCTGGTTTAGATTAAATGGAATACCTCGCCATGATTGGCCTGATCTAATAGAACAAATTCGCGAGTTCTCAGAGCTTGGAGAGCGTCTGGATGATAGAATTTATACTTACTCTGCGGGGATGGCGGCACGCTTATATTTTTCAACTGCGACAAGCGTAGGACATGAGATTTATTTGATTGATGAAATACTTTCTGTAGGCGATGAACATTTTCAATCTAAATGTTGGGTTAGGGTTCGAGAGCGACTCGCTCATGGAGTATCTGGAATCCTTGTGACTCATGATTGGTCTGCAATTCTTCGCCTCAGTGAACAAACTTATGAATTGGAGAATGGCCGCATTAAAAGCCAGGGAGATTCAGAAAAGGTAATCTGTAATTATCTTAATATTTCTAGTCAACTAAGTGCTGTTGATGTAGCTAAATTTTCTCATAGCTGCCCCGCTTCATTTTTAGGGGTTTCTAATAAAGATTGGAATTGTGATATTCCCATTCATATTTATAAGTCGGAATCAGTTTGGTTTACATATTCGATTGAGAAATTAATTCTGGGTCAAGAGTGGCAAATTATTTTTTTTGGAGAAGAGACCTTAGTTGGCTCATCACCAGGAAATTACATCGCTCGTATTTTGGTTCCTAATTTACCCTTACCAAAAGGTTCTTACCGTCTTAATCTTTTTTTGACTGGGGCAAGACCTAACAATGGAGGACCAAGACCTGGTTATGACATTAAGAGTTGGACTTCAGGAAACAGTATTAAATTATTAATTGATGGTAAAGAGCAGCAATCTTTAGTTAATATGCCAATGAGAGTAGACTACGAATGAGTTTGAAACACTATATTAAGCTAAAAAATTTACGAAAGATCTATCCACGAAAACTCGGTGATCAGCTGAGCTCTGTTTTGTTATCCGCATTAGGAAGATCTCAAGACGTGAATAGTGGCGGTGGCGTTGCTTTATCTAATTTAACCTTATCTATTAAAGAGGGCGAGCGTATTGGTATAATTGGACCCAATGGTGCTGGTAAATCTACACTCTTACAAATTTTAGCTGGGGTTACCGAACCTACATCTGGTTATCTAAAAATATCTGGTCGAGTGACTGCTGTTTTAACTTTAGGAGTGGGTCTAAAAGAGGAGTTAACTGGTCGGGAAAATATATATATAGATGGTGAGGCACAAGGCAAGACAAGAGCTGAGATAAATCAAGATATTACCAACATTGTCAATTTTGCTGAGTTAGGAAAATTTATTGATTTGCCTTTAAAAACTTATTCTACAGGTATGAAAGCCCGCCTTGCTTTTGCAATGATTACCCAAATTAATCCTGAGATCTTAATCATAGATGAAACGTTATCAGTAGGGGATGCTGCATTTACTGTAAAAGCTGGTCAAAAAATTGCTGAATTATGTTCGCGTGGAGCTATCGTCCTCATTGTTTCACATAGTATGCAGAGTATTCGGGATTTATGTAATCGTTGCATATGGTTAGATAAAGCTAATCTTGTTATGGATGGCGATCCAGAGCTGGTAACTCAATCTTATCTTGATTCTGTAAGAAAAGCTGATGATATAGACCAAATTACTAGATTTAGGAACTTGGTCGGTACAAAGTCAATTTTATCAGGATACGATCTGAGTGAGTTGAAAATTTTTTGTAATGGTCAAGATGTAAGGCAGGTTCCAAGTGGAAAAATTTTGCAGATTAGTTGTAATTGGAATATTAACCAAAAAAAATCTTCTGGACAATTCCATCTAAAATGTATCCGACTGGATGGAGCGCTTATTTTTGATAAGGCCATAAAGTTACCAATTTCTAAATCTTCTAATAATTTATTAATTACTATTCCTGAGTTTAATTTAGCTTCAGGAATTTATCGTTTTCATTTAAACTGGATTAACTCTGAAGGTATTCTTTGCGCCGAATCATCAGCAATGTTAGAAGTGGTAGCAGACAATATCCCTTCGGGAGGCCGTCCAATTCTTTTAAATGTTGGATCCATTGATTGTTTAAAATTAAATAAGACTACTCCATGATAATACTTGGTTTTGATAAAAGTGATGTGCGTTTAATATTTAATATGTGGCGAATGACTTTGGCTGATCGTTATTTAGGTTCTGCTTTAGGCGGTGCCTGGGCATTATTGAACCCCCTATTATTGTTTGCGTTATTTACTTTTGTATTTGGTTTTGTATTTCAAGCCCGTCTTCCAGGTGCTGATTCAACCTTGGACTATTCTATTTGGTTGATTTGTGGTTATGGTCCTTGGTTGGCGAATACAGAAGCGCTTTCAGCAGCTTCAAATTCTATCGTCTCTAATTCAGGAATAGTAAAAAATATGTCATTTAAAACGGAAGTGCTTCCAATATCCGCTACATTGTTAGGGCTGGTTCCACTATGTGTGAGTTTGGTATTTCTTTTAACTCTTCAAATAGTAAACGATTTTTCGATATCAATAAGTATTTTATGGCTTCCCATAGTTATCCTTGTACAATTTTTGTTTCTATCTGCACTTGGCATCATGTTTTCTGTTATCACCACTTTTATCAGAGACTTTAATATAGTCCTACCAAATCTTTTAATGATCGGTTTATTTGCGACTCCTATTTTTTATCCTGTAGAGGCTGTGCCATCAATTATAAGAAATTTAACGGCTTTTAATCCAATTTATATCATCTCAAGCGCCTACAGGTCGGTGCTGCTTGAGCAGAATTCCCCTCAAATTTTGCCAATTGTCTTTTTAGGTTTATTTGCTTGGGGTTTGCTGGTTTTTAATCTGTTGATTTTTCGAAGAATCAAAGGGTATTTCCCAGCGGTTGTTTAAGAAAATGGAGTTCCAATTTGAAAAATAAAATTACTAAGACTAGTGTTTCAGTTGCAAATGCGAAATTTTGGGATGAGTTATGTGGCTCTCAGCTTGCGAAGTATTTAGGAATTAAAGATTCCAGTTTAGAGTCTTTAAAAAAATTTGATGATTGGTATTTTGATTTTTATCCGTATTTAGATAAACATATTTTGTTTAATAATATGAATGGACAAGATGTTCTTGAAATCGGCTTAGGATACGGTTCAGTTTCTCAGAGATTGGCTATGGCGGGAGCTAATTATAAAGGCTTAGATATTGCTCAAGGTCCAGTAAATATGGTTAACCATCGATTAAAGCAAAATCGGCTAAACGGTAAAGCAATTCAAGGCAGTATTCTTGAACCTCCTTTTAAAAAAGCGTCCTTTGATACAATTATCGCTATAGGTTGTCTTCACCATACAGGCGATCTTCAGAGGGCAATAGATGAATGTTATCGTTTATTGAGACCAGAAGGCTGTTTGATTTTTATGGTTTACTATGCATATTCTTATAGACGATGGACTCAGTCCCCCGTACACACAATAAAATATTTGTTCAGTGAACTTTTTGGTATTCGAGATGTGGTTGGAACATCAACCACAAGAGATCGCTCTTCTTACGATAAAAACAATTCTGGTGAGGGTGCTCCCCATACTGATTGGATTTCTAAAAAATCCTTATCCACTTTTTGTAGAAAATTCTCTGAAACAAGCTTGTGTTTAGAAAATATTGATACAATCCCTCCATTGAGACATATGACACGCAAGCAGCTTTTAAACACAATAATGCCTAAATACTTAGGTCTAGATTTATATGTCAAAGCTATTAAGTAATAAAAAGGGTCTTATTATTTATGCTTCCTCTCAAACATTTACTGAGACTGTTTTTGAACATCTCAATGCATTTAAAAGATATTCACAGCTTTCTTGGTCTTTTATAGATTTTAAACAAATCAATAATATTAACTTTAATACTACAAGTTTTGATGTGATTGTCGTTCATTATTCTGTGAGAATTGCCTTTGGACAGATCGATTTAAATTCAGCATCAAAACTTTCAAGCTTCAGTGGATCAAAGGTTCTTTTTATTCAAGACGAATATGATAATGTTAATTTTACAAAATCCATGATTAAAGCTATAGGTTTTGATTTAGTTTTCACATGCGTACCAAAGTCTTCTATAAATAAAATTTACCCTAAAAGCGAGTTCTCTAAGAAAGTAAAGTTTGTTAATAACTTTACTGGGTATGTTCCTTCGAATTTAGAAGTAGATTTAAAATCTGATCTTTCTCCATCAAAAAGGAATTTAATTATTTCGTATAGGGGAAGATTGCTAAAAATACGTTATGGTACCTTGGGTATTGAAAAGCGTGAGATAGGCAGGGTCTTTAAGAATTATTGTGAGACACATCGTATTAGATCAGACATCGAGTGGGGTGAAGAGAGTCGAATATATGGAACTAATTGGTATAAATTTATTAAATCATCAAGATGTATGTTGGGAACAGAATCTGGTTCTAATGTATTTGATTGGGATGGGACACTTCAATCAAAAATTGATCAATATATTAAAATAAACTCTAAAATCGATGATAGCGTGATTTATCAAAAATTTATTAAGCCATTAGAAAAACATGGACTTATGAATCAGATATCCCCAAGAATTTTTGAGATGGCTGCAGCGAAAACATTAATGGTATTAATGGAAGGTTCCTATTCTGGGGTTATAAAACCCTACAAACACTATTTACCGGTTAAAAAAGACTACAGCAATATTACTGAAATAATAGACATATTAGTTAATAATAATCAACAGGTCGATTCAATTGCTGATAATGCTTATGATGAACTTATAAGTTCTGGTAAATATAGTTATAAAAATTTTATTCTGATGGTTGATAATGAGATAGCCAATTTCATAAAACCAATTCAATCAACGATTTATTCATTTAATTTTAATTTTCAAAATCTATTAAAAAATAAAATAACTTCCAAACCCCAAAAGGCTAAATCACCAATACCCTATTTTCTTTTGAATAATAACAATTCTTATAAGATAGTTTCGACAGTAAAAGCTTTTATTGTTCGTTGTTTATTGTTCATATGGTATAAAATTCCTGTTAAACTTCGTCCGCTAATAAAATTTTTATTACGTCGTAAATAAATTGGTTTTCATGTCAAATTAAATTTAATAAATATTTTCTGGAATTTCTTATATGTGTGGATTGATTGCCATAATACGAACAAAGAGATCATCACAAAGTCTAATGAATAATCTCGTCAAATCAGGACTAGACCGTATTCGACATCGCGGCCCCGATGGAGAGGGTATTTGGCTGAGTGCTGATGGAAAAATTGGTTTGGGTCATGTTCGATTGGCCATCGTTGACCTTGAAACTGGAACCCAGCCAATGACTCTCGACGATGGGACAACCATTGTTTTTAATGGAGAAATTTACAACTACATAGAGCTTCGCCAAGAGCTAGGTATAGATTTATTTCGTACAACATCTGATACGGAGGTCATCCTTCATGCCTACAAGCGTTGGGGTGCAGATTGCGTTAATCACTTAAGAGGAATGTTCGCGTTCGTGATATGGGATGCAAAAAAACAGGATGTTTTTTTTGCAAGAGATCGCTTTGGTATCAAACCTCTTTATTGGTTTCGTGATGAGGATGGTATTTATTTTTCATCTGAAGTAAAAGGACTTCTGCCTTTCATAAAACATAAAGAAGTTGATGAAAATGTTTTAAGTGAATATTTTAGTTTTCAATTTCCACTTGGTAAAGACACTCTTCTAAAAGGAGTTAAGCAGGTGCAGCCAGCTCACTGTGGATGGGTTCATAATCATCATGATATGAAATTGATAAAATATTGGGAGGTACACTACGATATAGAATTTGATCATAATGATCAATTTCATTTTGAACAGTTAGAGTGTTTGCTGAATGATTCAGTTAAGTTTCATATGAGAGCTGATGTAGAGGTTGGGGCTTATGTAAGCGGTGGACTTGATTCTAGTTTGCTTGCTCTAATAGGGAGTAATTATTCCTCTAAAGATAATAAAAACTTTAAGATTTTTAATGGCAGATTTTGTGAAGGAGATGATTTTGATGAATCATCTTATGCTAAAGCCTTAGCTGATGAAAATGCTATGGATTTATATCTTGCAAGCATTTCAGAAAAAAATTTTGTCGATTCTATTTCTAATGTAATTTATCATTTAGATACACCTGTTGCTGGGCCTGGAGCATTTCCGCAATATATGGTTTCGCATCTAGCAAGTCAACATCTCAAAGTTGTTTTTGGAGGACAGGGCGGTGACGAGATTTTTGGCGGTTATGCAAGGTATTTAATAGCATATTTTGAACAGTGCATTGTTGGAGGTATTGATGGGACTCTTGATAATGGAAATTTTGTTGTGACTTATGAATCAATCATTCCAAATCTAAAAACTTTAAAAGCTTATAAACCACTTATTCAAGAATTTTGGTCAGATGATCTTTTTAGCTCAAGAGATCAAAGATACTTTAGATTGATTAATCGTTCAAATACAATTGAGCCAATTCTCAAACCAGGAATAATAAACCGTGCAAAAGCATTTGATGACTTTAAAAAAATTTTTTGGGGAAGTAATGTGGGAAAAGAGTCTTATTTTGATCAAATGACTCATTTTGACTTTAAAACACTTTTACCAGCTCTTCTTCAAGTAGAAGATCGGATGAGTATGGCTCACGGATTAGAGTCGCGTGTCCCTTTTCTTGATCACCCATTGGTTGAGGCAATTGCAAAGGTTCCTGCAAATATAAAATTTCTCAACGGTGAATTGAAAAGATTATTGCGTTCTTCGTTTTTAAAAAAAATGCCAGCCGTAATTAGAGATCGTAAAGATAAAATGGGCTTTCCAGTTCCTCTCAATCTTTGGTTAAAACAAGGTGGTAAAGCTAGAGATTTTATTGGCGATATTTTTTCATCAAAAGATGCTCGTTCGCGCTTTTATCTTGGGGATAACTTTAATTTGGATAGCATACTTGACTCTCAGAGTATTTATGGAAGAAACCTTTGGGCGTTACTAAGTTTAGAGTTGTGGCAACAGCAATTTATTGATCAGTAAAGTTAATTATGGAAATACTTTTTCTTTCAAATCGTCCTTCAAAAAATTCTCAAGCATCTACGGTAACAGAATATTTAGATTCCTTAAGTAAATATTCAATTAATAGCGTATATGAAATTTCCATGCTACATCACTTTCCTTCTCAAATAGATTTGGATCGTTTCGATGTTGTAATCACTCATTATTCATTGTCTTTAGGTTCCCTGATTAATCATTATTTGGGTAAAGACTTTATTAAAAAATTAAAAAATTTTAATGGATTAAAAGCTGCTTTTTTGCAGGACGAGTATCGTGAAACAGAGGTTTACTGGAAGCATTTAAATGAGTTAGGTATTGATGTTTTATTTTCTTGTGTTCCGGAGCAAGAAATCCATAAAGTCTATCCTCAAAAAAAAGTTCCAAAATTGAAGGTTGTAAACGTTTTAACAGGTTACGTTCCTGAGACTTTATTAAGCCAAAGTGTATTGCCAATAAGTAAAAGGCCAATTGATATTGGTTATCGAACAAGAAAAATGCCATATTGGCTAGGTCGTTTAGGGTATGAAAAATGGTTTATTTGTGAAGAATTTAAGCGACTAACTAAAAGATCTAATTTGAAATTAGATCTTTCAACAAAGGAAGGTGATAGATTGTATGGGGATTCATGGACAACATTTGTTTCATCTTGCAAAGCAGTTATTGGTGTAGAAAGTGGGGCAAGCATTATTGATTATGACGGCTCCTTAGAAAAGAATGTAGATTATTATGTCTCGAAACATCCTCATGCAACTTTTGAAGAAGTCTTTGATTTATTTCTTAAACCTTATGAAGGCTCTCTGCATCTCAATCAAATTTCTCCAAGATGTTTTGAGGCAGCAGCACTAAGGACGCCTATGATACTTTTTGAAGGTAATTACTCAGGTATATTAAAACCAGGTAAACACTTTATTAGTTTGAAAAAAGATTTTACAAATTTAAAAGATGTGTTGTTAAAGTTTAAAGATAATTCATTTTTGCAAAAGATGGCTGACAGAACTTATGAGGAGATAGCAAAAAATCCAAAATATCAATACAAATTTTTTATTCAGAAAATTGACAAAATTTTACTTGATGAGTTCCGAAAGCGAAAATTTAAAAAAGTATCAAATCCATACTCAAAAAAAGAGTTTAAAGAAAGATTAAGTTCAAGTTTCTCTTATATCATAAGAAGACGTTTTGAAATTTTTATGCAACGAGTCATCTTAGGTTTTCCTTTGGCCCGTAAGTTAGTTTTTTATGTTTGGCATATTTTGCCAATCCCTATCCAGAGATTTCTTAGGCCCTATGTTAGGATAATTTCACGTTGAAATTTTTGAAGAATAATTTAATTATAAATAATAAAAATGTATACAACTACTTTATAACTTTATTTGTTCGTTTTTTTGTTATTTTTTCAGGGTTTGTTGTTTTTTTAGTCACCTCTTACATTTTTGGTCCAGAGGGTAGAGGGGTAATTGGTCTAGGAACATCAGTTGCTTCTTTTTTTGGATTAGTCTTTTCATTTAATCTTGGTCGATCTTTTCTTAATTTGACACAAAAAAGTCCAACCTCAAGAAAGTTATTTTTATTTGATTTTTTAACTTTAAATTACTTATTGATGTTCATAGCTATTTTGATGTTATTTCTTTATTATTTTTTAAATATCCAGATAAAATTAATTTTTGATTTTGATTTATTATTACCTTTCTTTGCTCTCATTCCTTTTTATTTATGGTCTGTGAATGGTTCTGATATATTTGCTGCACTGAATAAAACTAAGTTGCAAGATATAGCAATATTAATTACAAGATTGATATTGATTTTCATGGCTTTGTTTGTTTATATTTTTAATTTTTTAGAATTAAGAACTTTTCTTTATCTTTATGCATTTATATTAGGGTTCGGGACTATTATTGAAATGAGACTTTTAGGAAAACCTTCTATATATATTAGTTTTAAAAAAACATACCAGTATTTTTCAAATTCTATTATTCCTCATATTGATTATCTTTCTTTTGTTTTATTTCCTCTGATTTTGATGGTAATGTCAGCACATTATTTGAATCTTACTGAGCTTGGTAATTTGAATTTTACTTATCAATTAATTTATTTCATATTCACTTTTTCTTTTGTGGCAAGTCTTAAAATTAAAACATATGTTAGCCAAAAAGGAATGTTAGCTTATTCAATATCAATAAAAAAACTACTTTTTTATACTATTATATTCTCATTCATTTTGGTATTTATTATTTATATTATTGTAAGCACAAGTTTTTTTAACAAACATTTTCCTGGATTTGAAAATATATCTGACTATTTTTTAATTTTATCTTTATCTATTCCTGGCTATATGTTTTATCATTTTTTATACCCTATATTAATTGAATATCGTTTGATTCATTACTCCATGAAATTCAATTTAATTGTATTATTCTTGTCATGTTTTATTTCATTCTGGTTGTTGAATAATTATGGTATTTTAGGAGCCTGCTTTTCTTTTAGCTTGTTTTTTTGTTTAATTTTTATTTCTTACTTATACCTTTATAAAAAATTAAAGCTTCTATTCGTTTAAATAAATTATCTTACAACTAAACCAAATAGATCTTTCAATATTTATTATTTTCATTACTATTATTTAAAGTTAAATTGATAGGCCTTAAATATTTTTTGTAACTTTTATGCTGCTTCTTTAGATTATCTTTAAGATTTCTGTGAATTTGTCGATTTCATTGTAAATATTTACAAACTTCCAATCTTGATCTTTACCATACCCATATGAGGCTTTAATAAAATGTAGTTTGTTACGATTGGCTGATAAACCGTCATTAACTGTATCGCCAATAAAGTAACTGTAATTAAATAAATAATTTTTAGAAACAAGATCTTTAATCATGACGTCCTTATTTCTAAAAATAGATTCACTATCACTACATTCAATATATTTAAAATAATTATTCCATCCAAAGAATTCAATTAGTTTTTTTGTTGGAATTAGTCTTTTATTGGTTGCTAAGGCCATAGGTATATTTCTAATATATAGTTCTTCCAAAGCTTCAATCACTCCAGGGTAAGGTTTTGTATGTTGGATAACTTGTTCGTCATGCTTTATTATAAATAGTCGAACAAATTCATCTAATAAGTCTTGGTGTTCAGGCCCTAATATTTCTGAAGCAGTATCCCTTAAGGGAGGACCGATGAGAATATTTGTTGCATACTCTATGCGCTTCGGAGCGAGCTGAGTTGTAATGTTGAGAAAACATTGATAGATAGATTGTTCAGAATCTACTAGTGTCCCATCAAAGTCGAAGATAAGGGCTTTTGTCAAACAGAAACCCACTGACTTTTTTGAATCGACCGATAAACAGCTTCCATGGTCGCTGCCTGATGAATGGCGTCATCCATACTTAATTTGTTGCTTTCATGATTGCTATGAATGCAGTCAACGAAGTGATTAATTTCTAAATCAAAATGATTTCCCTTTTGAATTTTTTCAACAACTGGAGCTGATCCATCTAATTCATAACTGATAATTGCCTCATCATCCTCATGCTGCCAGACGGTATGGCATTTTAAGCGTCCCTTATCCCCAAAGATTTCAAATTCGGATCGTCT
>Ga0181600_10003262_pt1 | contig 12419 bp, 11 predicted proteins | sample 041ome_2_FD_132982 | JGI IMG/M metagenome (GOLD analysis project Ga0181600, IMG submission 132982) | Coastal salt marsh microbial communities from the Groves Creek Marsh, Skidaway Island, Georgia - 041406US metaG (megahit assembly) | ecosystem: Environmental > Aquatic > Marine > Intertidal zone... | reverse complement strand
TGGGACCTTGTTTCATCTGGCGCAGAAGCCACTGATGCCGTAATTGGTTGCATCCAGAATTGGATCGCGCGAGAGGAGGATTGATGCAGGCGCCAGATTATTGGAATAGGTCTTTTTCGATTTTGGCACAGGCGCTGCGCCCGCTCGGGATGATTTATGCCGCCGCAACCGCACGCCGCATTCGAAATGGCAGGCCACAATCGTGTAGCGTGCCTATTATCTGTGTTGGCAACATAAATGCCGGTGGGACCGGCAAAACCCCGACCGTGATTGCCTTGGTCCAATACCTACAAAACAAGGGATTTACACCACATATCGTTTCACGTGGCTTTGGCGGCACGATCAAAGCGGTTACGAAGGTCGATCCAAAGTTGCATAACGCGAGCCAAACAGGGGATGAGCCGTTGTTGATGGCCGCATTCGCAGATACCTGGATCGCCGACAGGCGCGTCTTTGCTGCAAATGCGGCTATCGTTTCGGGTGCTGATGTAATTTTAATGGACGATGGCCACCAAGATCCCAGCGTGCAAAAGGATTTATCACTTGTTGTAGTTGATGCAAAACGGGGATTTGGCAATGGATATTGTCTGCCCGCAGGACCACTTCGTGAACCCGTGCCATTAGGGCTTGCACGCGCAGATGCAATTATTTCAATTGGCACCGATATCGACAATCAAAGTTTCGCCGCACAGCACCAATTCGCCATCCCCCATTTGCGCGCACAGCTAAGCCCATTGGAAATGGGTATGGATTGGGCAGATGGTCGATATATTGCATTCGCGGGAATTGGGCATCCAGAAAAGTTCTTTGACACCCTCAAATCACTCGGGGCAGAGGTCATCGCAACCCATGCGCTGGACGATCACCAACCATTGTCGCGCAGCTTAATGCAGCGCCTGATGAACGACGCAAAACTAAATAGCGCACAGCTGGTGACCACCGAAAAGGACGCAGTCCGCCTTCCGCCCGATTTCATGGGTCAGGTCTTGGCATTGCCCGTAAGGCTTGGCTTTGCTGATACCCATCAGTTGGATCAGGTGTTGTCAAAAGTCATCACAGCGATCGCCGACAACCGTGCGCATGACCCCCAAAAATAGACAGGCTATTGCGTGTTGTCTTCGCCAAGCTTGGGCGAGGGTCGATCCAGCTTTAACTTTGCGTCTGAAAAAACGAACGGCGACCTGACAGACGGAATACCGTCAAAGTCGACCTGCATGCCGCGTGCGATCACCTGAGGATCGGCAAAGACCTCATCCATTGTGTTAATCGGACCCGCAGGGATGCCTTGGGCCTCGCAGGCCGATAGCAATGCATCTTTGGTCATCGCTTGGGTTTTCGCATTTAACATTTCGGTCATGCTGGAACGGTTTTTGATCCGATCTGAGTTCACAAGAAACCTTGGATCAGTCGCCATCTCGGCACAATCGAGTACGCGACAAAGGCGTTGATACTGCCCATCATTACCGGTTGCAATAATAATATGGCCATCAGAACACGGAAATACCTGATAAGGCGTCAAATTGGGGTGATAATTCCCTGTGCGCTCTGGAGGTGTCCCAGTCGTCAGATAATTTAACGCTTGGTTTGCCATGACGGACACCGCGCAATCCAACAATGACATGTCAATGTGCTGACCGCGTCCTGTCGTATGGCGCATATGCACGGCTGATAATATCGCTGTTGTCGCATAAACTCCGGTAAAAAGATCCGTCACTGCAACGCCGACGCGCTGCGGCATGCCCTCAGGATCCCCAGTAATTGACATCAACCCCGACATACCCTGAATGATATAATCATATCCCGCACGAGGAGAATACGGGCCTGTCTGGCCAAAGCCCGTGATTGAACAATAGATCAAACGCGGGTTGATTTCGGCAAGGCTATGGTAATCCAAACCGTACTTGGCAAGCCCGCCAACTTTGAAATTTTCAATCAAAATATCAGCATCACGTACCAATTCGCGTACCTGTTCCTGACCTTCAGGTGTTCTGAAATCAACGGTAACACTTGATTTTCCACGGTTACATGAATGAAAATAGGATGCCGTCACATCGCCGTCACGTTCCACGAAAGGTGGACCCCACTTGCGCGTGTCATCACCCTGTGGCGCTTCCACTTTGATGACATCTGCGCCAAGGTCTGACAGGGTCTGGCCCGTCCATGGGCCAGCTAGAATCCGTGCAAGTTCAACAACCTTGAGGCCAGCCAATGGCGTAGACATTACGCCCCCAGCTTTTCGTCGATAATGGCTTTTAATTCATCATAAGGCATGTTCGAGAATTTTTCGCCATTGATGATCAAAGTTGGCGTAGAAGTGATTTCATCACGTGTCGCGTTCTCTTGATACCAACCGACCAAAGCACGCAACGTGTCTGCATCTTGCATACAGGCTTGCAGAGTTTCAGCATCAAGCCCTGCCATTTTTCCTAGTTTGGATAGTTCATTAACGATCTCAAGATCGCCACCTGCACGTGCCCACGTTGATTGCGTTTCAAAAATCATTTTTGAGACGCCAAAAAACCGATCAGGCCCCGCACAGCGCGCAACCATGGATGCCCACATGCCGTATTTGTCAAAATACACTTCGCGGAAGATGAATTTGACTTTGCCCGTATCAATGTAATCGGCTTTTAGCTTTGGCAAAACATCAGTTTCGAACCGTGCACAGTGCGGGCATGTAAAGGACGCATATTCAATGATGGTGACAGGGGCATCTGCCTGTCCCATGACCATCTCGGCCACAGCGCCGGCTGCACCTTCGGTATTGGTATCTTGCGCCACAGAAACACTGGGCAAAAGGACCAAAGCAATAAGGGCAAAGATTGAACTGAGTTTTTTGAACATGTGCTTTTCCACCTGACTCTGAATGATTTATGGTTTGTTTTTTGATAGAACGTTCTGCGCCAAATCTTCAAGAGCGCGGCGCAAATTTTCGTCACCAACACCCGCAGCCGTTTGCTTTGCAGCGGCAATAATTTCTGGTGCAGGCGGCTGTTTACCACTTTTTTGCTTGCCGACAAATTGCGCCTGCCCTTCGGCAAAACCAATTGGGGCGGTTTGGGTAACGCGAATGCGCGAAATTGCATTATAACCGTAGACGCCATTAATCTTGCCGCACATATCCTCTTTCTGCATGTCTATCAGCGGCGCATTGGGGCCAGTCGTCAAAATGGTCAGCGTGGCGCCAAGCCCCCCTTTTGCATAGGTCACATTTACGGGGCGGCATTGCGCCGCAAGCGCGTCACCCACGATTTCTGCCCAATGTGTCAAGATCCGTGCATGCGAAAATCCGCGCGCTTCGCCTGCTTCGCGAATTTGCGTTTGCATCAGCGAATAAGCGCGTTTGAATCCATTTGACCGATTTGATCGGTTTTGCATACTAAGAGCCCTTGCGTTTGGCGCTATCTTAATTACTTGTGCGAAAGCTACCAGCCCTATTTACATCAAAGAGAGATCAAACTTGCGTGAAACCCCGTCTCCCAACACCTTGCTAGACTGGTATGACCACAACGCCCGCAAGATGCCTTGGCGTATTGGCCCAGCGGATCGTGCAAAGGGCATTGCACCCGATCCCTATCGGATTTGGCTTTCCGAAGTGATGTTACAGCAAACCACCGTGGCCGCCGTTCGAGAATACTTTAATCGCTTTTCAACGCGTTGGCCAACTGTCGTCGACCTTGCAAACGCGAATGATGCCGATGTTATGGCAGAATGGGCAGGCTTGGGCTATTACGCACGTGCCCGCAACCTGTTAAAATGCGCGCGTGTCGTTGCAAATGATTACGATGGAATTTTCCCCACGTCCTATGATCAGCTGATCAAACTGCCTGGGATTGGCCCCTATACTGCTGCCGCGATCGCATCGATTGCGTTTGATCACCCTGAAACAGTCGTTGATGGAAATGTCGAACGTGTCATTGCCCGTCTTTTTGATATTCATACACCATTCCCGATCGCAAAACCCGAATTAACTGACAAGGCAAAAAACCTTACCCCACAAATCCGGGCTGGCGATTACGCTCAGGCGATCATGGATTTGGGTGCAACCATTTGCACCCCCAAAAAGCCTGCATGTGGCCTATGTCCGTGGCGCACCTGCTGTCGCGCTTTGGACAACGGGACGGCCCTTGAGCTACCTAAAAAATTACCGAAAACACCAAAACCAACACGTGTCGGTGTCGCCTATTTTGTCGAACGCGTGGACGGCGCATTACTATTGGAAACGCGCCCTGAAACAGGATTATTGGGCGGGATGCTGGGCTGGCCCACAACCGACTGGAACGATGCCCCTTTGCCCGCGCCACCGATCCAGGCTGAATGGAAATTACTTAATGCCGAAGTTCGCCATACGTTCACACACTTTCACCTGCGTTTGAACGTTCACAAGGCTTATGTGCCAATGGACCGGCAACCCACGCGTGGCCTTTTTGTTGAACGGGCAGATTTCCAACCTTCAGGTTTACCCACCGTTATGCGAAAGGTTTTTGATCTAGTGCATGAAGGCAAAAAAAGATAAAACCTTTATATTGTTTATAAGAATATGTCAGGTGTTCGGTATGCAAAGCAAGATTTTTCATCCTTTCGTAATGCACTTCCGTTTTGAATGTCACTTGCGCTTTTACCTCTTGTTTGGGCGGCATCCTTTTGGGGTGGATGGAGCTTTTTAATTATTGTCGTTTTAACATGGAATTTCTTGATTGTTTGGGATCTGTATCAAGGAACCGACACAACAAACCTGGACACTGATGCCCAAGAAAAAGATCTATATTGGTATCGTTTGGTCACCATAATCTGGGCGCCATTACAGATTGTCACGATTTTTGGCGTATTATTCTTGGTGACACGGGGCGATTTTGCGATTTGGGAACAGATTGCTACTTTTGCAGCGGTTGGATTTGTCTCTGGCACCGTGGGCATCAACTATTCGCACGAACTGATGCACCAAAAAAACAAGCTTGAGCGCAGTTTAGCGGACGCATTGCTGGCCATGGTGCTGTATTCACATTTCAAATCTGAACATCTGCTGGTTCATCATACCTATGTCGGTACGCCGCGTGATCCTGTTACCGCACGTTACAACGAAAGCTTCTACCGATATTTTCCGCGCGTTTTGTGGCAATGTTACCGCTCAGCATGGCACGCCGAGGTCCAAAGGCTTGCCCGGAAAAACAAACAATGGTTTGATCTAAAAAATCCCTATTACCGTTATCTCGGTTTGCAATTATCTTGCATCGCATTGGCCTATGCCATTGCGGGTATATTTGGAATTTTTCTTTTTGCGATCCAAGCCTTGGTCGCAGTCTTCCATCTTGAATTGGTTAATTATGTGGAACATTACGGATTGACGCGCAAACATTTGGGCCATGGTAAATACGAACATGTCAAACCCCATCATTCATGGAATGCGGGACATAAAGTCTCTAACTGGCTTTTGATCAATTTACAGCGCCATTCCGACCATCACTACAAACCAAACAGACGGTTTCCGCTATTACAAACCTATGGAACGTTGGATGCGCCGCAACTGCCATATGGCTATCCAGTGATGACAATTGTGGCGCTGTTTCCGCGGCTTTGGCGGTCACGCATGAACAGACGGGTGCGGACATGGCGGGCAATGTATTATCCTGAAATAACCGATTGGACGCCCTATAATCAGGCGTCCAAACCAATGCCACGCTAGGCGCGTTTTGCTTCGATCGCTTGCCAAATCTTTTCGGCCACATTGATACCATCGAAACGTTCAAGTTCTTGGATTCCTGTAGGGGACGTGACATTGATTTCGGTCAAGTAATCGCCGATAACGTCAATTCCAACAAAAACCTGACCATGGTCACGCAAAGTTGGGCCGATCGCGGCACAGATCTCGCGGTCGCGTGCGGTCAACTCGACCTTTTCCGGGCGACCGCCAACGTGCATGTTTGATCGGGTCTCGCCGGCTGCTGGGACGCGATTGATGGCCCCAACAGGTTCCCCGTCGATCAAAATAACGCGTTTGTCGCCCGCAGTTACTGCGGGCAGATATTTTTGCACGATCAAGGGTTCGCGGGAAAATCCTGTGAACAACTCAAATAAAGAGGATAGGTTACGATCATCCTTCGTTAAGCGAAAGACACCTGCGCCCCCATTGCCGTAAAGCGGCTTAAGGATGACGTCACCATGCTTTTCCTTGAACGCCCGAATGGTATCTAAATCGCGTGCAATTGCGGTGGGTGGTGTAAGATCTGGGAACCTGAGAACCAAGAGCTTTTCTGGAAAATTACGGACCCAAAACGGGTCATTCACCACAAGTGTTTTCGGATGCACCAAATCTAATAAATGAGTTGTGGTGATATAATGCATATCAAAAGGCGGATCCTGGCGCAGCCACACCACGTCGAAATCTGCCAAGTCCACTTCGGTGACATCACCCAATATCGCATGGCTACCTTGAACACGCTGTACAGTGAAATATTGCCCCCGCGCTGTTAAACGGCCTTCTTGAAACGCAAGGTGATCGGGGGTGTAAAAAAACATTTCATGACCGCGCGCCTGCGCCTCTTCGGCAAGGCGAAATGTGCTATCGGCGTTGATGTTTACCGATTGGATTGGATCCATTTGAAATGCGATTTTCATGTGGGCGTGGCCTTTGACGATTTTCAGACCCCCCTTTCATGCCGAGTTTCACCGCACTTTGCAATGGGACACAGGCACAAACCCTAGATCATGACAAAATCTGACAGCGCATCTTGAACCACCCGAACACGTCCACACGCATCCACCAGCGCCGCATCATATCGCAGTGTTCGCAAACAGGCGTCGGGATTATTGTCCAGATAAATTTGCGCGGCTTGTAAAATGCGGCGTGCCTGGGACCGCGAAATACGCCCAATGGCGACATCATGGGATTTTGCAAATTTAACCTCGACGAAATAGATGCATGCCTCGTCCTCTAAGATCAAATCTATTTCCGCAAACTCACATCGCCATCGTTTTGCTTTTAACTTAGAGCCAGATTGCGTGTAATGGGCACAGACCAAGTCTTCGGCATTTTGGCCGCCCAAATACGCAGCTTTACCCTTCTGTGTTCGATCCAATATCCAACGCCATCTTGTAAATCTGCCGTTTTGGTAAACCCGTCACCTGAGCCACTGTTTCGGCAGCATCACGCACAGACATCGTTGAAAGCGCGTTTCGTAACTGTGTTTCTAAATCCAATTCATTAACGTTTGGTTCATGGGCGCGGTCAATTAAAACCACAACTTCACCTTTGATCGTGGCCCCTTGGGTTTCTTGTGCAAGCGTACCCAATTTACCGCGCCTGACCTCTTCGAATTTTTTGGTGAGCTCTCGACAATATACAGCCTGGCGCGATGCCCCAAGTACATCAGCCGCGTCAGCCAACATGCCAGCAAGCCTCTTTGGCGATTCGTAAAAAATCAAAGTTGCCTGAATGTCCATCAGATCTTGGAACTTTGAACGCCGTTGTGATTTTGAATTGGGTAAGAATCCCTCAAACAAAAAGCGATCAGTTGGCAATCCCGCAAGGGTCAAAGCAGTGACAAATGCACTTGGACCAGGCGCAGAGGTTACAAGATAGCCCTGTTCAGCCGCCTCTTTGGAAAGATGATAGCCAGGATCAGCAATAAGAGGTGTTCCCGCCTCTGATCCATAGGCGACGGACAGTCCTTGCGCCAAATAGTCTAACAGTTTGGGGCGCATTTTCCCGCCGTTGTGGTCGTGGTAGGCCAAAAGGGGCCTATCGTTCAAAGCAATTCCGTGAATATCCATCAATTTGCGCATACTGCGGGTATCTTCGGCAGCGATCACATCGGCGCTGGCTAAAATATCAAGAGCACGCAATGTGATGTCCCGGGCCGTCCCGATAGGTGTTGCAACAAAATACAACCCGGCAGCTAATTTTACATTATTATGATTCACGGCTGGACCCCTGTGGTTATGGACTCTATTTTCATAGACTGGAGCGCTGGCCAACAGGTAACGGGAGAAGACGACAATGTTCAACCAGATAATTTCAACAAGGAAACGCATCTCGCTTGGGCTCGCTGCACTTGCGATGGCCACCCTATCTGCCTGCGGGGGCGGGTTTACAAACTCGGGGCCGACCAAGGCAATTAATACGTCGGAACCGGTCCCCGTTGCGTTATTAATACCCAAATCTTCGTCGGACGCGGGATCTGTCGCACAAAGCCTTGAGAATGCTGCCCGCATGGCTGTTGCTGATCTAGGGGACACAAAGATTGATCTGCGCGTTTACGACACAACAGGAACAGCTGAGATTGCATCACAACAAGCGCAAAAAGCCGTTGATGACGGCGCAAAAATTATCTTGGGCCCACTTTATGCAGAAGCGGCGAATGCGGCAGCCGTGATGGTCGCAGATGACGGCGTCAATGTGATAAGCTTTTCGAATAACCCGACCATTGCCGGCGCAAACTTGTTTACATTGGGTAAAACCTTTGATAACACTGCGAAACGCATCGTTGATTTCGCCGCAAGTCAGGGCAAAACACGTGCTGTCGTGGTTTATCCGAATAACGTTGAAGGAAGCTTTGGTTTAGCTGCGATTGAACAGGCAGCAAAAAACACAAATCTTGAGATTGTTTCAGCCCAAGGATTTGAATTCACCCAAGAAGGCGTCGTGAACGCGGTACCTTTGATCAAGGCGGCTGTCGACATCGAAAGTGCTGACCTTATTTTGCTGACCTCGACCAGCGTTGGTGCGTTGCCATTGCTGGCACAGCTTTTACCAGAGGCCGGGATAGACCCGAGTATTATTCAATATGCAGGGCTTGCACGGTGGGATATCCCCCCCCAAACGCTTGAGTTAAAAGGGCTTCAAGGTGGCTGGTTCACAATGCCTGATTTTGCACGGACAGAAGAATTTTCAAACCGTTACCAAGAAACATTTGGCGCACGTCCCCATCAATTGGCGAGCCTTGCGTATGATGGCATCGCGGCGCTTGGTGTTTTGATTGAATCTGGCAAATCTGACGCCTTTTCTGCCCAAAATTTAACCCAAGCAGCAGGCTTTCAAGGGGTGGACGGTATTTTTCGCTTGAAATCTGACGGGACAAACGAAAGAGGATTGACCATCGCAAAAGTTCAAGACAAGCAGGTACTTATAATTGACCCAGCTCCACGCGCATTCGCAATCGGCGGCTTCTAAACGCTATACCTTTGAGGTTGCGACAGATCCCAATAGCTTGATTTGTCGCACCGATGACATATTTGATCTGGGGTCTTTCTGCACCTTTCTTGAAAATGTGCATGGAAACTCTGCCGAAACCGAGTTTCGAACACAGTGCGTTACCGAGCTACGTGACAGACGAAAAAGGGGAATGGCCGCTATTTCTGAGGCGCTGCAACAAACGCCAATGAGCGCGAGCTTAGCGATCAAAAGTTATGCTTGGCTGACCGACTGTTTGGTCTGTTCGATTTGGCACATCGCCAGCACATTGATGCACCCAAACCCTACACCGACCGATGGCGAGCGCCTTTCCGTAATCGCCGTCGGCGGATACGGTCGGGGTGAAATGGCGCCGGCGTCTGATGTCGATTTGTTATTTTTAACGCCTTATAAAATTACACCTTGGGCCGAAAGCGTGATTGAAACCATGCTTTATATGCTGTGGGATTTGCGCCTTAAGGTCGGACATGCATCACGAACAGTGAAAGATTGCCTGCGTCTTGGTAGCGAAGATTTCACCATTCGCACAGCGATGATGGAACACCGCCTTATCTGTGGTGAGGCCGCGCTTGCAAATGAGTTAGATCAAAAACTTTGGAACGAACTCTTTATTGGAACCGAAAGAGAATTCGTTCAAGCCAAATTACAAGAACGTGACGAGCGCCATGAAAAACAAGGCGGTCAACGCTTTATGGTCGAGCCCAATGTGAAAGAGGGCAAAGGCGGCCTGCGCGATCTGCAATCTTTGTTCTGGATTACCAAATATGTTTACCACGTTCATTCCCCTGCCGAGTTGGTAAAACTTGGGGTATTTCGATCGGATGAATATAGCCTTTTCACCCAAGCCGAAACGTTTCTATGGGCCGTTCGTTGTCACCTGCACCTTGCAGCGGGCCGCCCAACCGAGCAGTTGACATTTGACCTGCAGGTCGAAGTCGCAGGCCGCATGGGATATACCGACAGGTCAGGACGACGCGCCGTCGAAGTCTTTATGCAAGATTATTTCCGCCATGCCACGCGTGTCGGAGACCTAACGCGCATTTTTTTAACCTCACTTGAGGCAACCCATACAAAAGATGCACCCTTAATCGAACGCATTTTTAGACGCCGCCCACAGATCAAATCAGAATACCGTGTTGTGCATAATCGACTTGCTTTGCGCGATCCTGATCTGTTTTTACGTGACCAGCTTAATATTCTGCGTATTTACGAGGAAGCGCTGCGCACGGGGTTATTGATCCACCCAGATGCGATGCGCCTGATTTCTGCCAATCTACATTTGATTGACGATAAAATGCGCAACGACCCAGAAGCCCAGCGCATTTTTTTGGATCTGTTGTTGAAACATGGCAATCCTGAACGCGCGCTGCGTCGGATGAATGAATTGGGCGTATTATCCGCATTTATACCAGAATTTGAACCTATCGTGGCAATGATGCAATTCAACATGTATCATAGCTATACCGTAGACGAACACACTATTCAGGTTATTCGCAACCTCGCACAGATTGAACGCGAAGAATTGGTCGAAGAATTGCCGATCGCGTCGTCAATCTTGAAAGAAGGCATCAACCGTAAAGTTATGTATGTCGCCTTGTTGTTGCACGACATCGGAAAAGGCCGACCCGAGGATCATTCAGTTCTAGGTGCAAAGATTGTCCGCAAAGTTGCACCAAGGCTGGGGTTAAACAAAGAAGAAGTCGACACCGTTGAATGGTTGGTGCGTTATCATCTGCTCATGTCCGACATGGCACAAAAACGTGACATTGCCGATCCGCGCACAGTACGGGATTTTGCAAAGGCCGTTCAGACTGTCAAACGCTTGGACCTTTTGACAGTTCTGACCGTATGTGACATCCGCGGCGTTGGACCAACCACTTGGAATAACTGGAAAGCCGCGCTGATACGTGCGCTGTATCGTCAAACACGTCGCGCACTAGAGGATGGTCTTGAGGCACTAAATCGCGAAAATCGCGGGAACGAAGCGCAGCGTGCCTTGAAAACAGAGCTATCGACCTGGGATACAAAAGACCTGAAAAAAGAGATTGAGCGGCATTACCCCCCCTATTGGCAGGGATTGCACGTGACCGCGCACGTGGTATTTGCCACGCTTCTCAAGGGTCTGTCAGATGATGAAATTCGCGTTGACCTCCACCCGGACGAAGATCGCGATGCAACCCGCATTTGTTTTGCCTTGGTAGATCACCCTGGGATTTTTTCGCGTCTCGCCGGGGCCTTGGCATTGGTGGGCGCAAACGTCGTAGACGCTCGGACATACACATCAAAAGACGGATATGCGACAGCGGCCTTTTGGGTCCAAGACAGCGATGGCACGCCATACGAGGCTTCTCGGCTGACCCGTTTGCGCACAATGATTGAACGGACGCTGCGTGGCGAAGTGGTGGCCCGCGACGCGATCAAAGAAAAAGACAAATTCAAAAAACGGGAAAAAGCGTTCAATGTTGCTACGAACATTAGCTTTGATAACGACGGTTCCGAAATCTATACGATCATCGAAGTGGACACACGTGACCGTCCCGGCCTTTTGTTTGATTTAACGCGGACCTTAGCCAATCTGAACATATATATCGCTTCTGCTGTGATCGCGACATATGGTGAACAGGTCGTGGATACGTTTTATGTCAAAGATATGTTTGGCCTTAAATTTTACGGCGAGAACAAACAACGCAGTATCGAAAAAAGCCTGCGCGACGCGATAGCAAAGGGCGTGGAACGGGCACAAGGATAACAGCATGCTTCGCGGATTTATGACCGTCAGTTTCTGGACATTACTAAGCCGCGTATTAGGCATGTTGCGCGAAGTGTTGTTATTTGCATTAATCGGTGCAGGCCCCATTTTAGATGCATTTTTTGCGGCATTTCGCTTGCCCAACATGTTTCGCCGGTTTTTCGCCGAAGGCGCATTCAATGCGGCGTTTGTACCGCAATTTTCAAAACGGCTCGAATCGGACGACCGTCCAATCGCATTCGCCAATCAGGCCATGGGTGGTTTGACCTTTGTTGTGTTAATACTGACGGGCTTTGCCATGGTGTTCATGCCAGCTTTGGTCTGGCTGACCGCGAATGGTTTTGCAGGCGATGCACGGTTTGATTTAACGGTCGATTTTGGACGCGTCATGTTCCCGTATATTGTTTTTATATCGATGGCTGCGCTTTTGTCAGGTGCGTTGAACGCAAAACGCCATTTTGCGATGGCTGCTGCGGCGCC
>Ga0181600_10003249_pt1 | contig 12443 bp, 10 predicted proteins | sample 041ome_2_FD_132982 | JGI IMG/M metagenome (GOLD analysis project Ga0181600, IMG submission 132982) | Coastal salt marsh microbial communities from the Groves Creek Marsh, Skidaway Island, Georgia - 041406US metaG (megahit assembly) | ecosystem: Environmental > Aquatic > Marine > Intertidal zone... | reverse complement strand
CGCTTATGCCATTGCAGGAAACATGAATGTTGATTTGTACAAAGATTCTTTAGGAAAAAATAAAGATGGAAAAGATGTTTATTTAAAAGATATTTGGCCAACTAACCAAGAAATTCAAGATACCTTAAATAGTTCATTAAATGCAGACATGTTTATTAATAGATACTCCAATGTTTCTGAGGGACCAAAAGAATGGCAAGCAATTAATACAGAGCCAACAAGTATTTATTCTTGGGATGAAGGATCTTCATACGTGAAAAAACCTCCTTTCTTTGAAAATATGCCAGATCAACCAGAGGGATTTAAAGAAATCAAAGATGCAAGACCTTTGTTGATTTTAGGAGATATGATTACTACGGATCATATTTCTCCTGCGGGATCTATTCAAAAAGATAGTCCAACAGGCGAATATTTTATGAAGTATCAAATTTTACCAAAAGACTATAACTCATATGGAGCAAGACGAGGAAATCATGAAGTCATGATGAGAGGAACTTTTGCTAACGTGAGAGTTAAAAATGAAATGGCACCAGGAACTGAAGGTGGATTCACAAAAATTTATCCAGAAGGAAAAGACGCAACTGTATTTGATGCAGTCACTGAATATCAAAAAAGAGGAACACCACTAGTTATTTTTGGAGGAAAACTGTATGGAAGTGGTTCATCAAGAGACTGGGCTGCAAAAGGAACTAAACTGTTGGGAGTAAAAGCGGTAATCGTAGAAAGTTTTGAAAGAATTCACAGATCTAATTTAGTTGGAATGGGAATTTTGCCATTGCAATTTAAAGATGGAATGACCAGAACTACTTTAAATTTAAAAGGTTCTGAGTTAGTAACCGTACTTGATATTGAAAAAGGCGTTCAACCAAAAGAAACAGTTAAAGTTGAAATAAAATATGCTGACGGAACGATGAAAACTATAGAAACGCTTTGCAGAATTGATACTGAAAATGAAATTGAGTACTACAAAAACGGTGGTATTCTCCAGTACGTTCTGAGAAATATGCTATAGACTTTTTCTTGGGTTAGAGTTTCTTTTATGAAGTATCAGTTTGAAGAACTAAAAGTTGAAGATCTTTCTTACAATATTGCTCCTATAGCTAATTTTCCAAACATTAAAAAAATCCCATATTCTTACAGAATATTATTAGAAAATTTAGTTCGACAAAAAATACAAGACCCATTAGCAGAAGTAGAGGATCAAATAAAAAGTATTTTTAATTTAGAAGTAGGTTTTCCTATAAGTTTTTTTCCTTCTCGAATTTTAGGACATGATATTTTTGGAAAAGTATTGCTTGCTGATTTTTTAGCTTACAAAGAGGCATTAGAATCTGAAAAAGTAGATACCAAAAGTATTAAACCTAAAATTCCTTTAGATGTTGTAATTGATCATTCATTACAGGTCGATTTTTATGGTGATGAGCAATCTGCATCAAAAAATTTAAAAAAAGAGTATGAAAGAAACGCTGAACGATTTAGTTTTTTACGATGGTGTTCTAAAAATCTTGAAGATGTACGAATTGTCCCTCCCGGAGTGGGAATTTGCCATCAAGTTAATTTAGAATTTTTATCAAAATTAGTTTGGACTAAAAACAATGTAGCTTATCCTGATACACTATTGGGCACAGATAGTCACACTCCAATGGTTAATGCAATTGGTGTTTTGGGATGGGGAGTTGGCAGTATTGAGGCTGAAGTAGCAATTTTAGGAAGACCAGTATCTTTTTCGTTGCCAGAAGTGATCGGCGTGAAGTTATCTGGCAAATTAAAAGAAGGGATTACTGCAACTGATTTAGTTTTAACAATTACTGAGTTGCTTAGAAAAAATAAGGTTGTCGGTTCATTTGTTGAGTTTTTAGGATCAGGCGTAAATAGTTTATCAGTTGGAGATCGCGGTACAATTTCTAACATGGCACCAGAATATGGAAGCACAGCTGTATATTTTCCAGTAGATGATAAGACCATAGATTATTTGAGAATGACAGGGAGAAACGACAATCAAATTAAATTAGTTGAGGAATATTATAAAAAACAGTTGTTATGGAGATCTGAGGATGAATTTCCAGTCTATAGTAGAATTATAGAATTAAACTTAGATGAGGTTCAGCCTTGTGTAGCTGGTCCAAAAAATCCAGAGGATAAAATTTTACTTTCTCAATTTTCATCTCAAATTAGCACACATATAAAAAATCTTTACGCGAGAGAAATAAATACAAAAGAGTTTGAAGTGGAAAACAAAGACTTTTTAGTTAGAGACGCAGACATTTTTATTGCCGCAATAACAAGTTGCACAAACACCTCAAATCCTAAAGGTATGATAGCAGCTGGTTTAGTTGCAAAAAAAGCTGTTGAAAAAGGATTGGTTAAAAATAAAAAAGTAAAAACTTCTTTTGCTCCTGGCAGTCAAGTAACTTCATTAATTTTGGAAAAGGCAGGGTTGCAACAATATTTAAATCAATTAGGTTTTAATGTAGTAGGTTTCGGATGCACAACCTGCAATGGTGGTTCAGGTCCTTTAGATAAGGATATTGCTAAAACAATTGAAGACAATAAAATTTATTCAACAGCAGTTTTATCAGGTAATCGAAATTTTCAAGGAAGAATACATCCTAATGTAAGAGGTGCTTACCTTGCATCTCCCGCTTTAGTCGTGGCATTTTCTATTTTAGGCAATGTTTCAAAAGATTTATTTTCAGGTTCGTTAGGACAAAATTCTGAAGGGAATGATATTTTTTTAAGAGATATTTGGCCAACCAATGATGAAATCGAACAAGTAGTAAAAGAATATTATTTACCAGAATATTTCATAGACAAATACTCAGAAGTTTTTATGGGGGGAGAACTATGGGATCAATTAGATATTCCGCAATCTAATAATTATCAATGGACCGATCAAAGCACTTACTTCAAGAAACCCCCTTATTTGGATGACGTTTCTTTACAGGTAGAAGAAAAGAAAAATATTTATAATGCCAGAGCTCTAGTTTTGCTTGGAGATTCTATAACCACAGATCATATTTCTCCATCCAGCATTATTACATCAGGGACGCCGGCAGCTGATTATCTGTTGTCAAAGGGTGTTAAGCCAGAAGACTTTAATACTTACACTACTCGAAGAGGTAATCATGAAGTTGCTATGCGCGCCACCTTTGCTAATTTAAGATTAAGAAATTTAATGGTACCTGAAAAAGAAGGGGGGGTTACCAGAATATATCCAGAAAATAAAATCATGACTATTTTTGATGCTTCTGTTTATTATCAAAAGTCACAAACGCCATTACTAATATTCGCTGGAGAAAATTACGGTTGTGGCTCTTCAAGAGATACTGCTGCCAAGGGTCCGGCAATGTTGGGCGTTAGAGCAGTAATAGCAAAAAGTTTTGAGAGAATTCACAGATCTAATTTAGTTGGAATGGGAATTTTACCATTAGAATTTGAAAAAGGATTTGGAATTTCAGAGTTACAGTTAGAAGGAAGTGAAACTTTTGATATTTCTAATTTATCCAATATTGCTTTAAATCATAATTATGTAGAATTGCTTATTAAAAGAGCAGTAGGTGATGTAGTTAAAGTAAAATTAAAAGCTAGATTAGATACACCAGAAGAATTGAACTATTGGAAAAATGGTGGAATTTTACCAACTGTTTGGAGAGAAACGGTAAAAAGCTCACTGAGAATAAATAGTATTTAATAATTTAAGTTGTTAGAGAAATATTATTTATATAAAAGTACAAATTATGAGGCAAAACTGGATTACAGCAGCATATTATAGAGGTGGAACTAGCAAAGGTGTTTTTTTTCAAGCAAAAGATTTACCCACTGATAATCAAGAAGAATTAAGTAAAATTTTTTTAAAAATTATTGGAAGTCCAGATCCCAATGGAAGACAATTAAATGGTATGGGAGGAGGAGTGTCTTCTGTTTCTAAGTGTGTCATTATAAGCCCATCTAAAAGAGATGATGCTGACGTTGATTATAATTTTATTCAGTTAGCAGTTGAACAACCTATTGCGGAATGGAATAATAATTGTGGAAATTTATCAGGAGCAGTAGGACCTTATGCAGTTAATGAAGGTATTGTTAAAGCTCAAGAGGGTGAAAATAAAATAAGAATCTATCAAGTTAATACAGATAAAATAATTCATTCAACATTTAATGTTAAAAATGGAATTGCAGAAGTAGAAGGGGACTATTCTATTGCTGGAGTTTCAGGCACAGGATCTAAAATAAGATTGGATTATTTAGCACCAGGAGGATCTGGTACAGGAAAATTGCTACCAACAGGAAATGTAATTGATGAGTTAGATATTGAAGGTCATGGAAAAATAAAAGTAAGCATAGTTGATGCTGCAACTCCATTAATTTATGTTTTGGCAGAAGATCTTGGATTAAGCTGCGCAGAATCTCCAGAGGAATTAGACTCAAAAACAAAGCAGATGGACATAATCCAAAAAATTAGAAGGAAGACTGCTTTTTTGGTAGGTTTAAGCAAATCAGAAAATGAAGCACCAATGAATACTCCAAGAATTGGAATTGTTTCTGCTCCAAAAAATTATCAAAGTTTAGACAAGTCGATTATTAATGCTGATAGCTATGATATTTGCACCAGAATGTTTTCTATGGGAAAAACCCACAAAGCCATTATGGGTACCGCTTGTGTTAACATTGGAGTAGCCGCTGCAATTGATGGAACTTTACCCAATCTAGTAAAGAGAAAAGGATCAAGTGATCTCGAACTAAGAGTTGGAAATCCGTCTGGTATTATTGTTGCAGGATCTGTGATTGATCAAAAAAATGGAAAAGTAGAGGCTGTTTCAGCAGTCATGTATAGAACTTTTAGGCCATTAATGGTTGGTAAAGTTCTTATCTAATTTTTATTTATAACTATTTTTTTTAAAATAATAATTTAAAAACTATATTTTTTATTTAAAAATGGTTATGATTTGCGCTTATAAATTAACTAATAAAAAGGGGAGACCAATGTCATTAAAGAAAATAATCGCCTCTGTTGCAATATTTTCATTTATCTTGATATCTTTTATGTCAAGTTCAAATGCAAAAATTGTCATGTCCAATGATAACAATGCACAGGGTTTAAAAGGAAAAACTTTTGAAGTTCTTAAAAAAGAATTAGAAAAAAGATTAAAAAATGAAAAAATAGAACTACACCACAGTGGTGCTTTGTTTGATCAAAAAACACAAATTCAAGGATTACAACTTAATAGTGTTCAAATCATATCTCCAGGTTCAGGAATCTACGCAAAAGTGGTTAAAGAACTTAATGCTTTGACTTTGCCTTTCTTGCTAACTTCTCCTGAGGCAATTGATAAAGCTATGAAGGATCCAATTGTGAGAAAATCTTTTGTTCCTCAACTACAAGCCAAAGGTATTGAGCCCATTGCCATTTGGGTTAACGGACCAAGACAATTGAGTTATAGAGGATCAAAACCGATTTTATTACCTAGCGATATGAAAGGTGTTAAAATCAGAGTTCAAAATATTCCTTCTGATATAGCTGCAATGAAATCAGTAGGTGCAAATGTTATTGGAATGTCGTGGGGAGAAGTTCCTACAGCTCTGGCGCAAAAAGTAATTGATGCAGTTGAGCCAACTCCTAATGCAACAGTTGGTGCAGGATTAGTTGAGTCGATTGATTACATGACTAAAATTGCTTATCAATATAGTTTTTACATTGTTGGAGCGAATAAAAAGTGGTGGGATGGATTATCAGTATCAAATAAAAAATCTATTCAAGAAGCTTTAGATGTCAGCACTAAATGGAATTTTGAAAATGCTGAACTTGAAAACAAAAAAGCATATGACAAAATTACATCTGCAGGTAAAAAGGTCATTGATTTAAACTCGGCTCAAAAAGCAGCTTGGAAAAAAGCTATGAACCCAGTTTGGAATGAGTTTGGCGCTCCATTAGTAGGCAAAGCTGCAATGGACCAATTAGTTAAAATTGGAGCTTCTAATTAAGTATTAAAATCATAGAGGCGACCAGGATTATCTTGCATAATCTTATCAAAAATGGTCGCCTCGTTGATTATTTCTGATAATTCCTTAATTCTCGCCGGTATATCAAATTTTCGGTAAGGTAATTCTTTAGGATTTTTCGCAATCAATCCATTATGTTTTGGTGTGTGGGGCCAATCGCTACCCCATAGCAGCCTATCTGGATTTATCTGTACTAATTTTTTAATTAAAACTGACATCTCACCAAAAGTACCATTTGTTGTTAATCGGTATGGAGCTGATAATTTTATCCATGATTTTCCCTTTTCCAATAAACTTATAAAAAATTTAAATTCATCCGAATTTTGTGAAGTTTTGGTCATAAAGCCACAATGGTCAAAAACAATATTAACCGGAAGATCTTTGATAATATTTTTTAATTTAATAATAGTTTCAGGTTTTAAAAAAAATTGTATATGCCAACCGTTTCGTTCAACAATTTTGATTGATTTCTGAATTTGAATTTCCGTTTCTTTTATATCGGTATTTTCAAAAGTAGATGGATTTATTCTTATACCTCTCACACCTGCCGAATGTAGAGTGTCTATTTGGTTATTAGATATATTGCTATCTACCACCGCAATTCCTCTTGCTATTGACTTGAGCTCAATTAGGGAATGTTCTAGATAAGAATTATCAGTTCCATAGAAACTAGGCTGAACTAGAACAACTCTTTTCAAATTAGTTTGGCTAAGAAATTTTGTAATATCATCTGTATTAGCTTCTTGCGGTAAGTAAATAAGATTTTTAATTAAAGGATACTTATCTCTAGGACCAACAACGTGTGTATGGCAATCACAAGCAAACAAAGGTAAGTTAAATGAATTATTCATAAAGGTTGCTAAATTTATAAATTATAATTAATTCTTGTATATAAGCTTAATAGAATGAAAAGTAAAAAAAAACAGCAAAAATCTTTTTTAGAAAAAATAGACAATATTCTTTCGACTATAGAAAATTATTTAGTGGGTTTTCTATTAGTCTTAGCTTTAATCATTGGAGGTTTGCAAGTTACTCTTAGATATGTTTTTAATGTTGGATCTGCATGGTCAGAAACGGCTTTTGTGATAGCAACTATTTTTGCAATGTTTATTGCTGGCAGCAGAGCTATTAAAACAGAACAGCATATCGCAGTTGATGTTTTTGTGCTTCTTCTAAAACCAAGATTACAAATTTTTTTTAAAAAAGTTTGCTATTTATTTTTTTTATTATTAGTTCTTTATTATTGGATAGCTGGTTTTGAGTTCTCTCAATTTTCAAAAATGATGGATATTGTTTCTCCAGAAACAGGTGTTCCAGAATGGATTTTTTATGCAATGGTGCCATTAGCAATGTCATTTTTTGCTATTCGTTTGATTATAAAAATTTTTAGTAAGGTCAGTTTGCATAAAGAGAATTCAACAAAAATAGATAAAATTATTAAAAACGGATAAATGACTATTTTCTTTTTAGTTTCTGTATTTTTATTTTTAATTTTAATCGGAGCACCAGTTGCAATTGCTTTAGGGGGTTCCGTTATTCTCGTATCTTATTTTATGGATCCCATGCCAATAGCAATTATTGGACAAAAAATATTTTCTAATTTAGATCATTTTACGTTAATGGCAGTACCATTTTTCTTTTTTGCAGCAGCTTTAATGGAAACAGGCGGACTGGTAAAAAGATTGGTTGAGCTAGCTAATTCTTTGGTAGGTCACTGGACAGGGGGACTTGGAGTTACAACGGTTTTAAGTTGCTGTTTATTTGCTTCTATTTCAGGATCTAGCCCAGCAACAGTAGCTGCTGTTGGTAAGCTTATGTATCCTGCATTAATACGTGAAGGATATAAATCAAGATATGCATTAGGAGCAATAGTTACCGCTGGTTCAATTGGAATTTTGATACCTCCAAGTATCCCTATGATTATTTATGGTTTTGTTACCGAGACGTCTGTATCACGATTATTTATAGCAGGAGTTATCCCTGGAATTATTTATGCGACTGGAATGATGATTATGGCTAGGTATCTTGCTAAAAAAGATAAAAATATTTTAAGACCAAAAGCATCTTGGAAAAAAAGACTTGAAACTACGAAAGCAGCTTTTCCGGCCTTATTACTTCCTGTGATAATTATTTTTGGAATTTATGGTTTTCCAGAATTTAAAATATTAAATTTTGAATACGAAGGAGGAGCTGTTTTTACTCCGACCGAGGCGTCAATAATAGCAACTTTATTAGCAATAATAATTGGAATTTATGTTTATAAAGAGCTTAGCTTTAAGACTGCAGTTGAAACTATGGTCAAAACCGCACCTAGTGCTGGTATGATATTTTTTATAACAACTAACGCTCTTTTATTTGCATACTTCATTACTAAGATTGGAATTCCTCAGGCAGTAACAAATTTTATACTCGCTTTGGATATACCTCAATGGTTATTTTTATTATTAATAAACTTTGTATTTTTAATTATTGGTTTTTTTTTAGAAGGAGTGCCTGTTGTACTAATGTTTGTTCCCGTTTTATTTCCTGCTGCCATGGAAATGGGCGTTGATCCTATTCACTTTGGTATTATCGTTGTATTAAATATTGAGCTTGGATTAGTAACACCACCTGTAGGATTAAATTTATTTGTTGGATCTGCGATAACTAACCAACCTATATGGGAAGTATTTAGAGGTGCGTTGCCATGGATGATTGTTACTATTATTACTTTATTTATTGTAACTTATATTCCTTCAATTTCTACTTATCTGCCAAATCTTTTTTATAAATAATCTATCTAGCTTAATTTATCTAATATTATAGAATTAGTTTTATATTTATGAGCATTCAACTTTCAGAAAATCAAATTTCACAAACTTTTCCATTAATCGAAGAGATCAAAGATAAAAATTTAAAAATAGGAGTGTATACAATTATTAAAGAAATTGCCGAGGAAATGAAGTGGGACTCGTTTCACGATGTTCCAAAAAATTTAGATCATGAAAGAAATAGATCGTTAGTCGTTCATATTAATGGAGTAACAGAAATTGCTTTGAGTATGGCTGAGATGTACAAAAGAACTCAAAATTTAAATTTTAATAAAGATTTGCTTTTAGCCTCATGTTTATTACACGATATTAGTAAACCAGTGGAGTGTGAGCCAGATACTTCTGTAAAAAAAAATACTACTAGCCCAGTTTTACCTGCGAAAAAAAGTGAAATAGGAAATTTTATGCCCCATGCATCTTATGCGGCGCACAAAGTATTAGAAAAAAAATTAGGATTAGAATTGGCACATATCGTTACTACTCATACGCATGCATCAAATGTAAGAGGCATGGGATGGGAGGCGGCAATTTTATTTTATGCAGATTTTGTAGATTCTGATGCTGGCATAACTTTAGCTGGTGAGGGAGCTAAGCTTTTCATGCAACGATGGAAGCTTTGATTTAATTTAATTTTTTAAAGGAGAAATTTATGGAAAAGATGACAACTAAATTAAGAAAACTTATTAATAGTGGTCAGTTTATATATGCCCCTGCAGCTTTTGATGCGCTTGGTGGTCGGTTAATCAAAAAACATGGTTTTGAAGTTGCTTATTGTGGGGGATATACTTCGGGTAGTTCTTTATGTATCGCTGAACCTTTATTAACTCGAAATGAGCAAATTGAATTTGCGAAATCAGTTGGAAAAAATTTAGATATACCTGTTGTGATTGATGCTGGAGCAGGATGGGGTGAACCGTTACATAACATGAGAACTGTAAGAGAATGTATTCAGTCAGGAATTGCTGGAGCGCATTTTGAAGATCAGTTATATCCTAAAAGAGCGCACTATCATAAGTATGTTGCCTGGGCGATACCCGAAGAAGATTTCTTTGCAAAAATTAAAATGGTTTGCTTGGAAAGGGACAAGCTTGATAAAGATTTTGTGGTAATAGCAAGAACAGATATTTGTAGATCAGAGGGTTACGAAAAAGCAGTAACAAGAATAAATAAATCAAAAGATTTAGGTGCTGATCTTGGACTTCTTTTTCCTAGAACTCCAGAGGAAGCAATCAAAGCTCCTAAGGATTGCAAGTTACCATTGGTTTATGTTCAGAGCAGAGGTAACAGAGATGGAAGACCACTGTATAGCAATAAGCAATTAGAAGACATGGGTTACAAAATGTGCATAGATGCACAGATTTTATTAATGGTGAGTTATCATTATTGTGATTTAGCTTTGAAAGAAATTAAAGAAACATCTAACTATGATCAGATTAAAAATGAAATTTTTGTTAAAAGACGAAAAGAAATTGAAGATATTATTGGTCTAGAAGAAATGTATAAAATTGAAGAAGAGACAGTAGAAAATAAATAATAAATCTTTCATGATTGAAACAAGAGTATTAGCTGCAACCGGAATGTTAGGTTCTGGATTTTTAGAAACATCTTTTCAACGAGGCGTATCATTAAAACCACACGTGATAGCATGCGATTCTGGATCTACAGATGCTGGGCCAGCTCATCTAGGAGGAGAAATTCCTTATTTTAATAGAGAGGTGATTAAAAGAGATTTTAGATTAATGTTGTTAGGAAGAAATGTAACGAATGCAAAATTAATTATAGGATCTTGTGGTATGGCTGGAGGTGATTGGGCCGTTGATTGGATGAGAGATATTGCAATGGAAATTGCCAGGGAAGAAAAAATACATTTTAAATTAGCTCTGATTAAAAGTGAACAAGATAAAAATTATTTATATAAATGCTTGGATGAAAAAAGAATAACCTCTTTATATCCCAGTTTTGATATTACAAAAAAACATATAGAGGAATGCACTCATATTGTAGGCGTTATGGGAAAAGAACCAATTGAACAGGCATTAACCATGGGAGCAGATGTAATTCTTGCCGGAAGAACTACTGATACTTCTATTTACGCAACGGTTCCGATCATGAATGGATGCGGAGAGGGACCTTCGTGGCATGCTGCTAAAATTCTAGAGTGTGGTACCGCTTGTACTATTCAAAGAAAAAGACCAGATAGTATTTTTGCTTATATTCGTGAAGATCATTTTGATATAGAACCGCTAGATTTAGATGCAAGGTGCACTCCACAAAGCGTAGCTTCTCATACCTTATATGAAAATGCCGATCCTTACTTAATTAAAGAGCCAGACGGAACTTTGAATACTTTGAAATCAAAATATGAAGAAATTGACCATAGAACAGTGAGAGTATTTGGATCAACGTATGAAAAATCTGATGATTATACAATTAAAATTGAAGGAGCAAAATTTGGGGGTTATCAAACAGTGATCATCGCAGGAGTTAGAGAACCTTTTATTATTCGCCAAGTAGACTCTTGGTTAAAAAATATGACCGATAAATTTAAAGATAGAGTGAAAGAAATGTCTTCAGGAACTATTTTAGAAAATGATTATGATATCACTATCAAAGTTTATGGAAGAGATGGGGTGATGGGTAAATTAGAGCCAAATAAAAATGTATTAAATCATGAGTTATGTTTATTGTTTATTATTACAGCCAAAAGCGAGGTGAATAGTAAAAAAATTGCAAAATCTTTTGCACATTTTGCGCTACACTTTCCTATTCCAGAATGGCAAGGTTTAATAAGTGGTTTGGCATTTCCTTTTTCTCCATCAGAAATTTACAAAGGGGAAGTTTATCATTTTAATTTAAATCATGTGGTTAGACCTAGCACTCCCCTGGAGATGTTTAGAACAGAAATGATGGAAATTTAGTTATGGCAATACTGGGAGATATAGCTAGATTAATTAGATCCAAAAATGCAGGTCCTTTTATGCTAACTTTTGATGTGATGTTTTCAGATGATGAAACATATAGAAAAGTTTTGCGATTAAAAGTTTTGACAAAAGAAGTTTTTTGTAAAATTTATAATGTTCCTGAAAAAGATGTTTTGTTTTTTGAACATGATGATGCGAAAGCTATAAAGATTTCGATACCAAGACCATACGTTCAGTGCGATAAAGATGATGGCGATGTTTATGGAGGACAACAGCATGCTCCATTGGTTGAAATAAAAATTCCCGATTAAAATTATTTGATTTGAAAATCCAATAGTTGGATAAGATCAGCAATGACAATCTCATCATGCAAAACTGCACTAACTAATTTTGAAACTTGCTTTTCATTGAAGCTTTTTAACAATTCTTTTGCTTTATTAGCAATTTCTTCTTCATTCATAGGATTGTCAGGCGTGCCTCTTACAGCTTTGGCATGATGGGATAGTTCAGCTGAATCGTTAAATATAATTTTTACTTTTGCCTGCCTTTCTGGTCTTGCAATAGCTAGTTCATCGCTAGGTCTAGCTACAATTTTTTTTCTAAGATTGATTACCTCAGAATCTGCAAATAGTTTTTCATCATGCACTTCTTCATAGCCAATTTTCTTTTTAACTAAATACAAAGCCGCAAGATGCTGTGCGCATATATTAGGAAT
>Ga0181600_10003246_pt1 | contig 12454 bp, 11 predicted proteins | sample 041ome_2_FD_132982 | JGI IMG/M metagenome (GOLD analysis project Ga0181600, IMG submission 132982) | Coastal salt marsh microbial communities from the Groves Creek Marsh, Skidaway Island, Georgia - 041406US metaG (megahit assembly) | ecosystem: Environmental > Aquatic > Marine > Intertidal zone... | reverse complement strand
TGCAAAACTATATCGTGAGAGCAATGGTTATATTGTGCATGGCAAGGTCGATACATTCTCAACCCGTCTCATTGATAACGGTGAATTATTGAATTTACTGCTGAACGGTCAAAAACCAAGCCAAATCCGTATTTCAGAAAAATTTATGAATTATGCAATCACGCTGGACAAGCCGATTGCCGCGGGAGAAAGGTTTTTCCGCACATTTGAGGCGCAATTAAATCGCAATAATAATGCGGAATATACTGAAACCTCAAATACGATTGGAACGCCGGTTGAAAAATTAACTATTGATGTACGCTTTCCATACTCTGTCCCACAGTGTTCTGGGTATTTGGAACGTGGTTTGGATGCGTTGGATTTCGCTATTTGTAAACATGTTGAATTTGATTTTAATCAAACGCGTGCGCTGGCGATTATTCATTGGCCACAAATCTCTGACCGCTATTGCTTAAATTGGCTTTGGCAAGGTGCAAAATAAAACTTACAATCTCGCCCGTGACCAGATACATCTGCGCCATAGCGAAAATAGTTTGGGCCGTTCATGTCTGAAAAAACAAAAAAACCAGCAAAGCAAAAGGTGTTCACCCTGTTGGTGCAGGTGGGTCGGAACAAAAATGATGGTTTGCCCAAAGACGCAACAGGAGCTGCATTGATTTGTTATTCCAGCGGTGTCGATGAAGCCGAGGCCGTGCGTGAAACTGTTGCGATCCTAAAACAGGCCGATCTTGCGCCTTTGGATGTAACTGGGTACGGCACAATCGAAGAACGCGAAGATGAAGGCCATGATATTCCAGACGAGGAACGCGCGTTGATGCAGCGCGCTTTAGATGAAAATTCAGTGATCGTTGCACAAATGACCCCGCTGTATGGGGATCAAGATGCAGATGAAACGCTACATTAGTGCGTTGTTTCGATCTGTTCGACATTTAAAAACTTGCAAAATAACACAGATTGCGCGGCGATGTTGAATATTGGCCGCAAAATGTTACATACCCTGTACGCGTTTTTGTTATAGAGTATTTTTGTGCGGCCACCAATTTTAACAACACGGCAAAGGGAACTGTTAGAGTTTCTTGCCGCTGGTGCAACCAGAAATGAAATTGCACAACATTTTGGGATATCTCCCGAAACGGTGAAAATTCATACCCGTGCCATCTTGGAAAAATTTGACGCCAAAACGGTCCGCGATTCAATCGAGTATATCGTCGCGTATATCACTGCGTATCCTATTGGCGAAAGTGATGCCGATATCTATTATGATGAAATACGATACTTAATTTCTGTGTCGGGAAATTTGAAAACCACCACCTATGATCGCCATCATCGCGTTTTTGTGTTGCGCGGTACGGTTTCTGAAATCGACTCTTCAATCGATTATCCGGGTGAGATTTTCGACGTTTTGCTGAACGGTGGGTCACCGGACAAGACCGAAAATTTTGGAAAATATATCAAATATTCCAAAGTATTGGATCACTCGTACCGTACGGGTGACACGTTTGAACGCAGCCTGCATTACAAAACCCAAGCCTATCGCCCCGAATATAGCCAAGAGGTCTCAAATACGATTGGCACGCCTGTGGGCAAACTATTGATGCGGATCGACCTGCCCCGCCCGCCCGCGACCTTTAACGTGATGGTTTTGGATAGGTCACGTTTTATCTCGGTTGAAAAATTGGCAAATGTCGAATTTACCAAACAGAATTTGATCTATCAAATCGTGGCAAACAGCCCTACTCCGGGACAAAAGTTTACATTGGGCTGGACTTGGTGGAGCATGTATCCATCGATATCGCCATTGCGCCAACTGATGAATATTAGAGCGTCTCTGTTGATCTGGCGCATCCTGATTTCAAAATCTCGGTGCTTGTCATAATGTACCACAGCCTATGGCGCCCAAACAGATATTTCACAGATGCCGCGTGCAATGTTGTTCCGCGAAACCTGTCGATGTTTCCCGAAATAATACGGCATTCGATTGATCTGACGGATATCGCATATCAGTGGCGAAGACATCGATTGGCTTACCTTGGCCTGCATGATCCATATCGCGGTAAAATGCTCAGAGGCGTTCGACGGTTTTTGATGCAGGATTGTTCAAGCCAGATCTGACCCCATCGCAATTTGTGCACAATCATGCCATACCAACACGTGAACAGATAAAGACGCGACAAAAATTGGGACAAGGGGTCATAGCACAATGAATTTTCGGAAAGTTGTTTTTCTAGATTTGGACGGAACATTGACCGACTCTGGCCCGGGGATCATCAATTCGTTCAACTTTGCGCTGGACCGCTTGGGTTTGCCGCCGTTGCCCGAAAACCCCGACCGTGTGGTTGGGCCGTCATTGTGGGAAAGCTTTCCGAAATATGGGGTCAAGTCCGATCAAATCGATCTAGCGATCGCTGCGTATCGCGAATGTTATCGCGGTGGTGAAATGTTGAATAACAGGCTCTATGATGGGATTATTGAACAACTTTTCACGTTAAAGGATGCCGGCTATGGTCTGTGTTTGGCGACATCAAAACCAATTGCCTATGCCGCCGAAATCACCGCGCATTTCGGGCTGTCGGCGTATTTGGATGAACAGGTCGGATCAGAACTTGATGGATCACGGTCTGAGAAACGTGACCTGCTAACCTATGGCTTGGAAAAAATGTGCTGCGGTGCGTTGGATTCAATAATGGTGGGTGATCGTCATTATGATGTGAAGGACGCGTGCGCGGTTGGAATGCCCTGCTTGGGTGCGCTTTACGGCTATGGAACTCGCGATGAATTGATTGATGCGGGTGCAATCGCGCTGTTGAACACGGCGCATGACTTGGCTACATCGGTAAGAACGCATCTGCCAATCGGGGAATAAACCATGACCGCAATCGATCCTATCCAATTAACTGCCGATCTGATCCGTTGCCCATCGGTAACCCCAAACGAAGGTGGTGCAATCACCTTGTTGCAGGACCTGCTAACCCAACACGGGTTCACATGCACCCGCATCGAACGCGGCGGGATCAGCAATCTGTTTGCACGTTGGGGCGCGTGCAACAATGGGCGCAGTTTTGGGTTTAATGGTCATACGGATGTTGTGCCCATCGGTGACGCGGCTGCGTGGACCGTTGATCCCTTTGGCGCTGAAATCAAAGACGGCTTTATGTACGGTCGCGGTGCAACAGACATGAAATCTGGCGTCGCGGCTTTTGTCGCCGCCGCCATTGATTTTGTGCGTGACACGCCCCCCGATGGGTCCATCGTCATCACGATCACGGGCGACGAAGAGGGTGATGCATTGGACGGCACCACGGCGATTTTGGATTGGATGCGCGCCACTGGGGAAACAATGGATCATTGTTTGGTCGGAGAACCCACCAGCCCCGACACAATGGGACAAATGATGAAAATTGGCCGCCGTGGTTCAATGTCCGCACATTTCACCATCAACGGTGTTCAAGGTCATTCTGCTTATCCGCATCGTGCGAACAATCCACTGACCGCGATGGTGCGTTTGATGGATCGTTTGGCATCCCACGAATTGGACCAGGGCACCGAACATTTCGACCAATCCACGCTGGCGATTACGACAATTGACACGGGGAACCCCGCGGGGAACGTGATCCCGGCGCAGTGTTCGGCCAATGTGAACATTCGCTTTAACGATGCGCATACTGGCGCGGACCTGACCGCTTGGCTTCAATCTGAAACGGACAAGGTCACCGCCGAAACAGGCGTGTCTATCGCGTTGAAGGTGAAAATTTCTGGCGAAAGCTTTATCACGCCGCCGGGTGAATTATCCACGTTGATCGCAAACGCGGTTCAGGCCGAATTGGGCGTGACACCAGAAATGTCAACGACCGGCGGCACGTCGGATGCGCGTTTTGTCAAAGATCTATGCCCCGTGACCGAATTTGGTTTGGTTGGTAAAACGATGCATTCGGTTGATGAGCGGGTCGAGGTGGCACAGATCACACAACTAAAATCTATCTACGCTCGGATCTTGCGTGACTATTTCGCGTAACCGTCCCACCCTGATCGTTATGGTCAAGGAACCGTTGCCCGGCCGGGTGAAAACGCGGCTGGGGCGCGACATTGGCGTGATCCCTGCCACATGGTGGTTTCGCCATCAAACGCGCCGCTTGATACGGCGGATGCGCGATCCACGATGGAATATAATCTTGGCCGTCAGCCCCGATTATCAGGGTCTAACAAGCCGTTTTTGGCCAAATTCGATTGAACGCATCGGACAAGGTGCCGGTGACTTGGGCGCGCGCATGGCGCATTTGCTGAATGTCCCAGACCATGGCCCAGTGTGTATCATCGGCGGTGATATCCCCGCAATTTCACCGACCCATATTGTGCGCGCCTTCGCGCAGTTGGGATCGAATGATTTTGTCTTTGGTACTGCAACAGATGGCGGGTTTTGGTTGGTTGGTGCAAAGAGGATCAAGGCGCTACCGCCGCGGTTATTTGGCGGGATCGAATGGTCAACGCCAAATACGTTGAAACATACGGTTCTGTCTCTTGGATCTGTGCGTGTCGGCTTCGCGGATCGTTGATCTGACGTGGATACCAAATGCGACCTAACATCCGCGCATTAGGTACGATTTTTCCCAATGACGTGCCTTAAAATCCATGCTAGGTCGCAGATATGACACAGATACCCAGCAAAGCCGATCTCCTTGATTGGATCACCGCGCATCCAACCCTGACAGCGAAACGTGATATTGCCAAAGCCTTTGGCATCAAAGGGGCTGCGCGGATCGAGCTTAAGCGCGTCTTGAAAGAGCTTGAGGACGAAGGCCATTTGTCCAAGCGCAAAAAGACCTATCGCGAACGGGATAACTTGCCGCCGGTGACCTTGCTACAAATGATGGCTCCGACCAGTGATGGTGATCTGTTCGCGCGTCCCATCGAATGGCAGGGCGAGGGCGAAGAACCGATTGTGTTGATGACCCTGTCGCCCTCTGACCCTGCGCTGGGCTATGGCGATCGCGTATTGGGCAAGGTTCAGGCGGTTCAGGGTGAACAATATCAGTATGTCGCCCGTGTGATCCGCCGCATTGGCGAAGCGCCAAATCGCGTTTTGGGTGTGTTTCGCAAAACCGCCGAGGGCGGGCGGATTGTCCCGATTGATAAATCTGGCAAAGAATGGATGGTCCCCGAGGCGGGCGTTCACGGTGCCAAAGATGGCGAATTGGTCGAAGCGCAACAATCGGGTCCCCGTGGTCGTATGGGATTGCCACGGGCAAAGATCGTGGACCGTTTGGGCGACCCATCCGCGCCCAAGGCCGTGTCGCTCATCGCGATACACCAACACGGCATCCCCGATAATTTCCCCGAGGACGTAATCAACGACGCCGACGCGCAAAAACCCGCGGGCACCAAAGGGCGCGAAGATTGGCGCGATGTGCCATTGGTGACCATCGATCCCCACGATGCGCACGATCATGACGACGCCTGCTTTGCCGAACCTGACCCCGACACCAAAAACAAAGGCGGTCATATTATCACCGTTGCGATTGCTGACGTTGCCCATTACGTGACGCCCAATTCGCCATTGGACCGCGAAGCGTGGAAGCGGGGGAATTCAACATATTTCCCCGATCGTGTTGTGCCAATGCTGCCTGATCGTCTGTCTGGGGATCTATGCAGTTTACACGAAGGTGTGCCGCGTGCTGCGCTAGCCGTCAAAATGCGCATCACGGCCGAAGGCGAAAAGATTGGCCATAGCTTTCACCGCATCCTGATGAAATCGGCGGCATCGCTGAATTACGAAGAGGTTCAAGCCGCAATGGACGGTGCCGTGAATGACCGCGTAAGTCCCCTGTTAGAGCCTGTTATTCGCCCTCTGTACGATGCGTATCGCGCTTTGGTCATTGCACGGGAAAAACGCCAACCGTTGGATCTGGATCTGCCGGAACGCAAAGTCATCTTATCCGACGATGGCAAGGTGTCGTCCGTTGCGTTCAAGGATCGTCTTGATGCCCACCGCCTGATCGAAGAATTCATGGTGCTTGCCAACGTCGCCGCGGCCGAGACATTGATAGAAAAGAAAACGCCGCTGTTGTTCCGTGTGCACGAAGAACCGTCGCCAGACAAGCTTGACGCGCTGCGCGAAACGGCGAATGCAGCGGGATTGGTTTTGGCCAAGGGGCAAGTGCTGCGCACCAAACATCTAAACCAGCTGTTGAAACAGGCCAAAGGCACCGACGAGGCAGAGTTGATCAATATGTCAACCTTGCGGTCTATGACCCAAGCCTATTATGCGCCGCAGAACTTTGGCCACTTTGGCCTTGCCTTGCGGAATTATGCGCATTTCACATCGCCCATTCGTCGCTATGCGGATTTGATCGTCCACCGTGGCCTGATCACCGCGCACGGGTGGGGCAAGGATGGCCTGACCCCCGACATGATCGAACGGTTGGAAGAAACGGGCAATCACATTTCAACTACCGAACGGCGTTCGATGGTGGCCGAACGGGATACGGTTGATCGATATCTGGCGGCCTATTTGTCGGAACGGATGGGCAATGAATTCGATGGGCGCATTAGCGGCGTTGCAAAATTCGGTGTCTTTGTTCGTATTAATGACAGCGGCGCCGACGGGATCATCCCGATTCGGTCGCTGGGGCGCGAATTTTTTCACTATGATGCGGGTGCAAACACCTTGATAGGCTCTGATACTGGGCTGACATTGACGCTTGGTATGCGCGTGACCGTCCGGTTGACCGAAGCTGAACCCATTGCTGGGGGCATCGCGTTTGAATTGCTGTCAGTCAATGACGCAGCCCTGCCCAAAGGACCGCGCAAGTTTTCAAAAACCTCCAAGAAAAAGATGGCCTTGGCCAAGAAAAAAGACGCCAAAGTCAAACGCAAGGTACAACGGCGGCGCAAATGACAGACCAAGGGTTTCAGGATTGGATCGCCGAACACGCCCCTGATTGGGTTGGTTTGGTCGATTTCCTGCCCGAGGTTTTAGAAAAGGATGCGGCGCAACCGGAAAAAGTCACTGCAATTTGGGAATATTTGGACCGCGCCGTTTCTGGGTCCCGCATCGCAACCGGTCAACATTGGTTGCATCATTACGCATCAGATTTGGCGATTATCGCGGAACGGTTTGGCGTTGCGCCTGAATACCTGATCGCAATTTGGGGGTTAGAGACCAATTTTGGCACCGTGATGGGTGATTTTCCCGTGTCCAGCGCGGTCGCGACGCTAGCCTATGGATCGACGAATAATCGCAGACAACAGATATTTTTGTCACAAATGGGGGCGTTACAGGCGATCATCACAGCGGGCGCCGTGTCATTTCATGACGCAAAAGGCAGCTGGGCAGGTGCGATGGGGCACACGCAATTTATGCCAACCACCTATCGCGATTATGCGGTGTCGTTTGATCGCACATCCCCCGCCAATATCTGGGCGAAATCGCCGATCGATGCGCTGTGTTCGACGGCGCATTATTTGGCGAAATCGGGATGGCGTAAAACGAACGTCCCCCTCATTTTTGCCAAGTTAGAGCCTGATTTTGATTATTCCACATTAGATATTTCGGAAAAACGCACCTTGTCAGAATGGGCACGAATGGGCATTGATACCGCCACCCTGTCCGACGACCTATTTTGGGGCTATGCACCTGCGGGATCGCATGGGCCTGTCATCTTGTTTGGGCCAGAGGCGGGGGCGATTTACGAATACAACAGATCACCATTTTATGGACTTGCCATCATACAGCTGGCGGATTGGATCGCGGGGCGTGATCGCTTTGCCATAGAATGGGGAAACCCGCCAGAACCGCTTGGCCCGCGCGAATTGCGCGAGGTTCAGAAACGCTTGACCCAAGCGGGCCACGATACCCAAGGCACAGATGGCCTTTGGGGCTACAATAGCCGTGCGGCGTTGATATCATGGCAACGCGACGCGGGGCTGATTGCCGACGGATATGCCACGCGCGCGATATTGGACCGCCTGCGCAAGGCATGATCCGCCGCATTTACGTCGCAAACAGGGTTTGCACAGGACAAAAGTCGGGTTAGCCTGTGACAAACGGCACAGGGATCAAACAATGCAACAACTAATCATCGATGGTTTGCAATATGCAAATTGGTCGGAAAAAGTGTTTCGCCAAATGCGCGAAGGTGGCGTTGATGCGGTGCATGTCACTATCACGTATCACGAAACCTTTCGCGAAACCGTTCTGAATATCGAAAAATGGAACCGTTGGTTTGAACAATTCCCCGACCTGATCATGCAAGGCCGCACTGCCGCCGATATTGATCGGGCGCGTGAAACGGGTCGCACGGCAATATTCTTTGGGTCTCAAAACCCGTCCTGTATCGAGGATGATATTGGATTGGTTGAAATTCTGCACACGCTGGGCCTGCGGTTTATGCAGCTGACCTATAACAATCAATCGTTGCTGGCGACTGGGTGTTATGAGGATGACGATACCGGCCTGACCCGCATGGGCCGCCAAGTGGTGGCGGAAATGAACCGCGTTGGATTGGTTGTGGATATGAGCCATTCTGGCGAACGTTCTACGCTTGAGGCGATTGAACATTCATCACGCCCCATTGCGATAACCCACGCCAATCCACACACATGGCATCCAGCGTTGCGTAACAAATCCGATACCGTCTTGCGGGCATTGGGCGACACCGGTGGTATGTTAGGGTTTTCGATCTATCCCCATCATTTGCAAAATGGCAGTGACTGCACCTTGCAATCATTTTGTGATATGATTGCCCGGACTGCCGACCTCATGGGGCCGCAAAACGTTGGAATAGGCACTGATTTATGCCAAGATCAACCTGACAGCATCGTAGAATGGATGCGTGTCGGTCGCTGGACCAAAGAAATAGATTACGGCGAAGGCAGCGCTGCGAAACCAGGGTTTCCACCGATGCCAACCTGGTTCCAAGATAATCGTGATTTTGGTGCAATTACGCAGGGTCTGCGATCGACGGGTCTAGCAGAGGGCGATATCGCAGGCATTATGGGTAATAACTGGTATCGGTTCTTTGCCGAAAGCTTTGGGCCAAAGGGGTAAAAATGGATCCACTTGCACCATATAGACGCCCTGCAGATCAAGTCATGCGCCTTGCGCGCATGGGGTCGGCGCATCCGATGCGGTTGTCGTTCTTACGCATTCTTTTGCGTCGAGTGGCGCGTGAGAATTGGCAATTTGACAGATCTGTTTGGAGTGTTGACGAAAAAGGTGTTGGCCATGCTGTGTATCGGGCCATCGGGCCGGATCGCACATATTCTTTGGTCGCCTTTGCACATGATTTGCCTGATCAAATGCGATCTGATCGGGTGATTGCGACTGCATGGGATGCCACGTTTAGCTTGGTCGACGGTGACGTATCGGGCGATGATATCGATCGATTATCACGCAATGTGCCCTTGCAAGAGGCAGGGCGTGTCACACAACGCGAATTGACCCTATCTCGTGCAAATCGGTCAGTCCGCTTATTTGCATCGGTGATTGATGCGTTAAAAGCGGGCCAGCAACCTAGCGTTAGTGAATTGGATGACGTTGGTTATTTGATGCGCACCACTGCTGTATATGGCTCGGGTAAATTTGGCGCCATAGATTACGGACAGGTTAGCGACCGTCCAGAATTGGCCGCACCATTCCAAGCAGAAATGTTGTCAGTTTGGTTAATTCGCTGGTTTACAGTTGATATTGTAAACCATTTGGCAAAGGTGCGGGGTGGCAATAATGCGGTTCCTCTTGACCCAAGCCTTGCGCGCCGATTGGGGGTTGGTAATTCGACGGGGCTTGGCATGGCGCCATTTTTGGTGCGCCACCCAACACTTATCAACAATTGGATCGCCGCAAAAGAAGAGGCGCTAGCGCTGGTTCGGTCCCAAGCGCATGTGACAATTGAAACCCTGAAATCTTTTAAGACCGCACTTAGCGCGGCCATCCAAAACGCGCAGATCTGGAGATCAAGTCATGAGATTCAGGTGACCAAGCTGCGCGATTTAAGCAATGATTTGCTTTTGTTAGAGACACATGTTGGCGACTTTGACATTGATACACCCTATGCTTGGGACAGGCTATGGCGCTGGGCAGAGGATCGTCTAACTTTAGAAGGACAAGAGGCATTGGTCTCGCTCATGCTTGAACCTTATGGTGATCTGATTGACGGCTTAGAATGTTGTCTGTCAACGGATGACGACGGCATGCGCCCGATTGATGGCGCACTGACTATCTCGTCCATGAAAAAACTTGTGGAACGGCAGTATGGTTGGGCATTGAAATATGATTTCAACGACACCAATGAAAAAGCATTGTTTTGGTATGTTTCTGAAGAAAAACTGGAACCCCGTTTGGGTCGTCGTGACACAGACGAGGGTGCGGATTATGAACAGCCGCTAGGTATTGCCGCGCTTGTTCAAGGGCTTTGGTTGGATCTCGATCGCTATGATCAAGCCAAAACGCTTGCAGATTTTTTGCATGATATGCCCAACCACCGTCTTATGGTTCGCCGCGCTCAGGCAGCGCCCTCGCGCCCGTATGGTGAGGTTCATGACAACTTGATCGCATCTAATACGCTGCCAATTGACCTTATGCGTTGTAAGTTAGCGTTCTTTGGCGCGTCGCGCTTTGATCCGCGGTCTGACAAATGGGTGAGGATCAGCCTTTTCCAGGATCTGCCCTATCCGCTTGAATTTTGTGGTGCATAATTCTGCGCAATCACTTGTTCCTTGATGCGACACGGGCCATATATCAATAATGTATAAGGAGCAGCCAATGGATAAAAGTGATTTTCCTGGGTGGCATGGAACCACAATTATTGGTGTCAAAAAGGACGGCAAAGTCGTCATTGCTGGCGATGGTCAGGTCAGTCTGGGCCAAACGGTGATCAAAGGCAGTGCACGCAAGGTGCGTCGTTTGTCGCCCGGTGGCTACAATGTGATCGCGGGCTTTGCCGGATCTACGGCCGATGCATTCACTCTTTTGGAACGGTTAGAAGTGAAATTAGAGGCCTCGCCTGGTCAATTGCCCCGCGCCGCCGTCGAATTGGCAAAAGATTGGCGCACTGACAAATACCTTCAAAAGCTTGAGGCGATGTTAATCGTGACCGATGGCGATAACCTATTGGTTATCACGGGCGCGGGCGATGTGCTTGAACCTGAACATAACGTCGCTGCAATTGGATCGGGCGGTAATTTCGCGCTGGCTGCGGCGCGGGCGATGATGGATACCGATCTTGATGCAGAAACAGTGGCACGTAAAGCAATGGCGATTGCCGCCGATATCTGCGTGTACACCAACGGCAATTTAACAGTCGAAAGCCTATAAAGTGGCCCAATTCGAAACCGACGATATCCGATCCGCCGTCCAAGCGGGCATTGTGACGGAATCTCAAGCGGCGTCTTTGATTGCGCACGCCCAGTCGCGACATGGGTATCGTGATGGTATGACTCGGGACGAAGAGCCGTTTGAATTTTTCAAAGGCTTTGCCGAAATCTTTGTGACCGTTGGCCTGGGCCTTTTGTTTTCTGGGTTGTTTGGCGTTCTATGGCTGTTTGGCTCGCTTTTTGTGGCCTCAGTCGGTTTGGCCATCCTATCCATTGCTACGGCACGCTATTACACATTAAACCGTCGTATGACATTGCCAAGCATTGCTTTGGCGATCTCAACAGTGGCGGCCGTGACGTTAAGTGTCTCCCAGATCATCGACAATGATTTTGTTATCACCAGCCGTACAATTGCGACCACTTTTGCCGCGGGGGCTGTGTCAAGTGTGGCCTATTTCATTGTCTTTCGTTTGCCTTTTGCCATGTTTTTGTTTGGCGTGAACCTGTTGTTTCTGATCTATGCCTTTGCTGCTGATCCCATTGATGTGGTGCGCGCGTCGGGTGGGGCATTTGACCGGTTGTTTGACTTGCGCAATGGATCGTTGGCATTTGGATCGCTTGTGTATGGGTTTGCCATGATGGCGCTGGGGCTTTGGTTCGATATGAAAGACCCGCATCGGATCAGCCGCTATTCTGTGACGGGATTTTGGCTTCATGTGTTGGCGGCACCCGCTTTGGTCAACACCGCCGCGATGACCCTGTTCAATATGGGCGGCACCCAAGGATATTTGGCAACTGCAGGCTTGCTTTGTGTTGTGACACTTTTTGCGATCGTGATTGATCGGCGATCGTTCCTGACGGCCGGATTGGCTTATTTCATTGCGGTGATGGCATGGGTGACAACGGAATCCTTGGGCGATGCCAAAGGTAGCGTTGTCGTCATCTTTATCATAGGCGCATTTTTCACCGCGATTGGCACGTGGTGGGTCCAGATCCGCGCCCGCATTATGACCGCCTTGCCAGATTTTCCGGGCAAAGCGAAACTTCCCCCTTATCAACGTTCCGAGGTTTAAATGACCGATCTTACCCCCCGCGAAATCGTTTCCGAATTGGACCGCTTTATCATCGGACAAAAGGATGCCAAACG
>Ga0181600_10003239_pt1 | contig 12471 bp, 10 predicted proteins | sample 041ome_2_FD_132982 | JGI IMG/M metagenome (GOLD analysis project Ga0181600, IMG submission 132982) | Coastal salt marsh microbial communities from the Groves Creek Marsh, Skidaway Island, Georgia - 041406US metaG (megahit assembly) | ecosystem: Environmental > Aquatic > Marine > Intertidal zone... | reverse complement strand
TAGCTCCCGACAGGGAGACACTACGGATAGTGCAAATAACCCACTCTATATCAACTCAACTTGGACAACCACCAGCTCAGGAACGGGTACAGTACGCGTTTATTTAATTCATCAACCTACCACTAAAACGAGTACCAACCGCGGAGGATTTGGAGGAGAAACAGATGCAGCCGTTGACTTTACTGTAGTGGTTTCTGAATAATTTGATGGATAAGTTGTTCCCTATGAATCGTATCCTTCCCTTAGTGATGTTTGTTTTGTCTTTTTCAGCAGCCAGGAGTCAATCCTGTGATTACACCATAGAAGGCAGGGTATTGGACTTGCATGATAAAGCCCCAATTTTTGGGGCTATTGTCACGGTAGAAGGTTCTAATTTATTTGGGCAAACGGACGAACAAGGCTACTATCAAATTGATGGACTATGCCCCGGCCAATTTAAACTTGTTGTGTCTCATGTGATGTGTGATCAAATTGACCGCACTATAACCGTTCGCTCCAATACCACTCTAAATTTTGAATTGGAACATCATATTAATGAACTCAGTGAAATTATCATTGCAGAAAATAGTCTAAATCAAGTCAATTCCAGTGTGACTGAATCCCAACTCAATGCGGATCAGCTTACACGCCTTAGTACTCAGAATTTGGCTGAGACACTCAATAGTATCGCAGGAGTTTCTTCTCTGAAAACAGGGAGCTCTATCGCAAAGCCCATGATCCATGGCTTATATGGAAGTAGAGTAGCCATCATTGCCAGCGGGATGCGTATGCAAGATCAAGAATGGGGAGCAGATCATGCTCCAACGGTTGACCTTAATGGTTTTGAAACGGTTCAAGTGGTAAAAGGGGCTGCTGCTTTAAAATACGGAGGAGATACCGCAGGGGGAATGATCCTGCTCTCTTCGGAAAGGATTAAGCTTAAAGACAGCATCTACGGGAATACAGTCCTCAATGCAGTTGATAATGGAAAAGGGGGAAACGTCAGCAGTCGTTTGACCAAATCCTTTGACAACGGCTATTATATTTCTGCCCATCTTACAGCAAAACAATTTGGAGACCGCCAAGCTCCAGACTACAATTTAACCAATACAGGCCTTAAAGAATCCAGTTTTGGATTCCGTCTGGGAAATACCAAACTCATCAAAGGGTGGGAGTTAAATTTTAGAAGGTATCAAAATACCACAGGAATCTTGAGGTCCGCTCACATTGGAAATATAGAGGACCTGCTTCGCGCGATAGAATCCAATACGCCCCTCCGAATCGAAGCCTTTGATTATGGGATACAATCACCCAAACAAGAAGCGCTACATCAAAATATTCAGGCCACCTATTTTAATCAGTACACGGATCAGTCCAAACTGAATTTAACCTACAGCTACCAGTCAAGCAATAGAAAAGAATTTGATGTGCGTAGAGGCAATCGGTCTGCACAAGCCGCAATAGATTTAACACTAAATACACATGATTTTCTAGGAAGTATCCAGTGGAAAAAAGATTTTGAGTGGAATTTGGAATGGGGAATAAATGCCCTAGTTCAGGATAATTTATCCAACCCGGAGACAGGAGTAAAAAGACTGATTCCAGACCATCAAAAATACCAAGCAGGAACCTTTTTTACAGCAAGCTTCCGTCCCTCGAATAGTTTTAGTTGGGAAGGGGGGCTTCGATTTGATCACATTTTGATCGATGCAAAGAAATTTTACGATACCTCTGATTGGATTTCTAGAGGGTATGCTAGCAACTTTTCCGAATTTGAGCAAAACGATTTTGGCACTCAGATTTTAACCTATCCCAAATTAAATTTTTCAAACATCAGTGCCCAAACTGGAATTGCTATAGGTATCAAAGAGTCATTTGAAACAACAGTTGCGTATATGCTGACGCAGCGAGCGCCCAATGTATCCGAATTATTCAGTGATGGGCTGCATCATTCTTTGGCAACGATAGAATTCGGTTCTTTAGGACTGCAAAAAGAAACCTCACACAAATTGATTCTTGGAATAAAAAGTCAAAGTGAATTCTATACTCTAGGTATTGATCCCTACCTTAATAGGGTCTCAAATTTTATTTTTATCGAACCCTCTGGAATCGAACTCACCATACGAGGGGCCTTTCCCGTTTGGGAATATCAAGCCACCGATGTATTTATGTGGGGATGGGATGCGTATGTAAATCTCAAACTCTCCAAAAAACTCAACTACAATATTAACGCTGCCTACACCTACGCTCAAGATCTGATCGAAGCGAAACCTTTAATTTCAGTTCCTCCCTTTACGCTTTTTCAACAGTTGTCTTTTACTTTTTTTAAATCCGCCTTTGAACTCGAGTTGGCGCATCGTTATACGGCAACTCAAAACCGATTTCCAAACACGAATTTTATGGTAAACCGTCTGGAGTCAGGAGTATTGGTTCAGCAAGAAGTAGATATCAGCACCCCACCGGAGGGTTATCATAATTTTGACCTATATTTTTCCGTACCTTTAAGAACGAATACATTTAAAAGTACGCTCCGACTCATTGTCCAAAATCTAACCAATGCCTCATACAATGATTATCTAAACAGACTGCGATTTTACTCCACCGAAATGGGTCGTGCGGTACAGCTCCAGCTCGTTTTTAATTATTGAAAAAAAACCTACTAAATGAAACCCCTACTTCTCGCCCTGATATTTATCATCACGATTTTAGATTCCTATTTTTACGGTCGGGGTCTTGAACCCTATCAGTTGGTCTTTGAACCTCTTATCATTCCATCCATTTTGGCATATTATTTACTGAGCTCCAAAAGAAAGGACCGTTTCATTTTAATTGCCTTCTTTTTGGTGTGGATGGGAGATTTATTGTTGTTGATAGAATGGGGTTCTTTTTTTTTACAATGGGCAGTTTTTTCTTATTGGCTGATGCAATTGAGTTTTATAAAGGTGTATCGGAGCTATCAATTCCAGTACTCCTTTAATGCGCATTTGCTTGGGCTTTTATTTTGGGGATCCTATTTGGTGGTTTTTTTAAACCATGTATACAGTTCGCTGGGGAATATGAAAATTCATGGAGTCGTCTATGGCGTAACACTATCTGCTTTTGGAAGTATAGCAGTAATGGAGATGCTCAAGAAGGTTTCCAAAAAGAATATTTTTTTGGTTTTAGGGCTTTTGATTTTTTCCATACGAGATGTTTTTTTGACCTACAACAAAAAATATTTTAATGAAGAGGTGTTTACGTTTTCAATTCCTATCTTACATGGAATTGGTTTTTTTATCATCATTAAGGCTTTTCTTTATTATGAACAAGACGTACTGTCAGGGGATTACGAGAAGTCTTAGGATTAAGATTTTATAATGAGGACGCTTTATTTTATCTCTTTCGCGATTGCTATAGGTTTTTCATCTGTTGCTCAAGATGCAGAGTCGCTTATTGAAAACCAGGCGTTTTATGCCGATCCCTCATTAGACACACAATATGCATTTGTCCAAGAGCTCTTATATGTGGCGGGTTACGTTCCCGAAAAAATTAAGGTATATCAGACGTTGCCCAATCATGCGCATGTATACCGCGTTACTTTGGATTCCGTAACGGGTGGTTTTCTTTTTGTTCGGTGGAATAAAGAAGAAAAGAAACATTATGTGGCCAACAAAATGATTGATGCTGGGATGTATTACAATCTGAAAGCGGCAGAAGAAATACTTCGTCGTCAGACAGCCAAGGCAACTTTTTCTTCAGAAGACATTAGTATACAGGCAGGGGATCAGTTTAAAATTTCAAGCGAAGACATCAATGGCTTAAGGGGAGCATACGACAAAAAAATTGAGGCTCAACAAAAGACCCAGTCGAACTTGCATCAACAACAACTCGAAAAAGCCAGGCGGAAAACGGAGCGCAAACGTTCTAAAAATTAAAAAGTAATGGTTAGTGTAGTGCCTTCTAGGCTGGCTTTGTAGCAGGTCAACGAACCGGAACACGTATCAGCATAGGAATTGTTGTGGTGGCCACAAGTAAATTTACTTCCATTATACGACCATTTGTCTCGATTCCCTTGATGCGGACATTTGTTATCAAACACCCGAACTACAGCTTCGCTAATTCGTACCAATAAAATATTTTTTGCGGTATAGTTGAGCCATCCACCCACTTCTAAAAGTGCAGCAAAACTTCCCGAGGACAGATCAAGCGTTAAAGGTTCATTCGGTGCAGAACCCGATAAGGAATCAATGTCAGCATTTTCAAGGGAATCATCTTCTGTACTGCACGCCTGGATAAGTGGAATGCCAAGAGTTGCCAGTACGATGGGCTTACAAGCCGTCTTTAAAAAGGTTCTTCGTTGGTTCATTACAATTTTTGTTTAAATATAAAAAAAAATAATTAAACAATAATTTAATTAAAACGTTCAAATGAAGTAATTTTACCTCATGAAAAAGAAGTATTGCGCCCTATTATTATTCGTTTCTACAATTGCATTTGCTCAGAATACAGGGGTATTAAAAGGACGTATTGTCGATGCTCAAAATCAACTTCCCTTGGAAGGCGCAACTGTGGTGGTGGTGGGAACTGCAATAGGTGTAGTGACAGATCAGCAAGGGTATTTTACTCTTGAAAACATCCCCACAAAGACCTATTCTATTGAAGCAAGTTATCTGGGTTATGAAACCCAAACCTTATTCAATGTAATCGTAAAATCCGTTGGGAATATTCCACTGTATTTTGAGTTGGGAGAATTTTCAGAAAATTTGGAAGAAGTAGTTTTGGTTCAAAGTCCCTTTAAAACCAATAGCGAAACGCCTCTATCTACCCAGACATTTTCCGCTGTTGAGATAGAAACCTATCCAGGAGGAAACAACGATATTACCAAAGTGGTTCAAAGTATGCCCGGAATTTCACCTTCTATTGGGGGGTTTCGAAACGACATCATCATCCGTGGTGGCGCACCCAATGAAACGGTTTATTATTTGGATGGTATTGAGATTCCAAACATCAATCACTTCAGTACGCAAGGGAGTGCAGGAGGGCCTGTGGGTATGGTCAATGTATCTTTTATCCGAGAGGTTACATTGGCAAGTTCTTCCTTTGGTGCTGAATACGATAATCCCCTTTCTGGGGTTTTAGCATTTGAGCAAAGAGAAGGTGATGCTACTCAATTTGGAGGAAACTTTCGTGTAGGAGCGAGTGAAACGGGACTCACTTTGGAAGGACCGCTTTTTAGAAAAAATAAAGAAGAACCAGCCAAGACCAGTTTTCTGTTCTCCGTTAGAAGAAGTTATTTGCAATTTCTTTTTGAACTTATAGGGCTACCCATTCGTCCTGATTATTGGGATTATCAATGGAAAATAAAACATGAAATTGACGCCTATAATTCACTGACGTTTATTGGAATTGGGGCGATAGACGATTTTTCTGTTAAAGCCCCAGACACCTTCGATGCAGAACAACAAGCAAGTTTGGAACAAGTGCCGATTATTGATCAGCGGAGTACTACAGTGGGGCTGTCGTGGAAACGGAACTATAAAAACGGTAAGGGCTTTATGAATACTGTGATCAGTACCAATAGGCTGGAAAACGTTTTTGCACGCTATGAAGACAATGCAACCAAAACGGGGACCATCTTTCAAAACGATTCTTTTGAATGGGAGAGCAAATTGCGCTTTCAAGCCACTCAGTTTACGGAACATTGGAAATGGTCTGCAGGATTTAATGTTCAAAATTCTTCCTACCAAAACAATACCCGCTTTCTGTATTACGACATAGCCTATCGTTCCGACCTTAACTTTGCGAAATACGGACTGTTTTTAAAAGCATCGCGTTCTTTTTTGGACGATCGATTGGATTTTTCTTGGGGAATACGTTCCGATGCGGATAGTTTTTCCACCGGATCTAATTTAGGGGATACCCTATCTCCTCGAGCGGCTGTTTCCTATGCCCTCACAAAAGATCAGCAATGGAAGGTCAACGCTTCGGCGGGACGTTATTTTAAAATTCCAACTTATACCATGTTAGGCTTTCAAGATCAAAGAGGGGTCTTTGTCAATCAAGATGCTGCCTATACAAGAAGTGATCATTTGGTTGCTGGACTGGAATACAATCTGACTCCGGCCTCTCGTTTTACTGTGGAGGCGTTTAGAAAAAACTATGCGAATTATCCTGTTTCTCTTATTGATGGAGTTTCACTGGCAAATAAAGGGGGCGGGTTTGAAGTATTGGGGAATGAGGCAATAGTTTCGGAAGGGGAAGGATTAAGTTCTGGTATCGAACTGCTCTTCCAACAAAAACTCGCGGCTAATTTTTACGGTGTATTTGCTTATACCTACTTTTCAAGTGAATTTACAGGAATTGACGGTGAGCTGAGACCTTCCGTTTGGGACAGCAGGCACCTGCTCTCTTTTTCAGGAGGATATAAACTGAGACGCAACTGGGAAATCAGTGCACGTTGGCGTTTTGCGGGTAAAACCCCCTTCGTTCCCGTAGATCTCGAAGCGAGTACAAATGCCTATCCAGAACTTATATTAGACTACGATCGATTGGGGGAAGTTCAACTGAACAGTTTTAACTTGGCCGACCTCCGAATTGATAAAAAGTGGAATTTTAAATCCTTATCATTCAACTTCTATTTTGAAGTTCAAAATTTCTTGGCTCAACCCAATCCTACTCCTCCCGAATACGGATTAAACCGAACGGCTGAAGGCGATTTAATCAATCCGATCAGCTTGGTTGAACTTTCTTTAAACGATAGCAATAGCACACCCTTGCCCTCTTTTGGACTGGTGCTCTATTTTTAAATTTATAAATCCAACAACCCTTCAGGGAGTTCCAGCACTATCCTATTGTTTTCACGATCTACTTGAAGGATAAAATCGTCGTGTATAGGGATCAGATGAATTTTGTTGCTTGGAGCCTCTACCTCAAATAAGGCTTGCGCCCCTTGATCAATCACATTTCTAATGACTCCTACGTTTTCCAAAGCAGTGCTGACGGTAAATCCAATAACCTCATGGTAGTAGAATTTATTCCCCTCCAAAGGAGGCAAGAGGTCTAGAGGTAAATAAAGTTCTTTTTTAATCAGGGCCTCTGCCTGTTGCTCATTGGTCACATCCTCAAAAAGTATTCTGAGGAGTTCCGATTTGTGCAATTGACATTTTTTTATAAAAAAAGGAACCAATCCTGTGGGTAATTCCACAAAGATTGATTCCAATGTAGTGTAGTCTTCTGGATTGTCACTGTCAACTTTGACGAGCAGCTCTCCTTTAAAACTGTATTTCCCAACGATAGTTCCTAAGTAAAAGCAATCTTGCTTTTGCATCGTTGTAAAAAAAGAATATTAAGCTTCTTTTTCTTCTTCAGCTGATTCAGTATCAGGCGCAGCACTTGCTTCTTCTGCTTCTGCAGGAGCCTCAGCAGCTTCAGCTACTGGTGTTTCAACTGCCTCTTCAGTGGCTTCAGCAATGGGTGCTTCTTCTTCCACAGCAGCGCTAGCCTCTTCTGCGGGTGCATCAGCAGCATTTTCTTCGGCAACTTCAGCTTCTGTATTTTCAGCAGCAGCTTCTTCCGCGGCAGCCTCGGCCTCCGCAGCGGCAGCTTCGGCTAATCGCTTCTCACTTGCTGCTTTTTCGTCGGCAAGTCGCTTCGCTTTGGCTTCGCTTTCACTTTTGGAAAGTCCGTCTTTTTTCGCTTGAATTTTTGCTTCTTTTTCCTCCAACCAAGCAGCAAACTTTTTATCTGCTTCTTCCTGGCTTAAGGCTCCCTTACGGATACCTCCGTTAAGATGATGTTTCAGCATCACTCCTCGGTAGGAAAGTAAAGTTCTTGCAGTTTCTGTAGGTTGCGCACCATTTTCCAACCAAGATACAGCATGATCAACATTGACTTCTACCGAAGCGGGATTGGTGTTTGGGTTGTACGTTCCTAGTTTTTCGAGATAACGACCGTCTCTTTTTGAACGGGCATCAGCGGCAACGATCCAATAAAAGGGTTTTCCTTTTTTTCCGTGCCTTTGTAGTCTAATTTTTACTGGCATAACACATTAATTGTGAGGATACTCGACCCTCGGGTTATTAATTCAGGCTGCAAATATAATTTAATTTATGACTTTAAGGACTTTTCAAAGCATATTTGTTTTGAGGAAAAGTTCAGACGGGTTATAAAATAAATCGGATAAAGAAAACGGGGCATTTAATGTTAAGAGCCCCCGGCTGTTCCGCCAAAAACATTCACACGCACTACCGTGTTACCGAGGGCCTAAATTTTAGATTTTGGTAGTGAATTTGAAATGTTTTTGGCTGACGGTAAAAGTACTAAAAATGATTCTTTAAAATCACAACCCTTGGGTTTAAACTTGCCCATGGGAATAAAAAAATGTAATTTTGCGCACTAAAATTTACACCAAATGAACATCAGCAAAACAGAATTAGATGCATTGAATGCAGTAATAAAGATCACTGTAGCTCGCTCTGATTACGAATCCAACGTAAACTCTGTATTGAGTAATTACCGTAAGACTGCCAATATACCCGGTTTTCGTAAGGGCCATGTCCCCATGGGAATGATCAAAAAACAGTACCAACAGGCGGTAACTGCTGATGAGGTAAATAAACTTTTAAGAGAAAATCTTGAAAAATTCATCAGGGAAGAAAAATTGGATCTATTAGGAAATCCACTGCCAAAGGCTGCTGATGAAGCACTCGATTGGGACGCTGATCAGATGGACTTTGAATTTGAATTGGGGCTTGCGCCAAAATTTGAAGTAAAATTGGACCAACTCAAAAAAGTAGTACGGTACGAAATTGACCCTGAAGCTAAAATGGTCAACGAACAGTTAGACTACATTAGAAAGCAATACGGGAAATTAGTTTCACAAAAAAATCCTCAAGAAGGATTTGAAATTACAGCACAATTTAGAAATGAAGCTCTTGAGATTGAAAAACTCAGCACCTTCAAGCTCGATGAATTAAAATCAAAAAATGCGATCAAATCATTAAAAGAGGAGACTGTCAACTCGGTAGTGCATTTACCGGCAAAGGGTTTGTTTAAAGAAACGGAACACTTAAAAAGAATACTCTCCATAGATGAAGATACGTTGAAGGCACTCCTTGCTACCGACATCACTCTTGAAATCAAGGAAATCAACGAACGCATCCCGGCGGAATCAAATCAAGAGCTGTTTGATAAATTGTACGCTCCGGGTACCGTGACTTCAGAGAAAGCTTTAAAAGAGCGAATCAAAGAAGATCTTCAAAAACAATTCGAACCTCAGGCAGACCAAAAGCTCCTGAACGACATTACTGAGTTTTTAGTTGACAAAACAAAATTTAAGCTCCCGGCTGATTTTCTTAAGCGTTGGATGCAAACATCGGGCAAAGAGGAACTGACACCCGAGCAAGCTGCTGTGGAATACGAAAAGTCAGAAAAAGGAATTCGATACCAACTGATTGAGTCCAAAATCATAGCGGATAATAAATTGGACCTTACTTTTGAAGAGTTAAAGGGCTTTGCAGGAAGTTTGGTAGCAAATCAGATGCGACAGTACGGTCAAGAACCAGACGATACCCAAATTGAAGGTATCGTTGCAAACGTGCTTCAGAATCAAGACGAAACCAGAAGAATTTCGGAGCAACTGATGAGTACTAAAATTTTAACCTTTTTTAAAGAAAATGCGCCACTCAAGCAAAAGAAAGTCGGATTTGATGCTTTTGTAAAAGAGGCTTATGGCAAAGCCTAATTTTTTTCTTATTTTTAATAAATTTAGTCTATGAACTACGGTAAAGAATTTAAGAAATACGCTACAAAACATCATGGAATCAATGCCATGTACTACGATAAAATCGTAAGTAGTATGACACCCTACATCATTGAAGAACGCCAGCTTAATGTAGCGCAAATGGATGTGTTTTCTCGACTGATGATGGATCGAATTATGTTTTTAGGGACCGCCATTGATGACAATGTAGCTAATGTAATTCAAGCACAGCTTTTGTTTTTGCAAAGTACGGATGCCAGCCGAGACATTCAGATGTACATCAACTCTCCCGGCGGAAGCGTATATGCAGGTCTTGGAATTTACGATACCATGCAGTTTATAAGTCCTAATGTAGCTACCATCTGTACTGGAATTGCAGCTTCCATGGGCGCCGTGTTGTTGTGTGCAGGCCATGAAGGGAAACGTTCGGCCTTACCCCACGCCAGAGTAATGATTCACCAGCCATTGGGAGGTGCTCAAGGGCAAGCGTCGGACATTGAAATTACAGCTCGTGAAATTCTTAAGCTCAAAGATGAGCTGTACCAAATCATTTCCAAGCACTCGGGTCAGAAGATGGAAAAAGTTACCAACGACAGCGACCGTGATTATTGGATGAAAGCGGAAGAAGCAAAAAGCTACGGTATGATTGATGAAGTGCTCGTAAACACTCCAAAATAATCCCCAAATGCCATGAGTAAACCCGATTTAAATTGTTCTTTTTGTGGAAGACCAAAACCTGAAACCCAACTGCTGATAGCGGGACTAGACGCCCATATTTGCGACCGTTGCATCAATCAGGCTCACGGAATAGTACAGGAAGAAACCGGCTTAGAACAGGGAACCGAATCCGAGCGTATTGAGCTCAAGCCACCCAAAGAAATTAAGGCGTTTTTAGATACCTATGTCATAGGGCAAGAGGCTTCTAAAAAGGTATTGTCTGTTGCGGTTTACAATCATTACAAAAGACTGTTACAACCCACCTCTAAAGAGGAAGTTGAAATTCAAAAAAGTAATGTTTTGGTGGTGGGTCCTACGGGAACGGGCAAAACCTTATTGGCACAAACAATTGCTCGGCTACTCAATGTTCCCTTGACTATCGTAGACGCAACGGTACTCACCGAAGCGGGCTATGTGGGCGAGGATGTTGAAAGCATTTTATCTCGTTTGCTTCAAGCTGCAGATTACGACGTCAACCGCGCACAACAAGGGATTGTCTTTATCGATGAAATTGATAAAATTGCGAGAAAAAGTGATAACCCCTCAATCACCAGAGATGTTTCGGGTGAGGGTGTTCAGCAAGCCTTATTAAAGCTTTTGGAAGGCACCGTAGTCAATGTACCGCCCAAAGGGGGAAGAAAACATCCCGATCAAAAATTTATAGAAGTAGATACCTCAAACATATTGTTTATAGCTGGGGGTGCGTTCGATGGTATAGAGCGCCACATCAATAAGCGGCTAAACCTTCAGGCGATTGGTTACAAAACTACAGTAGAACAAAACCAAGTGGATAAGGAAAACATGTTGCAATACATTACGCCACGAGATGTGCGTTCCTTTGGATTGATTCCTGAAATCATCGGAAGACTTCCGGTGTTGACCTTTATGAAACCGCTTGATAAAGAGACGCTTTTAGAAATTTTGACGGCTCCTAAAAATGCACTGATCAAACAATACATCCACCTCTTTGATATGGATGACATTAAATTGCAGTTTACCTCTGGAGCATTACATTATATTGTTGAAAAATCCATAGAATACAAACTGGGAGCCCGAGGACTTCGTTCGCTTTGTGAAGCCGTTTTGAATGATGCCATGTTTGAATTACCCAATTCTGACGTCAAAGAACTGAAGGTTACGAAGCAATATGCCGAACAAAAACTTTCCAAGATTCAACTCCCAAAATTAAAGGTAGTTTCCTAAGGTTGATTTAGTTTCAGAAGTTCTTCCAACAGTTCTCTTGAGTTGGAAAGCCTCGGTATTTTGTGTTGACCACCCAATTTATTTTTACTCGAAAGCCACTGATAGAACAATCCTTTTTTGGCTTTATGAAGCTGTAAGGGATTCAGACTAGAATTTCGCTTGGCTTCATAGTCGGAATTTTCTTCTTGAAGCGCTTGATCTAAAAGTTTTGAAAACAAAGTTAAGTCGTCGGGATCTTTTTCAAACTCTACCATCCATTCGTGGGCACCTTTGGTATTGTTTTCCATAAAAATAGGCGCCGCACTGTAGTTGGATACTACACTTTGAGTTTGTGAGCTAACTATGCTAAGGGCTCTTTCTGCATTGTCAATAATTAATTCTTCCCCAAAGGCATTGATGTGGTGTTTGGTTCTTCCTGTAATTTGAATCCGATAGGGTGAGAGATTGGTGAACCGTACCGTATCTCCTATTCGATAGCGCCAAAGGCCTGCATTAGTGGTAATGACTAGTTCGTAATTGGTATTAAGTGCTACTTCAGCTAAGGGAATTGCCTTTAATTCAAGCTCCTTAGAATTGAGTTCAAAAGGAATAAACTCGTAAAATATTCCGTAATCTAGCATCAAAAGTAGGTCGTCCGCATCATTGCGGTCTTGGATGCCAAAAAAACCTTCCGACGCATTGTATATTTCATAAAACTTAAAGCCTTTGTTTGGAAACAAACTTTTGTACAAGTCACTATACGGTTTAAAACTCACTCCACCGTGGAAATACACTTCAATAGCAGGCCAGACTTCAGTAATGTGTTTACTTCCCGTTTCCTTAAGGACTTTTTG
>Ga0181600_10003226_pt1 | contig 12489 bp, 10 predicted proteins | sample 041ome_2_FD_132982 | JGI IMG/M metagenome (GOLD analysis project Ga0181600, IMG submission 132982) | Coastal salt marsh microbial communities from the Groves Creek Marsh, Skidaway Island, Georgia - 041406US metaG (megahit assembly) | ecosystem: Environmental > Aquatic > Marine > Intertidal zone... | reverse complement strand
CGTCGTCGTCCTCGTTGTGACGACGCAATCGTCGTCCGCGTCTTCGTCACCATCGCTCTGCTGAGCGCACCGTTGTCGGCGACATCCACGCGTCGCCCAACAACCACCACCTTCGCCCGGCGTCTCAATCCTCGTCCGAACGAACCCCCATGCGTCGTCGTCGTCGCGCTCGTCGTCGCGCTCATCGTCGTCATCGTATCCCAAACGCGCCCCTCCTTCGTTCGTCGTCGTCGTCGTCGTCGTCGTCGTCGTCGTCGTCGTCCTCGTTGTGACGACGCAATCGTCGTCCGCGCGCCCAAAACGAAGCGGATCGTCCAGTTTCAATCGGTACAAAATCACCCTTAAAATAACCAACACGTCCCAAATCGATCGATCTCTTTTACCCATCGATGAACTGGTCCCTTTAAAATTTGAAGAGAGAAAAACACTTTGACGACGACGGGGCGATCGACGCGCGAAAGCGCGACTCGACGGACGCGAACGATGAGCGCGACGGACGGAAAGAGCCCGGCGGATTTCCTCAGGACGATCAAGGGGAAACAAGTCTTGGTCAAGCTCAACTCTGGGGTGGATTACCGAGGTGCGTTCGGTTTCGAGCGCCGACCGCCCGGCGCGCGCCGCGCGCGAGGAGAGAGAAGGATTGTGAAAGACTGACTGACGAGTGAATGATGACGACGACGACGCGATGCGCAGGCGTTTTGGCGTGTCTCGATGGATACATGAACATAGCCATGGAACAGACGGAGGTACGTCGCGAGAAACGCGAGGCGGCGGCGCGCGCGTAGAGGGGAGGAGAGATTTCTAAAGTCGCAAACGCGTGAACGAATCTGACTTCGAGAGAGGTTTACCGAAGACGCGACGCGCTGACTGACGCGTATCGGTATGTTTGTTTGCTCGTAGGAATACGTCAACGGACAGTTGAAGAATAAATACGGTGACGCTTTCATTCGCGGGAACAACGGTGAGTGTTCGTCGCGCTCGTTTCACACCAGAGAGAGAGAGACTTTCTTTGTTTCGTTTCGTTTCGCTCGTTCGCCCTACGCGCTACGTATTGACGTCGCCGATTCTTTTCCCCCCGTTCCCCAGTGCTCTACATTAGCGCCGTGAAAAAGTAAACCACCTACAAGTAGTCGTGTTTCGTCGTTCGTATTAGTAGTTTCGACGGTGTAATTATCCATCCAACGATAGCAAAAGCGACCGTCTAGTTGTCCTTTTAAAGTGAGCGCGCGCGCGAGTGAGAGGAATTGATAATCAAACAAACGAACAGTCTTGACAGCGCGACGGACGGGAGCAGAGGGGCGAAATGCCGCCGTCGTCGTCACCCGATGACGACGTAGAATTGTTACCGACGATTCTTTACCTCATCCAACGCGGGTACTGGGTGGCGTGTTACGAACTTTACGTCGATGCGACGCGCACGAAGCGGTTAGACGAAGCATCCAAGGCGACTTTGAAATCCTTCTTTACCGATGCGAACCGGTTCCCACCAGACGTGTTGGCGTGCGTGCGAGAGACGTTCGATTCAGGGGTATCCGCGGCGAGGATTGTCGACGCCGAGTCGCGAGCGGCGTTGGCGGAGTATGACTTGAGGTGCGCGAGGGAGGATTTAAAAAGGACAAAAGCCGCGACCACCGCGGGCGGCGACGGTGATATCGACGACGATGGGGTGACGAGGGAGGAGATTGAACGCGCGTTGAATGATGAAGATATCGCGTTCGGGGTGGCACCGTCGATCTCGACGTCGACGATCGAAGTGGAAGAAAACGACAACAAGACGAACGTCGGCGTCGACTTGGACGCGAAACTCGACGCGGCGGCGTACGAGTATCTCACGCGTCGTGGGTACAAAGCGACGGCGCTGTCGATGCGGGACGAATCCGTCGTTGCGGCGAAAATTAGCGTCAGTGGGGACGACCAACCCGGTCGTTCTCGCGAATTTGGTGCGTTGAGAAGAATGTACGAACGCGCGAGGATGACAGAGACCACGGCGGATGCGCTCGAGTCTGAACGCGCGAGATTAGAAGAAGCAGAGAGCGAGTTGATTCGCGCTCGAGCGCGAATCGACGAGCTCGAGAAAGAAAACACGTCGTTGTTGAGCGCACACGAGACGGCGTCGACGCGATTGACACGCGTTGAAACCGAGTTGGTTGAATTGAAAGAGACGTCGGCAACTTGGGAGGAAAAAGCGACGCGCGCGTCGAGTGAAGTGAACAGATTACTCTCTGAGCTCGGATCAACGTCCAACGAAAGAACGATGACATGGTCTGGAAACGGCGCTGCGAGTGATGGGTTCGCCCCGAGGACGACGATCGAGGAGAACGAAACCATCGACGCGTGTTTGGCGCTCGCGCGAGACGTTTCGCCGCAAATGCCGCTGCAGAATCGATTGGTTTTGTTACCACTCATTTCTAGAGCGTGCGAGCGTGCGTGCGGTAACGACGATCGCGCCAACGCCGCCGCTTCTTTATTCTTTGAGATATATAGCGCACCGAACGACGAGCTTCGAGACGGCATCGCGTCCGCCATCTTGGGCGTCGGGGAAAAGATTGGTTCAAAACTCTTTGATGAAACGTTTACGACGAGAGGGTGTCTCAGCGCGGATGGAATCGCCGCCATGCGAGGCGCGCAGCGGGTTCTGGCGCTTCATACCCTCGCCGAAATCGGGGTATCGTCGTGGTATGACTCGAAAGAAACCATCGTCGCTGCGTTTGAACGCGCGGCGGCTGATCCGAGCGATGAGGTTCGTATCGCGTGTTCTCGCGCCGCGGCTCGCTACGTCACAGCTAAAGCGCCGTCAGAGGACGTCGGCGCTGAGTTGGAAACTGTACTAATGACGCTCGCACACGATGGCTCGGACGAGGTGGCGGAAGAGTCACGAGCGGTGCTCGCTTTAGCCATAGCGGAGAGTCATCTCCAACACCGCGTTGATAGGTTTACCGGTAACTTTGCCCAAGGGTTCTTTGATGCCGCGCTCGAGGCGCTACAAAGCGGATGGTCGGGCGAAGGACGCGAACGCAAATTCGTCGGATGGTCTTCCCCAGAAGAAGGAGACACCCATCGCTGGCGCGCCATTGCGATGATGAAATCATTAGAAGCGATGATGCCGACCGTTCGTCGGGCGCTCGAATCGTCGAAACCGGCGGATGTCGAGAGCGTCGAGTCGTCGTTGGCCGATGCGGCAAACACAACGTCTTGGCCGCTCGCGCGCTGGTGCGTCGGCGAAGCATCTGATCTCGTTGTGCGAGTCATTAGTTCCGCCGCACCGGATGTCATCGGGCAGGAGTCTGTACGGGAAGGAATATGCGCCGCGGCGGCCTCCTGGTGCGCGGTGTTGGGTCCGCGAGCGACGCGAGAGGTGCTCATCGGAAAGCTCAACGAAGCGTGCCAAGTGAGCTTCGATCAGCGCGCGGCAGTGTTGCCAATTCTTCTCGCCGGTGTGGTGCCGTACACGCCCAACGGCGACGCCGTGCTCGGTGACTATCTCCGACGTTTGATCGTCCAGGCAGATCTCGCGTCGTCGTCCGAGATTGTCGACGCCGCAAGGTATCTTGCAGCGTTTGAGCGTCACACGGAGAGCTTGCTGCGAACGCTCAAGCAGTGTTGTCACGCGAGCGCTGACAACCCGGCGACGGTGCGTCTTCTGGCGGCTCGTCTCCTCGCCGCAACTTCAGAGGTGCTACCACTCCAACGAGTCATCGATGACGTCTATCCGGCGCTCAACGTGCTCAGGAACGATCCAGAGCCAGACGTGAGGTGCGACGCCGCCATGGCGCTCGCCGCCGTCGCCTGCGTGCACTACGAGACGGTCGATCCCACGGCGCAAACCATGCGTCAGCTCGAAGCCTTGACGGCCGATCCCGAGATTGACGTCCGAATCGCCGTCATCGCCGCCCTCGCGCGCGGGGCCACCGTTCCTGGAACCTCATTCGCCGTCTCTTCCGCCGGCGCGGTTTCGGCGTTGGCCCAGCACGTTGCCTCGTCGCACTCCCAATCCGACGCCCATCGCGTCGTCATCGCCGACGCCCTATTCCGAGCCACGCGCGACATGCTCGGTGCCGACGGAAACCTGTTTCCTCAGCTCTCATCGGGGCTCTACGCCCTCATCGGCGGCGCCGATCCCGCCTCGGATCCGGGCGTCCTCGATCAAGCCAGCCGAGCGCAGTGCGAAACCATGCTTCGCGACGGGGGATGGGCCATCGACAATCCCGATCCCGCACATCCGCCGTCATCCACCAATCACGACAATGAAAATCCATCGTCCACCGTCGTCGTCAACGATCGCGGTGGCGTGTACGACCGCATGAAATCAAAGGCTCGCGCGCTCGGCGGTCGAGTATCGCGTCGCTGATGCGTCCATGGCACCATCACATACTTAGTAGTACTGTAGACAAAACAAACCCATTTATTATTGTTCTAGTGCTGTTTGTACAGAGACGCCGCACAAACCCTCGGAAAGCACTCGACTCGACTCGACGCGTCACACGCGGACGTCGGCTCGACACCGCTCGAGTAGACGCGCGGTTTGTCCTTCCTCGTCGTGTGAGGGGACGCTACGCACGCGTACGCATAGAGAGAGAGAGAGAGGTTGTCGTCGACGTCGACGTTGATTCCAGTTGATTCAATTCATGATGATGCAAACACTTTTACGATCTTCGAGCCGACGGCTAAACCGCGCGAGCGGTGCGATGCGCGGGACGCGGGCGGCGTTGATGACGAACGTGCACGCGACGCCGGTGACGACGGCGGCGGCGGCGGCGACGACGACGGTCGGACGACGCGCGGTGGCGGCGGTCGAGGAGGGTCGAATGTCGACGGCGCACGCGAGTCGGGGGTTCGCGTCTTCGGCGTCTTCGGCTGACGCCGATGCGGACGCGGCGGCGGCTGAGGCGAAGAACGCGGCGGACGATGAGAAGGTGGTCGATTTGGACGCGAAGGTTGTTGAACCGAAGAGCGCCAAGGTGGCGGCGATCGCGGACCAGGTGTGCGAGTTGACGTTGATCGAGGTGAGCGAGTTGTGCGACGTCTTGTCGGAGAGACTCGGGTTGGGGGATATGAGCGGCATGATGTTCGCCGGCGGTGGTATGCCGGCGCAAGCCGCCGCGGCACCCGCGGGTGCGGGCGGTGGTGACGCCGCCGCCGCGGCACCGGCTGAGGAGAAGACTTCTTTCACCATTAAGCTCGAGTCTTTCGACGCGGCTCAGAAAATCAAGGTCATCAAGGAGGTGCGCGGCGTCACCGACCTCGGGCTCAAGGAGGCGAAGGAGCTCGTCGAGGGCGCGCCCGCGGTGTTGAAAAAGGATGTCAAGAAGGAAGAGGCTGAGGAGATCAAGGCTAAGCTCGCCGCCGTCGGGGCTGTCATCGCCCTCGAATAAAACGGATGGCGCCCGTCGGCGCTCGCCGCTTTTTTTTTAACGACATTAGACGCGCGTCGCGCTCCGCCCGCGCGCGAGCGGTCCGGTCGTCCGTCGCCGTCGCCGTCGGCGTGGATTCATTCTCCACGCCTCGGCCGCGCCCTTCCGTCGACGGGGTCCTTCGCCCGCGCGCGCGGGTACTAGAAATTTCAATTGGTAACAAGATGAAGAACGAAATGAAAAACACAGTCGACAACACCCATCGCTCCCGGTGGACGATCCCACACACACAGAGGGTCCTTTGCCCAGTCACGACTCGTCGTGGACGTACGAGACGGGGGACAACGACCAACGAACAACGAACGCGTCGAGGTTGGCGCGCGTCACAGCGCGTCGCGTGTGCACTCGCTCTCTCGACGACGACGACGACGATGACGATGACGATGACGATGGGCGCGATGACGACGGGTTCGTTGAGACGAACGAACGTCACCCGACGCGGATCCGCGGTGACGGCGCGCGCGGAAGGTACGACGAACGCGACGGACGGGACGACGATGACGATGGATCCGCGGTGCTGACGACGACGATGACGATGACGATGACGATGACGACGTTTCGCGAGAGGTGTGCTCGCCGACGACGGTTGCGATGACGACGACGACGACGTGAAAGTGGAGACACAAACGCGCGTCGTCGTGGTTGTCGTCGACGACGTCGTCGCGGTCATCGAGCGCGAGGAGTCCGAGAGGTCTCGTTTGAGCGCGAGCGGGGAGGTTTTTGGATAGGGGTCCCGTTGAGAGTGGAAGACGAGGACGACGAAGAAGACGGAGTCGGTTTGGGCGACGCGCGCGCGTTTACGGATCGATAGGATCGTGGACTACTCATTTAACGACGACGACGACGACTGACCGCCGATGTTGTTTTGAAACGCGACGCGTACAGCGACTTCAAAGAGTTTGGAAATGATGCGGAAGTTTTCGGAACAGTACGCGCGCGGCAGCGGTACCTACTTTTGCATGGATAAGAGCGTGACGGCGGTGGTCATTCAAGGTTTGGCGGAACACAAGGATGAACTTGGATCTCCCTTGTGCCCGTGCAGACACTACGACGATAAGGAGGCTGAGGTTGCGAATGGGTTTTGGAACTGCCCGTGCGTTCCGATGCGCGAGCGCAAGGAGTGCCACTGCATGCTCTTCTTGACGGATGATAACGATTTCGCCGGGGAGGAACAAACCATCTCGATGGATGAACTCGTCGAGTTGACTGAGGACATGTGATTTGTTTTTTTGTTTCATCCGCGAAGACGTGGACGCGTGGCGATGACTTGGACAAAGAGCCGCGAAACGCGTCGCCTCTCCTTCTCTAGTTTTTGGAGCGGGATGAGTTTGTAAAATCCTTCACTCGATTCGTTCATCGCGCGAGGTGGCGATCGAATAATTCTCTAAACGCTAGTCTCTACGCATCGTGACGCTTTGGAAATACACGCTATATATTCTAAAAATATTTTCGTCCGTCCCGCGTCGGCGCCCTCGACGAGAGACGGAGGGAAGCGACGACGACGGGTTCGCCGCGCGAGTGAAAAAGAAAAGTTTCATCATCCTTCATCTATTACATGTCTTTGCTAATACTCGACGACAGAGTCAAAGCTTCGTCTTAGAAGCACTTTCTGTGCACGATGCTCGGACCAGCCTCGTTGTACTCGGACTTGGAGATCCACATTTGTTGGAAAGTGGAGAGCGAGGCGAGGATGGAACCGCCAATCCACACGGCGTACTTGCGCTCGTGCGGGGCGACAACCTTGATCTTCATGGAAGACGGGGCGAGGGCGGTGAGTTCCTTGGAAATGCGATCGGCGATGCCCGGGAACATGGTGCTACCGCCAGAGAGAACGATGTTGGCGTAGAGATCGCGTCTGATGTCTACGTCGCATCGCATGATGGAGTTGTACGTCGTCTCGTGGATCCCCGGGGTTTCCATGCCAATCAAGCCCGGTTGGAAGAGCACCTCCGGGCAGCGGAAGCGTTCGTTACCGATGGTGATGACTTGACCATCCGGAAGTTCGTAAGATTTTTCGATGGAGGAAGAGCTTTGACTCGTCTCCATTTCCTCCTCGAAATCCAAAGCCACGTACGCGAGCTTCTCCTTGATGTCGCGAACGATTTCGCGCTCCGCAGACGTCGTGAATGAGTGTCCTCGTTCGGTGAGAATCTTAACCATGTAATCGGTCAAGTCTCTACCGGCGAGATCGAGGCGGAGAATGGCGTGCGGAAGGGCGTAACCTTCGTAGATGGGCACGGTGTGCGAGACGCCGTCGCCGGCGTCGAGGACGATACCCGTGGTGCGGCCAGAGGCGTAGAGAGAAAGCACCGCCTGGATGGAGACGTACATGGCTGGCACGTTGAAAGTTTCAAACATGATTTGGCACATCTTTTCACGGTTCGCCTTCGGGTTCATCGGCGCTTCCGTCAAGAGCACCGGGTGTTCCGCCGGGTCGACGCGAAGCTCGTTGTAAAAGGTGTGATGCCAAATTTTCTCCATGTCGTCCCAGTTGGTAACGATGCCGTGTTCAAGCGGGTACTTGAGCGTCAAGATACCGCGCTTGCTCTGCGCTTCATCCCCGACGTAGCAATCCTTTTGACCCATACCAACCATGACGCCGTGGTGTCTCGGTCTACCGACGATGGATGGGAAAACCGCCTTGGGCGCGTCGTCCCCGGCGAAACCCGCCTTGACCATACCGGAACCGTTATCGCACACGAGCGCCGAAACCTCGCCCTCGTCCGCCATGATTACAGAATTCTTTTTTCACCGCGATCGATCGCGTTCAAACCTGTCCGATCGAAAGAAACCGAGAGCTCTTTTCCCGTCAGTCGCCAGTCGCGTCGATAAACCGAGCGCGGACAAAAAAAAACCAGATCGCGCGCGGCACCGCGTCTCGCTCCGTCTCCGTCTCCTCGTCCTCGTCCTCCCACCCGACGCCGCGTCTCGATCCGTCTCCTCCTCCTTTGAATCGTTCTCCCGGTCGTCCCGTCGTCTGCCCGCGCACGCCGTCACCGCGATCGATCAATCAAAATCAATCAATCAATCACGCCACGTCTACATAATCGTTGAACCCACGAACGATGATGACGCGCGACGACGCTCTTCCGCGCGTTGACTCGTCCCGTCTCTACCTCCGTCCCGTTCCCCAACCTACGCGTTCGCGTGCGTCGACTCGTCCCGCGCGTACCTCTCCGAGTGAGTTTCCCTCCGTCGCGGCGTCGCTCGTCGGCGTGCCGTCGTGTACCGTCGTCGTCGTGTGCCGTCGTCATCGTGTGCACGAACGAACGAACGAACGAACGTGTTACACGACCACTAGTAGGTACTACTACTACTAGACTATTATTCATATAATATACACACACAACCAACATATTTAAAGCATAAATGTACCGAGTAATCAGTCTACTATGTGTACTACCATTCCTTCTATTTTGAAACGCATCACACAAACCTCGATCCTCGGTTCGCGCTGACGAGGACGATCGACGACGGGCGTGCGGTGGAGATCGACCCGAGATCGATCCGATCCGATCGACGGAGCCGAGATCGATGCGTGATTGACGTACTGATCGACGGGTCGTGAACCACGAGTAGGCTAAAAAGGGTCGCGATCGAAAAAGCGCGTCGTGTCCCCGTCCTCGTCGTCCGTTTCTCGGTCCGTTTCACTGTCCCGGTCTGTCCCGGTCGACGCGAGAGAGGCCGACGGACGACGGACGGACGACGGACGACGGACGGTTTCGGGTCGTCGTGAATAGGCGGCGGGCGGAGTCGCGGACGCGCTCGAGCGGTTCGGTTTTAAATCGGTTCGGTTCGGTTCGATTCGTCGCGGTTTACACACGACGCACCTAGTCAGCACGCCGGCGGCCGCGCGCGATCTTTATCCAGTCCGGGTCGCGGGTCTGGTGACGGCGGCGGTTTCGGCGCGAATCGGTAGGGGCGCGGAGGACGGAGCCGGAGGGCGAGGAGAGGGCGTTTTTGTTCGGGACGACGGGCGATGGAGACCGCGCGCGGGGCGGGGGGACCGGCGGTTTCGGCGCGAGGGGCGTCGTCTTCGGGACGCGTCGCGCGGGCGGGACGAGCGTCGGCGTCGAGGGCGGGTAAGAGGGGTTCGGGGACGCGCGCGTCGGCGTCGGGGAAAGGGATCGGGGCGAACGTGGCGACGAGGAGGATGGTGGTGATGATGATGATGCGATCGCCGACGTCTTCGTCGTCGTCGTCGTCGTCGTTGATGACGATGACGCCGACGAACGTCGGAGCGTCGGCGGACGCGGCGACGAGAAGAGGAGAAAGTTTAGGCGTCAGTCTTCGTCGTCGCGGTCGCGGTCGCGGTCGTCGTCTCGCGGCGATTCAGGATGAGGAGAGTTCGAGCGGCGCGTTCGCGGACGTGCGGCGAGATGATGGGGAGGATGACGGCGGCGACGCGCAGAGCGACGGGAGTTACGCGGTGTACATTGACAATCCGGAGGAAGGAGACACGACGTCGGTGCGCATCGTGGGGCCGAACCGCAAGGGTATGCTCGCGAAGATTGTCACGGCGCTCACAAACTACGGGTGCGACGTGCAGAGCTCGTTCACGCGATCGACGAGTGGGGGTAAAAACGTGGATGACGTCTTCTACGTGACTTGGGATTTGAGAGAGGATGGAAAGCTCTTTGACGCGTCTGCGACGAACACGTCTCAGTGCTTGGCTGATGATCGGTTTGACGATTTGAAGGCGTTCATCACGGCTGCGCTGTGCCCGCCACGGGAGACCAAAGCGTTGAGATATGCGTCTCGTTTGCCAAAGATTTACGGCATCGCCGCCGAGACGGAAGTGTTCGCGCTCAAGCGTCGGACGGAGCGCATGGAGAAGCTCGCGCGCGAAAGCGGCGTCGTCGCCAAGGAGCAACTCTCCAGCGATCCCGTGTTTCTCGCGTCTCAGCTCGAAGTCGTCGCGGCAGAGCTTGCGAGCACGACGGCACGTCTCGTGCAAATCGAACAAGTTTACGCGCACGTAGAAAATTGCGGCATTGAGAGCTTGTACGAGACGGATGTTGACGAATCCGCCGCGACGGCGGCGGATGTGGAGTGCATGAATATCGAAAACGAGAGAGCCGACGCTCGCGCCATGTTTGAGCGTAAGCTCGCCGCCATCGAAGCTGCGCTCGCAGCGCGCGATAGAAATCGCCGTGACATTACCGAGAGCATCACAAAGGCTCCAATGTCAACCATGTCCAAATCTGCGCAACCCGTGGATGAGCAAATGACTCGGGCGGCGCCCAAGGGTGTGGTGGTGGCTGATTCGGCGCCGCAATCGTCCCTGGCGTCTCCGTTGAGTAGACCTCTCCCGTCCACGCCCTGTGGCAACGGTCGCGAGATCATCTTACAAGGTTTCAACTGGGAATCGTGCAACGAAGAAGTGAACAGCGGAAAGAGCTGGTACCAGCTGTTGACGGCGCAAGTGCCGCAAATCGCCGAAGCTGGCTTCACGGCGGTGTGGATGCCGCCGCCGACCAAGTCTGTGAGTAAGCAAGGCTACTTACCGACGGATCTTTACAATCTCAATTCTTTCTACGGGAGCGAAGATGAACTTAAAACTGTCGTCGCTCGAATGCGCGAATACAACATCACCCCGGTGGCGGATATCGTCATTAACCATCGGTGCGCAGAGGCGCAGGACGACGTCGGCAGATGGAACAAGTACACGGGGAAACTCGCGTGGGATTCGAGCGCCATCACGAGCGAGAATCCCGATTTTGGTGGCAGAGGTAACCGGGGCACGGGAGAAGACTATCTCCCCGCGCCGAACATTGATCACACGCAAGAATTTGTCAGAAACGACCTCAAGGAGTGGCTCGAATGGCTTCGCCAAGAGGTTGGCTTCAGAGGATGGAGATTCGACTTTGTCAAGGGTTACAGCGGTGTCTACACTGGTGAATACGTCAATGAAACTCGCCCCTTCTTATCCTTTGGTGAGTTCTGGGATGCGTGCTCTTACCGAGACGGCGTGCTCGAATACAACCAAGATGCACACCGACAGCGGACGTGCAACTGGGTCGATTCGACAGGTGGAAACACCGCGGCGTTTGATTTCACGACCAAGGGTATCCTTCAAGAAGCTCTCTCTAGAACAGAGTACTGGCGTTTGATCGACACTAACGGTAACCCGCCCGGTTTCTGCGGCATGTGGCCGTCTCGAGCCGTGACGTTCATTGAAAACCACGACACGGGATCGACGCTTCAGCACTGGCCCTTTCCATCGAGCAAGGTTTTGCAGGGCTACTGCTACATCTTGACGCACCCGGGAACACCGACGGTGTTTTACGATCACTGGCAAGACGCTGAGTTCACCGACGCCATCAACTTGATGATGAAGATTCGCAAAGACACGGGTATCACTTCAAACAAAGCCGCTGTGCACATTGAGCGAGCGACGGCGGGATGCTACGCCGCGCACATCGGCCAAGCCACGGAAGTGTTGCAAGAAGGCATTAGCAACGAGGTAAACACTTCTGTCCCGTCAATCTGCATGAAAATTGGAAAAGAGGAGTGGTCGCCGAACGCGACCAAGGTGGCTAATTTATCCTGGAAGTGCACCGCCTCTGGCGACGGATGGGCCATTTGGGAGGATAAACGTTTCCTCGACTTGAGCGACGATCCCGAGTAGTTTACGCGGCGGAACGCTGCGCATCCATAGCTTTCTATTTATACGCATCGAAAACCAAAAATAAACGTTGAAATACGACGACTTTTGGGGGCGCGAGAGGGTGGTGAGAGAGAAACGAAGCGATTGAACCTCGATCGACTCACGTCTTAATTACAAGTAACTATCGCCGCCGCCCGCGCGTTGGATTGGCGTCGAGCGTCAAAAAGAGATTCGTGTTTTTTCGTATAATTGTGAAAGATCTGTGTTGTTGAATCAGCTCAGCTCTATCACTGGCGTCGAGACATTGTACTGGTCACGCGCCCGCTTCAAAGCGCGTGGGGACGCACCGCTTAGTAGAAGCCGAAACCCTTGGCCGCGTTGGTGAGGACGTTGGAGTGAACCGGGTCCGCAACGTGGGATTGCCAGTTGGCGATCGGGCCTTCTTGGGTGGCGAGCGCTTGGAAGATG
>Ga0181600_10003225_pt1 | contig 12489 bp, 11 predicted proteins | sample 041ome_2_FD_132982 | JGI IMG/M metagenome (GOLD analysis project Ga0181600, IMG submission 132982) | Coastal salt marsh microbial communities from the Groves Creek Marsh, Skidaway Island, Georgia - 041406US metaG (megahit assembly) | ecosystem: Environmental > Aquatic > Marine > Intertidal zone... | reverse complement strand
TAGCCCGCGCGATGGGTTGATCCCAATCCGCCAATAGCGTCGCCAAGCGCAAATATCCGTTTATTCGTGGTCCGCAATCGGCGATCGACCTGTATCCAACCCTTCGTAGCCTCAACACCGGCCCGGTCGAGGCCTAAACCGTCAGTATGGGCTTCACGCCCACAGGCCACCAAAAGATGTGAGCCCGTGACGGTTTCGCCCTTGGTCGACACTTCAATCCGCCGACCGTTCTGGGCCACTTTAGAGATCGATGTTTCTTCATAGAAGGTGACGCCGTCAGCACTGAGCTGTGCTTTAATCAGATCGACCATATCGCGATCTTCTTGCCCGAGCAGCTGTCCTTGTTCGAACACCGTCACCCGCGCGCCTAAGCGACGATGCGCTTGCGCCAATTCAAGGCCAACCGCCCCCCCTCCAATGATGAGCAAATGCTGAGGGCGGGCCTTTAAGTTAAAAATTGTTTCATTGGTAAGATAGGGAACTGTGGCGAGACCTTTGATCGGCGGAATAAAGGGTCGCGCACCTGTGGCAATGACAAAACGTTTTGCCTCAATGCGCTGATCACCGGCGATGAGAGAGGTTGGGCTGTCAAAATGCGCGGCGGCTTGGATCACGCGTACACCAAGATCGGTAAAGCGTTCAACGCTATCGACCGGTGCAATTTCAGCAATCACCTCATGCACATGGCCCAGCGCTTTGCCAAAATTCACCGATAAATCCGACTGAGCCAGTCCGGCTTGCACCAAGCTGCGCCCTGCCGCATATGCATGGGCGACATGCAGAAGAGATTTGGAGGGAACACATCCTGTGTTTAGGCAATCGCCCCCCATGGCGCCTTTCTCGATCAAAACCACATCGACGCCCAGCTGAACGGCGCCAGCGGCAACCGATAGACCCGCTGCTCCTGCGCCGATCACACATATATCTGTTTGGAGTGTTTGCATGTTCCCCTTACCGCCGTCGTTTTCGCATGATCACTGGTATTAACGATAGAACGCCAAGGCCGATCAGGGAAAGAAATATTTCTGGTCGGCTGAATAGGCTAAGGTCGGGGGCCGTGCCGCCGGCAAAGGCCGTACGGAGCCCGGAGCCCAAACCCGCGTAAACAAAGCCGCCCGGCATAATGCCAAAAAATGTGGTGACGGCAAATTGCCAGAAAGCGACGCCCGCTAATGCCGCTCCGAGATTGACAAGAAAAAAGGGGAAAAGTGGAACAAACCGCAAGACGAATAGATAGGAAATTGCGTCGCGCTGGAAGCCTGCTTCGAAAGACTGCAGCCTTGGACCATAGCGGTGCCGCAAACTATCACCCACCACATAGCGCGCGATTAAGAACAACAGGCAGGCCCCTCCTGAGGCGCCTAAAACGGCGAATAATCCGCCCCAAATAGGCCCAAACATAAAGCCCCCTGCGAGGGTCATCCAAATGGCGCCGGGTAAAGACAGGGCCACGACGGCAATATAGGCAAGAATATAGGCCGCCACAGACAGCCCATAGGCCGTTGAGACGGCCTGCTCTAAGTCGCCCGAAAGCTGAGCCAGTGCCGTCCAAGACAAAAAGCGATGAAGATCAAGCATAAAAATTGCGACCAAAATCGTCAGGAAAATGGCGCCCAGTGCCAGTCTTTTTCGTGCCTCTGTCATCAAATCATCTCTTTCTCTTTTGTATCTGGGCGGGCTTTTGTATGAGGCCTTTGTCTGAGGCCTTTGTCTGAGGCCTTTCTATGAGGTTTTTTATAAGGGCGGGCCCTTTACTCGGCCTAAGACTCTCCCCCGTGCAGTGTCTCAAGAATTGTCTCAAGTCTAACCAAAAGTCCAGCCTCATGCCGTGCCAGAGGTCATAAAACGAATGAGCAGGCATCACCGCATGACCAAGGGCGCTGATCGGAGGAAAAACGGAAGGAATTCGATAGGATATTGCCGCATTTGATTGACTTTTACGCCTATTTTCGATAAATCGGCAACCAATACTGAGTTTTTGGCGCAGATCCGTCTTGAGGGCGCCGCCGCAGGCAGAGAAATTAAGGAGTTCGACGTGAAAAGAACATTTCAACCTAGTAATCTAGTGCGCAAACGTCGTCATGGATTCCGCGCCCGGATGGCGACTAAAAATGGCCGTCTCGTGCTCAACCGTCGGCGGGCCCGCGGTCGCAAGCGCCTCTCTGCCTAATTGATGCGCTATGACGCAGTCTCTGACCAGGCTGCTCCGCCGCCGCGATTTTCTACATGTCGCTCGCGGCGAATATCGCGTCGCCAAGGGTCTTGTCTTGCAAGCGCGCGCAGCACCCGATTTTGAGCACCCTCTCATTCGTTATGGCCTAACCGCGACCAAGAAAACCGGAAATGCGGTGTGTCGCAATCGCATCCGCCGCCGTTTGCGGGCACTGGCCAAAGATGTCTTACCCAAATTAGGGCACCCCGGATATGATTATGTTCTCGTAGGTCGTGGCGAGACGTTAACCCGCGCTTATGACGCGTTAAAACAAGATTTAATCTATGCACTTGGCAAAGTTCACCGCCAAATCGCAACATCTGGTGAGATCGTGAGGAGTGAACCGAATGAATGACAATAATAATTTTCTCTTTGCCGTTATTTTGAGCCTAGGGGTCCTGCTCGGTTGGCAGTATTTTGTCATTGAGCCGAAAGTGGCAGCTGAACGCGCCGCTCAGGCGGAACTCGCTCAAAAGGCCGCCGATCAAGTAGCACCCGATGGCACGCTCGCTCCCCAAAGCATGGATCAGGCCCTGCGTACCGAACTCGGTGCGCCATCAACCCCTCAGACGTTAGCCCCTCAAACCCTCACGCCCCAGCCTTCGGCCATTGCCGACAGTCCTCGCCTGCGTATCTCTTCCGATCAGTTTTCAGGCTCAATTGCTTTATTGGGCGCGCGGTTTGATGACCTCCATCTCACTCAGTATGTTGAGAGCCTCGATGATGGCGCGCCGGCTGTCACTTTGCTGGCTGACGCCCAAAATAAAGCCAATTGGCAAGCAAGTTTTGGATGGGTGACGGACCAATCGCTAAACTACGATCTGCCGACGCCTGACACGCTTTGGGAAGCCGACCCCTCACAAATTTTGACGCCCGACACACCCGTGACCTTGCGCTATGTCTCACGCGACGGGCTGATCTTTACACGGACAATTTCCGTGGATCATCAATTTATGTTTCAACTGTCCGATCGCGTTGAGAACACAGGTTCTAAACCTGTGACCTTATATCCTTTTGGTCAAATTACCCGTCGCGGCCACTCCGATCGGAAGCAAATTTTTGTCTTACACGAGGGAGCCATCGGCTATTTCAGTGGCGAAACGGGTTTGGTTGAACTGACCTATGATGATCTGACCGATGATGGCCCGCAAAAATTTAAAGATGCTAAAGGCTGGCTGGGGTTCACCGACAAATATTGGGCCACCGCACTGGTGCCGCCCCAAGATGAAACCCTAAATGGCCGCTTCACGGCGCGTGATGACAATGGCACGCCGATTTATCGAGCCGATTATTTGCTGGCTGGTCGATCTGTGAATGCAGGTGAAAGCGTTGAACTCTCCAGTCAGTTTTTTGCAGGCGCCAAAGCGGTCAACAGCATCGAGCATTACGCCGAGCAGGGCGTTGCACGGTTTGACCTGCTGATCGATTGGGGTTGGTTCTACTTTCTCACCAAGCCCATGTTCCGCGCCTTGCAGCTGATCTATCACGGGGTTGGAAATTACGGTCTCGCAATCTTATTGGTGACTGTCATCATCAAACTCTTATTTTTCCCATTGGCCAGCCGCTCCTACGAGACCATGGCAAAGATGAAAAAAGTGCAGCCGGAGATGACGCGCATTCGCGAGCAATATGCGAATGATCGCCAGACCCAGCAGCAAGAACTTTTAAAGCTGTATCGTTCTGAAAAACTCAATCCGCTCGCCGGATGCTTACCCATTTTAATTCAAATTCCGGTTTTTTTCGCGCTCTACAAAGTTCTCTATGTCACCTTAGATATGCGTCACCAACCATTCTTTGGATGGATTAATGATTTAGCGGCTCCTGACCCCACATCCCTATTCAATTTATTTGGGCTCATTCCGTGGGATCCGCCGGCTATTTTAATGCTGGGCGTGTGGCCGATTATCATGGGGATCACCATGTTTGTGCAAATGCAAATGAACCCGCCCCCACCCGACCCGGTGCAGGCCGTGATCTTCAAATATATGCCGATCTTTTTCACCTTCTTACTCGCGAGCTTTCCCGCTGGTTTGGTGATTTATTGGGCCTGGAACAATTTCCTGTCGGTCCTGCAACAGGGATATATCATGCGTAAAAATGGTGTGCCGATTGAATTGCTGCAAAATCTAGGGATTGGCAAAAAAGCATCGTCCGAGAAATGACCGACGAGACCGCCTATTGGACGCAAGCTGGAAAATGGCTCTTCTCGCAAGAATGCCAGTTTGAACGCGGCGTCACTCGGGTTGACGATTTGCCGACCGGCACCATCACTGAAATCGGCTTTGTCGGACGGTCAAATGTGGGCAAATCGAGCCTGCTCAATGCCCTCACACGGCGGAAGAATTTGGCACGAACCTCGAACACGCCCGGTCGGACACAAGAGCTTAATTTCTTCATGCTCGCCCCGCAGCATAACGCCTTACGTCTGATCGATCTGCCTGGTTATGGTTATGCGCGCGAGTCCAAATCCAAAGTGGTGGCATGGAACAAACTCATTTTCGACTATTTGCGGGGGCGTGCCAATTTGCGCCGTGTGTTTGTGCTCATTGATAGCCGGCACGGGTTGAAGAAAAACGACATTGACTGTCTCGACCAGCTGGATACGGCAGCGGTTGTGTATCAAATTGTCCTCACCAAAGCGGATAAAATTTCCTCGACCGCGCAACAGAACTGTCTCGACCAGACAGCCGCCCAATTGGCGCGGCGCCCGGCGGCTTTTCCCGATATTATTTTAACCTCGAGCGAGACAGGCCTCGGGATCGACCTGTTGCAGGCCAGCATTGCGACACTGGTTGATCTGAATGCAATCGGTTATAAAAACGTGACGGATGAAGAAGGCTAACGCTTATGGTCAAAAAAACACGTAAATCGGGCGCGTCGAGTGCCGACTGGCTGGCTCAAGCACATGTGCTCACCGAAGCCTTGCCGTTCATGCAGCGCTATGATCGCAAAATTATTGTCATTAAATTTGGCGGCCACGCCATGGGGGACGACACGCTATCGCGCAGCTTTGCCCGCGATGTGGTGCTTTTAAAGCAAGCCGGAATTCACCCCATTATCGTGCATGGCGGCGGACCGCAAATTGCATCCATGCTCAGTCGGCTCGGCATTAAAAGCCGGTTTGCCGATGGTTTGCGCATTACAGACGCCCGCACCATTGAGGTTGTCGAAATGGTGCTTTCCGGCGTGATTAATAAAGATATTGTTACGGCCATCAATCAAGCAGGAGGCACGGCTTTGGGCCTTTCCGGCAAGGATGGCAATTTGCTGGTTGCCAAAAAGACCCGCCGCAAAATGGTTGATCCGGATAGCAATATCGAGAAAATTGTGAGCCTTGGCTTTGTCGGCACGCCCGAAAAAGTCAACGCGGCGCTTTTGCGCAAGCTCGTGGAAGACGACATTATTCCGGTCATCGCCCCGGTTGCCAGCGCCTCTAATGGTCAGTCGTTAAACGTGAATGCCGATACCGCGGCAGGCGCGATTGCCGCTGCCCTGTCGGCGGAACGACTGTTATTATTAACTGATGTCAGCGGTGTGCTCGATGGCGACGGGTCATTGATCGAGAGCCTGACCGTCCGTCGGGCCCAAGCCTTGATTAAAAAAGGTACGGCGCGTGGCGGCATGATCCCTAAACTTGAGACAGCGATTGCCGCTGTTGAGGGGGGTGTGGGCGCGGTCGCGATCCTCGATGGGCGCGTCCCCAATGCGGTGTTGCTCGAATTATTCACCGAATTAGGGGCGGGAACCCTGATCGGTTAACGAGATTGAGCGTGACACATTTGATCCCCCCCTCGGACCGAACCGCCTCGACTTTATGGATGGCGCTGTGCGTTTTTTTGGGGACCGCGAGCATTGGTGCTGTGCCCGCTCAGGCTGTCGATAAAGTTCAATTATGCAATGAGACGAGTTATTTTCTGCGCGTCGCAACGGCCATTCGCAGCGGCGGCGCCTCGCGCAGTCAAGGCTGGCAAGTGCTTGTGCCCGGGAGTTGCGCCGACAGCATTATCCGACCAGAAAACACATCGGAAGCCTATGTTCACGCGCTGTCGGATCCGGCGCATGCGGGACCGGGTTTAATTTTCGATGGCCGCGAGCGGTTTTGCACAGATGCACTCGACACAGATTTTCAAATTGATGGACGGCGCGAATGTCGGGCGCGGGGATTTCGCGACAGCTCCTTCGCCCCTGTTGACTTGCGCGGAAACGCGCCGAAAGTGACCTTTAGCGAAACCGATGAATATTCCCCTCAGCAAGCGCGAACGGCAGCGCTGCAGCGTTTATTGAGGGAAAACGGATATGCTGTCGCGCGCATTGACGGCGTTGCAGGTCGGCAAACCGATAATGCTGTTCAGAAATATCTGAAAGACCGTAAGCTCTCTTCATCTTTATCCACCAGCGCCCTCTTACAAAAACTATTTGATGATATTTCGCGTCAGAGCGATGAGCGCGGTCTGCGCATTTGTAATAAGACGCCGCATCAAGTGTGGGCTGCGACGGGACAAGTGACACAAGATGGCTTCTCTTCGCGTGGCTGGATTCGGGTCGACCCCGATGCCTGCACAACCGCAATTAACGCTGCGCTGAATGAGCGATTTTATTTTGCCTATGCCGAGGCTGTCGATGCCAATGGCGTCGTCATATCGGAGGGCGGTCGGCAGAAAATTTGGAGTGGCGATTTTGGTATGTGTGTGAAAACGACACGCTTTGTGATCAATGGCACTAATGACTGCGCGGAGCGTGGCTTTGAAGAATTTTCTTTTCAGCGCATCGATACAGGTGACGCATTGAGCTGGACCTGGACGCTCGAATAGATCATGGAACGATTTTTACAAATCACGGATTGGGTGTTTGATCTGGATAATACGCTTTATCCTTCTGAGCATGATCTGTTCGCTCAGGTCGATCAACGCATGACCGCCTTCATCGCCGAGACACTTGACCTTGATGCCGTCGAAGCGCGGCGTCTGCAAAAGCTCTATTTACGCGATTATGGCACAACCTTAGCCGGCCTGATGGCGCGTCATCAAATGTCGCCCGATGCGTTTCTCGATTTTGTGCATGATATTGATGTGTCGGTTTTACCGCCCGATCCTGAACTGGCTGGGGCGATTGATCGCCTGCCAGGGCGCAAATTTATTTTCACTAATGGGACGCGGGCCCATGCGGAACGGGTCGCCGGTCAGCTGGGGATTTTGCATTTGTTTGACGATATTTTTGATATTGTCTCGGCGAATTATGTTCCCAAGCCCCATCCCGACATTTATCCCAGCATGCTGGAACAGTTCAGCCTCGAAGCCGACACCACTGCGTTTTTCGAAGATTTGGCCCGCAATCTGGCGCCCGCCCACGCTTTGGGCATGACCACCATCCTCATTGACCCCACGGGATCGGGCGGATCTTTGCCGCATATTGATACAGGGGTTCAGCCGACGAGCCCAAGTGATGGCCCAAGTGATGGCCCAAGCGATGACCCAAGCGATGACCCTTTGGCCGTGGTGGGCACTCATTATATCCACCACTCAACGGCCGATTTAAGATCATTTCTCAAGCAAGTCGATATGCATATTGCAGATCTGAGCGGCTAGGTTGCAGGGGAGGCTGTAGGCGACGCCGAAAGCGTATCCACCCGCTAAGGCGCCTCAGAGGAATAGCGAGAAAAAGTTGACTTGCCCGAATGGGCTGGTACTTTCCGACCCAGTAGGACTGATCTTATTTGAAACACCGTAATAGCGTTAACCGAAGGCCTTTTGACCATGAAACCTGCCGAGCTTGAAACCATCATCACCGAAGCATTTGATGATATTGCGTCGATCAATAGCGCCACCCAAGGGGCTGTTCGCGATGCCGTCGACGCAACACTTGACCTGCTCGATCAAGGGCGTCTTCGGGTTGCCGAGAAAATTGGCTCCGATTGGATTGTTCATCAATGGGCAAAAAAGGCTGTTTTATTGTCGTTCCGGCTCAATGATATGTATCCCATGAGCGGGGGCCCCGATGGCGCCAGCTGGTGGGATAAAGTGCCGTCCAAATTTAATGGCTGGGGCGAGGCCGAATTTCGTTCGGCAGGCTTCCGCGCCGTTCCCAATTGCATTGTGCGCCGCTCCGCCTATATCGCCCCCAATGTGGTGCTCATGCCGAGCTTCGTTAATCTAGGGGCATATGTCGATAGCGGAACCATGGTCGACACCTGGGCCACAGTAGGTTCATGTGCGCAAATTGGTAAAAATGTACATATCTCTGGGGGTGCGGGCATTGGCGGCGTTCTCGAGCCGCTGCAAGCCAATCCTGTGATTATTGAGGATAATTGCTTCATCGGGGCCCGTTCAGAGGTGGCCGAAGGGGTTATTGTTCGGGAGGGCGCGGTGTTGTCGATGGGCGTCTTTCTCTCGGCCTCCACCAAAATTGTTAATCGCCAAACCGGTGAGATTCATCGCGGCGAAGTTCCCGCTTATTCTGTGGTTGTTCCGGGATCGCTGCCCGGCGAAGCCGGGGCGCCCGCTTTATCCTGCGCTGTGATTGTCAAAACGGTGGACGCGCAAACGCGTAGCAAAACATCGGTCAACCAACTCTTGCGCGACGATGATTGATCCTGTTGCTCTGACGGCTGCGCTTATCCAGTGTCCCTCGGTTACCCCCGAGGATGCGGGCGCGCTGGATCTGATCCAAGGCGAACTTGAAGCGCTGGGCTTTGTCTGCCGGCGCCTTCCATTTGCGCAACCGGGAACGCCAACCATCGACAATTTATATGCGCGTCTCGGCACGCAAAGTCCGCATGTCTGCTTTGCGGGGCACAGTGATGTCGTCCCCGCCGGTGCCGAGGATCGTTGGGCAGAAAATCCTTTTTCCGGCTCTGTGCGCGATGGCGCGATCTGGGGCCGCGGCGCGGCCGATATGAAGGGCGCGATTGCCGCCTTTATTGGTGCGGTTGATCACTATCTCCAGAATAATGCGTTAAACGGATCCATCAGCCTGCTGATCACGGGCGATGAGGAAGGCCCATCGATTAATGGAACCGCCAAACTGGTTGAGTGGCTGGCCCAAGAGGGCGAAGTGATCGATGCGTGTATTGTGGGCGAGCCCACCAACCCTGAGCATATGGGCGAGATGATTAAAATTGGGCGTCGCGGCAGTGCAAATGCGGTGTTGCGCGTTCAGGGGCAACAAGGACACGTTGCCTATCCGCATCGAGCCGCTAATCCGATACCGCATCTGATCGGTCTCACATCGGCCTTGATCGCCAATCCGCTCGATCACGGTACGGAACATTTTCAGCCGAGTAATCTCGAAATAACCTCAATGGATGTTGGGAATATGACAACCAATGTCATCCCAGCAGAGGCGACGGCGCGATTTAATATTCGATATAATGATCTATGGACAGCTGAAAGCCTCGAGCAAGAGATTGAGGCGCGCCTTCACGCTGTGCGCGAAACGGTCGGGGCCGACATGATCCAATTTTCAGTGGACTGGACCCATTCTGCCGCCTGTTTCCGCACCGATGCGCATGCTTTTGTCGAGCATTTGCGCGGTGCCATTCGTCATGTCACCGGTCGTGAGGCTGAGCTATCGACGTCGGGCGGAACCTCGGATGCGCGTTTCATCAAAGATATTTGTCCTGTTGTTGAGTTTGGATTGATCGGCCAAACCATGCATCAGATCGATGAACATGTGCCCGTCTCGGCAATCGAACAATTGCGCGATATTTATGCGCAGGTGCTGACCTCTTATTTTTCGTCATAATCGACCTGCATAAAATAAAGGCCCTGCGCCGGAGCAACGGGCGGGCATGCACTGCGGTCGCGCGCGGCTAAGGCTTTGGCAACATCATCGACCGACCATTGGCCCGTTCCGGCCACTTTCAACGCGCCCACCAAAGACCGAACTTGTCGATGCAAAAAAGATGGTGCCTCCGCATGCACATCAAATCGACCCTGACCCACCTCCTCTATGTCGAGCAAGGTGAGTGTTTTGATGGGTGAACGGGCTTGGCACTGAACCGAGCGAAAGGTCGTAAAATCATGGTGCCCCATCAAAACCTGAGCCGCGTCGCGCATCCGATCGAGCTGCAGCTCTTGAGGAACCCACCACAGATAATCTCGATCAATGGTAGGTACAGCGGGTCGCGATAAGATGCGATAGCAATATATTCGTCGGGTTGCCGAAAAGCGGGCGTGAAAAGTCGACGAGACAGGAACCACATCAAGAACACTGATGGGATGGGGCTTAAGATGATAATTAACGCCGGCGCGAATACGCGCAGGCTCCCATTCTGCGTCGAGATCAATATGAATAACCTGCCCGCGCGCATGAACCCCTGCATCGGTTCTCCCAGCGGCGGCCATATCCAACACACCACCACAAAAACCTTGAATAGCCCTTCGGACATAATCTTCAACCGCACGGCCGTCACGCTGCGATTGCCACCCAAAAAAAGGCGCGCCATCATATTCAACGGTCAGCTTATAACGGTGCGTCACAAACTTTGCCCAACATCCAAACTCTGGCCGCGCAGAAACGTGGCATAATCCATCTCAGCCTTGCCGGCACGTTGCACGCGAAGGGGCTGCAGCGCGCCTTGTCCGCATCCAATCCAACCGTCGGCATCGAGAATCTGCCCATCGGGCCCTTGTCGCTTCAGATCAATGCGCGCCGATAATATTTTGATCCGCTGGCCCGACCCGTCGGTCCAAGCTCCGGGAAAGGGCGATAAGCCCCTTATTTGCTGATGAATATGCGTTGCTGTCTGCGACCAATCAATGCGCGCTTCGCTCTTGTCAATTTTTGCCGCGTAACAGGCCGCCGCCGCGTCTTGCTCGGTGGGACGCGCGGGCAATCGACCCGCCTGCCAATCATCCAGTGCCGCCAAAAGCGTCTGCGCGCCCAAAACCATCAAGCGATCATGCAGGCTCGTGGCGGTGTCGCCTTCCTCGATCGGGGTCGATGCAGAAGTCCAAACCGGACCAGTATCGAGGCCTTCCTCCATTTGCATAATGGAGATTCCCGTCAGGTGATCGCCCGCCATCAGCGCCCGCTGAATAGGCGCGGCCCCCCGCCAACGGGGCAGAAGCGAGGCGTGAATATTCCAGCAGCCCATGCCAGGAACATTTAAGATAGAAGTTGGGAGAATGAGCCCATAAGCCGCAACGACGGCTAAATCCGGCGCGTAGCTTTGAAAGCGGCGGACGGCTTCATCTGAGCGCAAACTAGACGGTGTCTCGACAGGAAGATCATATTGCTCGGCAAGTGCATGAACGGGGGAGTTCCGGATCTGCATCCCGCGCCCAGAACGTTGCGGCGCCCGCGTATACACAGCGGCAATGTCATAGCCGGCCTTAATCAGCGCTTCGAGGGGGCAAGCCGCAAAATCCGGCGTTCCCATAAAAATAAGTCGGGGCGACATTAGGCACCACTTGAAATGCCTTCGTCGGCCTCACGCGCTTCTTTGCGGAGCCGCCGAATAGCGCGATCGCGTTTGAGGCGCGATAAATGATCGAGAAAAACGATGCCGTTTAAATGATCCATCTCGTGCTGAATGCAGGTCGCGAGCAAGCCCGAGCACGGAAGCTCTTGGGGCCGGCCATCATAATCCAGATAGCGCACCGTGCATCGATCGGGGCGCTCAACATCGTCAAAAAAACCCGGAACCGACAAACAGCCTTCTTGGTAATTCCGTGTCTCTTCAGATGTCCAAATAATCTCAGGGTTCACGAAATAACGCGGGCCGGTCTCTGTGCCTTCCAGATCATCTTCTGGATCGGGCTCGTGATCTGGCTCATTCGAGCGCGATGAGAGATCCATCACAATGATCCGCGACGGAACGGCAATTTGAATCGCCGCCAAACCAATTCCATTCGCGTCATACATGGTGTCGAGCATATCATCCATCAAAGCGCGCACGGCATCATCAACCTCGGCGACCGGGGTCGATATGGTTTTAAGGCGCCGATCTGGCACAGTAATGATCTCGCGAATAGCCATATTGATGAGATAAGACGCGGAGGCGCAAGCGTCAAGCCACTCTGAAGCCAGTCTGAAGTTACTGTGAAACCAATCTGAAGTCTCTCTGAAGTCTCTCTGAAGTCTCTGTGAAGTCTCTGCGCCATGCGCAGGGTCAAATTCTATGCTAGGCTTAGACAAATTTTCAGCGGTGAGTCGGCGATCAAGGCGAACCGACGCGAGGGAGAGCGCATGTCCATGAGCTGGTTTTTGATAGGCGGGGCCGCCTTGTTGGGCTTTTTGCTCGCCCTTATTTGGACGCGTCTGCGGTCCACGCAAGG